>Ga0316187_10004361_pt1 | contig 12241 bp, 20 predicted proteins | sample CroRivburrow1_MG_FD_204927 | JGI IMG/M metagenome (GOLD analysis project Ga0316187, IMG submission 204927) | Coastal sediment microbial communities from Maine, United States - Cross River worm burrow 1 | ecosystem: Environmental > Aquatic > Marine > Coastal > Sediment | place: USA: Maine...
CACGCGCGCAGTCGTCGTGCCCAGGGCACGCTCCGCAGAGGTGAAGTCGTGCAGCAGGATAACGTCGCGGTCGGGGGAACGGGGAGGCATCATGGGGAACACTCCGGGGGGTTGGAGACTTACCCTTCGAGCGTTCCACGCGGCCACGCCGCGCCGCTGCTCCGCTGCGCTCGCCTGTGCGCGTCTACGCGCGTGCGTGCTCCAGCCACCGGTCGAGCTGGCGCCTCGACATGCGCCACTGCACATCCGAGCGCGCGGGAAGGTGCGGGAGGTAACCGCAGTACCACCACCGCCGGACCGTCGAGGGGTGCACGTCTAGGATGCGGGCGACGTCCACCGCCGAGAGCAGCTCAGCGGTGGGGGCGCAGGTCACTGTCGGAGCCGTCAATCCGAATGTGAAACCCCGGGGGCATGCCCGTCAGGCTGCGGACGGCGGCGGCGGCCGCGGGGACGGACGCGGGGTCCACCGTGTCGCGCACCGCGTCCAGGATGGCGTCGACGTCGCGCGGGCTCTTGGTCGCGTGCGCGTACCACGTACATTCATCCCGGATGACAGTCGTCAACCGCGCCGGGTGCTGGGTGTCCGCCAGCAGGACGAACCGGTGAGCCCGAGACAGGGTGAGCGCGTCCAGCGTCCCGTCGGGCAGGCGGTGGCCGTTGGGGGCGGCGAGCTGCGCCTCCGGGAGCACCAGCGCACACTCGCCGGGCCAGTCGACGGCGACGCTGATGAGCTGGCCCGCCAGCTCGCGCGTGGGCGCCGGCTCGTTTGGCAGCTTGCCCGGGAGGCGGACCACCACCAGGCGGACGCGGCGGAGTAGCTCCGGCACCGCGGCGGCGGTGGAGCACAGCGCCCACCGCACGCGGCCGCGGAGCGCGCCGTAGGGCCACTGTCGGGCGACGTCGAGCACCACCGCGCGCATGGTCGGGTCCGCGGCCATCATAGCGTGCAGAATCAGGGAGAGGCGCGTTGACTTCCCGGTGCCGCGGTTGCCCGTCGACAGGTGGACGCGCTCCGGGTCGATTCTCACGACGGCGCCGGGGGCTCGGGGTCTGCGTTGGCCTTCTCTGCGGCCTTCCGTGCGGCCGCCGCGTCCCCCTCGGGGTCCACCTCCTTGCAGACCTTGCACGCACCCACCGGATGCGCCGTCATGGCCGCCGTAGTGGACGCGCCCACGAGCACCACGCCGGCGGTGGCGAACTGCATCACTCCGCCGAGCCCTCCCATCCGCATCATGATGGGCCGGAGCACGCGGCCGGCGGCCACGCGCTGCTCCCTTGGCATGTGGATGTGCAGCGGTGGGATCTCCGTCGCACCCGCGGCGAGCAGCCTTCCGGCGACGATGCCGCGGGCGATGCCGGCGACCAGCATGTGCGCCATCTCCTCCGCCTCTTCGACGCCGACGGGGACGTAGCGCTTCCCGCAGCACGGGCAGACCTTGCTAGCGCCGCAGCGGGGACAGTCGGGGTCGGGCTCGGCCGAACCGTCGGCCGACGCGTCGGGCTCGGTCGGTTCCCCGCTGATATTCTCGGGGGGAAGGTCGGGGAGTTGGGCGACGCGGAGCAGCGGGGGGATCGACACGTCCGGCACCGTCGAGGGCGCCGGCACGGCCGGCGAGTCCGGCACGGTCGGACCGTCCAGCGTCACCCCCTGCACGTCGCTCTGACTTACGCCGGGGAGCGGCGCGAACTCCGGCGACGCGTCGGCCGACGCGTCGGCCGGCGGGGCGGGCTCGGGGTTACCGCCGGCGGCGGCGCGTTGCCAGTCCTCCGGGGTCGGCTCGACGACCACCGTCCGGTGGGGGTCGTAGGCGGCCATCGCGGCGGTGGCCGGCGTACCGTAGGGGACGCCGGCGGCCTTCGCCTGGCCCTGCGTCAAGATGCGGGTGCGCTTCGCAGCGTCGGCCGCCGAGAGCCCACCGCACGGTGGTATCGCGCGATGGGCTCGCCCCAACGTGTCGAGCCAGTACGCTCGATCCAGGGGCACCTTCATGCCGGGGATGGGGGCCGTCACTCTGACGGTTCCGGCTCGGGCTCCTCACACGCTCGATCCAGGGGCACCTTCATGCCGGGGATGGGGGCCGTCACTCTGACGGTTCCGGCTCGGGCTCCTCACACGCTCGGTCGGTTGCGTCGCAGGCGGAGCACACGACGTCGCGCACGTCGCACGCGGTGCGTGCCGTCGAGGCGCCGCCGCCGCAGCCCTGGGCGAGCAGCGCCAGGCCGAGCGCCAGCAGTCGAGCGCGGTTCACTTGGGCGTCGCCTTCTTCGGCCGGGGCTTGCGGGTGCGCTTCGCCGGCGGACGCTTCGCGGCCGGGTCGGGGCGCGGCGTGGACATACGGAGCTGCGCACGCATGCGGTCCAGCTCCGCCGCTTCGTTGGGGGTCAGGGACGGCCACTCGAATCCTCGGGACATGGGTTACACCTCGGGGTTGGGGGGAAGTGAGTCGGAGCGCGCGGAGGGAATCGAACCCCCCCGGGCCGGTTGCGCGATGGGCACCTGTCCCTGACCCCAGCACGCGCCCCGACTCCACCGGGAGGGTGCACCAAAATGGAGCTCTTGGCCATACGTGGCCATGCATGTCTATTACAGTAGTGGTCCTAGGTCCGAGGGTAAGGGACGCGGCCCGGCGCACGGAGGCGCCTGGACGGCCCGGAGCGCCCCCGAGGCGGCCGCCGGCGGGTGTACGTGACCCGGCGGGGGTGTCTGTTTCTCGGGAGACGTACAGCGGGCGCAGCGCGGCCCGGCCGGCGTGGAAGTGACCCCGATCACTTCCATTCCGCTGCTACTTCGTCCAGCTCTCCGAGAGCATGCGCGCGGCGGACCACCGGTCCGGGTCCGCGGCATCGTCGGCGTGAGGGGCCGGCGGCTGGACGGCCACCCCCCACGCGACCGGCGGCGGACCGCGCGGCGCGTCGGCCGACACAACGGCGACGGGCACCCGCGTCAGCGACAGCTCCCCGCAGCCGGGCTCGGGGCAGGGCACGCGTCCGGCCGGCTCGACCAGACCGCGCGATGCGGTCCACGCTCGTTTGCCGTAGGACGCGCACAGCCACGCCGCGCGCAGCTCGGGAGGAAGGTCATCACCCTTCGTTGCGTAGGTGGCCAGGTAACGCGCGGCCGCCTCTGCGCTCATGGTCCGCGGCCGTTGCACGTCGACGAATGCCGCGCCCTCATCCTCCGACGCCGACGCCCATTCCCGGCGGAGCCAGTGGAAGCACAGCGCCGGCAGGAGCGCGACCACATGCGCGTGCACGTGGCCCAGGTCGTCGCGGCCGGGCGTCACTTCCACGACGCGCACCATTCTCGGCTTGCGTAGCCCGCGCGCCGCGAACCACGCGCGCAGCCGGACCCACCCCCGCTGGAGACGTTGCCGATCCGCGTCCAGGTCCCCGGAGTGGCGGACCGTCAACGTGAGCAGGCGCAGCTCCTCCCGCGTGACGGCGGGGACCGCCCGACATGAGCACGCGTCGTCGTCGCAGTGCCAGGTGGGCGCCCAGTCCCCGGAGCGGACGGCATCCGCCAGCGCGGGGAGCATGCGCGAGCGCGCCCTACCCCACGCGCGGCGGGCGCAGCTCCGGCACACGCGCACCATCCCGCAGCGGTGGTAGACGGGGTGGGTGCACCCGCACGCCGTGCACTGGACCACCGCCGAGTCGTCCAGCTCGCCGCACCCGGAGACGCGCACGTCCCACCCGCGCATCAGGGACTCCGCGCGGCTCCGGTGCCACCGGCGGACACGGAGCCAGCACACGCGGTGGCCGTCGTCCGTGACGTCCCACCGTTCCCGCCGATCGATGAACCCCGCGGCCCACAGCTCGCCGGCGCGCCGCTCCCGCCACTGGCGGGTGCGGTCGTCCAACGATGGGGCCCCCGGCTCCGGCTGGGGGGGGGGTGCGCCGGAGCCGGGGGCTACGTGCGCCGTGCCTTGCACGACGCGTCAGCGGCTTCGCTTGTCGGCTGCGATGGCGCGATGGCGACGTTGGCGCCGAACGCGGCGCCGGCGACCCTCCCGGGCCTTCACCGCGACGCGACGGCGATCCCAGGTGCAGTGGCCGCAGTGGCACAGCTCCGCGCGGTCCGGGTCCTCCCGGAAGCACACCAGCGCGCCGCTCTCATCCGCGCGGAAGAGAGCGGTACGCAGGAGAGCGAACGCATGCATCAGCGCCTCCCACTCTACGGCGACGTGAAGCGCCGTCGACGCGCGAACGGCCAGATCAACGGCGCCCTCCGGGCGCTGCGCCTGCATCGACCACGAGGAGGTCGGCTCAGCGTCGGGGTGGACGTGCACCGATGCCGTGCGCGTGTCCGGGGAGCCGTGCTCCCGGTGCAAGGCCAACGTCGCCACGCAGTGCGGGCCGCACCGGACGCGGTACAGCATCGCCATCGTCGCGGTGTCCCTCTCGTAGACGTCCACCTGGTCGAGCGTCGCCACCGACGCCGCGTGCAGGCCGCTCACGCCGGCACCCACTCACCGTCCGAGGTGAACCGCCAGCAGCGGTGGACGGTCTCCTCGTGGCCGAAGCCGGACACGATGACGGTAACGGCGCCGGCGGCGCCCAGGCTCGACACGGAGCGAAACCCCATGTCGTCGCCGATGGCGAGCAACACCAGCTCGTCATCCATGACGGCATCGGCGACGGAGAGAGCTTCGCCGATGGTGGCCGCGCGGGTGCGCCTCCATGGGAAGCCGGTGCAGGTGCGAACCTCAACCCGGTAGCGACCGGTGCCACCGTGGGTTGCTTCTACGAGGGAGGTGATGCGGGCTCGGTATTGCGCGAGCGGGGTAGGCCGGCGGAAGGGCCGTCGTGCAGTCGAGCGGGGTGGGCTATCTGTCTCTCGACGATGGAAGTCGAGCGGGAGCTGGGGCTGTGCCACGTCTGGCCTGGCGGCGGTGGCTGGGTTAGATTGCATCGGGGTCGCATCTCCCTTGTAGGCTGCGACTTTCGGACGCCCGGGCGACGCAATCGCGCGGGCGTCCTCATGTCTGGTGTGGGGGTCAGTCTGGACGGATCGACGCGCAAGCGTCAAGTACGCGCGCGAGTAACGAGAGGTCAGCCCCCGAGCAGCGGACCAAACGTGGCGAGCGTGTAGCCCGCGCCGGCGCCCACGAGGGGGAGCGACGCGGCGCCAAGGCCCACCTTCCCGCGCACCAGCGCGACGACGGCGGACATGCCGCCGGTGAGTCCGCCCATCGCCAGCTCGCCGGAGATGAGCCCGGAGCTGGCCAGGATGACGACGCCGGCGCCGAGCGCGACGATGCCCAGCACACCAGCGACGCGCAGCGCGGCCGCGCCGGCGGACGGTGGAGGACAAGAGACGGTTGCGGGCTCAGACATGGCGACGGATCTCCAGGTGCTTGGGGTTGGGGTCCCACCCGACGGCGGCGGGGAGCTGGACGGGCGCACGCGGGGCGCGGAGCCCGAAGGCACGGGCGACGTCGAGCGCGACGGATCCCGGCGACTCCACGAGCGACGCATGGAACACCAGGACGCGCGCGGAGCGACGCCAGGCGGCGACGTGCGCCCGCCAGTGCTGGAGGAAGGTGCCGACGAACGGGGAGGCGCCCATGAGGGAGCCCCAGTCGCGACGCTGCGCCAGCATCAGCTCCAGGCTCTTGGGCGCCGGCTCGGTCGACTGTGAGAGCACCGGCCAGCTCCGGAGCACGGAGCGCGCTACGTCGCGCCCGTCCCGGATGACGTACACCGCATCGGGCACCGGGGTGCGGCGGTGCGAGCCGAGGAGGCGCCCGTAGGGCACCACCACCATCGGGCGGGTGTCCACCAGCTCCCCGTCGTGCGCGTAGCACGGCGTGCGACCGGCGGCGGCCACCTTCCGGCGGTCCACCTTCAACGCGTACTCGGGATCTGAGTCGAGCAGCGCCCTGTGGAGCAAGTCCGCCAGGAGATGGTTCCCGCTCCGGGGGTGACCGTAGACCCTCACCGGCTGTACCTCGCATCGTAGGACGGGGAGCGCGTGCCCTGCCCGCCGGAGCCGGGGCGGTGGACTGACACCAGCTCGCCCCTGTGCTGCACCAGCGACGGCCAGGTCGTGGCGTCGTCGCCGGCGGCCGCGTTGACTAGCAACCGCTCGACGGGCACCCCACCCCGGATGCCGGGCGCCAGCTCCACCGCGCGGCGGACCGCAGCGCGGGACATGAGCGCGCCCACGGCCCCCTCGACGGGGCGGGCGCCGGCCACCGTGTGGTCCGCCTCCATGCGGGCGCTGAACAGGAACACCACCGCCGGCACGCCATCCGGGAGGAGCGCGCGGCACCCGTCCTCGAGCTGCTCGATCCGGCGGGGGAAGTCGGGGCACAGCTCCGCGTCATCTTCGATGTAGAGCACGCGGGCCGCGGCGGGCTTGGCGTCGAGCGCGGCCGCCAGCGTCCGAGCTGCACCGTCGAGAGCGGTGGGACTGCCGCGGACTACGCGGTGGGGGATGCGCCACCCGTCGAGCTGGTCGAGCAGCAGCCGAAGGGAGCGACACCGCTCCGGCGAGCACACCCCGTGATTGACGGCGGCGATCACCGGAGCACCCGGAGCCCAGCGCCGATGATGGGGCCGAAGAACGGGACGCCCTCTGCGCCGGACGCTGCGCCGGCGCGGACGCCGGCCGGCACCGCCGGGTCCACGTTCTCAAAAGCATCCTCAACCGCCTCCGCCAGCGCCAGCGGAGCGGCGGCGATGGAGCCGGAGACGAACCCCACGAGCCCGCCGGCCACGACGCCCACCGCGGCGCCCAGGCCGGCCCCTGCGGCGATGCGGTCCGAGGGGAGCCCCGCCAGTGCGCCGGCGCCAGTGCCGACCACCAGGCCGCTGCCGACGCCCACCAGGACGCCGCGCAGCACCGCCTGTTCCGACGGGCGCATGCTCATGGGGCCTTGACTCCAGCCATGTCATTCCACACGGCGGCGATGGCGGTCCCGAGAGCAGCGTCCGCGGCGTTCCGATTCGGTCCGACGATGGCCCAGCTCGTGGCGGCCATCACCACCGCGTGCGTGAACCGCGATTCGTAGGCGGCGGCGTTCCGGAGCACGGCGACGGCCAGCTCGTGGCGTTCGTCGCGGTGCGGAGTCGTCGCCAGCTCGCCGGCGACGTCGAGCGCAACGGCCACGAGCTGCGCCTGAACGCGGGCGCGCAGCCGGGGGTCGCGGGCCATCTTCAACCGCTCCGAGAGTTGCGTCTTGCCTGCCATGCTCTAGCTCCTCACCATGCCCAGGGGGCAACGATCTGGGCTACGGGCACCGTCCCAAATTCCGTCAAGTCTGCATCCCCTGTCGAGCCAACATCCGCCAGGCTCGGAGCTATCCAGACGTGTTCTGATTCGGTCGCGTCGTAGTTCGCCCACCCCACGCCACTTTGGAGCGCCGTCTTCACCGCAGCAAACCAAGCCGTAGATTGTCCCGCGTCGGGTGAGTAGGTGTCCGACCCCCCGCACCCCGCGATGTATCCCTGCAACGGTTGGTTGGAACCATTGGCGCGCTGTCCAACGCGCATAGGGTCGGCCCCGAGAGGGGGAGCGTAGTCCGCGCATGCCGCGGCGCCCCAGGCACCATCGTTCAGGCTCGCTTGAACCTGTGCGCCCGTACCGCGACACCAAAGCGCGTTCCATTCGCCGATCACCAAGCCGGCCGGGTTCGCGTCCCGAGGTGTCCCGCCCGCGTCATACATCCGGACCGTGACAGTCCCGCCCGAGTCGATCCAAATATGCCATCCCCGGGAACCCGCGACGGAACCGCATGCGGCAATGCGACCGAACCCCGTTGGTAGCGCGGGAAGCAGGAAAACTGCCCCGAACCACCAAGCCCCGTCCCGCCCCCGGATTCCTCCCCCTTCGTCCGCTTGGTAGAGAAAGTTTGCGGACGAAAACTCTCCCCACGCGGGAACGGGCACGAGACCCCCCGACGGCGAGCGGGGACGTCGCATCGCCGGCGAGCGGACGCGGCCGCGCACTAGTGCACCAGGTTCGCGACGCGGAGCGCGCCCGCATCGTTGGACCACATGACGACAAGCGTCCCGGTGCCGGCGCCGAGCACCCACACCTCTTCGGAGCCGTCGTGCACGTAGAACTCGTGGGGGACGTCCGTCGTGCGGATGAGGTAGCCATCATTCGCGTCCAGCGGCGCCCTGCCCCGGCGGATGGTGCAGTCCTCCGTCACGGTCCGCAGGTAGATGACCTTGCCCGCGCACTGCCCAAGGATGGCGTTCGGGATCTCGACGGCCGCATTGCTGCCGGTCGTCACGCTGTCCGCCTCGCGCGGGATGTCGCGCATGTGCATGACGACGAGGAACCGGCCGACGGCCTCGAAGAACCTGGCGAGCTTCCCAGTCATCGGCCCACCGCCAGAGCGATTGCACCGCCGATGGTCGCGAGCACCAGGAGCGCGCAGCCGGCCACGCGCATCCCGCGACCGGAGGGCGTCTCCTCGACGACGGGCGGACCGCCATCGGGGACGGTGACGTGCCCGCCGGTGAGGTGTGCGCGTGCGAGCTGGTGATAGGCGCCGTCTTCCGGCGGAACCTGCCCATGCCACATGAGCACGTCACGCGAGTCGAGCCCGGCGAACTCCATCGCATCGCGCACGTCCGCCAGGTAGGCGGCGTACTCGCTGACGCTGAGCCCCGGCCACCCGGGGGAGCCGAGAGCAATCGACGGGCGGACGCCGCCGGGGAAGGCGGTGCGCCACGTCTCGATCTGCGCGCCGTACCTGTCCCGCGGGAAGCCCCGCCCGTAGAGCTGCACGCTTCCCCAGACCGCCGGCTCGCGCCCCGTCTGGGGGCCGACGATGGCGGCGCCGCCATCCGCAATGTCGGCCAGCTCTTGCCACGAGGGATGCATCGGGACGGACGTGACGCCGACGCGCACGCCCAGCTCCGCCAGGTCGCGCATGGCGGCGCCGAGCGCCACCAGCTCAGAGTGGGCGCGCGCCCACTGCGATGCCGTCTCCAGGTCCACCAGCACGCCCACGCCGTGGTCGGACGCCAGGCCGGCCGCGCGGTTGAACGTCGCGCGCCAGTTGCGGGGCGTGTACTCGCTGGGCAGGTCGAACAGCTCGACGCCGCCGGCGCCGAAGCGAGTGACCGCCGGCGCAATGAGCGCGCGGTGTCGGGCGATGCGCGGTTGGAGCGCGACACCGCGACACCCGAGGCGCGCGGCGTAACTGAGCGGGTCGTTTCCCGGATACATCGCCGGGTCACGCAGGTACAGAACTCCGCCTGTGCTCATTCGGCCGCCTCATCTTTCTCGAACACGAGGGACACGAGCCCCAGAACAAGACCGGTCGCAGCGCCAACGCCGGCGCCCCAAGCAACGGGCTTGCCCGCGCCGGGGGCGCCTGCGGCGGCGCCGGCCGCCGAGCCGGCGGCGACGCCAACGGCTGCGCCCATCGCAGTCGTCAGCAGGAGCGTGGAGACGGTGCCCACGTGGCTCAGCCGGGGCGCTGAGCCCAGGCAACCAGCTCGACGATGCCGGAGGCCACGAGACCCGACGCGGCCCCGAGGAGAGCGCCGTACCCGTAGGCCGCGCCCGTCTTGCTGGTGGCGCCGCTCGCCGAGAGGATGCCGCCGAGCGCGGCGCCTCCGACAGCTCCGCCGGCGGTAGCGAGTCCCACGCGGACGAGGGTGTCTTCTGTTGCCTGCTCCATGGCCATGATGCGTTTCTCCGGTGTTGGTAGGGGGTGAGCCCGGACGCGTGCGCGCTAGCGCAGGCCCCCGAGGAACATGAAGGCGGCGCCCTTCCCGCGGAGAGCCGCGGGGGTGCCCGGGAGGAACGTCTGCGGCATGGCGATGTGCTTGCGGACGCGACCGGAACGCCCCGAGCTGCGCGGCTCGGGAGGCGCCGCGTCGACGGGGGCGGACGCGGGCTCCGCTGGCGTCTCGACGAACTCACCGCCGGGCGTCCACTCGGAGCCGGTGCCGCCGTCGCCGTAGCTCGGGACGGGGCCGTCGTCGGTGTTTGAGAATCGGTCGTCGCTCGTGGGCATGCTCAGCTCTCCTCGTCGTCGGACAGGTCACGTATTCGCCGGTCCTCGTTTGCAATCGTGCGTTCCATGAGCCGCGCGCGTTCCTCGTAGCCCTCCGCCTGCTCCGCAGTCATCATGCCGGAGTCAACCTGGGCGGTAAGCTCGACGCGCAACGCGTCCAGCCAAGCGGCGGCGTAGGCGGCGGCGCCCGCGCTGGCGCCGGTGGCTATGGCGGCGGCGAGGGCCACGCCGCCGAGCACGGCACCGGCGCCGACGGTGAGCGTCGCGCCAATGAAGGCGAGCGCGATTATCCCCACCTCACTCCAGGCGTCCGAGGAGCCGCGCAGGCGGCGCGTGTGCAAGTCGAGCGGGTGGAAGAAGCACACCGGCCCGCGGTTGACGACCAGGCCGTGGGTGGGGATACCCTCCCGCGTCCGGGGGTCGGCGGTGTTCCGGATGAGGAACGTGCGCTCTAGGTGTGCGCTCCCCGACGCGGTGCGCAGCTCGGGGGGCGTCTCGACTTCGGCGGCCACGACTGCCGACGCCATGATGGTTGTCCACTGTGTGGTTGCCCGCGGCTCTAGCCCGGCGAGCATGCGGGACGCGGCGAGCGCCCACTCCCCGTCGCCGCTCTCCCCGGTGCCCAGCCACGGGGACACGGTGCCCAGCCACGGGACGCCCAGGCGGCCGCCTGCGGCCGCGCGGATGCTGGCGGGGATGTAGGGGCGGTGAACCGCCCAGACGTCGCGGACGGGTCCCGTACCGGTCGCGTGAGGCACCGCCGGGATGGTCTGGTAGTACTGCCGGGCGATGGCGACGGCGGACGCCACGTCATGTCCGTAGCCGTGCTCTCGGAGCGCGTCCGCCAGCACCGGCAGACCGCGCGGAGCGGCGGGGAGAATGACGGCTGCGCCGGCGACGTGGCCGGCCGGCGCAGCGAAGTGTGTGCCGGTCGTGAGCAGGGGACCGGCGGACCCTGGAACGGCTGCGCCATGCACCGCACCGCCGCGCGCCCGAAGGCGAACGGCGGGGCTCAGCGGTGCAAGCGGCCAGCTCATCCGATCTTGACGCGGCGGGGGAGCAGCTCGGGGTCGATGTCGACGGTCCGCACGCGCTCCCGAAGGGAGCGGAGCCGGTCCTGCGGCACGCCGAGCGCCTCGGCTCCGCGGGCGATGTGCTCATCCGCCCAGGTGTGGCACTCGCTCTTGAGCACGCGCACGCTGGTCCGGCTCGCGCCAAGAGTGGCAAGCTCCCACTCCACGGGGGTCCGCCCCATGCCGTCGCGGTTCACGACGCCGCCGCCCCAGACGAACGGCAGGTGCCCGGTGATGGGCGCGAACCGGTCCGCGAGGCTGGGCCGGGAGAGGTTGACCTTCGCGCGGAGCATGTCCGTCATGCGGGAGATGGTCTGCGCCACGTGCAGCTTGTGGGCGCCGAAGGCGATGGACAGAGCGCCGGCCGACGCGAAGGTCAAAGCCTCCGTGTCGGTCGCGAGCTGGCGGAGCCCGCAGTACTCGGTGAAGTGCGCGCTCGACGTCTTGGCGATGGGCTGCTCGATCTGGCTGAGCAGCGACGTGGACTTGTAGCGGACCGCGGGAAGCGCGTCTACGATGGGGTGCTTGGTGTAGCGCACCACCGCGTATACGCGGAGCTGGTCCACGCTTTGGAGCGTGACGCCGGACACCGCGCCGATGGTCCCGGCGGCGGCCTCGGCGGGGATGTCGAAGGTGAGGGAGTCGGCGCCGTCCGTCTCCATGAAGAAGTGCCGCGGGATGAGCGCGTCACGACGCGTGAAGCCCTCGCGGTCGCCGCCGCCGGCGAAGCCCACGGGGACGATGAACTGCGCAGAGAAGACGTCCGCGCCGGACGTGGCGCCCGCGTCGCTGGGCATCGCCGGTACCGCGCGCTGCTCGCGGATGACGTGCAGGAAGTGCGGCACGCGCAGGTCCATCGCCGTCCCGCCGGGGTAGAGGATGTGCGTGCCCCCGAGCATGGCCAGCTCCATATTCGTGAAGCTGGCGAGGATGCGCTCCGCCTCGATGTCGGCGGAGGGCGTGCCGTCCGTGTCGACGTCGACGCCGATGACGAACAGCAGCTTTTCGATGTTCACGAAGCGCCCGTCCGGGGTCTTGTACGGCACCGCGTCGAGCTTCACGCGCGCAGTCGTCGTGCCCAGGGCACGCTCCGCAGAGGTGAAGTCGTGCAGCAGGATAACGTCGCGGTCGGGGGAACGGGGAGGCATCATGGGGAACACTCCGGGGGGTTGGAGACTTACCCTT
>Ga0316187_10004365_pt1 | contig 12237 bp, 13 predicted proteins | sample CroRivburrow1_MG_FD_204927 | JGI IMG/M metagenome (GOLD analysis project Ga0316187, IMG submission 204927) | Coastal sediment microbial communities from Maine, United States - Cross River worm burrow 1 | ecosystem: Environmental > Aquatic > Marine > Coastal > Sediment | place: USA: Maine...
AACAACATGCTCTAGTTGAAAGGATCAGCCTTGACCGACAAGGACATGACGAAACAACCCAGCGCGGCACCAGCTCCAGGGCCGGGTGAGTGGGCAGGGATCATACGGGCAACCGGATCGCCGCTGAAAATGTTTGCGCTGATCGTGCTGGTCTGCAATTCGATTTTCGGTATCGCAGCCGCCTGGTCCTTCGGGGCCGACATCTTCATCTACACGCTGCACACATTTCTGGCCGTGGTGGCCTGTTTCGTGCTGATCGCGCTGTGGTCTCCAAGGTCATTCTATTCCCCGAAGGAACTGGTTTCGCTGGCTGAAATCGAAACCCTGCACAAGGGCCACAAGGTTTTCCCAAGCGCGCAACCGCTTGTGCCGACGCTGATCGTCGCGGTGTTCGTGCTGTTGTATGGGGCTTATCAGTACAATAAATGAAGCTGGTCCTGTGAACGCCTGTCGCGCTGCCAGGTTCAGGTCTCCGAACTGTCCAGTACGACGATGTCGGTGTCATTGATGGTTACAGATACCGGCGTACCTTCGGCCAGAAGCGTGCCGTCGATGGTGTTGACCGCCTCCAGGTGGTGAGGGCCTGCGCTGAGGAAGTAGCGTGACAGCTGGCCCTGGTAGTCGACCGCCGTTATGGTGCCTGAAAACCGGTTGCTGCCGGCCTTCTTCGCCGATGGTTTGCCGGTCTGCAATTGCAGGTTTTCTGCCCGCATGACCAGTTGCACCCGGCTGCCTTTCGCAAGACCTGCCTGCAGCACGGAGATTGTGCCCAGCCCTTCAACTGCGATTTTCGCCCGTTTTGACCCGGCTGACAGGACGGTGCCGGCGAGGATGTTCGCGTTGCCCAGAAAGCGCGCCACGAATTCCGATTTCGGCTGGCCGTAGACTTCCTGCGGGGCACCTGTCTGTTCGATGTTGCCCGCGCTCATCACCACAACCTTGTCAGACAGGGCAAGTGCTTCCGACTGGTCGTGGGTAACGAACACGGTGGTGATGCCGATCTGGCGCTGGATGTTCTTCAGTTCCACGCGCATCTCTTCGCGCAGGTTTGCATCAAGCGCCGACAACGGTTCGTCAAGCAGCAGAACGTCGGGCTCGACGACGATGGCGCGGGCCAGTGCGATGCGTTGCTGCTGACCACCGGAAAGCTGCGACGGATAGCGGTCCTCCACGCCGGGAAGGCGTACGATTTCAAGCGCGCGCGTGACCTTCTGCCTAGCTTCGGCTGCAGGGACATTGCGGTATTTCAGGCCAAAGCCAATGTTCTGGCCAATGGTCTTGTGGGGAAACAGCGCATAGTTCTGGAACACAATCCCCAGATTGCGTTTGTGGATCGGCACATCATTGATGCGTTGCCCGGCAATCTCGATATCGCCGCCGGTGGGTTTTTCCAACCCGGCAATCATCCGCAATAATGTGGTTTTCCCGCAGCCGGACGGCCCAAGCAGGGTGGTGAACGAGCCCTCCTCGAAGGTCACGTCTGCCCGCTTGACCGCCACGACGGGTCCGAACGACTTGCTGATCGCCTTCAGTCTGACCTCTGCCATAGTACCTCCATGAAAGGTTAGAACATTTTTAACTTAGATATATGCGTTTGACCTGTTTTTTTGGTTCGCTGGCAAGGCACGGATCCCGCTGTGGTCTGGTTGACCACAAGGGGGCCGTAACGCAGTCCAGCGGGCCCCAAAAACCGGCCTTCGGTGGACCAAATCAGTCCATCGGCGTTGTTGCAAAGCTCGCCCGATGCCCCACATCGCGCTTCGCTTTGCGCCTAGCCGAGTGAACTGATTTGGTACCATCAAACGCTTATATCTAAGATAGAAATGTTCTATCGGGCCGCCGGTTTATGCAGGCGGCCCGCCATTGATGCTGGTTTACGTGTGGGCTCAGGCGCCCTTCTTGACGCGGTTCCACATCTTTTTCTGTTCTTTTTCATGCGGGTTCCACTTGGATGGATCGCGGAACACCAGATCCTTGAGCGTACCGGTCGGATCGAAGGCAGGCAGGCCATTGATGATTTCAGTCATCTTGATCTTGGTCGGATCCAGCGACGGCGGATACTTCTGACCTTCAGCGACCGCAATGGCCGTCTTCGGATCGAGCATGAAGTTGAGCAATTCCTCGGCCTCTGTCATGGGCGAGCCCTTCAGCACGAACATGCTTTCCATCCAGGCAAGACCGTTCTTCGGATCGACATAGCCAATCGGGTGGCCCTGGGCCTGAAGGGCTGCAACGCGACCTGACCAGGCCTCGGTGACATAGATTTCCTCCTTGGCCAGCAAGTCCATCAGTTCAGCACCGGAAGACCAGTACTTGACCACCAGGGCGCGGTGTTCGCGCGCCTTGTCCCAGACGGCGTCCCAGTCCTGGATGTCGTTTGGATCCTGTCCCGACTGCAGTGCGCCATACCAGGCACGGTTGGCCCAGTCGCCGCCCCAGCCGCCGATCTTGCCCTTGAGTTCCTTCTTCAACAGCAGGTTGGCGCCCAGCTTCTCGGCCTCTTCCTTGGAGACGTGCTTGGTGTTGTAGGCGATGCCCGTGGTGCCGTAGTCAAACGGCACGGCTGACAGCTTGCCTGGCGTGATGGCGCGGAACGGCTTGATGATGGCGTCCATCACGTTGACCAGGTTGGGAATGTTGGCTTCATTCAGTTCGCTGCCATAGCCGTTGTCGACCCAGCGCTTGTACCAGCTCACACCCGACGAATGCAGGATATTGTGACCGTCGGTGGACCCGGCTGCCTTGATCTTGGTAAGGACTTCTTCCTCGCCGCCGAAGGTTGCGTCAACAACCTTGTTGCCGGTCTTGGCTTCGTAGGGAGCGAAGGCGTTCTTGCGCAGCGCCTCTGAGACAACGCCGCCCCAGCCTTCAAAGTGCAGTTCGGTGGCCGCAGCCATCGCCTGCCGGCTCATGCCGGTCATGACGCCGCCGCTGACGCCGGTGGCGAGACCGGCCATGCCAAGCAGGCTCATGAACGTGCGCCGGTCAACATCCCTGTTGCCGATCATCTCCTGAAGCCGCTCGTAACGTTTGGTTGAACTCATTTTCATCGTGTTTTCTCCTTGTTGAAGGTTGGTTATCGGCGTCGGCTGGTAAAGTAGCGGGCAAGCCCGCCGGCGATGAGAGGCAGTCCGGCCGTGATCATGATCATCACGAAGCCGAGTGCGTTGATTTCCGGGCTGATCGAGTTGCGCAGCATGCCGAAAATCTGCGTCGGCACGGTTTCCATCCCGGAGGGTCGCCAGAAGATTGTTGCCGTGATGTTGTCGAACGAGATGGTGAAGGCGAACAGGGCACCTGCGAACACCGCCGGCATGAGCAGGGGAAAGGTGACCTGGAAAAATGCCTGCAGCGGGTTGGCGCCAAGGCTGCGGGCTGCTTCTTCATATTCCTTCTTGATGCCGACAAGGCGGGCCTGCACGACCAGCACCACGAACGGCAGCGCGATTATGGTGTGACCAAGCAACAGCAGGCCAAAGGAGCGCGGCATGGATGCCCAGCGCAGAAAGATAAGCAGGCCGACAGCCAGCACGGTCTCCGGCACGAGGACCGGCGAGATCAGCAGGGTGGTGATCCAGTCCTTGCCGCGGAACCGGTAGCGCACCAGCGCGAGCGAGGCGAGGATGCCAATGGTCGTGGCACACACCGACGTCAGCAGGCCGAGCAGCATGGAGGTTTTGAAGGCGCGCACGATTGCGTCGTTGGCCAGCAGCCTGGAGAACCATTGCAGGCTGAAGCCCTCGATGGGAAAACCGCCAAACTGGGAACTGTTGAAGGCCAGCAGCAGGACAACGGCAATGGGTGCAAACATGAACACATAGACGAAGATGGTATAGGCCCTTATGAGGCTCCAGGAGTTCATGGTGTGCGCCCTCTCATCCGAACGCCTTGTACAGCTGGTTCATGCCCATGAAACGGCTGTAGATGATGACAACGGCCCCAAGCAGTACCAGCAGGGTGAACGACAAGGTGGCACCCATCGGCCAGTTCAGCTCGGTAATGATGGCATCGTAGATCAGGTTGCCGAACAGGAAGTCGTCCGGTCCGCCGAGAATGAGCGGTGTCACATAACTTCCGGCGGTGAGCACGAAGACCAGCAGACAGCCTGCAGCCAGCCCCGGCAACGAAAGTGGCAGCGTGACTTCCCGGAAGGCCTGCCATTGCGTACAGCCCAGCGTGCGTGCAGCGGGAACCAGGTTCTGATCGATGCCTTCCAGGCTGACATAGATGTTCAGGATCATGTAGGGCAGAAAGACGTGAATGAAGCCGACGATCACGGTGAACTCATTGAACATCATGGAGATGGGCGCATCAATGACACCAAGCCACATCAGCATGCCGTTGATCGCGCCATGATTGCCCATGATATGGATCCATGACAGCGTCCGGATGATGAAGCTCACCCAGAATGGCAGGATGAGCAGCAACAGCAGCAGCCACTTGTGACGGTAGCGGGTCGTGGCAATGAAGTAGGCCGGTATGTAGCCCAGCACGCCAGCCAGTACCGTGACAATCAGGGACAAACGGAATGTCTTCCAGATGGCATTGTGATAATAGTTGTCGGTGAACAGTTCCTGCCAGTTGCCGAACTGGAATGCCACCTTGTCGATGGCCAGGTCGATGTTTTCATAGAACGAATAGACCAGGATGAAAGACATCGGCACGATGACCAGCAGGGTGATCGCCAGCAATGCCGGCGACAGCAATAGCCACGGCCTTCTGTCGAAATCGGTTGCCTGCGCCATACGGCCTGCTTGCCTCCCTTGAATCCCAAAGCGTGCACCAATTCGAACTGTGCACTTGGGCTTGAGTATTGCAAGTGTGTCCGGAATTAGCCAAATTGATATTTTCAATGCAGCGTATAGATTGAAACTATGTAATATGAAGCATCATCGAGATAACAGATTTGCGGGCGAACTGGACTGGAACCTGCTGCGCACGTTTTTCGTCATCGTGGAAGAAGGCGGCATTTCAGCTGCTGCCAGGCGTCTGCTGTTGCGGCAACCGACCGTCAGCCTGGCGCTGAAGCGGCTCGAGACCCAGATGGGGGCCAGGCTTCTGGAGCGCGGCGGTGGCATATTCCGGCTTACGGCGGCCGGGCGAGCGCTGTACCGTGAGTGCAGGCACATTTACGGCAGCATCGAGCAGTTGCAGGCTGTGACAAGTGCGTTCGCCGGTGAAATAACCGGATCGGTGCGGGTCGCCATGGCCAGCCATGTCTACACGCCGATACTGGATGACACCTTGCGCCGGTTCCACGCCGACCACCCGGCGGCCACCTTCCAGATTTCGGTCGAGACCAGCGCCAGTGTTGCCCAGGCCGTGAGCGACCAGAATGCCAGTATGGGCATCTGCCTGGTGAACCGGCGGGTGCCCAGGCTGGATTATCAAATTATCTACCGCGAGTTCTTCGGCTTCTATTGCGGCCCCAGTCACCCGCTGTTTGGCAGGGATGGTCTGTCGATGAACGACCTGCGCGGGCATGCGGCGGTGTCATTCGACACCGATGACCTGGCGGATGCGCTGAGACCCGTGGCGTTGCTTCGCCGGCAGTATCAGTTGAACCAGTCGTTTGTCGGACACTCCTCGCACCTGGAGGAGGTGCGCCGGATGATCGTGTGCGGACTGGGCATCGGGCCGCTGCCGGTCCACGTGGCCGACCGCGACGTGCGCGACGGCCTGTTGTGGCGGCTGCCGCCCTATGACAAGCCACCCAAGGTGGATATCTATCTGCTGACCAACCCGTCGCGACGGTTCAATTCGGCAGAAGAACGCTTCATCGAAAGACTGAAAACGCAGATCAAGTCGATGCCGCTGCGAGAGCGCACCTACGGCCCCATACTGGCTGCCAACCGCGGCGGCTGATTTTGCAAGTGCTGCGATTCTATGGACAGCTTCAGCCTGGTGACAGCCGGTTTTATCCGCCAAATCTCGACAGATACGTCCTGCACAGGTCCACGGTCTGGCTGGTGTACTCGTGGCCCATTGATTGGGCCAGGTCAGTTTCCGAATGGCTGCCAATCCAGGCAACCAGCAACAGCCGGCGCAGCATCACAAAGGTCGGAATTTCGTCCTCGTCTGCCTGCGGCAGGTCGATGATGCGGCGGTACCCGGCAAGCCAGTGCTGGATAAGGTCGGGCACTTCCGGCAGGTGTTCGTAGAACGAGACCGGCGTCGCGGCATCATACATCAGCCATGAGAAGCCGCAGTCGTCGAAGTCGATGACTTTCACTGTAGCGCCGTCGACAAGCAGGTTTGCCAGCCGCAGGTCGCAGTGAATCAGGCCAAACCGGTCGGGGCCCTGACCAAACGCCGACAGACGGTCTGCAATCAGGGAAACGGTGTTGCCAAACAGGTCCTGCTTGGCGGCATCCATACCGATGCCATCGCGCCAGCGGCCCCAGTGCGGTTGTTCGCCGAGGCTGGTGTCAACATTCCAGGTCAGCCGTTCAAACCAGCCCGGACGGTTCCATGTCCTGACATGCTGGTGCATTCGCGCGGTGACTTCGCCGAGCACTTCGAACGGGGCTCTCAGGTCCTCGTTGACGCCAGGCTCGGAGCCTGTTTCCCACTCGAACAGCACCACATTCCGGTCGCGCGTGAATGCCGGGTGAGATACTTTCTGCAAGACATCACCATCCAGGCCGGGCAGAGCGGCGGGCGTTATGATGACCTGCCTTTCACGCAGGTCACGCTGCCAGGCCAGTTCGGACCTTATTGCCAGGTCCGAATGATACCCTTCGCGGTGTACACGCAAGGCCCACCGCTGGCCGCTGGCGCGGTGTTCAACCTTGTAGGTGGCGTTCTCTGACAGGTTAATCAGTTCAACATCGCAGCCTGCCGGCAGTTCATACTGCGTGACTGCGGCACGGCTCAACTCTGCCAGCAGGCGGAGTTGCTCATCATGGGCAAGTGCGGCGAAGTCCGTCTCATGTTTCGGTTGAGTTGTCATGTTGACCCCTGGCAGCGATTATCATGACAACGCTATCTGTCGGCAATAGTGCGGGCTTGACACCTGATGGCGGCAAATTGACAGGCCGGGTCAAGACTGCCGGCTCAGCTTTCGCGGCCGCCAATCGAATTCAGCGTGGTCTCGATCCGGTCGCGAGCCGCAAGGACATCCTGTGTGCGACCCGACAGGTAGATGCGCCCGGCAGCCCCGATCATCTGCACATCAACCAGGGTCAGGTCCGGTGCAACCCTTTCTGCCTCGTTGGCAGCGATGGCGGCATACAATGCCGGCACCATCTCGCATATCAGCAAGGTTTCTCCGGGCGTGATCATGGATGCCTGGCGGTTGCGATTGATGATCACAGCGTGCTGGTCGGATACATCCTCGATGACATCTGTGTACAGGATACGCGGGCGCAATGGCTCACTTCCGGCAAGACCGATGCCCTCGAGAATGATGTTGCCGACATCAAGAAGCGCGGCTTCATCGTCACCATGCAGTTCCAGAATGCCGAACTGACGTTCAACAAACAGGATTCCCGGCTCCAGGTCGGGGTCTGCCTTCAGGGCGATATCAATGACACGCTCGATCATCAGGCCGGGTGCGACCTCCATGATCAAGGCATGCTGGCCGGCCAGTGGCGGATAGCCTCGCGCCCTGGTCGGTGTTCCCATATAGGCAGCGAACTGCGGCTGAAGGTCCTGGACCGTCAGATATACTCGCAGTTCGCCACGCGCGGCTGCCCGGCCCGGCCTTGCAGCCGGTGGCTTGGGTTGCTCAGTCACGGCAGACCTCCGTTGCTGAACAGCTTATTTGCCTGATGGCGTTGTGAAGTGCTTGGCTACATCTGTATGCGGCCGTGGAATGACATGCACAGATACCAGCTGGCCAACCTGACCAGCCACTTCCGAGCCTGCTTCAGTAGCGGCTTTCACAGCTCCCACGTCACCATTGATGATAACCGCGACCAGCCCGTCTCCAACTTCTTCGCGACCAATGATGGTCACGTTGGCAGCCTTGACCATGGCATCAGCTGCAGCCAGTGCAGCCACGTACCCCTTGGTTTCAATCATTCCGATAGCATTGTTCGACATGTGATCCTCCTAACAGATCCGTTTTGCAGACTTTCCAGCGGGTTATGACGCGTCGTCGATGATGCCTATAACCAGTGCATCAATCGGCGGGGACTTACCCTGGAACCAGGCGGCGGCAACAGACCCTGTTGCAACCATGACTCGTTCGCCTTCACCGCAACCAAGCGGGTCGAAGACAAGCAGGCGCGAAGTGGAACCGTCCACGACGACCTCTAAAATTGTACCGCTGGGAACGTCATCCAGTCGTTTGCTTGACCAGATGCGGCCTGCAACAGTTGCACACAACATCAGCGTTTCCTTTCGAGCTTAAGGCCGAGACTGCGGGCCCGGTCACGGGCAAGCGGTGTAATCACGGCGTCGGGAGAAAGCAGGATAGTGCCGGGGCCCGCCAGCTTGTTGATGCGGGCTTCGGTGACAATGCCGTCGAGCGTGCCGGTCTTGCCTTCAGGGGGCCGGGTTGCCGGGGCGACTGCCGGCCGCGCGGTGTGGCCGGTTGGGCGCGCACCAGCCGACGCATTGCCGGCGACGGTGAACTTCACCTGGCCGGTTCGCACCGCGTTGCCGGTTGCCGGGTCATCGATCATTGCTATCAGCATGGTGACAAAATCTGCCACCTCCTTGTCGGTCGTCAGGGCGACCTGCCGGGTCTGTGCCATCAGCCCGGCAGCCTTGCCGTGGTTGCCCTTGGCAAGCACGTCGCGCAACACATCGCGCACCATGGCTCTGAGTTCGATGTCGCTCATGCCACCAACTCCAGTGCTTCACATGCCGCGCTGGCGGCCGCGCGGACTTCGGACTCGCTGCCGGCAAGATACAGCCTGCCGGTGGCACCTATCATGCGGAAGTCGACGATCTTGATATTTGCCGATTTCTCGGCCTCGTTGCACGCCAGAATGGCATAGGCTGCGGGCTCGGTTTCCAGCACAAACAGCGTCTCGCCGCCCAGTATCATGGATCCCAGCTTGTTGCGGTTGATCAGGAATGCGTGCATGGGATCAATGCGCGTGACGATTTTTGAAGCCAGTATTTTCGGCGACATTGCTTCACCGGCGCCGACCCCCAGGTCACGCAGCACCGCATCTGCAGCTGCCTTGACCGCCGACGTCGAGCGGGAGTGAAATTCCAGGTAACCAAACTGGCGCTCCACCACCAGGATGCCGCCCTTCACATCAGCTTCCTTCAAAGCCGTGTTGGTCAGCGGTTCAATGTCGAGGCCGGGGGCAACCTCGATGATCTGGGCCGCCATGCCGGTGCGGGGCAGGGAACCGCGTATCCAGGTGCCGAGATAGCACATGGTCTGCGGCTGCATCTGGTCGATGAATATGAAGGAGCGCAAGGTTGCCATGGGTTAAATCTCAGGCCGCAAGAACGGCGCTCAGCTCCTCAAGAATGATTTTGCGCAATTCCTTGCGCATGGTGTCAGCGTCGACGCCGCCTGCGACCGCCGTGAGAGCGGGCTGGGCGCCGACAGCTCTTGTGCGCGGCAGGTCCAGCGGATCGAGACCGTCAAAATTGCCGAACACCTCCTGGGCCTGCTTGTTGTAGGCGATGCGGGCAAACTGGACGAAGTGGTCAGGTGTAAGGTTGTCGCCAATGGACGATCCACCGACAAACCCGGTTCCGATCGTCATCGAGGGGCCAAGGTTGGTCTCAAAACCGGACGCACCCAGCGAGCAGCCGGTATTGACCGCGATACGCAGGGCAGGCACTGCAGAGGCGAAAGCAAGGATGTGTTCCTCGCTTGACGAGTGAATGCCCGCCGTATGCCCCTTGCCGGAGCGTCGCATCATGGAACGGGCACTTGATATCGCCTGGTCAATGCCGGCAACGCGGGCAAATGCGAGGACCGGGCAGAGCTTTTCGCGAACCAGTTTTTCTTCCGGCTGAACCAGTGATACCGGTGTCAGGAGCACCTTGGCACCCTTGGCTGAAAACCCGGCTTCGCGTGCGATCCATTCAGCGCTCTTGCCGATTGTTGCGATGTTGAACTGTTCGCCGTTGAACAGCAGCTTGCGCAGTTTTTCGACTTCTTCAGATGAGCAGATGTGGCCACCTGCCTGTTTCAATTCCTGCAGTAACCTGTCTGCTATCGCGCTGAAGGCGAGGACAGTGGATTCATTGGTACACAGGATGGAATTGTCGAACGATTTGGAGGCGATAATCCTGCCTGCGGCCAGCTTGAGGTCGCAGGTGTCGTCAACCAGCACGGGCGCATTGCCCGGCCCGACCCCCAGCGCCGGTGTGCCTGAGCGATAAGCTGCCTTGACCATTGCCGGTCCGCCAGTTGCAACAATGAGATCGACGCGATCATCGGCCATCATGGTTTCTATGAGAGGCACCGTAGGATCCTCGATCACCTGGATGACGCCATCAGGAGCGCCCGCCTCTTTGGCTGCCGCAGCCAGCAGATGCGCTGCCTGCGTACACACTGACTTTGCAGCGGGGTGCGGGCTCAGCACGATGGCGTTTCGTGTCATCAGCGCAAGCAGCGTCTTGAAAAACACGGTTGCGACCGGGTTGGTAACCGGGATCAACGCGTACACGACGCCGGCGGGGCGCGGCAGCTCGACCATTTTGCGCGCCGCGTCGATGCGCGGCGAGACAAAGTCCACGCCACCATAAAGCTCAACTACGCCCCTGCTGCAGGCTTCATTCTTCATCACCTTGTGTTCGACAACGCCATAGCCGGTTTCACTCACTGCCAGCTCGGCGAAATGCCGTGCCTTGGCGAAGCCTGCCTCGGAAACTGCATTCACTATTCTGGTAATGGTTGCACGATCGGTCCGCGCCAGCTTTGTGGCAGCCCAGCGCGCGGTGTCGAGTTTCATGCGTGCCGTTTCAAGAACGGTGTCGGGGACCTTGAGGAGTGGTTCGCTTGTTGGGTTTGACATGGTGCAAATTTTTCCGAAGTGAACTCAGGCGGCTTTTGGAAGTTGTTCGATCAGCTGCCGCGCGCGTGGCATGGCGGCATCAAACCGGTCCAGAATTTCCTGGCACATGTCTGCTGACAGCAGTACGCCGGGCTTGAACTGCAGGACGCGTTTGTCGAGGGACGAGAAGATTGCCCAGACGCCGTGCTCATAGAGCGCGCGGGACACTGCAACGGCCCCTTCAGGATGATCAAACTCCAGTCCAAGCACAACGCCGCGCTGGCGCACGCCAACGAAAATGTCCGGGTGGCGTGCCATCATTTCACTCATGCCGTCGGCAAAAAACCTGGTCACCGAATGCACGTTGGATACCACTTCGGGGCGCTGTAACATCTCGATGACCTTGTGCGCGACAATGCAGCCAAGTTCGGCACCGCCGGATGTCGAGATATGCGCTGCACCGTCTTCGCTCAGCCAGCCGCCGCACTTTTCATTCATGACGGCTGCTGAAATCGGGTAGATGCCGCCGCCAAGGCCTTTTGCCGTGACAAAGATGTCAGGCTGTATGCCGTAGGTCTGGAAGCCCCACATTTCGCCGCATCGCATCAGCCCGGTCTGGACTTCATCGGCGATATAGACGGTGCCGTAGCGCGTGCAAAGATCGCGGCAGGCCTGCAGATAGCCGTCGTTCGGCATGGGAAAGCCATAGGTTGCGGGGATTGTTTCCATGATCAGGCCGGCAATTTCGCCTGATTTCAGCGCCTGCTCCAGAGCATCAACATCGTTGAATGGCACCTGGATGAATTCATCCGGCCTGTCTGACAGAAAGATCTTGGTGAAACGGTCGTCGCCGGTGGCCACCGACAGGCCGGAATGGCCGTGATAGCCCTTGATGATCGACACGATCTTGCGGCGCTGAGTAGCGTAACGGGCTGTCTTGAGCGCAATTTCCACGGCTTCTGCACCGCCTGCGCCAAACACGGCATACTGCATTCCCGGACATGTCTTGACCAGTTGCTCTGCCAATGCGGCACGGGCGACTGACGGGAACCAGTGGTTGCCCATGTCGAAATAATCGAGCGCGCCCTTGAGGGTCTCGATCAATTCGGGGTTGCGGTGACCGAAATTGTAAGTGCCGCCATTGAGGTGCAGATCAATCAGGCGCCGGCCTGACATGTCGTAGAGGCAGTAGCCTTCACGCCGATCAATGACCAGGTCCACTCCGACGTTCTGCCAGAACCTCGTCTTGTCCGGATTCCAGTACTCAATGGCCTTGTCGAGCAAGGCCTGCTTGTCTTCGAACTTGAAATGACCGTAGTCG
>Ga0316187_10004367_pt1 | contig 12235 bp, 12 predicted proteins | sample CroRivburrow1_MG_FD_204927 | JGI IMG/M metagenome (GOLD analysis project Ga0316187, IMG submission 204927) | Coastal sediment microbial communities from Maine, United States - Cross River worm burrow 1 | ecosystem: Environmental > Aquatic > Marine > Coastal > Sediment | place: USA: Maine...
CCATGGCATCTCTAGAATTGTTAATTCGCCATTTTGGCCATAACAGGAAGGACATTTGCAATGTTCAAGAAAATACTTGTACCGGTTGACCTCTCGCACAACGAACTGGGAGAACAAATGATCAAACTGGCGAAAGAGATTGGTGGCGATTCCGCAGAGATCGTTCTTACCCATGTTGTTCACGACATACCCGCATATGCGGCGGTCGAAATTTCCGGCGAACTGCTGGACAAGACCCATAAATGGGCCAAGGCGGAACTGGAAAAACTGGCGAAAGACAACAATGTCGCCGGCGCCGCAGACCTCCGGCACGGTTCTGCAGGTACTGCAATTCTGGAAGCAGCGGCAGAACATGGCGTAGATCTGGTCATCATCGGTTCTCACAAACCCGGTGTCGCCGACTATTTCCTTGGCTCAACAGCGGGTCGCGTGGTGCGCCATGCCCAGTGCCCGGTCCTTGTCATGCGCTAGGTCATGAGTTCAGTGAACTCGTGACAGTGCCCTGACAGGGTGGAAGCGATCAGGTTTTTGGGTGCAACAACCAGCCCCCTGATCAAAGCCAGAACACGCTTGACCTTCATTCTCAAATTTTATATATAAAGATATCTTTATGTGGAGAATGCCGATGTCGATCGTTTCCCCTGTTTCTGCCAATTTCGCACCCGGCGGCAACCCTCGCGTGTCGTTTGAGGTGTTTCCGGCCCGCTCAACCATGCAAAGTGACGGCATGGCGGAATTGGCCAGCGTCATGCGCAAATACGACCCGCTGTTTGCATCTGTAACCTATGGCGCAGGCGGAACCAGCCATCAGGCCTCTTTCGGCACTATTGGCCAGCTTCTGGGCGTGGACGGCCTTGACGTCGTCGGACATCTGACATGCGCGGGCCAGTCGAAAGCACAAACCGATGCTGTCATCGAGAGATATGCCGCACAGGGCGTAAAAGGCATACTGGCCCTGCGCGGTGACATGCCCGGCATCACCGGGCCCTATCAGCCGCATCCCGAAGGCTATGAGAACGGCGCCGATCTCGCCGCCGCAGTGATCGCGCGGGGCGGCCTTGATACCTATGTCGCCGCCTACCCGGAAGTACATCCGGCATCCGGATCCGGCCATGCCTGCATTGCAAACCTGAAAACCAAGCTGGCAACCGGTGCCAAAGCCGCCATCACCCAGTTCTTTTTCGACAATCGGGACTATTTTCATTTCATGGAACAAGTCCGCGCGGCCGGTATTTACCAACCCATCGTTCCCGGCATCCTGCTGATCCATGACTTCGCCAAAGTGGCGAGTTTTGCCGGCAAGTGCCAGGCCCGCATCCCGGATCATCTGCATGCCGCCTTCGACGGCCTGGCGCCCCACTCCACCCAGCACAAGGCACGTGCATGTGAACTGGCCGCCCAGCAGATCATGCAGCTGGGCGCGCAGGGTGTGGATCACGTCCATATCTATTCCATGAACCGCCCGGATCTGGTTGACCAGACCTGCAAGCTCGCAGGCATTGCTCAAACGGTCCGGATCGCCGCTGCAATGTGAGCCTGTTACAGTCGGTTTTGCACGCGTGCTGGTCGCAAAACCTGCAGTGTTGAAACGCGCCCGCGCCTATACCTGAACCATAATCAAGTCCTGACCTGAAAAGCTGATCTCTTCCATGGCTAAAATTATTATCACTTACTGGCGTGACATCCCTTCACAGGTGACGGCCAAAGCCGGACGCAAGGCAGAAAAGAAAATGCTGTCTGACCGGTTTCAGGAAGCCATAGACATGGCCGCCATGCGCTCTGGAGCAGCTGAAACCGACGATTATCTGAATGAGTGGCGCCGGGGTGACCCAATTGAATGCAACGACGACCTCCTGGCTGCGGTCACTCAGACAGCCGAACAGCTTGAGGCCGACTATGACCACAACCGCATCAAGGCGCTTATTGCATCCGGCGGCACCGCCTGACACAGGTTTGACCGACCAATATCTGGCCTACTCCCATCGTGTTCCGCGCTCTGAAAGGACGCCTCGCAAATGACCCGTACCCTCATCGCCTCCGCCACCAAGGAAGTCATCATCGGCTTTGACCAGCCGTTTTGCGTGATCGGCGAACGCATCAACCCGACAGGACGAAAAAAGCTGGCAGCGGAACTGCAGGCAGGAGATTTCTCGACCGTTGAAAAGGACGCCCTTGCGCAAGTTGCCTGTGGCGCCACGGTTCTCGATATCAATGCCGGTGTGGTCTACAACTCAAACCCGAACCCGAACGAGACCGAGCCGCCGCTGATGCGGAAAATGATCGAGCTTGTTCAAGGCCTTGTCGACGTTCCTTTGTGTATTGATTCCAGTGTTCCGGCAGCACTGACCGCCGGTCTTGAAACCTGCCAGGGCCGGCCGCTGCTGAATTCCGTGACCGGCGAAGAAGACCGCCTGGAATCCATCCTGCCGCTGGTCAAGAAATATGACGTGCCTGTCGTGGCCATATCCAATGATGACACCGGCATTTCTGAAGACCCGGATGTTCGCTTTGCGGTGGCAAAGAAGATCGTCGAGCGGGCAGCAGATTTCGGCATTCCGGCACATGATATCGTGGTCGACCCACTTGTCATGCCGGTCGGTGCCATGGGCACGGCGGGGCTTCAGGTGTTTGCCCTGGTGCGGCGTCTGCGTGAAGAACTTGGCGTCAACACCACCTGTGGCGCGTCCAATATTTCGTTCGGTCTGCCAAACAGGCATGGCATCAACAATGCCTTCCTGCCGATGGCTGCAGCCGCCGGCATGACATCGGCCATCATGAACCCGGTGCAGGCAGCAGCAACGCCGAAGAACATCGAAGACCGTATTGGCGAACTCACCGCCATGGGCATCGTGATACCGGAAGGCGTCGATATCGACGCGCTGGTACCGCTGATCGGACTGGGGTCCACCAAAGCGACACCGTCCAAGGAAATAGAGGCCATCAAGGCGGCCGACTTCCTGATGGACAATGATGCTTCGGGCGGCAACTGGATCAGGTTCAACAAGCCGCCCGCCAGTGCCAACGCACCACAGGGCGCGCGTGGTGATCGTGAAGGACGCCGGCGGCGCAGAGGTTAGGGTCAAGTCCCCAGGGTCACGACCCTGGATATCGGAACGGGGAGAAATATGGCAGACGGCGGACGCAGCGACGCACTTATCGTTTTCACGCCCTCGGGCAAACGCGGGCGTTTTCCGATAGGCACGCCGGTGCTGCAGGCTGCCCGTGCGCTGGGTGTCGACATCGACAGCGTATGTGGCGGCCGCGCCATTTGCGGACGCTGTCAGGTCACCCCGTCCATCGGTGATTTCGCCAAGCACGGCATTACCTCGAAACCTGAACACCTGGGACCGATCACCAGTGTGGAGATCCGCTACAACGAAAAGCGCGGCCTGAAGGCTGACCGCAGACTGTCGTGCCAGACACTGATGCAGGGTGACTGCGTGGTGGATGTGCCGCCCGAAAGCCAGGTCCACAAACAGGTGGTGCGCAAGCGCGCTGAGGTGCGCGACATCAAGCTCGATCCCGTTACCAAGCTGTACTACATCGTCGTCGATGAACCGGACATGCATCACCCTTCCTCGGATCTGGAGCGGGTGTACAATGCGCTGCGGTCGCAGTGGGGCATTGATAATGTTACGTGCGACCTGGCCATCATGCAGGCGCTGCAATCTGCGCTGCGAAAAGGCGAATGGCGCATTACGCTTGCTGTTCATAACCGCATGGCAAGCAAGACAGCCCGCATCACGGCTATCTGGCCGGGGTTTCATGATCGCGCCTATGGCATGGCCGTCGATGTCGGCTCCACCACGATCGCGGCCCATCTGTGCGACCTTTCCACCGGTGAGATCAAGGCGTCAGCCGGCCTGATGAACCCGCAGATCCGCTTCGGTGAGGACCTGATGAGCCGGGTTTCATACGTGATGATGAACCCCGGCGGTGACAAGGAAATGACCACCGTCGTGCGCGAGGCCCTGAACGAACTGGCACGCCAGGTCGCCGGTGAAGCCGAGATTGATCTGTCCGACATTCTCGAGGTTGTGCTGGTTGGAAATCCGGTCATGCATCATCTCATGCTGGGTATTGATCCAACCGAACTGGGCGGTGCTCCGTTTGCACTTGCAACCGGCCTGCCGGTCACCCGCCCGGCGCGTGAATTCGATCTTGAACTCAACAATGGCGCATATGTCTATGTGCTGCCGTGCATTGCAGGCCATGTTGGTGCAGATACCGCCGGTGTCGTGCTGTCGGAAAGCCCGCACCTGTCGGAAAGAATGATGCTGGTCGTCGATGTCGGCACCAATGCGGAAATTGTTCTGGGCAACAAGGACCGGGTGCTGGCGTGTTCCTCTCCAACCGGGCCTGCCTTTGAAGGTGCGCAGATATCATGTGGCCAGCGCGCTGCTCCCGGCGCCATCGAGCGTTTGCGCATTGACCCTGACACCCTTGAGCCGCGCTTCAAAGTCATCGGTTGCGATCTGTGGTCGGATGAGCCTGGCTTTGAGGACGAAATTGCGTCTACCGGTGTCACCGGAGTTTGCGGATCCGCGATCATCGAAGCCGTGGCTGAGCTTTACCTGTCCCGCGTGATAAACCAGGACGGCCTGTTTGACGGCGCAATGGCTGCAAGATCACCCCGCGTCATACAAACCGGGCGCACCTTCGCCTATGTCATCCGCGAGGGCGAACCGCTTATTTCCATCACCCAGAACGATGTGCGCGCCATCCAGTTGGCCAAGGCCGCCCTGTATGCCGGCGTACAGTTGCTGATGGACAAGCTGGAACTGGAAAAAGTCGATACCATCCGCCTGGCCGGCGCCTTTGGCAGCCACATCGATGTCAAGTACGCCATGATTTTGGGACTGATCCCCGATTGCGACCTTGCCCATGTGCATTCTGCCGGCAATGCCGCGGGCACCGGGGCGCGCATTGCGCTGCTCAATACGGCTGGCCGTGACGAAATTGAGGAAGTGGTCAGGCGCATCGAGAAGATCGAAACGGCAGTGGAGCCGAAGTTCCAGCAGCACTTCATCGAAGCCATGGCCATGCCGCACAAAACTGCGCCATTCCCCAATCTGGCATCTGTCGTGAACCTGCCGCAGATCAAGGAAATCACACCGGTTGGCGCTGATGGCGGCGAAGGCCGTGAACGGCGCCGGAAGCGGCGCGGCTAGGGTTTCCGCAGAAATCTCTACTGACACTTACCCTCTTGCGAACGGCGCAATTCCTGTCAGAGTCAACACAGGGACAGCTTACATCAAAGGACACGAGTGTCCGGGAGGTCACGGCATGCCATTGACCAAGCAAAAGGCGGAGCACTTCGAGCAGCTTCACAATCGCGAAGACAAGATCCTGATCTTACCCAATGCCTGGGACAAGGGTTCTGCGCGCATGCTGCAGGCCATGGGCTTTGAAGCCATTGCCACGACCAGTGCCGGATACGCCTTCAGCGTCGGCAAGCGGGACTGGCCGGGTGAAGTCAACCGCAAGGAGGCGCTGGAACACTGTGCGATGATGGTGAAGGCCACTCCCCTGCCCGTATCGGCGGATCTGGAAAACGGCTTTGGCGCCCGGCCCGATACGGTGGCCGAGACCATCCGCCAGGCAGCCGCCACCGGGCTGGCCGGTTGCACGATAGAAGACACCACCGGTAAACCAGATGAGCCGATTTTCGATTTCACCCATGCAGTGGAACGCATTACTGCCGCCGTCGAAGCGCGCCGGTCGCTCAAGCGGCCGTTCATGCTGACGGCGCGTGCCGAAAACTTTCTGCATGGCCGGCCTGATCTTGACGATACGATTTCCCGCCTGATTGCCTTTGAGGCCGCAGGCGCCGATGTGTTGTATGCACCGGGCCTGTCATCCATTGAAGACATCGAGCATGTGTGTGAAGCGGTCACCAAACCGGTCAATGTCGTGATCGGAACAGCGGCCGCGCATTTCACCGTGACGGATTTGCTGGAATGCGGCGTGCGGCGGGTTTCCACCGGTTCATCGTTTGCCCGTGCGGCAATCGGCGGGTTCCTGCAAGCCGCGCGCGAACTGCGCGACAAGGGGACATTTGAATATGCCCAGTACGCGGCCAGCTTTTCCGAAATTGACAAACTGCTGGAAACGGCGCGGAAGGCGCGGACTTAGGGTCAGGACCCTAGCTGCTCAGCGCCCGTTCCATGTAATCGATCCGGTCCTGGCCATAGAACATTTCCTCGTCGACGAAGTATGTCGGCGCACCAATAACGCCGCGGATGATGGCTTCGGTGCAGTTGCGCATCAGTTCGGCCTGCGTGGCATCAGACATGGCTTCGGCGATCAGTGCATCTGCGTCTTTGAAACCGGCTGCCTTTACCAGTTCTGCCACAACAGCTTCTTCGGCAATATCGCGATCATGCAGCCATAACGCTTCGAGAACCTGAACGCTCAACTGGTCCACATCGCCTGCCTCACCGCGCAGCACAGCGTTCTGCCCGGCAATAACGATGCCCGACGGCAGTTCAACCGGTCCCATGTGATGTACCGGCTCACGCAATAGCGGAATGCCCAGATGTTCAGCCGTGCGCAACGCATCATGCATGGCATAATTGCGCAGGATGGCAGGCCGCTTGTGAAACGGTGTCGACTTCAGCGGCTTCATTGTCTCCGACAGCAGAATGGGCCGATGCAGTATGCGGCGCTTGTACTTCGCAGCCAGCGCATTGAGCCTGCCCGCACCGAGCAAAGTAAAATTTGACCGGGTGGAATAGTAGTAGTCGATGGTTTTCATTGTCGGGGAGTATCCTGCATGGAGAACGACATTCGAACCGACATCGTGTCACGTGCTGCTGCATCCTTCAATAATCAACAGGCGGCACACGAGCTTGTGTGCTGCTTATCACCCTGCCTCCCGACCAAGTGATGTGGCTTGATTTCCCAATCCGTGCATTGAAGGCGTAGCGTCGGGTCAATAGAACTGGCAAGACCACTCATGTTTTCCGGCCAGGCATTGATCATACCTAGCAGGAATGCAGCGAATCCCCCGCCGGTTCCTCCCGAACCGAAAAGGAGCAATAGCTCATGTTTAACTCGATCAACTCGACTACCGTGACCGGACTTGCAATGGCGGGCGCACTCGCCTTCGCAACCCTTGTGTCACCTCCTGCGTCTGCGGCACCTGTGCCAGGCGCAGCCCTTGCCCAGACAGGTCTTGATACAACCACCGGCAAGGTAACAAAGACGCATCTGCAAAGACGCGGCTTCCGATCGCGACGTTTCAGCAACCGCAGATTCCGCTCTCGTCGCGGCTTTCGCAGCCGCGGCTACGGCTTCAGCCGCCACGGCTCCTATACCTCTCCTTATTACTATCGCGGTTACGGCTTCCGCAGAAGCTACGGTTATCGTGGGTATGGCCACGGATTCGGCGGACGTCGGGTCGGCGGTGGCGGCAGGTAAAGTGGTCTATTCCAGTTCACTTTCGTAATGCACGACCTCAATAGGTAACCTGATTGAGAACCGGAACGGGAGAATGGCGCGGTCCACTGTCACCGCATCATTCTTACATGCTGGCGGCAGCCCACAGCAACACAGCGTAGCGACCGGTCTTGGCAACTGCCACGATCATCAGGAAAATCAGGAACGGTGTGCGCAGCAGGCCGGCGATCACGGTCAACGGATCGCCTACGAACGGCACCCAGCTGAGCAGCAATGACCAGACGCCCCAGCGGGCGTACCAGCGCTCGGCGCGTTGCAACTGGCCGGAATTTGCCGGAAACCAGGACTTCTCACGCATGCCGGATGCAAATCTGCCCAACCCCCAGTTCACACAGGCGCCCAGCGTGTTGCCCAGGCTGGCCACAGCCAGCAACAGCATATCAGGCGACACGCTATTTGCCTGCATCACAAGCAATACGGCTTCCGACTGAGCCGGAAAAATCGTCGCTGCGAGAAAGGCCGACCCGAACAGTATCAGAAGGTCCAAGACATTTATTCCGGTTGCCGGTTTGCCACGAGATCAATCTCGGCGTCACTGAACCCGAACCCGGCCATCATCCGGCGATGGTCGGGTGAGCCCAGATAAACAGCCAGCACGGCATCTACCTGTTGGCGCAGTTCACCGTCCTGCCTGCTGAACGCAAACGACCCGAAGGCCGGTTGTTTTTCACTGGCCGGCACCACGACCACGTCCATGTCCAGCCCGGGATGCTGCTCCAGAAAGCCGGTATGAGCGCGCGCCACACTGGCATAGGCTTCAGCCTTGCAATCACGAACTGCGTGGCAGGCTTCGGTGTAGGTTTCGAAAATCAGGATGCGGTCTTCCGGAACGCCAAAGTCCACAGCCGATCGATGTTGGAACTGGTCCCTGATGACAGCCAGCCTGCAGGTCTTGGAAGCTGCAACGGATTTATAGCCTGACAGGCCCAGGGGATTGCCGGCTGCCGTGAGCAATCCATCGGGCAGCGCCCACACAGGCCGGCTGAAAGCGGCAATCTGGCGGCGTTCTTCGGTTGCGAACAGGCCGGTGGTCATGCGCCAGCACCCTTCAGCCACGCCCGGCAACAGCTCCGCAAATTCCGTTTCAACCGGTTCAAACGGCCCTGCGGCGATGGCTTCAAAAACCACCCTGGCAAGTTCGGCATCACATCCGGTTACCGTCCCGTCGTCGCGTCTGTGGTTGAACGGCGGTTCGATCAGATAGGCAAATTTCATGAAGCAGTCCGATTTGGTGGTCCGGGGACAATGCAGAATGCCCGACGGCGCTCGACCAGGTCAATCAGAAGTCTGTCGGCGCGCCGCCTTCTTCGGTACGCCGGGCCACAAACGCTTCCAGTTCTTCTTCAACAGCAGGGTCAATTGCGGGTTTCTGGTAGGTGTCCAACACCTGCTTCAGGATAACTTGCGCCTTGTCGCTGGCGTGCGGAGAGCCTGCTGACTGCCATTGCTCGAAATTGCGCCAGTCTGAAATCAGTGGCGCGTAAAACGCGTTTTGATAGCGCGCCATGGTGTGGGCACACCCGAAGAAATGCCCGCCGGGGCCGACCTCGCCCATGGCCTCCAGCCCCAGCGCATCGCGGGTCAGATCCAGCGGTTGCAGAAACGATTTGACCATTTGTATCAGGTCGCAATCGAGTACAAACTTTTCCAGTGACGCGACAAGCCCGCCTTCCATCCAGCCGGCACCATGCATCACCAGGTTGCCACCGCCCATGGTGACCCCCCACAGGGAGAACACGCTTTCATAGGCAGCCTGCGCATCCAGCGCATTGGCGGCACAGGTATTCGAGGTGCGATAGGGAATGTTATAGCGGCGCGCCAGTTGACCGCCGACCATCGCCGCCTTCATGTACTCCGGTGTCCCGAAGGCCGGTGCGCCGGACTTCATGTCGACATTGGAGGTGAAGCCACCATAGATGGCCGGGGCACCGGGACGCACAAGCTGGGTGAGTGCAATACCGGCAAGTGCTTCAGCGTTCTGCTGCACCAGGGCGCCGGCAACAGTCACCGGTGCCATGGCGCCTGACAGTGTGAACGGCGTCACGCACACAATCTGGTTGCGGCGCGCCATTTCGATGACACCCTGCAGCATCGGCACATCCATCTTCAGGGGTGAGTTGGTGTTGATGATGGTAAACAGCGACGGCTCGGCTTCCAGCTGCTCATGGCTCACGCCACGGGCAATGCGGGCGATCTCGATACCGTCGCGGATCCGCTCCAGTCCCAGCGAATAGGCATGGAATGGCTTGTCGGTCATAAGCGCCATGTCTTTCAGCGCCACCAGGTGGCGGAGAGAGGCATGAACATCGATCGGCTCGACCGGATAGCCGGACATGAAATCAATGCAGTTGAAACTCTGGGCAAGCTTCAGGAATTTTCGAAAGTCTTCAAGGTTGCCTGACCGCCGACCGTTTTCCAGATCCGAAGAATTCGGTGCCGAAGCCACGGTTCCAAAAGCCAGCCAGCCACCACCAAGCTGGACAGTCTTGTCCGGGTTGCGCGCGTGGAACGTGAACTCGGACGGCACAGTCGCGATTGCGTTCATGATCACGTCGCCGGGAATGCGCACCCGTTCGCCATCAACACGCGCCCCTGCCCGCAAAAAATAGTCACGCGCTTCGGGGAGCATGACATCAATACCGATTGTCTCCAGCACTTCCAGTGATGCCAGGTGCAGGCTTTCCAGTTCATCCTCGGAGACAATGCGCGCCGGTTCGAACATAAGCCTTGCCTGACCCGGCGCCTGTTGCGCCAGTGTCACCGGGCCTGCATCACCTGCTGCAGCAGCCCGGCGGGCATCGCCGCGCCTGCGCGACTTGCGCGGTTCTGTGTCTATCGCTTCACTCATGCCCGGCTTGTCTCCCTGTCCGTTGCGGGGATGTCCTCGTCACTTGCCACCTGCTCAAGCAACCAGTCTTCAAACAGCTTCACCTTGGGCAGCAATCGGTCGGTTGCGCGGCAGGCGAATGTCCACCAGTGCTGGTGTGGCACGTCCAGATCAACCGGTTGCAGCAGTCTTCCTGACGCAAGTTCGTCACGGGCATAGGGTCCTATGGTCATGGCGATGCCCTGGCCTGCGACCGCAGCCTCCTGGGCCAGCAGGTAGCTGTCGAAGGCGAGTGTGCTGGACAGTTTGGTTTCGCCGAGGCCGGCCGCCTTCAGCCACAGCCGCCAGTCTTCCTCGGCCGAATAGACATAGAGCAGTTTGTGCCGCAGCAAATCCTGCGGCGTGGCAATGTTGCCGACGCGCGCCAGGTATTCCGGTGAGCAAACCGGTTTCAACCGCGACCGGAACAGGTTCCGGTAGTGATGATCGTCGCTGCGCTTGCGGGCCAGAATGATGGCGACGTCCGCATTGTCAGCATCAAAATTCCAGTCGAAATAGGATGTGGACAGCCGCACACGCATGTTTGGATGGCGCCGTTCGAAATCATGCAGGCGCGGCAACAGCCATTTCATCGCCACAGTGACATAGACCTGCACCGTCAACTCATTGCCCGATGCGCGCGGCCGGATGACCTGGGTCTGGCTTTCAATCTGATCAAACGCTTCCCGGACAGCCGGAAAATAGATCAACCCCGGCCCGGACAGTTCTGCCCGCTTGCCGTCGCGTGAAAACAGATCCACGCCGAGCACCTCTTCGAGCGCCTTGATCTGGTGACTGATAGCCGATCTGGTGAGGCCAAGCTCATCAGCCGCACGACGGAAGCTGCCCAGTCTGGCGGCAGCCTCAAATGCTGTAAGTGCTCGCAAGGGCGGCAGATCTCGCTTGGTCACGTTTACTCACCCTGTTGGCGCCATTGATGTTCGCTGCAGGCAATATTGACCTGAAACTGCTCTGTATCAACAGGAAACAACACCGTAATGGTGAAAAATTCTCAACATGAAATGAGAACTATGCGCTTTCCAAGATTCGCAGAAACGCGCACACTCATGTCCATAATAACAAAGCTCTTAGTCGAGGGAATCGGGAATGTCCGTAGCTGAAGATACCAACCGCCGCCGCGGTGGCCGTGAAGCCCGCAAAGCCATGCGCTCGCGCGCCATTCCTGTTGATGAGGCTGCGGTTCGCCCGGGCATGCAGGGCGGCAAATACAAGCCGCTCACTCAAGCCGAGATTGAAAAGATCCATGAAGCCGCCCTGACACTTCTTGAGACAGTTGGTATCGGAAACTCGATCCCCTCCTGTATCGACCTGATGACGGAAAAAGGTTGCACGCAGGGCGACGATGGCCGCCTGCGGTTTCCGCGTGCCCTGATCGAGGATACGCTGACAATATGTGCGCGGCGGTTTCCGCTGTTTGCCCGCGATCCCAAATACGATCTTGAACCATGGGGAACCAATGTTCATTTCGGCACCGCCGGTGCTGCCGTTCACATTGTCGAGCCCGAGACGAAAACCTATCGGGATTCACTGCTGGTTGACCTGTATGACGCTGCCCGCATTGTCGACAATTGCGAGCATATTCATTTCTTCCAGCGTCCGGTGGTTGCCCGCGACATGGTCGAGCCGCGCGACCTTGACGTGAACACGCTTTATGCCTGCCTGGCAGGCACCTCCAAGCATATCGGCACTTCCATGGTGGAGCCGGATCATGTGCGCGAGTGCCTGGAGATGCTGCATGTGGTGGCCGGCAGCAAAGCCAAATGGCGCGAGCGGCCGTTTGTCAGCCAGTCGAACTGCTTTGTGGTGCCACCGATGAAATGGGCAGAAGACGCCTGCCGCTGCCTGGAAGTTGCGGTGCGCGGCGGCATGCCGGTGTTGCTGTTGTCG
>Ga0316187_10004370_pt1 | contig 12230 bp, 10 predicted proteins | sample CroRivburrow1_MG_FD_204927 | JGI IMG/M metagenome (GOLD analysis project Ga0316187, IMG submission 204927) | Coastal sediment microbial communities from Maine, United States - Cross River worm burrow 1 | ecosystem: Environmental > Aquatic > Marine > Coastal > Sediment | place: USA: Maine...
GACCGTTTGCAGGTCGTCGCGTTTCTTGCCGGTGACGCGGACGGTGTCTCCCTGGATGGCGACCTGGACCTTCATCTTGCGGTCCTTGACCATCTTGACGAGTTCGCGTGCGGCGTCCTGGGGGAGGCCCTGGTTGAGGTCGAATGTGGCTCGGGAGCGGGCTCCGCCGACTGCCTCGGGCTCGCCGCCGCTGATCGCCTTGAGCGATACGCCGCGCTTCACGAGCTTGGTCTTGAGGACATCGACCGCGGCGTCGAGCCGCGGTTCGGAGGCCGACTCAACAACAATCTGATTCTCGACGAGGCGGACCGTGGAATCGGTACCCTTGAAATCGAAGCGAGTGGAGAGCTCGCGTTGGGCCTGGTCGACAGCATTGCGGACCTCCTGGAGGTCCACTCGGGATACAACATCAAAGCTTGGCATGGGCCCAGCTTAAGCCGGAAGGCTCGCAGAAACTGCAGTTGCGCTTAAGATCCCAGTGATTCGTACCGCCCGGAGTTGGTGTAGCCCATTGGAAAACCCCGCCTCGTTTGGGGCCACAGTTAGAGATCGGCGCCTCGCCCTTGGCTATTCGCTTGGGCAGCTCGCCACCAAGGTCCACAAGACGGCCGCTTCGATCCGGGCATGGGAGCGGGGGGCCAATCACCCTGACGGGGACGAGCTCACTGTCCTCGCCAAAGCTCTCGACCTCGACCCGACGGTGTTGACCGAGTTGCTTGCTGCTGAAGCAGTGCAGGACGAAATCGATGTCGAGCAGGTGCCCGGCTCTGATCCTTGGTCGGAGTCGCCGGCTCAGCCCGTCGAGGAAGAGGTACGGCCCGGATACGGGGCGGTTACCGACGACCAGAAGGAGAAGCTTCTCAGTGCGGCCAAGCTCGAGGAGGGCTTCGTCGATGACTCTCCCGAAGCGCCGGAGAGCCCCGGGGCGCCGGCGGCTCTCGACGAGCCGGCTCCGATCCACGAGGCGATGACCGAAGCGGTCCCAGTGGTTCCCGCCGGCTCTGTGGCGGTTGCGGCGTCGCAGTCACAGCCGGAGTCCGAGCGTCAGAGCCCGCGTACGTTCGCCTTCGGTGAGGGCGCCAATCCGATTCTGCAGACCTGGGAGATCGCCGTCGAGTGGTACCGGCACATCTTCGATCCGAACCGCAAGTGGATCTACCGCGTGCGGGTGGTGCTGCTCATCATTGCGCTCTACATCATGCTGCGGGTGCTCGGATGGGCGATGTCGCACCTGTGGGACGCGATTCAAGAAGTGCTCGATTCGATCTCGTTCAGTCCAACCGAGACCCCCGACGTCGCCAACTGAGCGCTTTGTCGAACTGTCGCCTTGATGATGATTTCGCTGTGCGCCTCTCTCTGGTTACGATGCCGGAAGCCTCTAGGGATGTGGGCCATTCGGCCCCTGGGAGAAACCAATAGTGCGAGCGCGCCACCAGACCACTCATCGCCTATCGCGGCTCATGCGCGTCGCTCCGGTCATGCTGCTCCTGGCCGCCTGCTCCGGTTCCGGTCCGCAGACTGCGCTCGAGCCGCAGGGTCCGATCGGACGCGACATCGACGGTCTGTGGGATCTTGTCCTCATGCTTGCCACATTTGTGTTCGTCCTCGTCATGGCCCTCCTCGTCTGGGCGATGTGGCGCTACAGGGAGCGGCCCGGTGACGAAAGCGAGCCGAAGCAACTCCACGGAAGCTCGGTCATCGAGATCGGTGGCGTGGTCTTCTCAGTCGTGCTGCTGGCTTTCATTTCGGTGCCGACCGTACGGGGACTGCTCGACATTCGGGAGGTACCCGAGGGCGACGACGTACTGCAGATTCAGGTGACGGGCCACCAATGGTGGTGGGAGTTCGAGTACATCAACGAGACCGGACCGGGCGGGAGCACGTTGATCACTGCCAACGAGCTCCACATTCCCGAAGACGTGACGGTCTATCTTTCGATGACGTCCGCCGACGTGATCCATAGCTTCTGGATCCCGGCGCTCAACGGGAAGCGCGACGTAGTCCCGGGACGGGTTACCAACCTGTCCCTCATCGCCGACGACCCGACTCCACCCGGCGAACCCATCCCCGGCCAATGCGCCGAATTCTGCGGCTTGGCTCATGCCGACATGCGCATCAAAGTGCACGTGCACACTGCCGCCGACTACGCCACATGGGTAGACGAACAGCTGGCACCGAGTGCACAACCGGCCCCGGAAACTCCACTTGATGCTGGATGGCAGACGTTCTCCACCCTCTGTACGGCCTGCCACCAGGTGACGCTCGAAGATGTGGAGGGAGAGGTAACCACTCACGGGCCCGAGCTCCACATCATGTCCGATGACATCGAGTTCCGTTCGAGTTTTGGCCCCAACCTGACGCACCTGTTCAGCCGCGACACTTTCGGCTCTGGGACCTTCACCCTCGATGCAGACCACCTGTCGCAGTGGATCGACAACCCGGAGTCCTTGAAGCCGATGATGCCCGACCGCAACGACCTGGCCAATGGCAAGGTGCTCGGCATGCCGGATCTGGGTCTCAACCCCACGGAGATCGAAGAAGTGGTTGACCTGTTGGAGACGTGGCGATGAGTGGAGAAGTGCAGACGATCCGGTCACCCGGCGATCGCGGCGTGTGGGCCTGGATCACCACGGTCGATCACAAGCGAATCGGGTTGCTCTATGCGGTGAGTGCGGCCGCTTTCTTCTTCATCGGCGGCCTCGAGGCGTTGCTCGTACGCACTCAACTGTTTGGGCCGAACCTCGAAGTTCTCAGTGCCGAGGCATACAACCAGCTCTTCACCATGCACGGGCTCACGATGGTGTTCCTGGTAGTGATGCCCGTCGCTGCAGCATTCACCAACTACTTCCTCCCGATCCTCATCGGGGCGCGCGACGTTGCCTTCCCGCGGCTGAACGCGTTCAGCTATTGGCTGTTCCTGTTTTCCGGGCTCTTGATCTATTCATCCTTTGTCCTCGGCGGGGCCCCCGACGGCGCCTGGGTCGGCTATGCGCCGTTGTCGACCCAACTCACCGAGGTCGTCAGGATGGACTTCTGGACGATCGGCTTGTCGACCCTCGGCGTCTCCTCGATCGCCGCATCGGCCAACTTCATCGCCACTGTCTTCACCATGCGGGCTCCGGGTATGACGATGCTGCGCATGCCGGTGTTCGCCTGGATGTCGCTGGTGGTTGCCTTCCTGCTGATCTTCTCGCTGCCGTCGGTGGCCATTGGTCTGTTCCAGCTCTTCCTGGACCGGAACTTCGGCGCCCTCTTCTATGCGGCCGACGCCGGCGGCGACCCGCTGCTGTGGCAGCACCTGTTCTGGATCTTCGGGCACCCCGAGGTGTATGTGCTGATCCTGCCGGCGATGGGAATCGTCTCCGAGGTGTTGCCGACGTTCTCCCGCAAGCCGCTGTTTGGCTATCCCTTCGTCGTCTTCTCCGGTGCCGCCATCGGCTTTATCGGGTTCGGCGTGTGGTCGCATCACATGTTCACGTCCGGCATGGGCCCCATTGCCGAGGCCGGCTTCGGTGTCGCCACCATGATCATCGCCGTGCCGACCGGGGTGAAGATCTTCAACTGGATCGGCACGATCTGGGGCGGCAAGATCAAGTTCAACACGCCCATGCTCTTCTCTCTGGCGTTCGTGGCGATGTTCGTCATCGGCGGCCTGTCTGGTGTCACCCACGCCGTCGTTCCCTCCGACACCCAGCAGCACGACACGTACTACGTCGTAGCCCACTTCCACTACGTGCTGTTCGGCGGCGCCGTCTTCGGATATGTGTCTGGCGTCTACTACTGGTTCCCCAAGTGGACCGGTCGCAAACTCAACGAGGTGCTCGGCAAGGTCCACTTCTGGCTGGCTCTCATCGGCTTCAATCTGACGTTCGGACCGATGCACATCCTCGGGCTCAACGGTATGCCGCGTCGCACGTATCGCTACCCCGAGGGCCTCGGCTGGGCCAACTGGAACGCAGTGGCCACCATCGGTGCCTACACAATCCTGGTGGCTTTCCTCATCTTTGCCTGGAACATCGTGCGCACCCACTTCCTCGCCAAGGGGGAGCGGGTCGGCAACGATCCCTGGGACGGCCGCACCCTCGAGTGGACGATTCCTTCGCCCCCGCCGGTGCACAACTTCGACGAGACACCCATCGTGCACTCCCTCGACGACTTCTGGCATCAGAAGTATGCCGAGAACGAAGAGGGCCGGGCCGTGCGCATTCCTGCTGTCACGGGCGGCGCAGGCGACGACGTCGACTGGCCTGGAGCCGAACCCGGCACGCCCGAGGGAATTCACATGCCGTCTCCGAGCTACTACCCGGCACTCTCTTCTCTCGGGATCGCGATTACCGGAGCAGGGCTCATCTATTTGCCGTGGGGGTTCGCCGCCATCGGCGTCGGGGTGGTAGTGATGATATGGGGCCTGTTCGGCTGGTCTCTCGAGCCGGTTACGAAGGAGCACTGATGTCCGACGCCGCCGTAACCGATCTCGACCACACCGAGCACGCCGACCATCACGATGTCAAGCCCGTCCGCAAGACCGCGATGTGGGTGTTCCTCGGCTCCGAATGTGTGTTCTTTGGCGCCATGATCTCGACCTTCTTGCTGTATCGGAACACGACCAACGGTGGGCCGGGCTCGGAGATCTTCGACATCCCGTTCACTTCGGCGTCGTCGTTCGTCCTGCTGATGTCGTCGCTGACGATGGTGCTGGCGCACAATGCTTTCGAGAAGAACGACATGCGCCAGACCCGGATCTGGCTCACCGGCACCGCCCTGCTGGGAGCGACATTCCTGGCCGGCCAGATCTTCGAGTTCACAGAGTTCATCGACCAGGGCCTCACCATGTCGACCAGCCCCTTTGGGTCTTCCTTCTACATGCTCACGGGATTCCACGGGATGCACGTCGCCCTCGGCGTCATCCTGCTGGCGGCGATGGCCGTGCTGTCTCTGAGCGGGCGCCTCTACGAGGATCGCGGCCTCAATGTCGAACTGGTCGGACTGTACTGGCACTTTGTTGACATCGTCTGGATCGTTATCTTCACCGTCGTCTACCTGCTGCAGGTGTAGCCATGACAGCTGACACAGAAGAAGTCGTCGCAGCTCCTGCCGAGCACGACGCCGACCATATCGAGCACCCGACGCCGAAGCAGTACTGGCTGATCGCGCTGATCCTGGCGGTGATTACCGCGTTCGAGATCGCGGTGCCGTCGATATCGGCCTTCGATGGGGGGCTTCGGGTCTTCCTGCTGTTCTTCCTTGGCGGTATCAAGTTCGCCATGGTGGCCGCGCTGTTCATGCATCTGAAGTTCGACAAGCCGCTCTACCGAGCGTTCTTCCTCATCGGCCTCGTCGGCGCCATCGGTATGTTCGTGGTGGTCCTGCTGACATTCCGGGCCATATGAGCCTGCGGCGGGCATTGCTCTTCGCACGGCTTCGCTGATGGGCGCAGTTTTCCTCGCTCAGGCTGAGGTGCGTCTCAGTGACGTCGCGCAGTTCCACGCACATTGGGATGTGCTCGGGGCGGCCGCCGCCCTCCTCATCGGCTACTTCTACGGACTGCGGGTGCTTGCTGAGCGCTACGCCCCGCGGGGCGAGATCGCGGTGACAAATCGGCAGAAGGCGCTATTCGTGAGCGGGGTCGCCACCATCGTCATCGTGTCGTCGTGGCCGATCCACGACATCGGAGAGCAAAGCCTCTTTATGTTCCACATGGTGGAGCACCTCGGCCTCGCCCTCGTGGCGCCGCCGTTGCTCCTGGCCGGAACGCCGTGGTGGTTGCTGCGGGCGGTCTTGCGCCCGGTGCTGCCCGTAGTGAAACTGCTGACGAAACCGTTCGTGGCGCTCTTTCTGTTCAACGCGACGCTGGGGCTGTTGCACGCGCCCGGGATCGTCGAAGCCATGCTGACCAACGAACTGTTCCACTTCGTGGCGCACTTCCTCGTCTTCTTCACCGGCATCCTCATGTGGTGGCCGGTCCTCGGCCCGATCCCCGACACGCCGCGACTGGCCCCGTTTCCCCGGATGGGATACCTGTTCCTGCAGTCACTGGTGCCCACCGTCCCGGCATCGTTCCTGACCCTCGGCGACGCTCCGCTCTACAAGATCTACGAGACCTTTCCCCGCTTGTGGGGAATCTCCGCCCACACCGACCAGGTGCTGGCCGGGTTCATCATGAAGTTCGGTGGGGGACTACTGCTGTGGGCAGCTATCGCTTGGGTCTTCTTCGACTGGTGGCAGGACGAGCAACGATACGGGGCCGCTCCCATCGTGCGGGTGTCGTTGTAGTCAGTACCGACTACTAGACCTTCTCCCAGGGCCGGTAGGCCACCAGGGCGGCGCCGCCGAGGACAAGCGCTCCGACGATGCCGAACGCGGCGACGGCGGCAGCACCGTGAAGCGACAGCAGCACCTGCGAGAGGCCGATGGCGAATACCGCGGCGACCACCACGGCGATCGTCGGGGCACCGACGGCGGACACCATTTCTCGCATGAAGGCTGCCGGGCTGTGCGGAGCGGCTTCACCCTCAAAGCCGAGAAAGCTGGGACGAGCCAGGGCGTCGACGACGCTCGCCGTTGCCCCCCCGGCAACCGCGCCGGCGGTCATCGACACGATGATCAATCGAAACACCGATACCGTGACAGTGCCATTCTCGATCGTGGCTAAGGCCCCAAGGCCGGCTCGCAGGACGGCGTACGCCATGATCGCCGCCGTGATAGCCGCCGTCGGCAAGAGGAAACGGAGGGGGAAGCGCCGTTCACCCCCGTCACGGTCACCGAAGGCGTATATCGCACCGGCAATCACCAAGCCGCCAAGCAGCGCGAGGATGATCACCGCTAGGTAGAGACCTCCGGAGCTGATGACGAAGTCGGATCGACCGCGGCCGGCGGCCGGTTCGAGAAGTACTCCCTCGACCGACCCGAGGCTGGCGCGGCTCCCGAAGACCGCGAGCGCCGCCAAGGCGAGAAGGGCGCCACCTGCGGCACCGAGCACGACGGTTCTGACTCTATGTGGCATTTCTCCCCGGACCTCATTGCTGGAGCGATAGTGTAACGACGACCACCGAACCCGTCGCCCTACTCCGCCGGCTAGGAGAAACGACCGCACGCGTCGGGGGAGTAGATCCCGCGGATGTATCCCCCGCTGCCCTGTGATGCGCCCAGAGGGCCCCACAGCAGGAGGTTGCCGGTATTAGCGGATCTCAGCTCGAAGACCTCGTCGAGGTCTGGGTGAGGCTCGTATGTGATTTCAAAGCCGTCGTAGATCGACTCCAGCCGTTCTACCGAATTCCCCAGCTTCAACCCTGACAGGGTCTTCATCTTTCCTGTGGGGGCGCCCAGACCGCCGTAGTCGGTGTCCAGCCGGTAGCCGGCGAAGGTCTGAGTTCCGTCGCCGTCGACGATAATGACCGCCACGAGGGGGCCCCAGCGGACGATACGCTCGGTGTCACCCGGGCAGGTGCCGTATTCGCCTGTCGATTCCATCGCTCCGGAGTCCGAATCGGGTGGGCCGAGCGATGCGATCAAACGACCGATCGACCTTGGGGCCGCTGTGCCGAGCTTGATTGGGCCGATGGCGTCAACCGCCAGAGTGAGATCGGCGATCTCGACTGCATTGCCGGAGGCGGTGAATTCCGGAAGATCAAGTTCGTCGGAGGTCGGCTCTGAGGTGGTCACCGACGGTTCCCCAGTGGTTCCCGAGGCGGCGGTCGTTCCAGTTTCGGCCGGGACCGATGTGTTCGGGGCTGCCGAGGTGTCGGGCTCGTCGTCCTGACCGATCAGTTGGAAGGCGGCGATGCTGACGACAACGAGGAACAGGCCGACGATCAAACCCATGAGAAGCGGAGAACGTGGCGGCGTCGCTTGCGGGATGGTTGGGTCCTCCAGGGCGGGCAGGCCCTCTGTGCCTGTGAGGTCCATGAGATCTTCGTACGGGTCGAAGTTGTCGAAATCGTCGTCGTAGCCGTCGCTCACTAGCTTCTCAGTTCTGTACGGTTGATTGCTTCCGGCTCCTGCCGCGGCACCATCTTATGCCCTGTCGCGTATATCGGCGCAGCTTCAGATTCGAGGTCATGGCTATGTGGCGTCGAACACCAGGTCCGGTCGTTCCTCACTTAGCAGATCCGCGAATGACACCGTTGGGACCAGCACCAGAGCGTCGTCATCGGTCGTGAAATCTCGTACTGGAATCGAAATGCGCGTGATCTCGTCGATGTCGAGCGTGCGCAGGCTCCAAGCCAGGGCAATGGCATCTCCGATGCCGAGCTGGTCATCGAGGGTGAACTCGTTGGTAAGGCTCTCGACGATCGCCGAGAGTTGTGAAGGCGAGTCGAAGCTCTTGAGTTTGGCGAACATCGCCAGGATCACGTCCTGTTGCTTCTTATTGCGGGTGAGATCGTTAACGCCCGGCACTGTACGCCAGACACCGTTGACCAGTTCCTCTGTCGATCGGGAGCGTACCCAGGCCAGGGCCTGTTCTCCTGTGGCATTTGTACAGCCGGCGGGAAGGTCGAGGAAAGCCTTCTTGTCGCGGACGGGGCGGTCGAGGCAGACCTCAACGCCGCCTACCGCGTCGAGAATCCGCTCGAAGCCGTCGAAGTCGAAAAGGGCGAAGTGGTCGACGGGGATCCCGGTGTAGTCCTCCACCGTGAGCGCAAGCAGCGTCGGGCCGTTCACCGATGACCCACACCCCGACAGTGTGGCGTTCACGCGGCTGTACGTGGTGCCACAGCGATTCGGCAGGTACAGGTCTCGCGGTAACGAAACCATGACAGGCTGGTCGCTTCCTTCCGGGAAGAGGGCGAGGATGATGACGTCCGCGCGATACCCGCCTTCGTCGCTGCCCACGATGAGGAATGAGCGGAACGCAGCTTCGTCGACAGGAGACGACGTGACGGCCGTGGCCGCCTGCTCCGGGAAAACCTCAGGAGTTGTGATGCCCGTCTCGGGTATCGGGAGGATCACCTGGGCGGCGCCGACATCGAGTTCGTCTCGTTCCACGCCCTGCCAGGAGTCCCATATCTGGAAGGCGTTCCACCCCACGAACAGCAGTGCCGCGATGGTCAACGTGGCCAGTGCTCGCCACAAGGTCCGACGCCAGGGCGGCGTTGGATGGAGGACTTGGGCCCCGGCTCCGTTGACGACATAACCGATGACCGGGGCGCCGACCTCCGCCAGCGATCGGGTCGCACCGGCGATCGCCTCCGGGTCGCTCGTGTCGGTAACCACGAGAACACTTCCATCGGCGTGGGTCGCCAGCGATTGAGCCGACGTGTTCCAGCCGAGGGGCGGCACATCGATGAGGATGAGATCGGCAACGCCGGTGAGCATGTCGACTGCGTCGGCCATCGCTTCCGCGCCGTTCCCGGACACATCGGGGAGGTCGCCTTCACCGGCCGGGATGAATGGGAGGCGGAAGTCGCCTGAGATTGCCCACAGGCGGCTCGCTGCCGCCAAATCGGCTTCGCCGCGGGCGAGCTCGGCGAGTCCAGGAGTCGCCCCGGTTCGACCGAAACGCGAGAGGCCATTCTGCGTGGGATCGCCGTCTACAAGCACGGCGCGCCTCCCGGTCCTCGTGGCGGCTGCCGCCAGATTCAGAGCCGTTCGCGATGTTCCCTGGCCGGGCCCCGGACTGGTGACCAGAACGACCTGGCCGGCGGTCCGGGCTTCGAGCGCGGCGGCCGCGACTTCATATGCTTGCGCCGCATCCGAATCCCTCGTCGACAGCCTGGAGGCAGTTGCTTCGAGGGGGATCTGGCCGAGAACCGGGCCCGCCAGTTGGCGGCTTATCGCCCGGCGCCGTATCCAGAACGCCCATAGACCGAAGAGGGCTGCAGTTACCGCGGCTGCGCCGACGGCGGCCAGCGCGGCAGCGCGAGCCGATTCGTTCCCCCGAATCAACAACAGGAACGTCAACAGACCGGCGCCGATGGAAACCGCGGTTGGAATAGCGGCGCTTTCGCCGCGCCGCGTGCTCACAGCCATGGTCCCCTTCTACTTCGCTAACCGGCTGACATCCCGCATGACGGGCATGGACGTTGAACGAACGACCACGGCGCAATGATAGGGGGTAGCGGTCGCATCCAGCCGCTACTGCGCAAACGGTCCTCCGTCACACGGGCGCGGCGAATTGATACTTGTGACCACAGGGTTCGGATCGCTCGTCAAGGTGCCCCATAGAAGGGTTCGCTGGTCGGAAGATCGCAGCACCAGGAACACGGGCGTGCCGTCGTCGAGCGTGTCGTTTGCCACGTTGGCGTAGAGGAGCTCGAGCCGGTCTTTGGTGTCTCCTAGGGCGAGTCCGGAAATCGATGTGAGGTCGGCCGTCGCGGCGGAATCAGCCGCAGCCGGAATGTCCGTTTGGCGATATCCCACAAGAGCCTCGCCATCTGCCTCTGTCCGAAAGATCGCACTCAGGTGCCCCCATCGCAGAGCACGCCCGGTGTCGGTGGGACACAGCCCCCAGTTCTCGCCGACCGAAAACCGCTCATCGGGTTGGCCGAAGGTCGCCACCAGCCGGCCGGCCGCGTCGTTGTCGACGGCTCGGAACCGCAGGGGGCCGAGGGCGAAGGCACCCAGCGTCAGATCCGCGGTATCGATGGCGGGCGCTACCTCGGGGATTGGCGGGAGGGTTGTCGTCGTCGTGGTTGTTGTTGTCGTTGGTGCGGTAGTGGTAGTCGTCGAAGGCGCCGTAGGAGGGGGAGCGGTGGAGTCCGGCGCCGCCGTCGAGGCCGGTGCGGCGAGCGAGGTTGTCGGGGCGGCTGTTGTTTCGTTGGCCGACTGGTCGCCCTGGGTGCCATCCCACATGACCCAGAACACGACTCCGTAGACAAGAGCGACCAATCCCGCAACGGCAATCGGCATCCACCGGCGCCGCCACCACACGACTGCCGGGTCGGGCTCTGTCGCGGGGGCGGCCAGCGCCTCGAGCTTGCCGTCGCGAGCCTCGTCGATCGTGGCGTCGATCCAGGTGTGCCGACATGTAGGGCATATGTCGACTTCGACCGGGCGGTCGGCACCGCACCACAGGCACGTCGCCGTGTGCGGCGCGTCGGTTCCAGGAGCCACAGAATCGTCCATGGCGTGAGCCTAGGTGTGATTCTCGGACCAGAAGGGGATCTGTCCCCCGAGTTTGGCGCAAGGAACGCCGGAGGTGTTCCTTGCCGCTTTGTTCGACCGGGCTCTTGCTGGCCGCCTTCTATGCGACGGGCTCGGGCGTTTCGAGCTGGCGGGCGAACTCGGCGGGGTCTGCTGTCGGGAGTCGGCATACGAAACCCTCGCAGACGTAGGCGGCCGCCCTGCCGTCGATCGGGACTCGTTGGTCGAGGAGGGGGATACCTCCTGGCGCGGCCGAGCCGGCTGCGAGCACGTGGCCCGGCCGGAACGTGGCGCGGAACACGCCGATCAGCTCCGCGGCAGAACCGTCGTCTCCGGGAACGATCGCAACCTGCCGCAACGGGCTGACAGCGAGCAGGCTGAGCAAATGCCCGACCGCCATCGGGTGATCCGCCGCCAGCACTCCGGCTGCTTGAGCGATTGCGGAGACGTGCTCATCGAGCTGGGCCTCACCGGCGTAGGCGACCCGGATGGCCAGCGCTTCGGCGGCCAGGGAGTTGTCCGAGGGTGTCGGATTGTCCATCAGGTTCTTGGGGCGGGCGATCAGGTCCACGCTGTCGGCACCTACCGCGAAGAATGCACCGCCTGCCGGGTCGGCGAAGAGCCGGATCATCTCGTCGGTTAGCCGAATGGCGTCTGAATACCAGCGTTCGTTGCCTGTCGACTGGTACAGGGCGAACAATCCGACGGCGGCCGCCGCATAGTCATCACAGAATCCAGGCCCGGAGATTTTCCCATCGCGCCAGCTGCGCACGAGGCGACCATCAGGCGTGGTGGCATCGTTCGCAATGAACTCTGCGATCCCGACCGCTACCTCGTTGTAGTCGGCACGGCCGAAAGCAGCTGCAGCGTCGGCGAATGCCCGCAGGGCCAGGCCGTTCCACGCGACAACAACCTTGTCATCGACGGACGGGGGGACACGGGTGCGGCGCCGCTCCACAAGCCGGGCGTCGGCTCGAGCGCGGCGTTCAGCGAGGTCGGAGTCGCTCAATTCGAAGGCGGCGGCGATCTCGGCGAGTGGCCGGGACCGCTCGAGGATGTTGTGACCTTCGAAGTTGCCGGCGGGAGTGACCCCGTATACCGCCGCCAGCAGATCAGCGTCTTCGCCGATGACTTCGGAGAATTCGGCG
>Ga0316187_10004371_pt1 | contig 12228 bp, 11 predicted proteins | sample CroRivburrow1_MG_FD_204927 | JGI IMG/M metagenome (GOLD analysis project Ga0316187, IMG submission 204927) | Coastal sediment microbial communities from Maine, United States - Cross River worm burrow 1 | ecosystem: Environmental > Aquatic > Marine > Coastal > Sediment | place: USA: Maine...
ATCAGTATGATCCCTGGCTGAATCAACCAAAGTCACAATCCGGATCGTTTGCAAAACGGCTATAGCGCCAATCAAACGATTGATCACCCCCTATTGGCAAGACGCGACGTCAATCCAGCACCGCTTTTGAGTTGACAGGTAGGCTGCGCGCGCGGCTGCCTGCACCACGAGATAGTCCGCCGCCTCGTTTTCCAGTTCGCCACCGTCGAGCATGTGATCCGCGACATGGGCACAAAGACTGTAGACGCAATCGCCACCGAAGCCCGTGTCGATAAAATCACAGGCAATCTGTGTCTCGTCCATGCTGCCGTGCGCGCGCAGCCACAACTCGCCCTGCCCGTTAAGCCGCAAGCTGGCCTGCGACCCCTCGATCAGCATCTCTCCCATGGTGCGCCGCGTATTGTCCGACGCATGATCCGCCAGCCGGTTGCCGTCCAGCACACCTCGAACGCCGTTGGGCAGATCAAGAATGACAAGGCCGGCGTCTTCTCCGGCGATGACCGGATTGAGACGCCGCAGGTCGGCAAGAACCGCCGTCGGGTCACCGAACAGATAGCGGAATGTATCGATCCAGTGCACGCCGGTTTCATGGACAAGCAGCCTGGGCATCGTCTGGAAGTACGGTTGCCGGGCCAGATAGGCATCGCGGCCCTGCCCGTCACCGGGACGCAGGCGAAACGTCACCTGGTAGACCTGCCCCAGCGCATTTTCGTCCAGCAGTTGCCGGGTCTTGCGGTACCAGGGCTGGAACCGGAAATTCTCATGCACGGCAATGAACCTGCCGGATTGCTGCGACAGCGCAACCGCCTCGTTTGCCTCTTCCGGTGTCTGGCAGAACGGCTTCTGGCAAACCACCGGGATCTGGCTGTCCATGCAGGTGCTGATGACGGATAAATGCGAAGGCGGCGGAATGGCAATGTCCACAAGGTCGGGGCGGGTCTCCGCCAGCATGTCCGCCAGATCCGCATAGGCGGAAACCCCGTGCGATTGTGCGCAGGCCTCGGCGGCACTGGCGTCAATGTCGCAAATGCCGACCAGTTCGGCACGCTCCAGGCGCATCCACGCTTCATGGTGGAACCGGGCGAAATACCCGGCCCCGACCACGGCAACCTTCAACTTGCTCATGGCGCAAAACCCTTCCCCGCCAGCAGCGGACTGATATCGGCATTCCAGTGCGGCAACCGGTGTCCCGCGACAGGCATGGCAAACGACGCGATGGCGTCTCCCAGCAGACATCCCAGATAGGCGGTTTTCAGGTCGCGACCGCCAAACGCCAGGTTTGAAATATTGCACAACCGCCGTGACCTGACGCCATCAAGGTGCGGCCTGCCCATGCTGCCTGCGTGGTACGCCTGTTCGACGACGGCCAGGTGATCGTGATCAACGTCTTCAAGCCAGATCGTCTGTGTGCCATCGGCTGCCACGTGAACCACGCGATTGGACACGATGGATGTTACCCAGGCCCCGCCTGCCACATCAAACGCCAGGCCGTCGGGAAACGTGCCGGCCCCGAATTCACATACGGTCTCACGCGCACCCAGCGTGCTGCTGTCTGCAATCTCGAACCGTGACAGCCGCCGGGCAAAGGTTTCATTGACATACAGCCAGCGCCCTGACGGATGCATCATGCACTCATTGGTATAGCCCAGGCCATCTGCAGCAATGCGAGGCGCTCCGGTGGCAGGGATATGCACAATGAAACCGTCATCGACATCCTTTCGATAGCCCAGCGCTCGCGGAACGCGCCGGGTTGAGACCGTCAGCCACAATCCGCCCGTGCCGTCGGCGATCACGAAGTTGCACGGTGGCAGTTTTTCACCGTCCAGTTCACAGATGACGGTTTCGCTGGTCCCGTCCGGGCGCAGCCGGAAAATACCGCCTGTCTCGTCACCCAGGTGAGCCATCAGGACACTGCCGCCGTCTTCCAGCGCAATACCGTTGGGCCGCAGCGGATCATCCGCCGGGCGGTCATGGCAGAGATGGCGGACACTTCTGCCGTCGCGCGCAACCAGGCTCACGCCACCGGCGTCCGTCCAGTCGGGTGCAACCAGTATGCCCGAGGCATGGGCCAGCACGCATTCAGGCCGCTTCAGGCCGGAGCCGGTGAAACTGATATCGGCCAGCGGGATCATTGACCGGACCTAGTGACTTTCGGGCGGAATCTCTGCCCCGGATTTGCCAACCAGGAAGTCCAGATCACAGCCGGTATCGGCCTGCATGACATGGTCCTCATGCAGTTTTGCGTAGCCGCGCACCGGGCTTTCCAGCGGTTTCCACTCGGCCATGCGCTCGGCAAGCTCGGCATCGGAGACATCAAGGTGCAGCCTGCGCCCCTTCACATCCAGTTCGATGATGTCGCCTTCACGCACCAGCGCCAGCGGACCCCCTGCAGCGGCTTCCGGCGCAACATGCAGCACCACGGTCCCGTAGGCCGTGCCGGACATGCGCGCGTCGGATATGCGGACCATGTCAGTGACGCCCTTCTTCAGGAGCTTGGTCGGCAGTGCCATGTTGCCCACTTCGGAAAATCCCGGATATCCCTTGGGCCCGCAGTTCTTCATCACCATGATCGAGTTTTCGTCGATATCGAGCTTCGGATCATCGATGCGCGCCTTGTAATCGTTGATATCCTCGAACACCACGGCCCTGCCCGTGTGCTGCATCAGTTCAGGCGTGGCCGCAGACGGTTTGAGCACCGCACCGGACGGTGACAGGTTGCCACGCAGGACGGCAATGCCGCCATTCTCCTTGAACGGTTTGTTGAAGGCGTGAATCACGTCGCGGTTATAGCAGGTTGCATTCTTGACATTGGCCCATTGCGACTTGCCGTTCACCGTCTTGGCCGACTTGTGCAGCAGACCGTTTTCCGCCAGTTCCTTCATCACCACGGCAAGCCCGCCTGCATAGAAGAAATCCTCCATCAGGTACTCGCCCGACGGCATCAGGTTGACCAGGCACGGCACATCCTGGCCGAACCTGTCCCAGTCATCCAGCGAGACCTTCACGCCCATGCGACCGGCAATGGCCAGCAGGTGCACAACGGCATTTGTCGACCCGCCAATCGCACCATTGACCCGGATGGCGTTCTCGAACGCCTTGCGGGTGAGAATCTTCGACATGCGCAAGTCTTCGTCGACCATTTCGACAATGCGTCGCCCGACCATGTGCGCCAGCACGTTACGGCGCGAATCAGCTGCCGGAATGGCCGCGTTCGACGGCAATCCAAGCCCCAGTGATTCAACCATCGATGCCATGGTCGATGCTGTTCCCATGGTCATGCAGTGGCCAACCGAGCGCGACATGCAGGCTTCAGCCTCGGTCATCTGGTCAAACGTCATGGTGCCGGCCTTCTGGCGTTCAACGAACTTCCAGACGTGGGTGCCCGAGCCGATGGTTTCGCTGCCGTACCGCCCGTTGAGCATGGGCCCGCCCGACAGAACCAGGGTCGGCAGATCGCACGATGCTGCCCCCATGATCAGCGCCGGGGTTGTCTTGTCACAGCCCACGAGCAGGACCACACCATCGATCGGGTTGGCGCGGATTGATTCTTCAACATCCATCGACACCAGGTTGCGGAACATCATCGTGGTAGGCCGCATCAGTGTTTCACCCAGCGAGGTGACCGGAAACTCCACCGGAAAACCACCGGCTTCATAGATGCCGCGCTTGACCCTCTCGGCCAGCACCCGGAAGTGCGCGTTGCACGGGGTCAGTTCAGACCAGGTATTGCAGATGCCGATCACCGGGCGGCCGTCAAACAGGTGATGCGGCAGGCCCTGGTTCTTCATCCAGCTGCGATGATGGAACCCGTCCATGCCCTTCTGGCCGAACCAGTGTTTCGAGCGACCTTTCGGCGCCAGAGGATCCGTGTCCGATTTGGAAGCCAGTGACTTGCCGCGATAAACCGTTTTCCTAGCCATGATCATAATCCTCGATATAGTGATGGACGACGTCGTCCAGTGAGTTGTCCTTTGGCAGTCCCAGCGCCAGTGCACGCGCATCATCGGTTGCCACCGGCCAGGTTCTGACAATGGCCTCGATGAACGGGTCGGGCTCCACCGTGATCTCTCCCAGCTTGCGGTTGTGCGCCACCCGCTTCAGGGCAGCGACCATGTCGCCAACCGTTACATCCATGGACGGTAGTGACACCGCACGGTCATCGCCGAGGCTCTCCGATGGCACTTCGTGCAAGGCCAGTATGCCCTCGACAATATTGCGGTACCCCAGCACGGGCATCACGGTATCCAGCGTGACCGGCAGGGCGCAGGGCTCGCCTTTCAACGGCTCGCGGAACACGCCTGACGCAAAAGAAGACGCTGCCGCATTGGGCACGCCCGGGCGCACGATAACCGTTGGCAGGCGAGCCGAGCGGCCGTCCAGAAAGCCCTTGCGCGTATAGTCGTTGATCAGCAGTTCACAACACGCCTTGGTCATGCCGTAGGTCGTCTGCGGAGTCTGCTTGCCCAGGTCACCCACGACCCCGGGCATGTGTTCACCCCCGAACACCGCGATGGATGAGGCAAACACCAGCCGGGGCGTGGACGCCCTGGCACGCAGCGCCTCGAAAATATTCAGCCCGCCGGTCAGGTTGACGCGGATGGCCATGTCAAAGTCTTTCTCGCCGCCGCCCGAGACCACCGACGCCAGGTGAAACACCGAGATATCGTCGCGGTCGATCAGGCCATCGATGGTCGCCTTGTCGGAAATATCGCCGGTGACCAGGGTCACCTGGCCATCAAGCTGCATCGGCAGGGGGTCAGGCGCCATCATGTCGAACAGCACGACCTCATCTACCGGGGTCTGCGTCCCGTCCGGCCCTGCGAGCGTGCCTTTGTCAAGAATACGCCGCGCCAGACGCGCGCCGACAAAACCGGTGCCACCGGTGATTACGACTTTCATTTGCTGTTTGCCTCCGACCGCGCTTTATTCTGGTTGAATTGTGATTTATGCGGGTGCAGAAACCTGCCACATTGTCGGCAAGGCTCAAACCACAAATCCCGCAGGGAGGGAACAAAAATGGCAGGAAGACTCAAGGGAAAGACCGCTCTGGTGACCGCAGCCGGTCAGGGAATCGGCAAAGCAGCCGCCATCGCCATGGCGCGCGAAGGCGCAAAGGTGTTTGCAACAGACATCAACAAGGACGCGCTTGCGCAGGTCAAGGCCGAGCAACGCGGCATCCGAACCTACCTGCTGGATGTCACCAAGCCCAGGCAGGTCACGAAAGTGGTCGACCGCGTCGGCCCGGTTGATATCCTGTTCAACTGTTCGGGCTTTGTGCATCACGGCACAATTCTGGAGTGTGACGACGATGCCTGGGATTTCTCATTCGAACTGAATGTCAAATCCCAGTACCGGATGGCCAAGGCCGTCCTGCCGGGCATGCTGGAAAACGGTGGCGGATCGATCATCAACATGGCATCTGTGGCATCGTCCATCAAGGGCGCGCCGTCACGTTTCGTCTATGGAGCGACCAAGGCAGCGGTTATCGGCATGACACGGTCCATCGCCATTGATTTCATCAAGCAGAACATTCGCTGCAATGCCGTTTGCCCCGGCACCATCGACACCCCGTCACTGCGCCAGCGGGTCGAGCAACTCGGCGAGGAAATGGGCGGATACGACAAGGCCCGCGAATGGTTCCTGGCCCGCCAGCCGACAGGCGCGCTGGCCACGGCCGAAGATGTGGCGGGTCTGGTGGTTTACCTGGCCTCCGATGACGCAACCTTCGTCACCGGCCAGAGCCACATCATCGACGGCGGCTGGTCGATATAGGGCAAGACATCAGTTCATGGCCCGATCGATAACCCGCACCGAACCGGTGTCGTCTATCTCGACAAAGATCAGTTCTCCCGATCTCGGATAGACGCCGGTCAGCGCGGAAATGTTCACCTGGTGCGTAACCAGCACCAGCGGCATGTCACTCGTTCGGGCCTGCAACCAGTCTTTCAGCGCCGAGGTCTGCACATCGCGCCTGCCCTGCCGGCGGAAGAACGAGTTAAGCGGTGCCAGGGTCCGAACTTCGCCCAATGCCAGCAATTCTGCGGTTTCGCGACACCTGCACCAGGCGCTGGACCAGACTTCGGCCTTGTCTATGCCGCTGGCCCTGAACAGTTCGCCTGTCGCGCGCGCCTGTTGTTGCCCGGCGGCGGACAGGTTTCTCTGTGTGGCGCACTCACCAATGGTGAAGTTTTCAGGATCACCTGTTCCCGGCGCCAGTGCATGGCGCATGATGACGAAAGCCGTGCCGTTTTTGACGGCAGCCCAGCCGGCCGGACCGGCTGCGGCCGGGGCCACGGTCATGACTGACAGGAAAAACGCTGCCAGCAGCGCTGCAGTGAGAGCTTTCATCCTCACGAACGGGTAAGCGATGCTCATGAACCGGCTCCCAATGCTGTACTGATCGCCCGGCGCACCTGGCTGCTGGTCGGTTCAACGGCGGTTGCGAAGGTCGCAACAATATCGCCATTGCGGTCCAGCAGTATCTTGTGAAAGTTCCAGCGCGGTTCAGCCTTGCGCCCCGCGCGGGCCAGCGCCCACTTGTAGAACGGATGCGCGTTTGCGCCCCTGACATCCGTGCGGTCGGCCAGCGGGAAGGTCACGCCGTAATTCAGGGTACAGAAAGTCTTGATCTGCTCGCCCTTGAGCGGCTCCTGGCCACCGAAATTGTTTGACGGCACGCCGACAACGCTCAGGCCCTGGTCCCTGTAATCCTGCCACAACGTCTCAAGCCCTGCATACTGGCCGGTATAGCCGCACTCGCTGGCTGTGTTGACCACCAGAACGACACGGTCGCGAAACTGGCTCAAGGGCAGCGGCTTGCCGTCAAACCCGTCGAAGCTGAACTGAAATCCGGACGTGTTGCCGGCCAGCACCGCGGTGGCAGGCAGACAGGCAGTTGATGCCAGCGCTCCGGCCATGACCAATCTGCGGTTTAACATCATCACGAGCTCCTGTTGCTATCCTTGGTTGTACCCACCTGTTGAACACGACGTCACCAGCAGATTTCCTTGCCGTCATAGGCCAGAAATGTGCCGGTTTTGCTGCTGTCGGCCTTATCGATCACATCAAGCAGCATGCCGGCGGAAACCTTTGCCGAAAACAGGTCGCGCCCGGCGGCAAACGGCGCCGACAGTTGTGTTTCCACCGTACCTGGATGCAGCGCAAGGCACACGGCGTGCGGCCGCTTGCGGGCTATTTCCACGGAAGCCGTCTTGAGGATCATGTTAAGCGCCGCCTTGGACGCGCGATAGCCGTACCATCCACCCAGCGCGTTGTCGCCGATACTGCCTACCCGCGCCGACAATGTGGCGAAGCAACTCTTGTGATGACGCGAAAACAGCGGGTGAAAGTGCTTGAGCAGCAGTGCAGGACCTGTTGCATTCACCAGGAACGAACGTTGCATACCCGCCAATGTGACCTGACCCAGCGCTTTTTCCGGACTGGCAATGTCATCGTGCAGCATCCCGGTTGCATCAAAAACCAGGTCAACATCCCCGCCCCGCGCAACAACAGAGGCGGCTGCCTCGATGCTCGTTTCGTCTTCGAAATCTATGGCCGGAGTGGTGGATCGGGACAGGCCGACAACGTCTGCGCATCTTGGATCGTCCTGCAACGCCTGCAAAATCGCACCGCCGATGGCCCCGGTTGACCCGACAACAACAGCACGAAACTGGTCACGGAAAGATAAAACCATTGTCTCAGCCACCGGAATGATCGGGAAACCGGCTCATCACCCGGACAGGCTCGCCAACGCCAGGCCCAGCGCTAAAGCAGGCATTTCCATTCCTTCCAGCAAAACCATGATCAGCCCGCCCAACACCTTGCACAACTTCTGTTCCGATTTCAGAAAACCAGATTTCAGGGGTGTGTACGCAAACCGCCGTTGGGCGGATTAACCTCGTGCCGGTTGAGTATCAATCACAACAATCGTGTAAGGCTCAGCGACGCATATGATCACACGGCAAGCGCGACGCCGTCGTGGCCGGGGTCGGCACCGCCATCCATCACGCCGTCTACGATGCGAATACCGTGTACGGCGGCAATGCCGAAGTTGAGCGCTGACCGGATCACCTCGTAGCCGTCACGCTGCAGCGGTTCCACGACGTAACCCGGAATGCGGTTGGTTATATCGATTGCATTGGACGTTGAGGAAAACCGCGGCGCAGACACCGCCTGCTCCATGGTCATGCCGAAATCGAGCACGTTGAGAAGTCCCTGCAGCACGCCCATGACGATCTGCGTGCCGCCGGGCGCGCCCAGCACCACGTGCGGCTTGCCGTTGCTGAAGGCAATCGTCGGACACACGGCGGAAAACCGGCTTTTGCCCGGTGCTATGGACCCGGCTCTGCCGGGGCGTGGATCGAACACTCCCATGCAGCCATTGTACATGAAGCCCAGCCCGTCGGTGATGACACCGGACGGCATGCCCAGCGAATGGGTCATGGTCACGCAATTGCCGTCCTTGTCCACGACGGCCACATGGGTGGTGTCCTTCGGTTCCGGCGGCAGTTCCAGCCGCTCAACCGACATCCGCTCACCGGCCCTGATGCGTCCGGCAATGTCTGCTGCATGCTGCCTGGAGGTCAGGCGTTCAAGCGGCACATCGAAAAACGCCGGGTCGCCGACAAAATTGTCCTTGTCGGATGTCGCCGCCTTCATCGCCTCGCAGACAATCCTTATGTATTCGGTGGTGTTGTGACCGATGCCGGCGAGATCGAAATTCTCCAGGATATTCAGCATCTCGATCAGCATCACCCCGCCACCCGGCGGCTGGTTGCTGGCGATGTCAAAGCCGCGATAGCTGCCGCGCAACGGATCGGTCCGCACCGTCTTGTAGGCCTGCAGGTCGGCCAGCGTCATCAGCCCGCCATGGGCCTTGAAATCATCGGCAATCTGCTCGGCGATTTCGCCTGTATAGAAAATATCTGCCCCATGCCGGGCCACCCTTTCCAGGGTGGTCGCAAGATCGGGATTGGCAACATGATCGCCAATCTGCTTCACCGACCCGTCGGGGCGGAAATAGGCTTGCGCGCCGGTTTTTGAAAACCGCAGCCGGGAGGCGACATCGGCACGGCCGAACTCCGCGCCGCATGTCCACCACTGATGCACGTGCGGGCGCACATAAAAGCCCCCCTTGGCCTGGGCGATTGCCGGTGCGCAGATGTCTGCCCAGTCCATGCTGCCGAATTCACCGGCAGCTTGTGAATAGGCCTTGAGCGAGCCCGGCGTGGTGACCGCCTGGTAGCCCAGATCATTGACCTTGCCCTTCAGCACAAATCCGAAACCGTCGCGGGTCTCGCCTTCCAGCAGGTCGAGCCACATGTCGGGTGTGGCCGACAACGGCGTGTTGCCGTGGAAGTCAATGTTGGTGTGAATGCCCTTGCCCGGCATGTAGACCTGGCAGGATCCGAACCCCGCAATACCGCACATTTGCGGATCGACCACACCCTGCACCAGTGCCGCTGCCATGGCTGCATCAACGGCATTGCCGCCGGCCATCAACACCCGCGCGCCGGCCTCCGATGCCTCGGGTTGTGCGGTGACAATCATCGCTTCGTGTTTGCTGCCCATGGCCTGCTCCTCAAATGTGCTGCGCCTGCTGTCATGCTGCGCCGGTTATTCTGCTGCGCTTGCCTCCAGCGCATCTGCGCCCGCAAGAAAGCCGCCAGACTGGCGTGCCCACAAGCTCGCGTAAAGGCCTTTTGCGTCCAGCAGCTCGGCATGGGTGCCTTCTTCGACGATGACCCCCTTGTCCATCACGATAAGCCGGTCCATGGCCGCGATCGTGGAAAGTCTGTGGGCAATGGCCAGCACGGTCTTGCCCTGCATCAGGCCCTCGAAACTCTCCTGGATAACCGCTTCGACTTCCGAGTCCAGTGCGCTGGTTGCCTCGTCCAGGATCAGAATCGGCGCGTCTTTCAGCAGCACGCGTGCAATGGCAATGCGCTGGCGTTGTCCGCCCGACAGCTTGACGCCGCGTTCACCCACATGGCTGTCATAGCCGGTGTACCCGTGCATATCTTCCAGCCCCGGAATGAAGCCGTCAGCAGCAGCCCGGCGCGCCGCGCGCTTGACTTCATCCAGTGTCGCATCCGGCCGGCCATAGCGAATATTGTCGGCGATCGACCGATGCAGCAGCGACGTGTCCTGGGTAACCATGCCGATATTGGCTCTCAGCGAGCTTTGGGTCACCTCGGCAATGTCCTGGCCGTCAATCAGGATGCGCCCGCTTTCCAAGTCGTAAAACCGCAGCAGCAAGGACACCAGGGTCGATTTTCCCGCCCCGGAACGGCCCACAATACCCAGTTTTTCACCGGGTTTGACGGTCAGGGCAAGGTTGTCGATGATGCCCTGGTCAAGCTCCTCACGGTCCTTGCCATAATGGAAACCGACACCTTCAAACCGGATCTCGCCGGCGCTGACTTCAAGCTCGTGCGCACCGGGCCGGTCCACGACGGACACAGCCCGCGAGATCGTCTCAATACCGTCCTGAACCACGCCGAGATTTTCAAACAGTCCGGACACTTCCCACATGATCCAGTGCGCCATGCCTTTCAGGCGCAACACCAGGCCAATGGCAAATGCAATGGCACCGGCGGTGATGGCGCCTATGGACCACAGCCACAGCGAGACGATGCCAACACCAAACAGGTTGAGGGAGTTGAGCACGTTGAGCGTGCTGATCAACAGCGTCGACAGGCGCATCTGCCGGTGAACATTGTTCAGAAACGGCTCCATGCCGTCGCGGGCATATTCGTCTTCAAACTCGGTGTGGGCAAACATCTTGACGGTCGGGATGTTGGTATAGCTGTCGACAATCCGGCCTGTTACCACCGAGCGGGCATTTGCCTGGTCCTTGGAGACGCGCTTCAGTTTCGGCACAAAATAGTACAGCGCCGCCGAGTAACCGATAAGCCATATCACCATAGGCATGGCCAGCCGCCAGTCACTGGCTGCAAACAGGGTGATGGCAGCAGTGAAGTAGACCACCACGAACACAAACACATCCGCCGTTTTCATCACCACTTCGCGCACCGCAAGCGAAGACTGCATGACCTTGGTGGCAACCCGCCCGGCAAAATCATTCTGGAAAAACTCCAGCGACTGGCGCAGCACATAGCGATGCGCCTGCCAGCGGATCAGCATCGGATAATTGCCCATCAGCGTCTGGTGAATAATCAGCTCGTATACGAAGTTGAGCAACGGATGCAGCACCAGGATCAGCACGGCAAGCGCGCTGAGCTGCCACCAGTAGTCCTGGAACACGGTATCGGGCGTCGTCTTGGCCAGCCAGTCCACAACGGAACCCAGAAACGCGAACAGCGACACTTCTATGATAGCAACAACCGCCGCCAGCACAGACGTTGCCAGCACCCACGGCCAGAACGGTTTGGTGTAGTGCCACACAAATCCGCTCAGCGTCGCAGGCGGCATTTCCGCTTCCTGTTCAGGAAACGCATGCGTCCTCGATTCAAACCATTTGAACAATCCGTCCAGCACAGGCAGTCTCTCAAAAATACTCGCAGCAGGCATTGGCTCTGACCACGGTCACAGTCCCTGACTATTTGTCTTATATGACATTGTTCGGCAAGTGTCGCATGACAGCCATGCGTCACTGAGACCATTGAACAAACTGGCGCATCCGTTACAAAGCCCCTTCACCATTCTAAAAGCCACTTCCGGCACCAGGGGAAGCTGAACCGCATGGATACCATCGGCAAACGCATTACGTATGCACGCGAGAGCAAGAACTATGACGTCAATCAACTGTCGGAGCGGGTTGGCGTCAAAGCCGAAACAATTCTTGCCTGGGAGGCCGACGAGCGCGACCCGCGGGCCAACCGGCTACTGAGACTGGCTGGTGCACTGGATGTCGGCTTTGCCTGGCTCATGGTCGGGCAGGAGTATGCACCCGATGAAGGCGAAGACGCCGGCAGACTGTCCTCGGTTGAGGGCAAACTGCAGCGCATCCGGCAATTGTATGCCGAACTCGGGGGTCTGATCACCAGCCTGGAACACGACACGCGCTTCATGATGGCGCGCGACGAGGAACTGGAAGAACTGGCGGAACTCGACGAGACTTCGGGCAAGGACTGATCCGGGCTTCAGCTCTTCAAAATCTCCATAACGCGGTTCGACACGTCACGCAGGCCCGCGCTGCCGCCCACTTCATATGGCCGCAGGTTACCGTCGGCAAATGCGCCCCGCACCGCGTTGCGGAAGGTTTCG
>Ga0316187_10004372_pt1 | contig 12227 bp, 11 predicted proteins | sample CroRivburrow1_MG_FD_204927 | JGI IMG/M metagenome (GOLD analysis project Ga0316187, IMG submission 204927) | Coastal sediment microbial communities from Maine, United States - Cross River worm burrow 1 | ecosystem: Environmental > Aquatic > Marine > Coastal > Sediment | place: USA: Maine...
CACTACACTAGCAGCGCGTTGAAAAAGCCTCACTCGGCACGATACGGCGTTGAAAACGCCCTCAAAATGCGCATTTACTGGGTGTAAACTGCGCTTTTCCCGTCGTTTTTGCCTTGCCTCACACTCGACCGAGACTCTTTCAGCACGCTGGAAGTGTCGTGTCCCATGAGTAAGTGGCCGTTCAGCAGCAAATTGCAGGATACGCCACTGCCCCAACCGGGCGAGTCAGAATATTGACATGCCATAGGGGAAATTTCCCACTGCCAGCGGTCCCAATCGACCGCAGACGCAGTCTGCGCCGGAGGGGACAATATAATCCTACGGTCCAGGTGCCGTGCGTCCCCGCCTTGTTGTGCGGGTCGTGGCGGCTGGTCCAACGCCTATTCTGTTTGGATCCGGTTCGCGACACCGTGGGGTTTGCAATGAGGCATTTGTTGGCACGTAGTCTTATCGGCCTGATACTCAGCATGGTGTGCCTCAGCGCGCCGGCGAATGAGTTCGGCACGGTCATACCCATGCTGTCTAAGGGTTTGTCCACCTACTACGTCAAGGGGAGTATGGAGGGCGTGGGGGAAATCGACCTGCTGGTGGACACCGGCTCGGGCTACATGACAATCAACGAAGAAGCCCTGCAGATGTTGCTCAGCCAGGACCGCGCGGGTTATGTGAAAGAACTGACCGGCGTGCTGGCGGATGGATCGAAGATGGTGGTGCCGGTATACGCATTGGATTCCATCAGCATCGGCGAAGACTGCACAATCCGCAATGTTGAAGCGGCGGTGTTTCCCGGTAAGACGCGTTTCATACTGGGGCTGAGCGCCCTGCAGAAAGCCGGGCCGTTCATTTTCACCTTTGACCCACCGAGTCTCGCCCTGAGCAATTGTTCCCTTGCGGCCGGTTGAGAAAGCCGACATTCCCGGTAGAGTTCCTACAACAAACGAGGGCCAGACATTACTGTCCGGCCCCGATTGCCACCCGAAGGTGGAGCAGTCTCACACCCCTTAGGATGTGAACCCGCTCGTTACTGGCTTAGTTCGCTTCGAACTGAGCGAACTCAGCCTCATCGACCTGACCGTCCTGGTTGGCATCGATTACGGTCCACTGATCCACCAAGCCGGGTACGGCTTCCGCTTCAGTGGCGCTGATCATACCATCCTGATCCGCATCGGCCATTTTGTAAGCTTCCGCATCAGCGGCCCAGGCCACCGAGCTAAGGCTAAGGGCCAGCGCTGCGAGTGCAATCTTGCTCTTCATGTGTCGTCGCTCCTTACAAGTCTCTATTAATTTTCCATCGGACCGTCACGCATTCAGCGGACGGTTGAGAGATATCTGATCACAGCGCGTGCCAAAAAACAGCAATCCCTTCAACTTCAATGTTTTACGAATGATATATAACTTGTTTTATTAAGATAAATCTATGTAAAACTGTCGCTGAATGGAGACGGGTTTGGTGCTGCCGTGGGTAACTGATTGAATGGCAAGCCAACATACTTGTCTATCAGAGACGACGATGATGCAGATGCAGTGTCGGGTCTATACTCTGGGCTGCTGCGACGGTTTCCAAGGGGGTATTCGTGAAGGGCAAAAATCAGATCTATACGGGCACGGGAATTGAGGTCCACTACGACGCGTCACGATGTATACATGCGGCGGAATGTGTCCACGGCTTACCCGGGGTATTTGACCCCAAGGCCCGGCCCTGGATCAACCCCGACGGCGCAACCCCGGGAGAAATCGCCGAGGTGGTCGATCACTGCCCCACCGGCGCCCTGAGTTGCAGGCGACTGGACGGCGGTTCCGACCCGCACCCAAAGACGGAGAACCAGGTCACAGTAGCCGCCGACGGCCCACTCTACCTGCGTGGGCGTATCTCCGTCATCGACGCAAATGGCAATACCGTTGTGGAGGACACCCGGGTCGCCCTATGCCGTTGCGGTGCATCCAAACGCAAACCCCTCTGCGACGGATCGCACACGGCGGCCGGGTTCGACGACCCCGGCGCCATTGTAAGTCCGTCCAGCGAGGCGTCCGATGAGGCTGGCACTGAGGGCGGCCTGACGGTCAGCTGCAGCGCGGACGGCCCTCTGGGTGTGCAGGGAGCTCATACCCTGGTCGATGGGTTCGCGGAAACCGTCTGTCGCAGCCAGAGCAGTTACCTATGCCGCTGCGGCGCATCCGCCAACAAACCGTTCTGTGACGGCAGCCATAAACGCGTTGGATTCAAATCGGACGACTGAATCCGGCCAGGAGCACGGGCTTCAGCCACGTTTAGGTCACTGGGAACCCTGCTTTTCCAGCCTCGCCCAGCTGTCTCTAAGGGTCACGGTTCGATTGAACACCGTGCGCCCGGTTTCGGCGTCGGGCTGGTCGACGCAATAATAGCCCTGGCGTTCGAACTGAAAACGATCGCCCGGTCGGGCATCGGCCAGACTGGCCTCAACCCATGCCTCTGACACGATCCGCATCGACTCCGGGTTGAGCAGGTCCTTGAAACTCTGGCTCTTGTTTGCCCCCGGGTCGGGCACCGAGAAGAGTCGATCATACAGATTGACCTGAACGGGATGCGCGTGGCCAGCGGACACCCAGTGGATGGTGCCTTTGACCTTGCGCGCGCTTTGCGCGCCCCCGCTGCGGGTCTCCGGGTCGTAGCTGCAGCGCAACGCGATCACCTCCCCCGATGCCGGATCCTTGACCACATGATCGCAACGAATGATGTAACCGTAGCGCAACCGCACTTCACGCCCCGGCGCGAGTCGGAAGAACTTACGCGGCGGGTCTTCCATGAAATCGTCCCGATCAATAAAGAGCTCACCGGAAAACGGCAGCTTGCGGCTGCCCATTTCCGGTTTCTGCGGGTGATAGGGGGCGTCGATTTCCTCGCTTTGACCCTCCGGATAATTGTCGATGATTACTTTGAGCGGGTTGACTACGGCCTGCACCCGGCGAGTCACGGCATCCAGGTCCTCGCGTACACAGGTCTCCAACAGACCCATGTCGATCACCGCATCCTTCTTGGTGATTCCGATGCGCTCGCAAAAATCGCGGATCGCATCGGGCCTGTAGCCGCGGCGGCGCATCCCGGAAATAGTGGGCATACGGGGATCGTCCCAACCGGTGACATGACCTTCGGTGACCAACTCATTCAACCGCCGCTTGCTCATCACGGTGTAGGTGAGGTTGAGGCGAGCAAACTCGATCTGCCTGGGGTGAGCGGGCACATCCAGTTGCGCCAGAAACCAATCGTACAGCGGGCGGTGGTCCTCGAACTCCAGGGTGCAAAGAGAATGGGTCACACACTCGATGGCATCCGAAAGGCAGTGCGTGAAATCGTACATCGGGTAGATGCACCAGGCATCGCCGGTCATATGGTGGGTGAGTTTGCGAATCCGGTAGACGATCGGATCACGCATGTTCAGGTTGGGTGAAGCCATGTCGATCTTGGCCCGCAACACATGGGCGCCATCATCGAACTCGCCTCGACCCATCCGGGCAAACAGATCAAGACTCTCCTCTACCGGTCGATCCCGATAGGGGCTGGGCCGCCCAGGCTCGGTCAGCGTCCCTCTATAGGCCCGGATCTCGTCTCCGCTGAGACTGTCCACATACGCCTTGTCGAGACGTATCAGATCAACTGCCCAATCGTGCAAGCGCTGAAAATAGTCGGACGCATGCCGTAGCCGATCCCCCCAATCGAAACCCAACCAGTGCACATCCCGCTTGATCGCCTCCATGTACTCGGCGCTTTCCTTGGCCGGATTGGTGTCGTCGAATCGGAGCGTGCAATACGAACCTGGATGCTCCGCCGCCACGCCAAAATTCAGACAAATGGACTTTGCATGGCCGATGTGGAGATAGCCGTTGGGCTCCGGCGGGAACCGGGTTACGACATGGGTATGTTTCCCGGTGGACAGATCCTGCGCGATCAGCGTCCGAATGAAATCCGCCGGGCGCGTCTCTTGGTCCGGGACGGTCGATTCGGCGCGGGGCTCGGAACCGGGCTGCGTCATTTCCAGTAGGTCCTCTGGCGTCGTCTGTTCGGTGAAGGATCAGGCCGCATGACGCGCACGTCGCAACGACCGCGCATCATCTTCCCGGATTCGTTCCGGATTCTCCAGCCCCCAGTTCCGAAGCGCCGCCATTCGACCGGATTGGCGGACCAGGGGGCGGCCCGGGGTAAAGACCCAGAGCGGCCATGTGTGGCCTGCTACTTGCAAAATCGACGGTTCCAAACTGACTCAAAGACGCTCGACCCTCACCGTATCCATGCGGACGGGCCGCAAGGAGACATCCCATGGCACACCCAGACCCGACCGCATGCAGGGCTGAAGATTCACCGCTTTCCGTTGCCGACGAGGTGGAGCGGATTGACCAACTCTGGACCCGCCTCCAGCACGTTTGCTGGGAGCAACAAAGCCTTTCAATATTGGTCAATCTGGCGCGGGACCTTGAACACCACACCGGCCGCTGCGACAACCCAAAACTGCATGCGGCCGCGCACCGCTTTCGAGCCTACCTGGGGGAACATCTGGAACTGGATCGCCCGTTAACGGGTGAGCAGGGTGATCGGGTTGGCGCGCTGATCGATTTGCTGAAGGACGTCGCCAGGCCGACCGGGCATGTCCGTCTGGTCCAATCCCACAACCCCCGTATCCAAACTGAAATCCGGGTGGGATTGATCGCGCATGACCGGGATTTCGCAGCCGCGGTAGGTCAGGAACTGGAACAAGCCGGGTACTGCGTCCAGACCTACACCAGTGTCGATGAGGCCGCCACTGCCATTTCGACGCAAGCACCGGCCGCACTGGTCGCAGAGCTGCCACACCATTCCAACGACCCGCTCAGCATTGCCCGGATGGGCGCCGTGCTGGCGGATGTCGAGGCGACGGTACCGGTGATTTACATCTCAGAGCGAGGGGATCTCTCTGCCCGTCTCGAGGCGGTGCGTAACCGCGGCCAGGCGTTCTTTGTGCGCCCGGTAAACGTGGAACTGATCCTGTCCCAACTGAGGGTGCTCACCGGCCGATCCGAGCGCGCACCCAGGGTCCTTGTGGTCGGCGACCAGGCAAGCCGCATGAAGCGGATTTGCCAAGCCCTGGAAGAGGTCCATATGCAGGCCATTCCCCTGGAACAGCCCCCGTATCTACTCAGCGCGATCCAGCGCACACTGCCCGACAGCGTGGTGCTGGACCTCACCATGACCAACCCCAGGCCTATCCAGGCCATTCGCGTGTTGCGCCAGCATCAAACCGAGATTGGTCAGATCCCGATCCTCTGTATCGGACCCGAAACAGACCGGGCGGGTAGACTTGCCGCCCTCAACGCCGGGGCCGACATGGTGCTGGATGACGATCGGGACCTGGAGGCGCTGCTGGTCACGATCCGCAGCCGGGCAAAGCGAAAGCGAGTACACCGGGCCAACGAGGCGGCGACCTCTGCCACCGCCGGTGTCGAGCATCTGGGCAATCGACAACGCTTTCTTGCAAATGTCGAGCAGGCGCTCCAAGGCGTTGGTATACAGAGTTCAGCGGTTGCCGTGCTGCTGATATCGGTGGACAACTATCGGGCACTGCGCGAGCAGGCCGGGATGTATGGCTGTGACCGAATCATGATGCAGCTTTCCCGACGCATCGGCGGACTGTTAAGGGAGGACGACAAGCTGCTTCGCCACAGTGACTCCAGCTTCGCGGTGCTGGCCTGTGAACTTCAGGGCGCCAAGCTCGAGGGCTTTGCCGCGACGCTGTCCAACTCGGTCGAACGGCAACCGTTTAAGTTGGCCTCGGAACCGTTGAAGGTGTCCGTAAGCCTGGGGGTGGTGGTGACCACCCATGCACACAGCGCTCCGCTGACCCTGGTCGAGAACGCAGATCTGGCCGCCCGCATCGCCCGGGATAAGCTTGCCCGCATACATATCCACAACGCAGTGAGCGACCGCTCGGCGGAAGAAGCGCGGGACCAGGCGGTAGCACGTCAAGTACGGGAGGCACTGGACAAATACCGTCACCGGCTGCTGTTCCAGCCCATCGTCAGCCTCGGCAACGACGAGCACGAACGCTACGAGGCCTTCCTGCGCATGCAGGACGCGGCCGGGAAGGACATCTACCCGGGCACCATCTTTCAGGTCGCCAACCAGAAAGGCTTTGCTTCGCGCATCGATCGGGTGGTGGTCGGTGAGGCGCTCAAACTCATGCATGAGCGCAAGGCAGACGGCCACGTCACCCAGCTTATGGTCAGCATATGCGCCGCCACCATGGGCAATCCGGGATTCCCGAAATGGCTGGGGGAACAGGTTGCTCGCTATCAACTGGCTGCGGGTGAACTGGTGCTCAAAGTAAGCGAAGCATCGGTGCTGGACGACCTCCCGACAGCGACTCAGTTCGCCGATTCGGTGAGAGCCGCAGGCTGCCATACAGCCATCCGCCTGACCCGACTCAACCGCGAGCGTCTGGAACTGCTGAGCCGCCTGGCACCCCAGTTCATACAGCTGGATCATCACCTGATCCCCGGGCTCGCCAACACACTCGAGAGCGATACCGGCTTCCACGCCGTGGTGGAATCCGCCACCAGCCACGAGATCAAGGTGATCGTCAGCCACGTGGAGGATCCAAAGACCTTGTCCGGACTCTGGCGACGGGGCGTGAACTTCGCTCAGGGCAACTTCCTGCAGGAAGCCTTTCCCGAGATGTCCTACGACTTCGACAGCATCTGATCAAGGTCCATATGCACCCTGAGCGCAGGGGTTCACGGTAGATCCACAGCCGATTGGTCCGCTCCGCGCCGGATCATGAACGGCCTGCAGCCGCCTCCCCGACGGCGGGGCGGCAATGTGTTTCCCGCGTCAGCGCCATCAGCACCGTTGCCATCGCCACCCAGAGCAGCATCACCAAGAAGGCGGCCTGATACGCCGCCGCATCGTAAATCCGAACCCCATCATTGAGTTGGCCGGACCAGTTGGCATCCAGAATAACACCCACCACCGGCTGCAGAATGGTGGCGCCCAGCATGACGCCGGCGTTGCAGAACCCGGTGGCGGTGCCTGCCAGGTCCGGCGGCACCGATTCCTTGATGTAGGCAAAGCCGATCACCATGGCGCCGCTGAAAAAGCCGATCAGAACCAGGTCCACAATCAGGATCGACAGGGGCAGACCTGGGCTCAGGACCAGCAGGCCCCAACCCAGGGACACCACCCCGCATCCAATCAAATAGGGTCTGCGACGGCGGCGGCTCCGATCAGACAGCATGCCAAACACCGGGCCGCCGAAGGCCCACGCCACCAGCATCAATGAGCACAAAGCCGCCGCCGACTTCTGCTCCAATCCATACAGGGTAACCAGATAGGGCACGCCCCACAGCCCGGCAAAAGTGGTGATCGCGCCGGCGATACTCCCCGGAACGACAAACAACAGCCAGGGATTGCGCTGACGCAGTATCTCGGCGAGACCGGACAGGATTCCCCGCTTCGGCCGCTGGACCGCAGGGTCTGCCATCGGAGCGTAACTGCGATAACCCAACTCGCCCGGATCGTCGCGCACCCACAGCCAGATGGCGATACCGACCAACACCGTCAGCCCCCCGGACACCGCCATGACCGCCCGCCACCCGAACAGATCGATACCCAGGCGCAGGGGGACACCCGCCAAAATCGCGCCGATCACCCCGAGAAACAAGGCCATGCCTGCGGCCAAGGCGTATTGCCGTGGCGCAAACCAATGAGCAGCCAATTTGAGCAGCCCGACAAACGCAACCGCAACCGCGCCGCCGATAATCAAGCGCGCCAGGCTGGCCAACGCATAGTCATCGACAGCGCTGAACATAAAGGTGCCGGCTCCGGCCAGCAGCGCCGCCGCAGACAACAGGCGTCTGGGCCCATAGCGGTCCACCAGGATTCCGGTCGGAATCTGCATCGCCGCATAACTGTAGAAATAGAGCGCCGACAGATTGCCTAAAGCGGCCCCGCTCAAGCCAAAATCCCGCACCAGCTCCTGGGTCATGACGGCCGGCGCAACGCGCTGGTAAAAGCCCATAACATAGAGCACCGCCGCCAGACTCCAGATGCCCCATGCCAGACGCTGAGGTGGAGAGAGCGTAGAGATGGTCACAGGTGCGACGACTCCGGTCGGGTGTCGATGGGCGCGAGATTGTAGATCATCGACACAGAAACAAACCAATATGCCAGCGTCGGCATTGTTTACACTACGCTGAAAATCCCCGAGACCAGTTTCTTTAAGTAATTGATTTTAATTGTTTTTTTTACATGGCCCGCGGGTTGCAAAATGCCCGTTCATGAGGGACATCTCAGAGGGCGCATTTCAGACAGCGGACATGCGGGTGTGCCGGACCCAGGCGTTCTGTGAATCGGGTAAGCGCGGGCGTGGTGGTGAAATGAAACAGGTGGCTGATTCCAGGGCGGTCAGACGCGCCGAATCCTGGCACCGGCACGTTGGCACCGTCCAAGGTCAGAATGGTTCGAGCCCAGACATCTTCCAATCGCTCGGCGTGGACACTGAACCACAGGGCATGCAGATCGGTGTGCGGTCTAACATAGTCCAGGTGCCAGCGGGGTCGGCGGGCGATGCGCGCATGATGGGCGATGCGAGAACGCAACCCACCGGCGCCCAGCGCGCTGCCCACATATATGTAGGCGCCGGGCAAGAGAACATATTGGCCCAGGGCGCCGATCACGAATTCACGGACAGCTGACAAGCCAAGCAACAAGGCGTAGGTCCCGGGCTCACAGGGCAACCCGGTCGAAATCGATTGAAGCGGCGGAGTAGCGGGCATGAGGGTGCGCGGCCAATATCAACAACAGTTGCAATGCGCACTATACTCAATGCCAAAAAGAGGGAACTGACCATGACGGCAAAGATGCAATTCGACTTCGACGCGTGGACCCGTCTTGCACGGCGGGATCCGGCGGCGTTCGAGGTCCAGCGAACGAGAATGATCGAGCGCATCATCGAATCCGCGGATGACGATCAGCGGCGCCGTCTGCGGGGCCTCCAGTTCCGAATAGACATGGAGCGACGCCGCGCCCGCAACCCCATGGACGCCTGCATGCGGCTCAACAGAATGATGAGTCAGTACTTTGAAGAGCGATTCCATCCTGCCTTATTAGAGCCACTCAAACCGGCAGACCCAAGAGGGGCTGAGCATGCCGACAACGTGGTCGCATTTCGACCCCGCAACTCCGTTTCAGAAGTGGAGTAGCCACTTCCTACGCATTTCTGCGCACTCGCCGCTTATCAGATCGGGCCGCTGTGGATACGGCTGACTTTGTCGGCCTGGGGCAGGCGATAGAACCTGCGCAGCTCTGACTGCATATCGTGGGTGGCGTCCCCCGCGTAACGCTGCGCCAGATGCCGACAGTACTGACTTGCGTACTGATTGGCATAACGGTAGCGATCCAGGGCCTCGTCGGACAGAGCAGGATCGTAGGACACATTCTGGAACAGGGTTCGGGCCAGCTGCTCGGTGGGCACCGCGCCGCCTTGGCGTTTCATCAACAGCGCGCATGCCGCGTACTTATCCACCTCGGCCTGAAGTTCCAGCTCGAACAGAGTGATGGGTTTGCCCTGACCGGCGTTCCACGCCACATACAGAAAGTGACTCACGCCTTCCAGAGCCAACAGAAAAGCCTGCAGGTTGGCCAGGTCCAGGGTGTGCAGAGGATTTCGCCCATCCAGACAATTCAGCACGCTGTTCGCCAGATACAGCGACATCTCGAGGCCGTCCTCGGTTTCCCGCACCAGCAGCTTTTCGTCACTGATGCGGGCACCCTGCCCAGTATCGAGCTGTCCCGCCAGAACCGGGTCGGAGATCAGAAAATCCGCCACGTCATAGCCTGCGGACACCCCATACAGGCGCTCGAGCTCGAATTGGAGACCGGTAACGGGAACACTCACCGGCTAGGGCCTGTTAACACTATGCGGACGCCCAGCGTTGGCCCTCAAATCAGGCCAGGCAAGGCGCGCAGAGCGCAGTTTGGTTATTCCAAATAAGCGATGTGCAACGCTGCATGGCCCGATTTGAGGGCCAACCCGAAGGGACAGGCCCCATTTTCCACAGGCCTGCGTTGCCGTTTCGCTTATGTACGGCAGGTACACAGCGCTCACTGCGCCTGGTCCTGCAAAAAATGGGGCTCTGTCGATGGGTATCCGCATAGCGTTAACAGGCCCTAGTGCCGCGAACGGGATACATTGGCCGCTGCCGGAATCAGGCCCAGTTGTCTGAGCTGCCGTTCGGCCCGGCGGCTGCCGGTTCGGACCCAGACCTCGTACAGACGCAGCATGTCCAACTCGCGATCCGGGCAACTGCGTTCGGTGATCTCCCCGAGCACATCCACGAAATCCTGGAATTTCCCCGCAAGTTCCTCGAACACCCTGCTCAGGCAAGGACCCTGAGCGGTGCCACGCACGGTGTCGGACAGGCACCCATAGGCATTCCCACCCATTGCCACGTAGTAGTCCACATCGACCCGGCGTCGGTTAAGGCTGTCGGAAAACACACCGGCTATGAACAAAGCCACGTCGCCCAAGCGTCTGAGCAATTGATTGCGATGATGTTCGGAGGGCGCTTCGAGCGCCGCGGCATACACCCCGGCGAGCGGACGGAGAGTAGGCCCGGACTCATCGTGTTCGAAGAAGAACTCGGAACGGGAGAATCGGGTCAAGAGTTCGCTCAGGTAGCCCACCGTTGGGTCGGTCGCTTCGACCCCCTGGTTGGCCATGGCGGACACCACCGACCCTTGAAAGTAATCCCGCAAATCGGTGCTCGGGATCACGGAACGCTCAGACGACTCAGTTCTAACCATGGTCACACATCTCCCGGTCGCTTGACCTGCACAAGGCAACGGTCGCGAGCACGGGTGCACCGTTTCGGGCCGGGCACACGAGCCCGCGAGATTCACACCATAAATTCAGACAAATATCACACCAAATCCCTTATTTTTCTTTATTATCATATTCTTATTGCCCTGCTCTGACGCCGAACTGTCACAGAAAACGGACTGGGTGGGCACATACATGGGGCAGAGCGCGCCACATTGAACCGTTCTCGACATCACGCCTCGGGCATGGCCAACAGTTCCGACGTGGCTCGGCTCCGAGGCTCGCCATCGGGCAGCTGCATGACGGTCAGGGCCGCTTCCGCCACCCCTGCAACCAAACCAAATACGGCCCCGGTATCGATACAGTAGACATTTTCGATCACCCGAACGCCTCGCCATTGAGGCGTATGTCCGCAGTACACCCGGTAAATGCCGGCCACACCTTTGACGTGCCGACCCAAGGCGCGCCCGCGCCCCCAAAGCGCTGTCTCGCGGGCCATCTCGTTGCCGTCTGTTGCCCCGACGACAAACTCCGACCAGGTCTGCTTTGCCGGTACATCTCCGTGAACAATACCCACCGGTCCCAAATGGGTCTGCACCTGCCTGACGTAGGGCAAGGCTGTGACCGCGCGGCGAATCGCCTGCTGCTCATGGACGGGATGTTCGAAAAACCAATCGCCCCCGTTGGCCCTCCAGACCGCATGCTGTTCCAGGTCTCCCGCTTCGGCGTCGATCAGGTACTGTTCGTGATTTCCCAGAACCGCATGGAACCAGGGCTGAGCCAGATACTCGGTCACGCGATGACTTTCGGGCCCACGGTCCACCAGATCACCCACCGAGAACATGCGATCGCAGGATGGGTCAAAATCCAAATCCTCGAGCAGGCAGTCGAAGGTGGAGAAGCATCCATGGATATCTCCAACCACCCAGTCCCGTCCGACCGAATTCGCATCATGGATGCGAACGGCGCCCTCAGACTCGATTGCCGCACTGCCCTCTCGTCCTGGCTCATGTATCACTGCCGCACCCTTTGCATCTTTGTCTAAATCCTAGTCCACTTACAGGTCATTGGGGCCCAGTTCCATCTCTGCCTTGTGTCGAAGGGCTTATCCGCCGCGCGGCGCGCTTTCAGGATGCGCGCTCAGGCAGCATCGACCGGTGCTTTGTGTGCGGTTTCATAAAGGGCGCGCACCGTATCCACGGTATCGGCTTCGGCTGCGGATTTGTCCTCGCGATAGCCTTTGACCCGGGCGAAACGCAGCGCGAAACCACCCGCATAGTGGCTGCTCGCCTGAATATCGTTGAAGACAATCTCAACCACCATTTCGGGGCGTACATGGACCACTCCGTCGATCTCGCTGACTCGCCGCGCCAGCAAGGCATCGGTCTGCCAGGTCAACAGACG
>Ga0316187_10004374_pt1 | contig 12225 bp, 10 predicted proteins | sample CroRivburrow1_MG_FD_204927 | JGI IMG/M metagenome (GOLD analysis project Ga0316187, IMG submission 204927) | Coastal sediment microbial communities from Maine, United States - Cross River worm burrow 1 | ecosystem: Environmental > Aquatic > Marine > Coastal > Sediment | place: USA: Maine...
ATCGCCCTTGTGGCCGAAGCCAGCGTTGGCGGTGAGGCGTGATTCTGCCTTTGGATCGCCGTCATAGTTTGCCGACAATGGTGCGGCGTAGTGGACGGTTTCTTCGTACTTGGCGGGACGGCCCTTCCAAGTCATGATGAAGTTGTAGAGTGCGAGGACTGCACCGGACATGTAGAGGAGACCACCAACGACGCGGATCCAGTACATAGGGATCAGGACGGTGACCGTTTCGATGAAGTCTGGGTAGGCGAGACGGCCGGTTTCGTCCCATGCACGCCACATGAGGCCTTGGGTGATGCCTGCGGTGTAGATGGAGAGGATGTAGAGGACCATCCCGATGGTGCCGAGCCAGAAGTGCGCGGTTGCGAGTTTGGTGGACCAGAGCTTGTTCTGGAAGAGGCGAGGCATCATCCAGTAGAGCATGCCGAAGGTCATGAAGCCGTTCCAGCCGAGGACGCCGGAGTGGACATGCGCGATGGTCCAGTCGGTGTAGTGGCTGAGTGAGTTGACGACCTTGATGGAGAGGAGTGGTCCCTCGAAGGTGGACATGCCATAGAAGGTGACACCCACGACGAAGAACTTGAGGACGGGGTCACGGGCGACGCGGTCCCATGCACCACGGAGGGTGAGGAGGCCGTTGATCATGCCGCCCCAAGAAGGCATCCAGAGCATGATGGAGAAAACCATGCCGACGGTGGAGGCCCATTCAGGGAGTGCGGTGTAGTGGAGGTGGTGTGGGCCGGCCCAGATGTAAAGGAAGACGAGCGACCAGAAGTGGATGATCGAGAGTTTGTAGGAGAACACGGGGCGTTCTGCGGCTTTGGGCATGAAGTAGTACATGAGCCCGAGGAACGGGGTGGTGAGGAAGAACGCAACGGCGTTGTGGCCGTACCACCATTGCATGAGCGCGTCCTGAACACCGGCGTAGACCGGGTAGGACTTCATGAGGAAGGCAGGACCTGCGAACTCGCCGGTCTTGATGAGGTGGACGAGGCCTGCGGGGACCCAGATGTTGTTGAATACATGGAGCATCGTGACAGTGACGATGGTGGCGATGTAGAACCAGAGGGCGACATAGATGTGGCGTTCGCGGCGTTTAATGAGTGTGCCGAGGAAGTTGCCGCCGAAGAAGACGAGCCAGACGACGGCGATTGCCAGGTCGATTGGCCATTCGAGTTCTGCGTATTCCTTGCCCTGGGTGATGCCGAGGGGCAGTGTCAGTGCGGCGGAGACGATGATGAGCTGCCAGCCCCAGAAGTGGAGTCTGGAGAGGAGATCAGAGAACATTCTGCATTTACAGAGTCGCTGTGTGGAGTAGTAGACTGCGGCGAAGACACCATTGCCTGCAAACGCGAAGATTGCGGCGTTGGTGTGCAGCGGGCGCAGGCGTCCAAAGCTGAGGTACTCGATGCCGAATCCTGCTTCGGGGAAGGCGAGTTGGATGGCAATAATGACACCAACGAGGAATGCAACGATTGCCCAGATGATGGTCGCCCATGAGAACATTCGTACGATCTTGTCGTCGTATACGAAGGATTCGAGCCCTTCCTTTGACGAGTCGGTTTGAGCCGCTTGTTCAGACACTGTGCTTCTCCAGAATTTTTCACTGTTCGGATTTTTGGGCACCGTGCCCGATGAGTCCCCAGTGTAACTTCCCACACTCATTTATGGGGACCGAGCGTTCATAAAACCGCTGTGAACGCCCCCAAAACTTGATATGGAAAAATATCGTAGAACAGTACTTCTTCCAAGATCAACGAACAAGCTATATTTTTGATGAGAATATCCACTTTGTACAAAGTGTCTCAAAAAGAGCGTTCCCGTGGATTCTCGGAGCTTTTCTGGGGGTTATCCGGCATTCGACCAGATCGATCGGGCCGAAACTTTGGGGAGTGGCAAGAATGCCCTTCAGATGGTCGAACTGGGCGTGATGGACCAGCAACTCCCCCCCGCTCGAGCGTGTGATTCCTTCCCTCTGAATGAGGCCCAAATGCGGGTTCTTGGGTCGAGTGTCGTGAGCGCCAAACCGGTCCGGAAGGCGGTGGGATATGCGCGTTTTTCTGGGTGGATGACACTGCTGGCGGGGGTGGTGAGCGTGCTGTTTTCGATCGGGTCGATGCCTGGGATGGTTCTTGGGTTGGCACTCGCGGGGATCGGGATGCGGGAGTTGGGGCTGGCGCGTCGGCTTGAAGGGTTTGATGAGCGGGCGCCGGGGGGGCTGGCGGTGAATCAGTTGGTGCTCGGGGCGGCGCTGATCGGGTACGCGGTATTCAAGGTCGCGAGCTTTGATCCAGCAAACGGAGTACTGGTTGGAGCGATGGGGTCTGATCCCACACTCGCGTCGATGCCTGAGATGGCGGGAACGCTCGGCGAGTTTGGGAAGTTGGAACAGTTACTCAATGTCGGTGTTGCGGGGGTGTTGATTGTGGTTGCGTTTGTGATGCAGGGTGGGACGGCGCTGTACTACTGGCGGCGGAAGAAGATGGTGCGGCGATTGCAGATGCACACGCCTGGGTGGGTGCTGCGGGTACACGCGGTGATGAGTGATCCGAAATCTGTGGATGATTGGTCGCGGGCGGCTTAGAAAAAAGGGACTCATTGCACTTGAGAACCCCCCCTCCGTCGCTGCGCGACACCTCCCCCGCAAGCGCGGGGGAGGAGACAAGCTACTGTGCCGAAGAGGCAAGTCAGGGCACCCTGCATGAGACACAACAAGACACTACTGCGCCGAAGCGGCGAGTAGTGGCACCCGAATAACCGGGACAAAGCTCAATCGTCGGAGCGTCCGTGGATGCGGACGGATCCGTTGGTGGTTTTGACTGCGGAGATTGTGTCGCTGTTTCCGACTTGGAGTTCGAGTGTGTGGTTGGAGGACTCGACGAGGTTGGCGTTGGTCAGGCCGTCGGTTTTGATGCGTCCGTTGCTTGTGGAAACCCTGAGGATTCCCTCGAAGGCGTACCCGAGATCGAGTTCGACGCGGCCGTTGGAGGTGCGAACGCGGATGGGGTTTGTGTTGTAGTCTGTTGTGGAGACGAAGATGTTGCCGTTGGAGGTGTCGCCTTCGACGGCGCCCATCGCGTCGGAGATGATGATCCGTCCGTTGCTGGTGTCGAACTGGATGTCGCCGGTTGTTTCTTCGACGCGGATGGCTCCGTTGGAGGTGTTTGCGTTTACGGGTCCGTCGTGCTTGTCTACATGGATTGATCCATTGGAGGTGTGGACGGTTGCTTGGCCAGCGAGTCCCATGAGGATGACGGAGCCGTTGGAGGTTTTTGTGTTGACATTGGTTGCGCCCGGGGTGAAGACTTCGATCTTGGCGCCTTCTCCGTTGTGGCGCTTGCCACCGGGCCAGTCGATCCAGACCCTGAGTGTGCGGTCTCCTTGGCGGTCGGCATGGACTGTGGCGAAGTCGAGGCGTTCTTCGTCTTTGCCGAAGAGTTCGACTTCGATGGCGACATCTTGGCGTGCTTCTTGGTAAGCGCGGATGGAGCCGTTGGCGTTGACGATTTCGAGCGGGGAGCCGGCGACATGGTCTACCTTCATGACGCGGTAGTCGTAGACGCGTGGGGAGAGGGATTCACAGCCGGCGAGAAGAACTGTTGCAGCAAGGGCAACCGGGGCAAGGGATTTGAGGGGCGCGAGGATGGTCATGGTGGGCTCCTGTGCATATGCGGGGTGTTGGTCAACGATAGCGTACCGCATCATGTGATACCGGCTGACAGTTGATAGGATTCGGTATGGATGGTTTTTGGGTGTGGAGTCTTTTTTGTGCGAGCTGGAATGGAAGGATTGGAGTGACGGGCTGGAAGCCCGTCCCACTAGGACAAGGAGTCAGATGATTTCGAGGATTTTGAAGCGTTTAACGCCTCGTGGTGCGTTGACACGGATGGTTTCACCGACGCGGGCTTTCATGAGGGATTCGCCCATCGGGGAAGTTGCGGTGACCTCGACGATGTCGCCGTCCATACCACCGGTGGAGTCGCCGACGAGCCGGTAGAGCTCGAAGTCGTCTTCGTCCTCGTCTTCTTCGATGAGTTTGACCGTGGATCCGATGAAGACGACGCCATCTGCGGTTTTGGATTCATCGACGACCTGTGCTGATTGAAGGCGGTCTTCGAGTCGTTTGATCTCGGCTTCTTCCATGCCTTGCTGCTCGCGAGCGGCGTGGTACTCGGCGTTCTCTTTGAGATCGCCCAGTGCTCTGGCCTCTGCGATGCGTTCGGTGATGACCGAGCGGTTGGCGATGAGGGTGTCGCGGCGTTTTTTGATGTTGTCGCGTTCGTCCTGGGTGATGACATCCATGATTGACTCCGTCCCGGATTTTATGCCGGTTCTTTCGACTCGTGCTTTATGAAGGATAGGGTGCGCGGCATGGGGATGCTCAGTAGAGCGCAGGTGTGAGTTTAGCGGCTCGCTCTTCGATTGACCACCCAGCGGGCACGCTCGAGGGCTCTTCCGAAGATCAGGAGGGCCAATCCGACGCAGGCGACGGCGGTGATCATTCGGAAATGGGCGTTGTAGACGATTGCCGGTTGGCCGAGGACAGAGCGATCCGCGGTGAGTTCGAGGATTCCTGTGATGGGGGAGAGCATCCATCCGAGGTTGGCGTGGGCGGGGCCGATGGGAGCACCTTTGAGTGTAAGGAACTCGATCACCGGCATGCCCGTCGTCACTGCCATCGCCCCGAGCATGGCAAGGATGCGGGCTCGAGCGTGGTGGGTTGAACCGGCAATGAGGATGGAGCCGATCGACATGATCCCGGCGATGACGAGCCCCCACGCGGCGAAGTGAAACGCGAGCGCGAGGACGACCTCCATGGACCAGCCGCCAAGGACAATGAGGCGCTGGGGCCAGATGACGGCTTGCATCGGGATAAGGATGACGACCATGTCGCGGAGGGATGCGGCGACGATGCTGGGGCGTGGGATGGTTTGGGAGAAGCGGACCATCGGCCAGAGGATGCTCATGCCGATGGCGATGATGACGAGCATCTCTTGTGATGCCGGGCGGGAGACGGAGGGGGAGATGGAGTAGCCCTTGGAGAGACGGGCGAACATCAATGCGGTGGCCGAGAGGAGAAAGATCATCCAGAGGAGCGCGAAGACGCGGGGCTCACCTTTACGGTGTGACCAGTCAATGAGATCGCCGGGGGGTTCTTTGCCAAGGAGGTCGCGTTCGCGCGGTGGTGATGAAGTGGGCGTCGGGAAGGGGATGGGATCGAGATTGGAGGAGGAATCGCTCACGGGAAAGTTTACGCTGAATTCGGGATGATGGGTATTCGCTTTGGATGGAGGGGTGGAGTGACGGGCTGGAAGCCCGTCCTACGAAAATAAGGAGGATTAGTTTTCGTGTCGTTGCATGGTGATGTCTTGACCACGCACATCCAGGAGCATGACGCCGGCATCGATGCGAGCGGTGTTGGAGAAGATGGAGGAGAGTCGTTCGATTTTGACCGATGTGGGCATTTCTGCTGGACGGGAGCGGTTTGGGCCGCCGCCGAAGATAATTCTGGAGTCTCGGTCGGTGATGATGTGGAGGATGCCGTGGTCTCGGTTTGCGCCCAGGTCGATACCTACGACTTGTTGATGGAGGTTGTTTTTCTGGAGTTCGAGGAGGAGGTTGAGGGCATCGCGGATTTCGGGTTCGTCCCATTGATTTCCTGCGCCTGGGTTTGGAAGTGCAGGGTTCTGGATGACGAACTGGTTGGACCGGCCGTGGGGATAGTCGAGGGGGAGGACATTGGCGTCGTAATCGATGATGAAATCGCGGTTGCCCTTGCGGACGGCAGCGGCGGGAACGCGCCAGTTGGCGTCGATAATGATCATGCCCTCATCGGTCCAGCGGGCGGTGGGCTCATCGTTGACCCAGCCTGTGGAGGCGAGGGCTTTGGATGCACTCATGAGTGGTTGCCAGCTCAGGGGCTTGGTGTTGGTGATGGAGGCGGCGACGAGGCGCTCGATACGGTCGCGTTCCTGGATGGGCATCCAGGTGTGGCCGGAGGCGCCATGTCCCCAGTTGATCTGGATCTGAGGATTTTCGGATGTGATGAGCACTGCGGCACGCTGATCGAGGGCCTTGATCCCCATACCCGCGCTGACGAATACGCCGGCGAGGCCGAGGACGACCGCGGAAACAATGGCGATTTTTTTGTTGCGATCGACGATATCGGGGTCAGTTTTTTTCTTTTTCTTCTTGGCCATTGTGTATCTCTCTATCTTTGAACGGGCAGGCTTTGATCGGGCAGATGTGTTCTCATCGCGGCGTGGACGAGGTGCTTGCAGAGGTCGGGCATGTCCATGCCTGTTGCGGCGGCTGCTTTGGGCAGGAGTGAGGTGGCGGTGAAGCCGGGCATGGTGTTGGCTTCGAGGAGCCAGGGGTTTCCTTGATGATCGAGCATGAAATCGACGCGGGCGAGGTGACGGACGCCGATCGCGTTGCACAATGACAGCGACCAATCTTGGAGATCGGACACCAAGTCATCGGCAAGATCGGGGTTGACGGTGTAGATCGTGTCGCTGCGTTCGTATTTCGCTTGGTAGTCGTAGGTGCCTGTTGCGGGTGCGATCTCGATGATTGGGAGTGCTTTGAGCACGCCGTTGGCGTTGTCGATGATGCCGACGGTGAGTTCGCGACCCTCGATCATGGGCTCGATCATGGAGATCGGGGCGTTGGGGGTGTTTGCGATGGATTGGAGGGCAGCGAGCCAGGATTCCTGATCGGGACAGATGTAGAGCCCGCAACTGGAGCCATCAGCGACGGGCTTGATGACCAAAGGCGGATCGATCGGTTGGACCGCGTGGTTGGGATCGGTGATTGAATCGGGATGAAGAAGCACGGCGTGGGTTGTTGGAATGTTGAGTTTGGCTGCGCACAGTTTGGTCGCCATCTTGTCCATCGCGATGCGGGCGGCGCGGGCTTTGCATCCGACGAAGGGGCGGGCGGCGGCTTGGAGTCTAAGTTGGAGTTGTCCGCCCTCTCCAAACTTGCCGTGGAGGACGGGGAAGATGACATCGGCGTCCCATGCGATGATCTCTTCGGTGGTGGGTTTGTCAACAATCAGGAGTTCGGCTTTGAGGCCGGCATCGAGGCATCCTTGGTGGACAGCGGTGGCGCTGTCGATGGAGACCAGGCGTTCAGCGTCTGGGCCGCCACCGAGCACGAGTACGGAAGTCATGATGATTGCTCCGCTTCACGAGACCAGATGACGACTTCGTTTTCGATTTTGACGCCGAAGGTATCTTGGATTCTTGCGCGGACCTGGTTCATAAGGGTGATGACATCGTGTGCTTTGGCATCTTGGGTGGTGGTGATGAAGTTGGCGTGGAGATCGGAGACTGTTGCCCCCCCCACTGTCATGGACTTGCATCCGGCGCGGTCGATGAGCATGCCCGCGCTGACGCAATCGCCTGCATTACCTATGGAGTCGAGAGACTCGGTAAGGATCGGGTTTTTGAATGCGCAGCCAGCGGATTTCTCGTTCATGGGCTGGGATTTGGCTTTGTATGCCATGCACTCAGCGAGCTCGGATTTGAGTTGGTCGGTATCCGCATGATCGAGCTGGAAGACTGCTGAACAAACGAGGAGGTGGTTGAGTCCCGAGTGGCGGTATGTGAAATCGATGTCAGATTTCTTGAGATCGTGCATGCGTCCGGCTCGGTCCAACGCGTGGACCTCGATGATGTGGTCGCTGATCGCGCCGAACCTGCCCCCGGCGTTCATGATGATCGCTCCGCCGATGGTTGCGGGGAAGCCGGCGAGCCCTTGGAGACCGGCGAGACCGGCGTTGACGGTTTGGGTGATGAGTCTTGGGAGGGCGACGCCGGCTCCTGCGAATACGAGACCGGTTGATGTGTCGATTTCGATTTTCTTGAAGCCATCCGTTTGCATGGAAACGACGAGGTTGTTGATTCCCGTGTCATCTACGAGGAGGTTTGCGCCTTCGCCGAGGACTTTGAGTTCCGTGTCGAGATCGAGGCATTGGAGAAGTTGATCTTGGGATTCGGGGCGCGCGAGTTGATCGGCACGGCCTCCGATTCGATACCAGGTGGAGATCGGGGCGCTGGTTTCGATATTGAGTTGGTCTGTGCTTGTACTCACCGGTTCATTCCCGCGTCGAGGTATCCCTGACCGACCTGCCAGACTGGCCCAGCACCCATGACGACCAAGAGATCGCCGGGTCGGCACATGCCTTCGAGTTGCTCGATGATTGCTTCGAAGGGGTAGAGGTGCATGGCTTTGGTGCCTCGGGCACGAAGTTTGTCTACGAGGTCGGAGGAGTTGACTTTGTGTCGCTCGGCTTCGGAATCGCGGACAAAGTAGATGTGGGGAACGATGACGACATCGGCATGCTCGAAACTGGTTGCGAACTCATCGAGGAGGAAGCGGGTGCGGGAGTGCTGGTGTGGCTGAAAGACGCAGATGAGTCGTCCGCCGTGCTTTGCGGGGTCCTGGGCGGTTCTCAGGGCACGGAGGGTTGCGTCGATTTCGGTTGGGTGGTGGCCGTAATCGTCGATAACGCGGACACCGTCGCGGGTGCCGAGGTATTGGAGTCGGCGGTCGAGCCCTGCGAAACTATCAAAGGACTGGGCGAGGAGTTTGGGATCTGCGCCGACCGAGCGTCCGAGGGCGAAGGCGACGGCGGAGTTCATCGCGTTGTGCTCGCCGGGTAGGGAGAGGGTCCAGGAGTAGGTTTGTCCATTGGGGGATTGGATTGTTGTTGTGCCATCGGTGTAGCCGACGACCCAGTCGGCTCCGGGGTTGAAGCCGATGGTTTCGATGGCGCACTTGAGACCCGCGGTGACCTCGCGGCGGTAGGCGCCGTCGTGGCCGATGATGAGCTTGCCGCCGTCTTTGGCTTCTGGGATGAGCTGAGCAAAATGGGTGAACGCTTCAACGACAGCATCAAGAGAGCCATAGATATCCAGGTGATCGGCTTCGATGGAACTGATGGAGGCGATGGTGGGATTGAGGTTGTGGAAGGAGCGGTTGAACTCACACGCTTCGGCGAGGAGGATGCCTGGCTTGTTGTTCCAGTCGCCGGTGGGGATGATCGATGAGCCAACGCGGCAGCCGACGCGGTTGCCCGGGGGGTTCATTGCGCCGGATTCGAGTTGTTGACAGGTTGCGCCGACGATGACGGAGGGATCGAGTTTGGCATCGGTGAGTGCGCATCCGAGCATGGCGGTGGTGGTTGATTTGCCGTGCGTGCCTGCGATGGCGATGCCGGTGCGTCCGGTCATGCACTTGCCGAGGGCCTCGGGGTAGGAGAGGACGGTGAGCCCACGGTTGATCGCTTCAAGGACCATTGGGTGATTCGGCTGGACGGCGGCGGAGGCGAGGACGATGTCTGCTTCTTCGGGGAGCGATTCTGCGGATTCATCGAATGAGACTGGAAGACCAAACTCGGCGAGGGAAGTTGTGATGGGGGAGGGTGTGGAGTCGCAGCCGGCTACGGAGAGTTGTGCTCCCGAGAGCATTCGCGCGAGAGCGGACATGCCGCAGCCGCCGATACCGATCATGTATGGGGAGGTGCCACCGATTGAGAACCCAGGTGCTGGATCGGCGGAAGTGCCGGGGATTGGGGAGGAATCGGTTGATGGGTCGTGTGTCATCATTGGACAATATATCGTCCGGATGGGCGTGTTTGCATCACTTGGTGGGAATGTTGGGTGGAGTTCAAAGAGGAGGAGTGGAGAGACGGGGCTGGATTCCCGCCCCATGAGGACTTTGAAGGATCAGACTGGGGAGTTGAGTGGGGCAGGCCCAAGGGTTTGGATGGTGATATTGCCGAGTGATCTATGGCGGAGATACGCGTTGAGCGAATCAAGCTCAACCGCATCGATCTGTTGAGCGATCTGGGCGAGGGATCTTGGGTTTCCTCTTTTGACGAGATCAGCAATGAGCGCGCTTGCTCGTGCTCCGGTGGATTCGCCGGAGAAGATGACTCGGCTCTTGAGTCCGATGCGGGCGCGATCGAACTCTTCCTTGGTGACATCTCCCGCTTGCATTGCTCCGAGTTGCTCATGGAGCACATCGAGGGATTCCTGTGCGCGTTCTGGCGTGGTGCCGACATAGCTGGTGACGAGCCCGTGCTCGCGTTCTGCGCGGTAGCTCGCGGAGACGGCGTAGCACAGGGCGCGTTTCTCGCGAACCTCGGTAAAAAGGCGTCCGGACATGCCGCCGGAGAGCACACTGACGGCGAGAAGTTCGTGCATCTCGTCTTCGTGTCCTGCGTGCGGGGCATCGTTGACGATGATGATCTGGACCTGGTTTGTGTCGTCTTCTTCGTGCGCGTAGCCGCGCGGCGCATCGGTCGAGACCTTGGGGGGCAATCCCGCCCCGGCCCATTGTCCGAAGTGCTTGTCGAAGAGTTTCACAGCGTGGGCAGGGTCGATTGCGCCCGCGACAGAGATAACCGCGCCGTCTGGTTTGGCTTGTGTGTTCCACCAATCTCGGGTCGATTGCCCGGTGAGGGAGGCGAGGGTGGATTCTGTGCCGTAGGTGGAGCGGTTGTATGGCTCGGGGAGGTGGCGGGCGCGTGCGGCAAGGACGGCGCGTTGTTGCGGATCGTCGGCGAGCGATGCGAGGGCGTGCTGGGCCATGGTGCGGGATGCTTCAAAGGACTCGTCGGTCATTGCGGGATTGAGTGCCATGTCGGCAACGAGGGCGACCGCGTCGTCGAACCGATTGTCGAGCGTGGTCATCGAGATACTTACTGAACGAGCGGTTGGTGATGCATCGCGCACGGCACCGGCGAGATCAAAATCGTCGGCCTGTTGTTGTGAGTTTCTTGTTGTTGAACCACGAAGGAGGAGTTCCGCGCAAATTGATGCGGTACCGAGTTCATTTTTTTCTTGGTGGATAACTCCGCTCGGGATCATCAATCGCATCGCAACAGAGCGCATCGATTCGATGGGTTCGATGACGATGCGGAGGTTGTTGTCGAGTGTTGTTTGTGTGATTGCGTTGTGGGTTGTGGTCATGGATTATCCGGTCCGTTGTTTGAATTGATGCGGGATGAACTTGGTGATTCTTCACTCGCTGGGTATAAAAGTCTTGTATTCGCATAGGGAACTACCCCCGATCTGTCGTGATTACGACCCAATTGCGCAGCGATATGCATCGATCTTGGTGAGATCGTCGTGTTTCGGTGGCGAGGACGAATTCTGCGCGAGGTAAATGTTTGTGTGATGCTTGATGGTATCGCGCGCGTGAGAATGAATCGGGATTGCGTGTGTGTGTCACAGATTGTGTTCCGGTTTCGTTGCGCATGCACGCCGATGCGCTGTTGGATGATTGCGCGCACACAACTGTTCAAACTTGAAAAGTTGCGCATTGTTTTTGATTTTCCGATACGATTTGTGTGAGTGATGTGCAAGTTGTTGGTACGCTTCACTCAAGTCGTCGACCGTACGGCTCCGATGAGCATGTATGTGTCAATAACGGAATGTGGCCCCGAGCCCGAACACTCGGATCCGCAAAACAGCATTTGGGTTCGAAACGGAGAGCCGACATGGCCAAGAAAAAAGCAACTCGTAAAAAAGCGACCAAGAAAAAAGCAACTCGTAAAAAGGTAGCCAAGAAGGCAACCCGGAAGAAAGCGACCAAGAAGAAAGCTACGAAGAAGAAGGCCGCCAAGAAGGCAACGCGTAAGAAAGCCACCAAGAAAAAGGCTACACGCAAGAAGACTGCGAAGAAGGCGACCCGCAAGAAAGCTACGAAGAAGAAAGCAACCCGTAAAAAGGTAGCCAAGAAGAAAACCAAGAAAAAAGCCGCCAAGAAGAAGACTACAAAGAAGAAAGCAACCCGTAAAAAGGTAGCTAAGAAGAAGACCAAGAAGAAAGCTACGAAGAAAAAGGCGACTAAAAAGAAGGCCACCAAGAAAAAAGCTACACGCAAAAAAGCGACTAAGAAAAAGGCCACAGGCAAAAAGACAACCAAGAAAAAGGCGACCCGTCGCAAGGCGACCCGCCGATGAGTTGACCCTGGATTGATCAGAAATGATCGATCCCGGGCCTATCCCAATGCCGTTCCACGGAGCCGATGAACTCATCGGCTCCGTTTTTTATATTGCTTGCTCGGGTTTGGTTAGGCCGCGGGTGGTCGGCTCAGGAAACGGTTCATCATTACCGAGTCCGCCCCTTCCATCGGGTAGTGCATCGAGAGCCCGACTTCCAACGCGTTGTGGTCGCAGATCACGAAGGAGCAGGGTTCTTCGACGCGCCA
>Ga0316187_10004375_pt1 | contig 12224 bp, 12 predicted proteins | sample CroRivburrow1_MG_FD_204927 | JGI IMG/M metagenome (GOLD analysis project Ga0316187, IMG submission 204927) | Coastal sediment microbial communities from Maine, United States - Cross River worm burrow 1 | ecosystem: Environmental > Aquatic > Marine > Coastal > Sediment | place: USA: Maine...
GTGCCTGACTCGACCATATGACTACCTCACAGCCCTTTCGGCCAGTATGTGAAGTGATGTAAAACGATCACCATAGGCAGCTACCTTGGCCTGCCCGTCGACGAGATCAATAGGGGCAAACGTCACAATCTGGCCACTGCAGGAGGCCCGCAACGAGTGGATCAGCATTCGCAATTGATGGCGGCTTCCAGGTCGGTGCAGGTGTCTTTGCCGTTCCCGCTGTCGCCGTTGTCTTTGCCGCTACCGCCGTCGAGGGAAGCCTCGCCGTTATGCCCGATTGGCGTGTCGTCGTCGGCCCCGCCGGCCAGGGTGTCGTCGCCACCGAAGGCCACGATCACGCCGGTTCTGCCGGTGGCGGTGATCGCATTATCGCCCGCAGCGCCGACGATGGCGGCGGCGGCCAGTCGGGTGGTCGAGCAGCCTAACCGCGCGCTTGGGGCCATGTTTATGCCAACCATGAGCCTGGAAGGTTCAAGACCAGAAGTCCTTCAGTCGGCTGACGAACCGGTCGGGATTGACGAGGTGGGGATAGTGGCCGTGGTCGTCCCACAGTTCAACCTCCGCGCCAGGAATGAGTTGAGCCAACCAGGCGGCGTAGTCGGGGCCGGGGTCGGCCCCGAACAGCGACAGATAGGGGACGGCCTTTCCGGCGTAGCCACTGAGGGCATCCTCCACCACACCGTTAATCTCTTCGGCGCTCATGGAGAAGATCAGGTCCCATACCCCGAGTACGACCTCCTGCACCGGTCGGCGGCCGGCGGTGAGCCGCTCCTGCTCCTCGGCCGACAACATGGTGCCCGCCAATTGAGTGAACAAGCCGCTGAGCACCGCCTCGAACGTGGCTGGATCCCGCAGCATCGCCTCCACCGGGGTCAGGCCCTCCTTGAAGTCGCCGAGTTGCAGCGACTGGTCCACGTTCACCACTGAGGCGACCGGGTAGGCGGCCCCGACCGCGGAGACGACGGCCCCGCCGAGTGAATGGCCGACGATTTGGGGCCGGTCAACCCCGGTGGCCTCGGCCACCGCAACCACATCACTGGCCATGGCGGCCAGGTCATAGGACTCGGCGTTGGAGGACTGGCCGTGACCTCTCAGATCGAGGGCGATGATCCGGTTGGTTGAGGTCAGACGGTCGGCCACCGGTGCCCAGAATGTGGAGTTCTCGGTGATCCCGTGGACCAGGATCACCGGGTCGGCGTCGCCTCCGGTGTCGGTGAAGAAGATTTCGGTGCCGTCGAGTGCGTTGGTGGTGGACATGGGGCCCGAAGTTACCAGGCCCGCCCGCTTTAGCCAGGACCGCGTCAGCCAGGACCGCTCAGCCGAGGGCCCGGTAGGTGGCTTCGAACAGGTTGACGCCGCGGGTGTCGCCGAGCACGCCTTCGGCCATCCGGTTCATCACGTAGGCGAAGGTGACGTGCCGATCGGTGTCGACGATGATCGACGATCCACCCCAACCACCCCAGAAACAGATGTTGCCGTCGGGCAGGTGGGGGGCCGCGGCCGACTTGAGGCCGTAGCCGATGCCGAACTTGAGCGGCTCACCAAGAACCACATCGATACCGTCGGCCTGAACCTCAAAGATCCGGGCGATGGTGGCAGGCGACAACAACCTGACGCCGTCGATCTCGCCCCCGTTGGCCACGATGGCCTGGGCCCGAGCCACGGCGCGGGCGTTTCCATGGCCGTTGGCGGCCCCGATGTCGGCCTGGCGCCACTCGGGGGTCCACGACGTCTCGGCCATGGGGGCGGGGCCGGTCATGGTCTTGAACGTTGGGCTGTTGGGATCAAGCGTCTCGAGGTCAAACGGCAGGGGAGGGGGCGCGATCACGTTCGCCACCCGGTGGTGTTGAGCGGGGTCGAGTCCGATGTGGAAGTCGACGCCGAGCGGTCCTGCCACCTCTTGGGCGAAGAACTCTCCGAGTTTCAGGCCCGACACCCGGCGGATGACCTCACCGACGAGGTGCCCCTGGTTCAGGGCGTGGTAGCCCGAAGCGGTTCCTGGCTCCCACCACGGTTCCTGGGCCGCCAGCATTGACGTCGACTTGTCCCAGTCGTAGATGTCCTCGACTACGACGGGCTGGGCCCAGCCCGACACCCCCGAGGTGTGTCCCATCAGTTGCTTGACGGCGATGTTCTCCTTGCCCTCGGCGGCGAACTCCGGCCAATAGGAGGCAACCGGGGAATCGAGGTCGATCTCACCCCGGTCGACCAGGGTGAGGGCTGACAACGTGGTCATGGTCTTGGTCGATGACCAGACGTTGGTGATGGTGTCGCGCTCCCAAGGGGTGGTCTTGGCCTCATCGGCCCAACCTCCCCACAGGTCGACGACGGTCTCACCCTCGATGGTCACCGACACTGAGGCGCCAATGTCGTCACCGGCGTCGATCGAGGACGACATCAGCTCCGAGAGTCGGTCGAATCGTGGATCTGCTGAGCCATGTATGTCTGCCATAAGCCGACATTAGTCGACCTCGGTGGCCAATCAGCCAAATCGATTCGACCAGCGTGCCGATGCAGTGCAGGCAGCGAGGCTGCAGCGGATGCCTTGCCTGCCAATGGCGGCGGTACCCGGGCCACCCTTCCTTCTGGGGCATCCCTGCCCAGCCAATTGGGCCTGCTTGACGCCGATGGTCAGTTGGTTGCCGGTGCGGCGACCGAGGCCGTAGCCGGCGGCACCGATACGGCTGGGCTCGACCCGACATCATTGCCGGCCGGTGCGGTCACCGGCCCGGGAGGTTCCTGTTGCCACTGGTAACCGTGGTCCGGTCACTCCGATCAGCGCGAACCGGCTGACCATCGACGGGGTCATGTCGACGGTCAGTTCCCAGAACATCGCCAACGTCGGCGACCTGATGAGCACCCTGCCGGTGTGGAGCTGCGGGCGACCCGTCACCCCCGTTGGGACGAACTGAAGTACAAAGCTGCTCCAGTCCTACTGGTGTGGTGGCGATGGCCTCACCGACTGGAGGCGGTACTTCGAGCAGTTGGGGCTGAACGGCGCCAATGACTTCTACTTGTCCACCACGGTGTTCGATGCGAGCACCTCGTACCCGTTCGGATACAGGACCGGAGGCACCGGCCTGCATTCCATCTTCACGCTTCGGTTGCTCGATCTCATGTCGCGCACCGATCCGGTCGTGGCCGGTCACGTGACCTCCGATCCGAAGTTTGAGATTTGGAGTGAGGTCTGGTTCGACATCCGGGGAGCGGACAGGCGGGACTGGATCTTGAACGGTATGAAGTTGTACACCCACGACTTCCGTCCCCACCCAGGCACTGACGATCTGCGACGGCCTGTGTTCGTACTTGGCCACCAAGGCCTGATCCGTAGGCGGACCGGCTGGACTCAGACTCCGGGCACGCCCGAGGAATGGGTGATGATGGCCACCATGGCGAAGTGGCTGGCCCCGGCCAGGACGGTGAACGTATGCCACACCTCGTGGTAGCCAAAAACCGTGGGTAGAGGGTCGGGCCGCCGGAGGAAGAACAACACCGCACCAACGGTGTACAACACCCCGCCCAGGAGCAGGAAGGCCAGGGCCAGCGGGTGGATGGTGCGGAACAGGATCGGTAGAGCAACAACACCGAGCCAGCCGAGCACGAGATAGAGACTGTTACTGACCTTCAGGGTCCAGTCGGTGCCAAGAATCTTGGTGGCGATCCCGACGGCGGCAAAGGCCCAGACGGCGCCGAGCACGGGGATCGACCACCGCGACGGCAACGCCACCAGGCAAACCGGGGTGTAGGTACCGGCGATCAGAACGAAGATCATCGAGTGGTCGAGGCGGCGCATGATCCGCTGCGCCCGCTCGGTTCGGGCCAGACGGTGATAAGCGGCCGAGCTGCCATACAAGGCAACCAGGCTGGCCCCGAACACGATGGCGCCAATCCGGCCGTCGATCGACCGGGAGACGAAGATCAGGACGGCAACGGCGGGGATGGTGATCCAGAAGGCCCAGGTATGAATAAGGCCACGCCAGCGAGGGCGGGGCAGGCCAGTAATAACGGAAAGCACAGGGTGGTCCGGCACCACGGCAATGTAGCGGTCGGTTCGGGTTCGACCGGGGTCGGACGGGTTTCGACCTACGTTGGACGGTGCTACCCGGCGCCCCGTAGCTTTGGACGATGCTGTCGCGGGAAGGTCGTTCTGAATCGGACGACGTCCGATCTCCGGTCCGCCAGCTACTGGCCGATCAGAACTTCCGTCGCTTCTGGATTGCCCAGGTGTTGTTCAGCGGCGCCAACGGCACGCTGCGCTTTACCTTCATCTGGCTGGTCATAACCCTCAGCGACTGGCGCTCGGCCGAAGGGCTGGTGGCCCTGGCCTTGGGAGTCCCGGCCCTGCTGCTGTCGGCCCCGGCCGGAGCCTGGTCGGATCGGGTCGACCGCAAACGTCTGTTCATGACCTGGACCGGGGCGACGGTGGTTGCCCTCTTGACCTTCACCCTGATTATCGCCAGCGGTCGGGCCACGGCCTGGGCGGCGGGGATCGCCGCTCTGGTCATCGGGGCGACGATGGCGGTGAACCTTCCAAATCTGCAGGCCATCGTCCCGGCGCTGGTCCCGCCCGAGAGGCTTATGAACGCCGCCGCGTTGCAGAACGGTGGGGGTCAGGCCGCAGGTTTTGTTGGTCTCGCCCTCGGCGGTGTCGCCATTTCCCTACTGGGTGACTGGGGAGGCTTTGCCCTGGTAACGGTGGCCACCGCCACCGCCCTGGCCCTAATGGGACGGGTGAGCATCCCCGAAAGGTCCGACCCGGGGGCCGAATCTGAGCCCCACACGATCCCCGCGCCTTCGGGGTCCGACGAGACGTCGGGGCCGGCACCGCCGCGCCCAGGGGTAGCGGGCTCGGCGTCGAGCCCGAGATCGGGAAACGCCGTTGGAGTCCTGAGCTCCATCGCCGAAGGGGCCCGCTTCGGTTTTGGGAGCGACCCGCTTCGGACCCTGCTGATCCTGGCCGTCATGCTTGGCGGATCGTTCAGCGTGATGCAGATCTCGATGCCTCGGGTCGTCGAGGAGGTTTATGGCCGCGGTCCTTCGGCCGCGGGTCTGGTCCTTGGGGCGTTCGGTTTTGGGATGTTGGTCAGCTCCGCCCTGGTCGCCGGTCGGTCAACCATGCGCCACGGGATGAATGTGGCCCGTTACATCGGTGTCGGTCTGGGGTTGGGTCAGTTCCTGTTGAGCCTGGCCCCCAACCTGTGGGTGGCCCTGGTGGTGATGGTGGCCTGGGGGCTGAACGCCGGAGTGGCCATGGCCAGCCATCGAACACTCATGCAGACCCACACCCCACCAGCAATGATGGGGCGGGTCATGGGGCTGATGATGCTCGGCTTCGCCGGATCCCTGCCCATCGGGGCGTTGGTGTCGAGTGTGCTGGCTCCTTGGCTGGGTCCGGTCGTCACCATGCGGAGCGTTGGCCTGTTCACCATGGTCATTACCATCTCCCTCACGTGGCGCAAGGCCATCACCCGCCTGACGTGACTTGGTCAGACCTGTTTGCCGACGCCGGCTCGGCAGGGCGGGTGCAGTTCCCGAGCCTCGGGCACTAAGGTCAACAACGGTGTTCGGCGACGGTGGCTCAGGAGTAAGAATCGGTACCCTCACGGTCCTCATCGCGCTGGCCGTACTGGCCGGCGGCTGCGCTTCCACCGTCGAAGCCCAACCGCAGACGGTGGTCATGGCCGCCGACGACGTGCAACTGGTGACCCCTGAGGACGCGGTCCGCCTGTTGGAGGAGGGAGAGTCCCGGGCCGGTGGGGTGAGCCGTACCGAGGTGTCGCCGACCGAAACCACCCTGTCGGTCACCGAGGCCAACCGCTCGTTCCAGGTCCGGTTGGGAACGGCGTTGTCGGTGTTCAACACCTGTCTGGGGGAGCTCGGATTCACCTTCGTCGGCCTACCGGGCCAGAGCGACGATCCGGTGGCGGCCGAACCCGAGTACCTCGCCGCCCTCATCTCGTGCAACAACGAGAGTGGCATCGGCAACATCCTGGCCGAACAGAACACCCGTCAACAGGACCTCAGCGCTGAACAGAAAACGGCCATCAACGAAGCCGGACGGATGGTGTTCGAATGCATCCTCGACCGGGGCTGGGACCTGGGCGAACTCACGCCAAACGCCAACGGCATCCTGACCGCCAGCCAGTTCCCGACGGTGCCGCCGTCCCGCCAGAACGAATGGCAGCGCGACCTTGACGAGTGCGGCTGGAACGATCTTGACCTCGGCTGACGAAAGGCCAACGTGAAGCGAGCAATCACCCTGGTCCTGACCTTGGCCGTCGTCGGTGCGGTCGTCTACGGCGTGGTCATCCTCAGCGCTGAGGATGACTCGGGCCCCGAGGAACAGGTCATCATCATCGACGAGGTGGGACGGGCCACCCTCCAGGACACGGTGATCGTGCGGGGCAGCGTCGAACGCGAGGACCGCTTCACCCTCTCCGCCCTCAGCCCCCAACGGGTCACCGAGGTGTCCGTCGAGGTCGACCAGGATGTGGCCGAGGGTGATGTGCTCCTGCGCCTCGATGGACGGCCGATGCTGGCCGTCTCGGGCGAGACCCCGTACTGGCGGCCGTTGGAGCGGTTTGTGGACGACGGACCCGACGTTGAGACGTTGGAGCAGTTCCTGACCGACGCCGGTTACTCCCCGGGGACGGTGAACCAGGAGTTCTCCACCACCACCCGCGACGCCCTGGAGGACTGGCAAGCGGACCTGGGTTACCCGGTCGACGGCCGCTTCCTGCCCACCGACGTTGCCATCCAACAGTGGCCGGCCACCGTTGGCGAGGTGGCCGTTGCCTTGGGCGACTCGGTGAGTTCGGGCCAGCCGCTGGTCTCGTTCGTCGAGAGTGAGTTGGCCGTGTCGATCCAGGTCGACCCCACCGATCGCAGCCGTCTCGATGTCGGCTTGCCCGCGGTGATCACGGTGACCGCTTCCGACCTCGAAGCGGCGGGCAGCATCTCGGATCTGGCCGACGCCCCCGAGGTCGACGCCCAAGGAGTGGAGCGCTATCCCGGTGAGGTCACCGTGACCGGGTCGTTGGACCTGGTGGAAGGAGCGGCGGTTCGGGTCGAGGTGGTGCTGGCCGAGGTTGTCGACGCCCTGGTGGTACCGGTGGCCTCGGTGTCGCTGGACGGATCCGGGACCGAGGAGGTCCGCATCCTCGCCGCCGATGGCACCATCGACCGGGTCCCGGTGACCACCGGACTCACCGAGGGGGCCCTCGTCGAGATCGTCGAAGGTCTTGAAGGCTCCGAGCAGGTGGTGGTTGAGGTCCGCCAGTGACCGCGTCCAACGACAATGCTCCGGGTGACGGTGGCCCAGCGGGCGATGACGCTCCGGGCGACGACGCAGCGGGTGCTGACGCCGTTGGCACTGGTGCCGCGGTGAGCGGCATGCTGGGGGAGGGCGCCGTCATGGAGTTGAGTGCCGTCAGCCGGACCTACCCCGGTGCGGTTCCCGTGCACGCCCTGCGCTCGGTCGACCTGCGGATCGAGGCGGGCGAGATGGTGTCGATCACCGGACCCAGCGGGAGCGGCAAATCGACGTTGCTCGGCCTGATCGGGCTGCTCGATCAGCCAACGTCGGGCACCATCGCTGTAGGAGGTGAGGACGTGACCGGAGCCTCCGACCGGCGGCGCACCGCCTTGCGGGGCCAGACCCTCGGCTTCGTGTTTCAACAGTTCCACCTCATCCCGCACCTCAGTGCCTCAGGAAACGTCGAGGCGGCCCTGCTGTACCGCAGGCTTCGACCCCGCGAGCGACGGCAGCGGGCCCACGATGCGCTCGACCGTGTGGGTCTGGCGTCCAGGGCTGAGCACCGCCCCACCGAGTTGTCGGGGGGCGAGCAGCAGCGGGTGGCCCTGGCTCGGGCCATCGTCACCGATCCGCGGATCGTCCTGGCCGACGAGCCGACGGGTGCGCTCGACAGCGGCAACGCCGAGAACATCATGGAAGTCCTAGGGTCGCTGGTTGATGACCGCCGGGCCGTGGTCATGGTCACCCACGATGCCACCCTCGCCGACCGGGCCGATCGGCGGGTCCGCATGCTCGACGGAGCGATCGTTGCCGTCGACAACGCCCACGACGGGCCGCCCCTTGATGGCGACGCCATCGTCGACAGTGAGGCCACGCCATGAGGTCGCTGCTCGATCTGCTGGCCACGGCCTCGGCCGGGCTGTGGGCCCGACCGTCGCGTACCCTGCTGATCCTGCTCGGACCGGTAATCGGGGTTGGGGCCATCGTGGCCGCCATTGGACTGACCGAGAGCGCCAAGGGCGATATCCGGGCAACGCTGGAGAGCCTCGGCACTAACCTGGTCACGGTGCAGGCCTCGTCGGGTTTCCAGGGCCAGCAGGGCCTACCCCGACTACCGGAGGAGGCCGACGAGCGGCTCAAGGCCATCCCCCTGCTCGAAAGCTCCGCTGTGCTGACCGAACTCCCGGGCCATCGCATCCTGCCCCACGAGGCCGCCGATGAGGCCTTCGAGGTGCTGCCCATCTCGTTGCGGGTGGCCAACCCCGATCTCCCCGCCGTGCTCGACGTCGGGTTGGTCTGGGGCCGCTGGCTCGACCCGTGGGACGACCGGCCTGGGCATCGCACCGTGATCCTGGGGTCGGAGACGGCCGAGCAGTTTGCCGTGCTCCCGGGTGAGACCCGGACGATCCTGATCGACGACCGGGCCTACGGTGTGGCCGGCGTGCTCGACGAGGTGGTTTTGATCCCCAACTACAACCTGTCGGTGTTCATCAGCCCCACCGCCGCCGCCGACGACTTCGCCAACGAGGGCGGACCAACCGAGGCCGTACTCCGCATCGCCCCCGGCATCACCCTGCGCGACAGCGACGCCGAGCTACTCAACACCGCCCTCACCTTCGGGGGCCCCGGTGGCATCGATCCGCCGACGGTGCCGACCGATGAGTTGGAGGCCACCGCCGCCGTTGACGAAACGCTACGAACCGTGGTCTTGCTGATGGGCGGACTGGCCCTACTGGTCGGCGGGCTGGGGATTGCCAACGTCATGTCGATCTCGGTGCTGCAGCGCTCAGCCGAAATCGGCATCCGCCGGGCCGTTGGGCACACCCGGGCCCGTATCGCCGCCCAGTTCCTGGTTGAGGCAGCAGCCGTTGGCATTCTCGGTGGGGTGGTTGGCGCCGCCGTCGGCGCGGGCATCGTGGCCGTGGGAGCCGATTGGCAGGACTGGATCATCGTGCTGCCATGGGCCCTGCTGGCAGGCGCCGCCGGGCTGTCGGTGCTGGTCGCCCTGGTGGCCGGGCTGATACCGGCCCTCAAAGCGGCAAGGCTGGAACCGTTGGAGACCCTGCGCCTCGGCTAGGCAGGGGGCTTCAGGCCAAGAAGGTGCCGTCGAGCACGGTCACGGCCTGTCCGGTCAGCTCAACGCGATCGCCGTTGATCGCCACGCCGAGGCGTCCGCCCCGAGCTGAGACCTGATGGGCCTGGAACTCGGAGCGCCCCAGTCGCTCGGCCCACCAGGGGCCGGTGATGCAGTGGGCCGAACCGGTGACCGGGTCTTCGGGGATGCCGACCCGGGGGGCGAACACCCGCGATACGAAGTTGGCCGGGCCGCGGTCGATGTCGCCGGCCGCGGTGACAACGACGGCTCGGGTGTCGATCTGGGCCAACGCCCCGAGGTCGGGGGTCAGCGAGGCGACGGCCTCGGCACTCTCGAGCTGGGCTATCAGATCGAAGGCCTGGCCCTGGTCGACAACGGTCGCCCCCAGCGCCTCGACCAATCCCGCTACCGGGCCACACGGGGTGGCCGGGGCGGCGGGGAAGTCCATCATGATGGCATCACCCTGACGATGGCAGATCAGGGGGCCGCTGCGGGTGTGGAAGGTGACGACGTCGTCGCCGACCAGGCCCAGCTCGAACAGGACATGAGCCGTGGCCAGGGTGGCGTGGCCGCACAGATCAACCTCGGCCCCGGGGGTGAACCACCGCAGATCCCAATCGCCATCGGGGCGGGGGAGGGGAAACGCCGTTTCCGACAGATTCATCTCCGCCGCCAACGCTTGTAGGAACCCGTCGTCGTAGCGGTCCGTGTCGGAGGGTCCGGCCGCCGCATCGCCGTCGGGGCCGGGCGGGGACGAGGCCAGGAAGGCCACGGCGGCCGGGTTGCCGCTGAAGGGGGTGTCGGTGAAGGCGTCAACCTGGAGGATGCGGATCGTCATCGTCCGATCACGACCCATAGCTGTCGCGCAGCTCGCGCTTCAGTACCTTGCCGGTGGCGTTGTGGGGAATCTCATCGATGAAGATCACCGATTGCGGCACCTTGAAGCGGGCCAGGTTGGCTCGGGCGTGGTTGATGATGGTGGCCTCGTCGATCTCTGCCCCTTCCTTGCGCACCACGATGGCCCGGCCTACCTCGACCCAGCGCTCGTCGGCCACGCCAATGACGGCCACCTCGCCCACCTCGGGCAACTGGAACAGGACCGACTCGACTTCGGCCGGGTAGACGTTCTCCCCGCCGGAGATGTACATGTCCTTCCAGCGATCGACGATGTAGTAGAAACCGTCGTCGTCCTGGCGGGCTGCGTCGCCGGTCTTGAGCCAGCCGTCGCTGAACGACGACTCGGTGGCGTCGGGCCGGTTCCAGTAGCCGGGCGTCACGTTCGGGCCCCGCACCCACAGCTCGCCGTTCTGGCCCTGTTCGACGTCGTTGTCGTTGTCGTCGACGATGCGGACCTCGGTGTGCATGGCAGGCAGCCCGGCCGAGCCGATCTTGGTCGAGCAGTCCTCGGGCTTGAGGGCCAGCACCAGGGGGCTGGTCTCGGTCATGCCGTAAGCCTGTTGCAGGGGCAGGCCGACCCCTTCCCACGACTGGATTAGGGGGAGAGGGGTGGGTGAACCGCCGACACAGGCCGCTTCGATGGTGGGGAAGGTGGTGTCGGCGAAGGCCGGGACCTGGCTCATGAACAGATAGTTGGCAGGCACGCCGATGAAATGGCTCACCCCCAGTTCGGGGTCGCTCAACAGGCGCAGGGCCTCGGCCGGTTCGAAGGTGCGCATGATCAGGTTGAGGCCACCGAAGTGGAACGCCGGGTTGGCGAACACATTGAGCCCGCCCGTGTGGAACAGGGGGAGGAAGGCCAGGTTGACCATGTCGGAGTGCAGGCGGAAGAACTCCACGCAGTTGATGGCGTTCCACAGGGTCATGCCCTGGGTGATCTCCGCTCCCTTGGGCCGCCCAGTCGTGCCCGAGGTGTACATGATGGTGATCACGGTGTCATGGGTCGACGGATATACCTCGACCGACGGATCGGCCGAAGCCACCACCTCCTCATAGGCGGCGACGTCGCCGCTGGCATCCTCCCAACTGATGCGGTGGGTGATGCCACAGCCTGCGGCCAGCTTGGCCGAGACCTCGGCGAAGTCGTTGTCATGGACGATCACATCGGGGGCACAGTCACCGACGATGTACTCCAGCTCGGGCAGGGCCAGCCGCCAGTTGAGGGGCACGAAGATGGCGCCCAACTTCCAGCAGGCGAACTGGACCTCAAAGAAGTTGCTGTTGTTGTTGGCCAGCACCGCCACCCGGTCGCCGTGTCCGATGCCAAAATCGGCGGCCAGGGCGGCGGCCAGGCGGGTGGTGCGATTGTTCATCTGCGTGTAGGTGAAGGACCGATCGGTGGCCAGGTCGACCATGGCCATCTGATCGCCCCGGATCATGGCGTGATGGTCAATCCAGTCATAGGAACGAGTTGTCACCGCTGTTGCCTCCGTGGGGTTACCGCTCGGTTGTGCCCTGCGATGATTCTACGTGTGGGCGGTGTCGGCAAACCTCCCCTCCTAGATCGCTCATGTGACTACGCTATCGCCGGGGCCATATCGGTGTCGGCGCCACAGATCCGTGGTTACACCTACGAGCCAGGTCTGATGTACTCACCGGATGGCTATTGTCGGCCATTCTCCGCTGATGCGGCCGGCACCGTATTTGGGTCAGGGGGCGGAGCGGTTGTGCTCCGACGGTTGTCGGATGCGCTGTTCGATGGTGACCCGATCTACGCGATCCTCGAGGCGACGGCGGTCGGAAACGATGGGCGTCGTAAAGTCGGGATGACGGCGCCGAGTGTCGCCGGACAGTCGGAGGTCATTGCTGCAGCGTGGGCCCAGGCGCAGGTCGATCCCGCCGACTTGCGAATGGTTGAGGGCCACGGCACGGCGACGATGGTCGGTGACGCGATCGAGATACAGGCACTCATGTCGA
>Ga0316187_10004376_pt1 | contig 12223 bp, 12 predicted proteins | sample CroRivburrow1_MG_FD_204927 | JGI IMG/M metagenome (GOLD analysis project Ga0316187, IMG submission 204927) | Coastal sediment microbial communities from Maine, United States - Cross River worm burrow 1 | ecosystem: Environmental > Aquatic > Marine > Coastal > Sediment | place: USA: Maine...
TTATCTAACAATTTTGATCTTTTATCTCGTAATCGGATGAAAGACCAGGGCGTTATTTTTTCGATCGATATGCCATAGAATTCAATTTTGTGGTTGTTTTTTTGTTTGATGCCATCGATTATCTTTTGGAGTTTTTCAATGGTATCCGCATCACCTGAGAAATGCTTTTTAAATCTTTCATAAGCCGCTGGCAGAACTTCGAGAATCCGTGGTTCTACAAAACATCCCGCCCAAATGGCATCTTTTAGATTTATGTGTTCATTAGGAGTGAGTAGAATTTTCTTATTAGTATACAAAAAACCTTTCGCAACAAGAAAACCCATGACCTTCAAATATCTTGGATCTAGCCTTCGTTTCTTATCCTGTTGAGCTAGTTTATTAATCTTTTTGATCAGAGTTTTTTTATTCAAAATTATCCTCTGATTCGTTTAACATCAGGCTCATCTGACCGAGAAGAAGAACTTCAGATTTTGGAATTGTTAAAGTACCTTCTTTTAAACGTTGAAGGTTTTCAAATTCAACAGCCTGGTTCAAATCCGTGAATATTTTTTTCATTAGCTTTTTCATATGTAAATTATGCTTTACTCAAGGGGAACATCTATTCGTTTCTCCTGGGTAAAAAAGTAGAGCGTGGTCGCTATCACCAGGCAGACCGAACACATTTTAAAAGCGGCATTAAAGGCTTCCGGTCCGCGGGAGGCATCCGGATAGAGGGCTTGCATGAGGCTTCCCAGGCCCTGGAGGAAAACTGCCGGTCCGATCATATTAAAAAAGTTGATACCGGTCATTGCCACGCCGGCCATCTCCAGCGGCATCATCTCTTTTATATGGGGGTACATCAACAACCCGGCGGCGTTGAAAAAGCCGAAGCAGAAGAAAAGCAAGGCTAACACTGCGAGATGTATTCCAGGCGGGATTAGTGTCAAAATAATGATGGTCAGCAAAATGCCGATCAAACCGGCAATGACGACCCCTTTGCGGGTTCTAAACAGCCTGTCGGAAAGGGTCCCCAAGCACGGTGCCCCCAAAATCATTCCAAAATTCAAGAGCAGAATCAGATTGCCGGTGGCCAGAGCGGAATACCCCATCACTTCCATCAGATAGGGTCCCGCCCAGAGGGCCTGGAAGGCGGCAAGGACCCCGTAGCGGACAAGGGTGCTGAATGATATGATCCAGTAATCTTTTTGCTTAAAAAGCAATTGCATGTTGCCAAAGACATCCTGCAGGCTCATTGAGGGACCGCTGTCCCGGTTGTCCGGGGAGTTCGCCGGCGGGTCGCAAACGACGACATAAAATACAAGGGTCAGAAAAAGATTGATGGCCGCAATGAGTTGAAAGCCGGCCCGCCAGCCGATGTTCTCCACCAATACCACCAGGGGGGTCGTCGCTACCATGTTTCCGACAGTGCCGATGGCAATAACAACCCCCATGAGAGTGGCAAACTTTCTGGGGCTGAACCACAGGGTCAGCAGCTTGAAAGTTCCCATTAAATTACAAGCCATGCCCGCTCCCAGCAGAACCCGACCCGTCACACCCAGCATCAGCGAATCGGCCCATGAGAAAACAACGGCGCCCAATATGCCGATGGCGGAAAGCGCCGCCATCAAGTTTCTTGGACCAATTTTGTCCAGAAAAAGGCTGATCGGTATCTGGGTGAGGGCGAATGCATAAAAAAAAGAGGCTGAAATCAAACCAAGGCCCTCGGTATCCAGGGAAAGGTCCTGGATCAGTATGGGAGCAATAACAGCGTTGGAAACCCGATAAAACTGGGAAATGAAAAAAAGGGACGAGGAAATCGCAAATATTAACCAGCGGCGCGACATGCTATTAGTAGGCGTTCACAGGTTGAGGGTTTAGATGTTGCGTTGTGAGAAGTTACTCTCAAATGTATTCTGTCGATTTAAAAGAAAGACTGAGCAAAGCGAATCTGCTCTTCAAAATTCTGCGGTTCGATTGATTTAAAATCGATAAAGCGTAGCGTCATCAATATTGACAAACTCGTAAAAAGTCCGAAATTCCGTCATGCCTGCGAAGGCAGGCATCCAGAACTATTTGAAAACACTGGATTCCCGCCTTCGCGGGAATGACGCCAAAGGACGTTTTAAGACTTTTTACGAAACCATCAACGTTGGACGTTCGATATTCGACGTTCAATCTGTTTACATTCCCGGCCAGGCGGAGTTCCATATGAGCGCCGCCGCTTGCCTGAAAAACGACCGGTTTAATCATCAAAAAACCCTTTTCTCCTGCACTCTCGGCGACTCTGCGGTGAAATATAGCTTTTAACAGTAGAAAAACTCAGTCAGCCTTAATTCTCGATTCCATATTTGTCGACCAGCGTTTCATCGTATTTTGCTTTTCTCGATTCACACCTTTTTCTGGGGCACAGTTGGCAGCTATAAAAGGACACTTCCGTCGGGAAATAGAAACCGGAGATAGATTTGGCCGGAATCATCAAGAGGTTGCGGGTCAGTCTCACGCCGATGGAAGCTTCCACGTCTCCGAGCAATTTGAACAAAGGCCCCTGCTCTTCAATGGGCCAGTCCGACAATGATCCCGGAGACATGGATGACATTTTTTCCAGGGCAAATTTAGACTGCAAGTGCCTTTTTACCTGCTTTCGAACCGAAGTCAGAGCAAGGTTGCCGATGGAATCCAGGTAATAATTTTCTAAAAGATCGCTGCAGGCAATTTGTTTTTCGCCCAATTTGCTGCCGAGGGTGATGACATAGGGGAAAATCCTTTCTACCCGGTCTAAATTTTTTCGCAGGACCCGGCTGCTCAGACGCAATCCTCCGACGATGACGCTGTCCTCCGATTTTTCTTCGATATAGCAGACATTGTAAATCGCCCTGGGTTCAATGAGCTGCTGAACGGTATCGACGAGATCCCGGGCCTGACTCAAATCGCTGTCCGGCTTCATGTGAAGTCTTCTTCGAACCTGATCCAGGCTTAAACTTGCGCTGATATTTTCTAAAATTGCCATAGATAGATTATATCTTGTGAAACTGGTACATTTATTTAGACAGGATTTACAGGATTTTTTTGATTTAGTAGATCTATCCTGTCCATCCTGTTGATCCTGTCAGAAAAATAAATTTATATTTCGTTAAGTTTTTTATTCGGTCAAACTCGCCGCTTTTCAGGCCAGCGGCTGGACTGAAACCTGCTTACCTTGCCGACAACCCCGCCCAGGTGCGGATGTCTTGGGCCAGCCGGCGCATTTTGTCCTGGGCGATTACCGGATACACGCAAATCTCCAGAATGGAAGCCTCTCGGGAGGTGTTTTGATCATTTTCAATTCGTTCCGTATCCTTGAAAGTTTTTAGTAAGGCACAATCAGACATATCAGAGATTTTTGAATCAAAACCATGCTTCAGGAGATAATGGCGCAGGTCATCGCGTTTCGCGGGCGCCACTTTCAAGGGGTAGTAAACGTAAATGTGGTCCCCCTCATCTGCATCCGGAACTTCAATCCCCGGCACTTCACCCAATTTTTCCGTCAAGATGCGGGCATTGCGTCGGGCGCCTTCGTTAAATTCATCGATATGCTTGAGTTGCAGCAGTCCGACGGCCGCCTGGAGATTGGACATGCGATGGATGCGCGGATTTGATTTCTTAAAATCTTCGAGCAGTTCATCACCGACGGTGGAGTCCATCAGCGGTTGTCCCAGCAGAAGTTTCAAGCGCAGAGCTGGATAGGCAGTCATGCCGAAAATAAAAGGGCGGGTCAGCAGCCATTTCAGCCAGATCGAAAAGGCATTTTTTGTGATGGCGTTTTTTGTCGGTATGGGGGCTTTCGACAGTATTTCGGCAGCCCTTTGCGCAATTTCACCATCGGACGTGGCAATCGCTCCCCCGCCGAAACACGGCATATTTTTGCCCTCGGCAAAACTGAATACGCCGATGTCTCCGAAAGTGCCGACCGGTTGACCATCGACCCTGACGCCGCAGGCATGGGCACAGTCTTCCAAAAGGCGAATATTTTTTTGACGGGCCAGATCCGCCAGATCACGGATGGGACAAGGCTGGCCGAAAAGATGGGTGGCCAGAATGGCACCGGTCTTATCTGTGATTTTCGGCTCAATATGCTCGGGGCCGGAATTGTAGGTCCGCGGATCAACATCGCAGAATACCGGTTGATAACCGAGCAGTTTCGCAACCAGGGGAATCACCGGAAAGGTAAACGCCGGGAAAATGATTTCCGCGCCTTTTTCCAGACCCAATGCTTCCAGTGCCAGTTGAAATGCCGACCGGCCGGAAGCTGCTCCCAATACATGGGGCACCCCCAGCCATTGGGCGAATTTCGTGTAGAATTCTTCGATGGCCGGTCCTTGTTGCACTTTCTTGCCTAAAACGGAGTTGACCAGCGTTCTTAAACTTCCCGGCGGAAGATTCACACATCTTCGTGGTACGGAGCCGATGAGTGCCATGAAGCTATTCCCCTTTAATGATTGATAATTGATATGGCCGCAAAAAGGCGCAAAAAACACAAAAACAAAATTCTGCCTTTTTACGAATCCATCAAAATTGTATGTTGATGAATTGTTATTTAAGGAATCCTAATTAATTTCCATGTACCATCTCCCGGCCGGCGGATATTTCAGCCGAATCTGTTTCTTTAAATTCTTTCAGCGGCACGTCGCGCCAAGTGCGCAGTCCGACCAGGCGCCGGATGGCCCAAGTCAGCACACCCAAAGCGATATGGAGCCAGTAGTCAATAAAGCGGTTGACGACTGTCAACGATCCGGCTATCGGCACCGATATCCCCACCACGCGCAGGCAGCTGAAGAGAGTGATTTCCACCACGCCGGCCCCGGACGGCGTGATCGGGAACCCAGAGGCCAGCAGCGGTATCATGGTCAGAAAAACCGCTTCGGCGGAACCAATGCGCAAGCCGAAGGCCAACGTCAATGAGAAAATCCAGGCAGTCTCCAGGGCCCAGATAACGACCGTTAAAAGCGAAATTGGTATTAATTCTTTGGGCCTGGGCCACATGCTGGTTTGAAATGCGCCAATCATCTGCTGGACTTTCGCCGGTATCCAGCCGGGGAGCTTCTTTTTGAAAAAAAAGAACACCAGCATGATGGAGGTTGCCCCCACGGCAATAATCCCGCCGCCAACCAGACTCCAGATGACTGCAGGGGGGAGTCGGTCCGAAAACAAGATCCAGGATGACAGGGATGCCAACATCAGAATAATCCAGGCATCGATCATACGTAGAAACACGATGGAGCCCAGGGCCGCCGAACGTCGAATTCTGAAATTAATACGGGCCAGATGGGCGGCGTACACATCGCCCAGTTTCGCCGGTACCAGATTGTCCACAAAATTATAAAAAAAGACCAGCAATGCGAATTTGCCGTTTCCTGCTTTTACGGGCAGATGGTTCAAGCATCGCCGCCAGCGCATGCCGCGTGCAATATAGGTGGCATAATGCGCCACTGCCCCGATCACGATAAAGCGCTTGTCACAGGCGATGATTTCGTGCCAGACTTTTCTGAGATCCACCATCGTGGCCGCGAAAATTAGAATAGCAACGGCAATAGCTATACTCAGGTATGTGGGCCAACCCCACAGCGCCGGGACTTTGGGGTCGCTATTTAAGTCGTTATGGTTGTTTTGATCAGCCATTTGAATTTTTTAATTAGAGAGATTTTTTATTTGATATTAACAGCTTATGCCCTTGATGCTCATCAACATAAGGCCTGAACGACAGTCTGGCAAGGGCCACCAGCCGGTTAAAGAAAACAGGTCTATCGTGAAAGGGTTACCCGTTAAACTTCGGGGTAATCCAGTGTTCGCTTAAGATCATCTATTTTGAAGTGTTAGCGTGCTTACCCTCATCGATATCCCACATATTAAACGAAACGGGGAAACTAAGTGATTCAAACCGAAAAGTCAACGGTAAAACATTAGAGAATATGGGTTGAAACCCGAACCGCAGCCAGTGATGAGCTCAGCCGAGTCGAATATCCAAGGGTGGTATCGCTCCCGGCCTTCGTAGCCACTTCGGCGGAGTAGGCATGCTCTATCTTTTAAATTTAAATTCGATAGAATTCCTTACTTCGACATTCGTCATTCGTCATTCAAATTCCTTGGCGGGATTATACCCAAGCTGGCGGGATATGGCTAATGCACAATTAGAGACTAAATTTCCAAAGAATTTTATCCGGTCCGGTGTCACCCGCATGGCGGCCCCGGTAATGGAAACGGAAGCGGCCGGTTTGCCCTGGTGGTCAAAGATAAGGGCCGCCACGCATCGCACTCCCTCTTCCATCTCCTCGTTGTCAACTGAATAGCCTTGACGCCGGATCCGTTCCAGTTCTTTGATAATTTTATCCTTTTCCACCAGGGTATAGGGGGTAAACGGGGTAAGATTCGATCGCTCCAGATACGCATCAAGCTCATCTTTTTCCATTTTACTTAAGAATAATTTCCCCACCCCGGTGGCATAAAGCGGAATCCGTGCGCCGGGTCGGGTGAATAGCTGGAGTATGGAGTGGTTGCTCTGGGCAATGTCCAGATAAACCATACTGTCTCCGTCCCGCACAGAGAGGTTGACGCTCTCCCTAGTTTCAGCCATCAGCCGTTCAATATGATGACGTGCAATGGAGGTCAGATGAATTTTTTGTTGCACCCTGGTGCCAAGTTCCAGGAAGCGGAATGACAGTGAGTATTGTTTGGTGATCGGGTCCTTTTGAAGGTAATGCCTTTCTACCAGGGTGGCAACGATTCGATGAATGGTCGACGGCGGATAGCCGGTAAGGTTGGAAAGCTCCCGAATTCCCGCGCTTTGAACTTCGGCAACTGTGTTGATAGTATCGATAGCTTTTGAAAGTGATTTCATCGCGTGTTCTGCATTGAGGAATTCAATTTTATTATGCCGTGTTTCCTAACGGATTCTAGTGGTGCTGTCAAGACTCTTTCTCCACCTCCTTAGCGCAGATTGTTGCTTACTGATAAAGGGCTGATCAAAAAAATTTCTTGACATCGAATTGTTTCATTTGGTACTCGTTTCGTACAATATTATAGAATCGAGTTTCATATTGTGGAACATCGGGTAAAAACTCTTTTTCTTTATAAAATCAAGATACTGGTTACCCGCAATCTAAAGCGTTTGCTATCTGAAGGGACCATGGTTGCGAGGCGTAGGAAGGTCCGAAATTCTCTCTTAAACTTTAACTACCAAGGAGGTAACCCATGACAGAGAAAAAGAAACAAAAGGAGGCGAAGAACCAGAGAGTGTCCCGTCGAAAATTCCTGAAGACAGCGGCTGTGGCCGGCGCTGCGACAAGCACCCTCGGTTTTCCGGCCGTTATGCGCGCATCAGCTGCGGCTCCAATTTCACTTAAGGTGCAAACTGCATGGGATGCCGGAACGCTGGGCTACGTCAAGTTCAAGGAGTTTTGCGAGGAAGTAACGGCGGCATCTGAAGGTCAGATTGTATTCCAAGGCTTTCCGGCCGGTGCCATTGTCGGAACATTCGAAATGTTTGATGCCGTCAAGGCAGGCGTTTTTGATGCCATGCACTGTTTCGATGTGTATTGGCCCGGAAAGATACCGGTCGCAACCTTCCTGTCTTCCTATCCCTTTGGACTGGACCGTCCGGACCAGTGGGAGACCTGGTATCACGAACTGGGCGGCAGGGAGTTTGCCCGTGAGGCCTACGGCAGCCACAACATGTATTACATTGGACCCATCCAGCACGATGACAACCTGATTCATTCCAAGGTTCCCATCCGCACTTTTGAGGATTTCAAGGGCAAAAAGATACGCTACCCGGGCGGTATCATCGCCGACATCTACCGTGCGGCAGGCGTTGCCACGGTGCTTCTGCCGGGAGGCGAAGTCTACCCGGCCCTGGAGAAAGGCGTCATCGACGGTGCCGACTACGTCGGGGCGGCCATCAACTACAATTTAGGCTTCGGGGAGATCGCAAAATACATCATCATGGGCCCCCCGTCGACCCCATGCCTGCACCAGCCGGTGGACTTAATGAGCCTTAACATCAACATTAACAAGTGGAAGTCGCTGGCACCCCACTGGCAGACCTTCATCGAGGCGATGGTCGCGAAGCACTCTTACGATCAATATTCGGCGATTCAGGCCGCAGACATCAAAGCCTTCGAGAAGCTGCAAGTCGAGCAGGGGGTTGAAATCATCCGGCTGTCCGAGGAAGACATTGCCAAGTTCCGCCGCTTTGCCCCTCAGATGTGGGTCAAGTGGGCCAAGAAGTCGCCGCTGGCGATGAAGGCTTTCAAAACCCAGCTTGAATTCATGAAGTCCGTTAAGGTGGGTTATATCACGGATGCGGATATGGTTGATTTCGACGGTAAGAAACTGGTATTCTAAATCCAAAATTTATTCCGGGAAGGGATTCTCAAATCCCTTCCCGATATTTTTATGGGGGCAAATATTCCAATTCTGAAATACAGATACGAAATGGAATGAATTCCTATCCACTCGATAACGGAATTTCGGGCAGTGTGAGGATTTTTCATGGAACTATTGAAAAAAATCATGGTCGCCATCGAGAAAACCAACATCTTTATCGGTAAGATGATGGTCGGGGTAACACTGGCGGCGGTTATTGTGATCACATTTGAAGTTGTGATGCGCTATGTTTTCGGATTGCCGACCAACTGGGGTCATGAAACCATGACCCTGCTTTTTGCCGTTCAGTACATGTTTGTAGCGGGCTATTGTCACTATCACCGCGCGCATGTGAGAGTGGATGTCTTCTATTCCACCCGTTCAAGAAGGACGCGGGCCTTTCTGGATCTATTCACCAGCATTTTTTTCTTCCTGTTCAACGGGGTACTGCTCTGGACCTGCTGGACCTTTTACTGGAGTTCTCAAACCATGCATGGGGGCGGAACCTTCCTCGGGATAACGCTTCCGGGGGAATTGTCTCTGACCGACTGGGCCCCTCCCTTCTATCCAGTTAAGTTCATGATGCCGCTCGGGGCGCTGATGATGCTCCTGCAGGGCATTGTCTGGTGGATTCGGGATTTGCATATAGCGATTACAGGGAGGGAAATGACATGAGTATTGAATGGATTACCGTATTGATGTTTGGATCCCTGTTCTTCCTGCTGGGATTGGGTCTGCCCGTTGCATTCGCCTGTGGCTCGGTGGGCGTCATATTCACCGCCCTCCTGCAGAGCCCGGCGGCGGTCAACCTGGTCTCCACCCGAATCTTCGGGCTGATGATGAATTATCTGCTGGCAGCCATCCCCCTGTTTATCTTCATGGCCTGCATTCTGGAAAGATCCGGCATTATCGAAGAGCTTTACGAACTGGTGTACCAGTGGATGGGGGCCATTAAAGGGGGGGTGGCATCTGCGACGGTACTGGCCTGCACGCTGCTGGCGGCCATGGTGGGTGTCATCGGCGCCAGCGAAGTGACCATGGGCGTTATCGCGCTGCCCCAAATGCTCAGGCGGCAATATGACAAATTTATTGCCTGCGGCTCCATCCTGGCCGGCGGTACGCTGGGAATCCTGATTCCGCCCAGTGTCATGCTGATTGTTTACGGTCTGGTGGACAACAGCTCCATCGGCCGGCTTTACGCCGGAGCCATCATGCCCGGCATTATGCTTTCGGCATTGTTTATCGGGTATGTTACCTTGCGTTGCTACATTAACCCCAAGCTGGGACCGCCGGTCCCTTTAGAGGAAAGATTGCCCTTATCCGCCAGGCTAAGGCTTCTGATCCGGATTGTGGCACCCGCCATCCTTATATTCCTGGTTCTGGGCACCATATTCACCGGTATTGCGGCCCCCACAGAGGCGGCCGGCGTGGGTGCGGCCGGAGCGATTATCCTGACCGCCCTTCAGGGGAAACTCAAATGGAAAGGTGTGGTGCAGGCAGCCGAAAACACCTTGAAATCCTCCGCCATGGTTATGTGGACCATTTTTGGCGCCAATATCTTTGTTGGTTTATACGTCATGGTAGGCGGCGGCGAATTTGTTACCCAGATGCTCCTTGGCTCCGGTTTGGGAAAATGGGGCATCATCATCGTCATGCAGTTTATTCTGATTTTCCTGGGATGTTTCATTGACTGGGTCGGTATTATCATGCTGTGCGTTCCCATTTTTGGCCCCATTGTTCGTCAACTGGGCTTTGACCCGGTCTGGTTTGGCGTGCTGTTCGCCACCAATTTGCAGATTTCCTTCCTTTCGCCGCCATTCGGATATGCGCTTTTTTATCTGAAAGGCGTTGCCCCTCCCGAGATTTCAACCACGGATATATGGAAGTCTTCGGCCCCCTTCATCGGCCTGCAGGTTGTTGGGGTATTGCTGGTGATGTACTTTCCGAAAATTATACTATGGCTGCCCGGCCTCCTGTACTAGATGATTTTATTGCTTCCGATCATAGCGTACGGCTGGCATCCCGCTGATCGCGGGACACCTGCCTGAGCATTAAAGCGATGGAATCATGAAAAAAGACAAGTCCCCTAAAAAAGAATACTTTTATCAAGCTCCGGTCATCTTTGTGGTGCTTTTTTATCTGCTTTTGCTGGTCTGGACGGTCGTATGTGTTGTGCTGATCGGATCAAAGACGATCAGCGCCGGGTGGCCGCTGTTTCAGTTGCTCATGATCGCATTTGTGCTGGGGTATACCTGGTTTTTTTCACTGGGCATTTCGTACAGGATTACCACTAATGAAGCGGGGACGATTGAGTTAACCAGTTTCAGGAGGGTATTCAGCGTCAAGGCCGATGCTATATCTCTGGTGGAAGGCCCGCGGTTGGCTTTTATGCCTTACAGCTTTATCAGGTTTCGCCTGGAGCGCGAAAAAGCCTACCTGTTTTGCCGAATCACTGACGATGAACTCCAACAGGTGCTGAAGAAGATGAGGTTAGCCAACCGGGAAATGAAGTTTAAAGGTGTGTGAGTGTCCTGAAATCGATACCTTTCTTTTTAACAAAAGTTTAAACTTCATATTCCTTCTTTGTGCCTTCGGGTCCTGGTGGCTAAACATTTACACAAATTTTGGGTTGACGATTTTGGTGTCCTGATGTAAGTTAAACTCAGAAATTATAGAGAATACAATCTTGCAAACTAGTATCAGGGAGGAATAATATGTTCGTACTCTGGCCGAATATTATTACCCTTATCTGTGTTGCCCTTGTGGGCGGAATGATTGGTTTCATAATTTACGGATGTATCAAAGGATTTGAGAATACATTCCCGAATGATTGAAGCCTATCGATTGGTTTTTATCTGCAAATTATCCTGATTGCGAAAAGGAGATTCAGGGTGCTCTGATAAAGAACAGATATCGGGCACCCTGAACTTTTTTACCCACTTCTAATGAGTACTTTTACGCTGGATTCCACGTATTCCAGATGTTCCAGCATTCTGCGCCTTGCCAGATGGGCATCTCTTTTCTTGATCGCATCTACCACCTTATAATGCTGATCATATATATCCCGCAGGTCAATATTTTCGTAATACTTTCTAAGGCTTTCTTTCAGTATATCGTAGATGGAGAACATTAAGTGCATCTGGATTTTATTGTGGGTGGCCTCTGATATTGCCAGATGGAAATCCGCATCGTCCTCGACGACACTGTTGCCCTGGTCAATCTTGATTCTCATTGATTCAATGCTTTGTTCAAGGCGGGCAATGTCCGCGTTTTTTGCTCTCTTGGCTGCATAATGGGCATTCCAGGTTTCGATGGCTTTTCTGACTTCGATTAGTTCAAATATGGTTTGGGTATCCTCTCTTAACAGCTGGAGCAAGGGTTCCGTGATTTTGCCCCCAGCCAGGGATTTTACGATTGTCCTGTGCCGCTGGGACATCTCTAAAAATCCCATACCCACGAGTGAATTGAGTGCCTCCCTCAGGGATGCGCGGCTCACATTTAGAATTTTTACCAGCTCCCTCTCGGCAGGAAGGGCGTCGCCTGGCTTCAACTCACCCTTGTTGATGAGCGCCTTGATTTGCTCCACAATTTTGGTGGAGATTTTTTCCTGTTTGATTGGCTGGAATTCTGGACTGACCATAATACTTTGACTTATATTTTTTACAGTTGACTGTTGAGAATTTACGCAGCGGAACCCGTCGTGTTTATCTGTCGCCAAAATGCCCGACAACTCTTTATGTTTATTGAAAGTACTATATTATCAGCGAATTTCGCTGTCAACCGACAACTCCTTATGGGAACAAACCGCTTGACACCGAATTGCAATTATGGTTTACAGACTATTGGT
>Ga0316187_10004379_pt1 | contig 12216 bp, 8 predicted proteins | sample CroRivburrow1_MG_FD_204927 | JGI IMG/M metagenome (GOLD analysis project Ga0316187, IMG submission 204927) | Coastal sediment microbial communities from Maine, United States - Cross River worm burrow 1 | ecosystem: Environmental > Aquatic > Marine > Coastal > Sediment | place: USA: Maine...
GACAGATATTATTAATTCAGATAAAATTTTACTAACAAGCAATCTAAAAGGTAGTTAGCCGATATTTTCAGAAAAGTTTTCGTCACACAGTGTAATAAAGACTAGAGAACAAAAATCAGAACATTAAAATGACAAACCTTAGCATAACTATCAACAAAAGTTAATTTACAATGGAACTACGACATTTACGATATTTTTTAAAAGTGGCCGAAGAGAGAAATTTCAGCAAAGCTGCTGAAAAGCTTTTTATATCGCAACCCCCACTAAGTAGACAAATAAAAGAGTTGGAAGAGGAAATTGGAGCACGCTTATTTGAACGTAACAATAAACGTGTAGAATTAACCGAAGCAGGTAAATATTTTGAAATAGAAGTAAAAAGAATAATTGATTCGTTGGAAAAAGTAATTTTAAAAACACATAAAATTGCAGAGAATGTAAGTGGCGATTTTCATATTGCTTATATCAGTTCTACTTTTTCTGGCATTATTTCTGAACTAATAAAACATTTATCGAAACTTTACCCATATGCCAATTTTAAACTATACGAAATTGGAACAGCAAGGCAATTAAAGGAACTTGAACAAGGAATATTGGATTTGGGAATACTAAGAGCTCCACTTGAACCCACTCAAATAAACACCACATTATGGTTTTACGATGGCTATGCTTTAGTATATAATAAAAATTTATTCCAGATTAATTCGGAAGCTGAAATGACAAAACTTAAGGGTGCTACCTTTGTGTTTTTTAATAAAGATGTTGCACCCCATTTTCATAATTCCTTATTAAAAATTTGCGCAATTCATGGTTTTACACCAAATGTAGTACATCAATCAAATAACATTAACTCAATTATACAGTTGGTACAAAATGGCTTGGGTGTTTCTATTGTGCCTGCAAGCTTGGCTCGTAACAATCAGTTTAAAGAACTCGGTTTTCTTGAAATAAAAAATCCGAAATTATATACTGAAGTAATGCTAGCAACTCCCAAAGGGCAAGAATCGGAGATTGCCGAGGCTGCTGTACTGTTCTTATTAAACTCACAATAACAATCATTTGCTGCCCAGTTTAAGTATAAAAATGGTTATTTTTTTTCCCTCCATTTTTGTTTTTTGTATACAAAGTATATCATAAAACCTCATTCATAACCCGGCCATTATCAGCGCTAGTCTAAAAAATCAATAAAGTACCTTAATTTAAATACGGAGCAGGGTTTTGAACAAAAAGGAATTTAACAAAACGGTGAAATAAAGGTAATTATAGTATTGCTATTGTGCAAAATTCAACAACTACTATCTTGTTATAAACGAAGCCTTAAATCAACAAGAACTTTATTATCTTTAGCATACACATCGTTATAAAAAACAACTTGCTTTATGTTTTCGTTGTAAGCACAGGTAAAATAATGAATCATTAAAGGCAATTTTTTCTGTAAATAAACCTTCTCGGGATATCCTTTTTTTAAGTAATAGGCTATAGTTTGCTTATGGTCATCTAAATCAAACAAAATATACTCAGACAATGCCATGGCATTCTGCACTCGTACACAACCATGACTCAAAGCCCTATAATCTTTTGCAAAAAGGTTATGCGATGGCGTATCGTGTAAATAAATGGAATATTTATTAGCAAACATAAACTTTACTTTTCCAAGTGCATTGCTTCCACCTGTTCGCTGGTATATTTTATAAGGAAAATTCTTCTTTGTAAATTTCGAGAAATCAACACCTTTGCTGCTTACCTCCACCCCATTTTCACCTAAAAACATATTGTGTGTTTTTAAGTATGTTGAATCTTTTTTAAGGCGAGGTAATATGCTTTTTGATGTAATAGAATTTGGCACAGTCCAGCAAGGGTTGAACACCAAATAGTTTATAGCTGATTGAAATACGGGTGTTTGGTTTTTATATTTCCCAACTATAATCCTAGCTTCACCCTGTATTGTTCCATTTGCATGAATTTGCATTTTATATGCCGGTATATTTACCCAAAGGTAGTTTTCAGGTAAATCCTGCGACAACCATCGCAAACGCTCTAAATTTATTTTAAGTGTATTTACATAATTTTCTTTAGTCCAATTTAAAAAGGTATAAGTACGCTTTCCGGGTAGGCCGTCGGGTGTTAAACCATGTTTTTGTTGAAAAGCTTTTAAGGCTTGTTCCAATTCAGCATTAAATTTTAAGCCTAGCGTATCTTGCTTTATATAGCCTTTCTGCTTCAATTTGTGCTTTAATGATAAAATATATGCATTAGAATCTCCTGGTCTGTTTAAAAAACCCGGATACTTTAAAACAAATTCATCACTGAACTCTTTGTTTGTTCTAAGTAATTTTTTTAGTTCTATTTTCAATTGTTTGTAAGCAATAAATTGGGGTTCATAAAAGGTTTCAATCTCATTTATACGTTTATTTACTATAAGCTGTTTTAATACCGTATCATTCGTAACATTACTTTTTAAAGGATAATTCCAACTAAAGTTATAATCCTTTGGATTTAGTTTCCCATTTTGCAAATGATCAATAAATTTTATTACCCCTTGAGTTAATTTCACATCAAACTCAGCATGCTTTTTTACATTAAAAACAGTGTCTAAAACTAATTTTTGAAATAAATAATTTAACTGTTCACTATTGTAATCTTGTGGATTTAATCCATGAAAAATACAAGATTCAATCAACATTAAACCTTCCCTTTGTTGATCTACTGTTGTCCAAAAAGGTTTGTTATTATTAACCTTATAAATTGAACATAATTTAGCATAGTTATTCGAAGTTGATTGATCATTTAACAATATACCTAATTGAGTTGCTACTTCCTTTATTGGGTAAACGAATAACTGAATAGCATCAATTTTATTCACACCCGAGGAGTCTTTTTTGATTTCATGAATATCGGTTGTATGCTGATAGGGAGTCTTGCATCCAATTTCAAGAGCTAAAAATAAGAACAACCAAAAATGTACTTTTTGCATATTTGAATATAGTAAATAATATACATTATTTGATAAGCTAAATAGTTTTAGTAATTTTAATTCAAATAGTATTAACCCAAATTATTAAAAGTCAGCGAAATGAAATTTAATCACTTTATGGCAAGTCTTATAATAGCTTCCTTAATAATTAGTTGCAACTCAAACAAACAACAACCCAATGAGAAAAAAAATAAACAAAATTCTAATGTTTTAGAAATAGATGAATTTGAGCACAACGATTCAGTAAATTATATTGAAAATGAATACTTGAAAGAAAAATTGAACCCGATACGGAAAATGGTTCACCATATAAACACAAATAAAATATGGAATAAAACCCGCAAAATTGAAAATTCTGACGCCTATAAAGAATACACAAAAACTTTATTTTATAAAGATGACTCGATTGTTAAGATAGAGATTGAGATATACGAGGTGGAACAACAGCAAAAAAATGAGTTTTATGTACATAATAACGAATTGATTTTTGTGTATGAGAATATAGTAAAATATAATCGCCCAATTTATTACGACTCCATTGAAATGAATAAAAATAATGATTCTGTAGTTTTTGATATTGAAAAAGCAGTGATAATTGAGGACTTAAGTTATTTTGAAAATGGAAATCTTATTCGCCAAATAAATAATCAAGGAAGTAGTGCTCCATCTGCGAAGGAATATCTTTTAGAAGAACAGAAAAGACTTTATTCTGAATTTGAGAAATTAAACCAGTAGCTTCGGCTACGCTCAGCTACCTCTAATTCTTGACTAGGTTTAGTAAGCTAAATTTTCTTTGATCCCGAGCCACTTCGACTAAGCTCAGTGAGCTCTGTTCTGTTGTGAAGTAAACTAAGGAATATGTTGAGCCGTAGCCTGAGACATAAATTGAGCCGGACATTGAGCATAGCCGAAATGGAAGGTAAAATAAAGTCGAAACAATTACTTCAGAATATCCAAAATAATAGGTTTAAGTCCACTAAAGAAGAATTCAACAGCAATAACCATTACTATTAATCCCATAAGGCGCATCATTACATTAATACCTGTTTCGCCCATTAGTTTTATAATGCGCGATGCACTATATAATATAACATAAGTAAGCAGCATTATCCCAAAAATTACTGCTACAAGTACTATTTTTTTACTTGCCGAATCGGCATCTTCCATTAAAAGAATAGCATTTGTTATAGCACCCGGGCCACAAATCATAGGTATGGCCAAAGGGGTTACCGAAATATCGTTTACATATGTTTTTACTTCCGAGTCTTTAATTTTAACTTTCCCCAGGCGTGCTTGAAGCATATCCATTCCCATAATGAAGAATATTACACCACCAACAACCCGCAAGCTATGCACCGAAATTCCAAAAAAGTCGAATAACAGTTGGCCTGAAAATGCAAATAGTATTATGGAAACGAAGGCAACAATGGTAGCTTTTTTTGCAGTATTTGTTCTTTCCTTAGTATCTAAACCAGCTGTCATGGTCATAAAAATAGGCATAGTACCCAACGGATTTATCAGCGTAAAAAAGGAAGTAAATGCCAGTAATCCAAAAGCAAAAATTTCGTTCATTGTAAATTATTTAGTTGGCTGCAATATTCATAATTAACAATATAACTACAAAATTTATTTTACTGATTATAAACAGGTTTATTTCAAAAACAAAATTTCATCCAAAAGGTTACTTTTGCCAACGATTTAATGTAAAGTGAAGTATTATAATAGAGATAAGATGACTAAAAAGAACAAAGTAACACTAATGCAGCATTTTCTAAACATTGTAGAAAAGGGAGGAAATGCACTACCTCACCCTGCTACACTTTTCTTAGCTTTTGCTGTAATAACATTAATATTATCATGGATCGCTGGTATATTAGATTGGCAAGTCATGCATCCGGCCACCCAGGAAATAATTGAAGCCAAAAACTTGCTTTCAACTGAAGGTGTGCGTTTTATATTAGAAAAAACTGTTACTAATTTTACTGATTTTGCACCACTTGGAATTGTGTTAGTAGCCATGCTTGGAATTGGTATTGCCGAAAGCAGTGGTTTAATTGGTGTAGTCATTCGTCTATTGGTACTATCAGCTCCTACATCACTCTTAACTTTTGTTCTTGTATTTTCAGGCATTTTATCGAATATGGCCAGCGACATTGGTTATGTATTATTAATACCCATGGCTGGAATAATCTTTATTGCCGTTGGCAGGCATCCTATTGTTGGAATGGCTGCTGCTTTTGCAGGTGTATCAGGTGGCTTTAGTGCTAACCTACTACTTGGCACCATAGATCCTTTGCTTGCAGGATTATCGCAGGAAGCCGCACAAATTATTGATACAGATTATATCGTAAACCCAACCGCAAATTATTATTTTATGATAGTTTCAACTTTTGTTATTGCTGGCATTGGTACCTGGGTAACCGAAAAAATAATTGCCCCACGTTTTGGAAAGTACATGCCTGAAAACGGTGAAGATGAAAAACTGGAACGATTAACAGCTTATGAAAAAAAAGGTTTATTATATAGTTTTTTAACTTTTATTCTTTTCCTAATAATTATTCTTATAGGCATTGTTCCTACAGATGGCATACTTAGAGGAGAAGGTGGTTCTGTATTACGCTCACCTTTACTGCATGGTGTGGTTACTTTACTATTTGTTATTGCAGGTTCCATGGGAATAGTTTATGGACTAACAGTAAAGAAATTTAAGAACGATGCTGATATTATGCAGGGCATGGCAGAAAGTATGAAAACATTAGCCACTTACATTGTACTCGTATTTTTTGCTGCACAGTTTGTGGCTTATTTTAAAGAAAGTAATTTAGGTATTATACTTGCAGTAAATGGAGCTGAAACATTAAAAGCAGCCAATTTAAACATTTATGTTTTAATGATATTATTTATACTTTTTGCTGCTACTATTAATATGCTTATGGGAAGTGCTTCGGCAAAATGGGCAATTATGGCTCCGGTTTTTATCCCTATTTTTATGCTAATGGGTTTTTCACCAGAATTATCACAAGTAGTATTCCGTATTGGCGATAGCGTTACCAATATAATTTCACCCATGATGAGCTTCTTTGCTCTAATTATAGCATTCTTTCAGAAATACGATAAAAAAGCAGGTATTGGAACCATTATTTCAACAATGATTCCTTACTCCATATTATTTTTTATTGCATGGACAGTATTATTACTTGGGTGGATTTACTTTAATATACCTTTGGGACCAGATTCACCAATATATTTATAAGGCTTAAGTACTTTAAATTTTCACTATAAAAAAAACAAAACATTATATATTTATCGATTCGACATTTGCTACCCTCTTATCAAGATTAAATATTTAACGCACTAAGTTCAGCCACTGAACTATATTAATTTATTCAGATTTAAATACCTGAATTTTAAGGAATCCTAACACTTAGTTTCATACATCTGACATAAAGCATAATAAAACATGTTAGATATCACTAATGAAATTACAACCTTAATCGTTATTTTGAGTAAAATGTAAATACGCATAATATATTAACTTTCTAGTTTGACAGGAAGCCTCATCTACTCTCCCCGAGTGGTGGGGCTTTTATTTTTCCTATATATACTAATGTATTAAACGAAAAATCCCTATCCCGAACAAACGGAACAGGGATTTCAATATATTAATTCAGCGAGTGACTTAAAGTCACCCGATGAATAGTTATCAGATAATTATTCTTCAGCAACTGAAAAATCCATAGCAGCCATACGTTGGTACGACTTATAACGCCATTTTGCATTTTCTTCAGCAGCAGCAAATAACTCGCTAGCTTGTTCTGGGAAAGCTTTCATTAACGAAGTATAGCGTACTTCACCCATTAAGTAGTTTTGGAAATTATCCCAATTAGGTGCTTTTGAGTCTAATACGAATGGGTTTTTACCAGCTTCTTCCATCTCAGGGTTGAAACGATACATATGCCAGTAACCACATTCAACAGCTTTCTTCATCTCCGATTGTGAGCCCCCCATGCCGCCTTTAATACCATGACTAATACATGGAGCATAAGCAATAATCAATGATGGGCCATCAAAAGCTTCAGCCTCTTTTAAGGCTTTAAAATATTGTGCTTGGTTGGCACCCATATTAACCTGAGCAACATAAACATAACCATAACTCATAGCCATCATACCAAGGTCTTTCTTACGGATTTTCTTACCAGAAGCAGCAAATTTAGCAACAGCTCCTACTGGAGTTGCTTTACTTGACTGACCACCAGTGTTAGAGTAAATCTCAGTATCCATAACAAGTACATTCACATTTTCGCCAGAAGCTAATACGTGATCCAATCCACCGTAGCCTATATCGTAAGCCCAACCGTCACCACCGAATATCCAGTTTGAACGTTTTGGCATCCAATCTTTAATGGCTAACATTTCTTTAGCTACAGGAGCACTTTCTTTTTCAAGAGCAGCAATAGCTTTATCAGCAGCAACAGAGGAGGCAGAAACATCTGTTGTCTTAACCTCATTCCATTCGGCTAATGCAGCATTTGTATTCGCACTAAATTCAGTAGTATTTTCTTCTGCTAAACGAGCAATGCGAGCTTGTAATTTCTTAGCAGATAGCGCCATACCTAAACCAAATTCAGCATTGTCTTCGAATAATGAGTTAGCCCAAGCTACACCTTTACCGTTTTTACCTGTAGTGTATGGGGTTGAAGGACAAGAACCACCATAGATTGATGAACAACCTGTTGCATTTGCAACCATCATGTTCTCACCATAAAGCTGAGTAATTGTTTTAATATATGGAGTTTCACCACAACCTGCACAAGCTCCAGAGAACTCAAATAAAGGCTGAGCAAATTGAGAAGACTTAACATTTTGCTTAGGATCAGTAATCGTTTTGATGGTTACTTTATCAGAAATATAATCCCAACGAGGAATCTCAACTTCTTGAGAAGCCAATGGCTTCATAACTAAAGATTTTGTTTTAGAAGGACAAACATCCACACAGTTACCACAACCAGTACAGTCTAAGGTAGATACCTGTATTTTGAATCCTAATCCTTCGTAACCTTTACCGTTAGCTTTTAAAGTAACTGTTCCTTCAGGAGCTCCAGCTTGCTCTTTTTCGTCTAATAAGAATGGACGAATAGCAGCGTGAGGACAAACATAAGAACATTGGTTACACTGAATACAATTTTCTGACTGCCATTCAGGAACATTAATCGCAATACCACGTTTCTCGTATTGAGAAGTTCCCGAAGGAAAAGTACCATCTTCACGTCCGCTAAATGCAGAAACTGGTAAAGCATCACCCGCTAAGTTATTAATAGGATCAACAACATTGGCAACAAATTCAGGTACGTTAGTTCTTTTTCCTGCATCAGCTTCAACTTCAAGCTTAGCCCATTCTGAAGAAATCTCAACTTTAACAATATCACTACCCGCATCAACAGCAGCATAGTTCATGCTAACAACCTCTTCACCTTTTGAACCAAATGATTTCACAATCATTTTTTTCATTTGTTCTACAGCTTTGTCGTAAGGTATTACTTCAGCAATTTTAAAAAATGCAGCTTGCATAATAGTATTGGTACGGTTACCCAAACCTATATCTTCGGCAAGTTTAGTTGCATTAATAATATACATGCTAATATTGTTCGCAGCAAGGTATTTTTTTACTGAATTTGGTAAGTGATTTGCCACGTCGTCTTTATCCCAAATGGCATTTAATAAAAAAGTACCACCTTTTTTAAGACCTTTTAGCATATCATATTTTCCTAAGTAAGCAGGTACGTGACATGCCACAAAATCAGGAGTATTAACCAAGTATGGGCTCATAATTTTCTTATCACCAAAACGAAGGTGAGAAGCTGTAAAACCACCTGATTTTTTTGAATCGTAAGCAAAATATGCTTGACAATATTTATCGGTTGAATCACCAATAATTTTAATTGAGTTTTTGTTTGCCCCTACAGTACCATCTGATCCTAAACCATAAAATTTAGCTTCAAAACGACCTTCAGATTCAATTGCAACTTCAGGTAATAATGGAAGAGATGTGAAAGTAACATCATCAACAATACCTAATGTAAAACGATTTTTAGGTTCAGCCAATTTTAAGTTTTCAAATACGCTGATAATCATAGCAGGAGTTGTATCTTTTGAAGATAAACCATAACGTCCACCAACAATTACTGGGGCATTTTCTTTTCCGTAGAAAATATCTTTTACGTCTAAGTATAATGGTTCGCCATTTGCTCCTGGCTCTTTTGTACGGTCTAAAACAGCAATGCGTTTTACTGATTCAGGCATAACAGCCATAAAGTGTTTAGCGGAGAAAGGACGGTATAAGTGAACAACAACAACCCCTACTTTTTCCCCTTTTGCATTTAAGCTATCAACAACCTCACGAATAGTTTGAGTTACCGAACCAATAGCAATAATTACATTTTCAGCATCAGCAGCACCGTAATACATAAATGGCTTGTACTCACGACCTGTAATTTTTGTAATTTCGCCCATGTAATTTTCTACCATATCAGGAATAGCATCATAATATTTATTTGCAGCCTCACGAGCCTGGAAATAAACATCAGGATTCTGCGCTAAACCACGAGTTACAGGGTGGTTAGGACTTAATGCACTATCGCGGAATGCTTGTAGAGCTTCCATATCTAATAATGGTCTCAAATCTTCTTGATCCATAACTTCTATTTTCTGGATCTCGTGAGAAGTACGGAACCCATCAAAGAAGTGCATAAATGGAACACGTCCTTTAATAGCCGTTAAGTGAGCCACACCTGCTAAATCCATAGCTTCTTGAACTGAACTAGAAGCTAACATCGCAAAACCAGTTTGACGTGCACTCATAACATCAGAGTGATCACCAAAAATAGATAATGCCTGAGCAGCTAAACTACGAGCCGAAACATGGAAAACACATGGTAATAATTCACCAGCAATTTTGTACATGTTAGGGATCATAAGCAATAACCCTTGTGATGCAGTGTAAGTAGAAGTTAATGCACCCCCTTGTAAAGATCCGTGAACTGTACCGGCAGCACCGGCTTCACTTTGCATTTCAATTACATCAACCGTTTCGTTGAAAATGTTTTTGCGACCACCAGCCGCCCAATTGTCAACATTTTCTGCCATGTCTGACGAAGGTGTAATTGGGTAAATAGCTGCTACCTCGCTAAACATGTAAGCAATGTGAGAAGCGGCGTGGTTACCATCACACGTGATAAACTTTTTTTCTTTAGCCATTTTACTTTATTTATTAAGTATTTATTTTTATATAATTATTTAACTTCTATCTTAACACAGAAATCCGAGCAACCACAATGGTATTTTATTGCCTACTCCAACTTCCTCCATATCGGTTGCCATAAACACATTTCCTTGATTTGAAGCAATTCGTTTATTATTTCCAATTTTAAAGGTTAATTCCTGATTTACTATAAACTCACCTTTTTTTCCATTACTTTCAATTCCATTTTCGTAATTAAACTGATTTAGGAAAAATGTTTCATGCATGGCTTGGTCCGTAGGTTTAGTCATCGAAATTGTATATAATAAATTTGGATTTTGAAGATACACCCGATCTGGTTTTTTCGATTCATCACGCTCCCCCTGATAAATCATATTTATAAGTCGTGCATTGCGCAAGTACCTAAAATAATTTACCACAGTTGCTCTCGATGTTTCAATAGAACTACTCAATTGACTTACATTAGGAACGTGTGGCATATCTTCTGACAAAATGTAAAGCAATTTTTTAAGTTTAGGCAGATATTTCATCTCCATTTGCTGTAGATAAGGAATATCTATTTCTAAAGTTAGGTTTGCAACTTTAATTAACTGCTCACCAAAATTTGTTTTATCAATAAAAAATGGATAAAACCCATGTTTCAGGTAATCATTAAAAAAAGCCAATGGTTTTACTTTAAAAAGTATATCCTTGGCTATTTCAGTATGATATTTTAATAAATCTTCTATGGAATACTTTGAAAAAGAGCTGCCTGTTTTAAAATTCAAAAATTCTCTAAATGAAAGTCCTCTTAATTGGTACGATGAAACTTTACCTTGCAGGTGTATATTGTCATCATTTAAACGCATAACCGGACTACCTGCAAACACAACATTTAGTTCAGGGTATTTGTCATATATTTGACTAAGAGCTTCTGACCAATTGGGATATTTAAAAACTTGGTCAAGCACCAAAGTTTTACCTCCTGTTTTTCTAAATTCATTGGCAAATTCAACTAAAGAATTCTGTGAAAAATAGAAGTTATTGAGGTTGGCATAAAGACATGATTTATCATTCCCAAATGTAGACTTTATATAATCGAGCAAAAACATAGTTTTACCAATTCCTCGGGCACCTTTAATCCCAACCAAACGGTTTTGCCAATTAATATCATTCATCAACTCTCTGTTAATGGGAGACTTAACCGACTCTAACAACTCAAAATGTGTCTTGTAAAAATGTTCCATAGCTCAAATTGCCATGCAAACCTAGCAAATTAACTATTAATACTGCTATTTTTACATTGCAAAACAAGCATTAAGTACGTAATTTATAGCTATTATAAATAAGTCCTTTACAATAGTTGTTATTTATAAAAAAAATAATATCCTGTATATAAAAACCTTAAAACAACATTAACATGAATCCAATCCTTCTTAAATTAATTCCACCTTTAATTAATGAAACCACCCATCATATTAAACACAATTCAACTGCAAGTCAAGAACAACAGAATGGAGCTTCACAGATAAATTCAGCGATTCAGAATGTTTACAAAACCACACAGCAAAATGCAAAAACAGCCGCAAGTATGACAGATAGTTCGGATGAATTAATTAAGCAAACAATTTACAAGAGAAAGCAAAATATTTTAGATGATAAAAAGCTATGAGCTAATGATTGAAAAAAAAAGTGTGTTAGAGATGACAATCAACTTTAGCACACTTTTTTTTTACAAGCACTTTTTACTTATTTACACATTAAACCTAAAGTGCATAATATCACCATCCTTAGCAACATATTCCTTGCCTTCAACACCAATTTTACCAGCATCACGACAAGCACTCTCCGAACCTAATTCTATGAAAGTATCATATTTAATAACTTCGGCACGAATGAATCCTGTTTCAAAATCGGTATGTATAATTCCTGCGCAAGCCGGAGCTTTCATGCCTGTCTTAAAAGTCCAAGCACGAGTTTCCTTAGGACCAACAGTAAAGTAAGTATG
>Ga0316187_10004380_pt1 | contig 12215 bp, 12 predicted proteins | sample CroRivburrow1_MG_FD_204927 | JGI IMG/M metagenome (GOLD analysis project Ga0316187, IMG submission 204927) | Coastal sediment microbial communities from Maine, United States - Cross River worm burrow 1 | ecosystem: Environmental > Aquatic > Marine > Coastal > Sediment | place: USA: Maine...
CCATCCCCTGTGCCGCGGCCGCCGCCAACCTCGAAGTCATCCGCGATGAGAGCCTCGCCGCTCGGGCGTTGCACCTGGAGCGGCGGCTGCGACAGGGGCTCGCCGATCTGCCCGCCGTCACGGAGATCACCGGTCGCGGTCTCCTTCTCGGGCTTCGCCTCGACCGCCCGGCACGGCCGGTCCAGCTCAGACTCTTCGAGCGGAACATCTTGGTTGGTTCCGCCAACGACCCCTCGATCATCCGTCTTCTGCCCCCATTGGTGCTCACCGAAGACGAGGTCGACACGTTCGTCCACACATTGCACGAGGTGCTGTCATGACGATGAAACATCTCATCGGAACCGACGAGTGGTCGGATGACGAGATCCGAGCCATCCTCGCCCGCGCCTCCGAACTCAAGGCCGGCGCCGCCGGCGACAGCTTCACCGGCAAGGCGCTGATCATGGTCTTCTTCAACCCCTCGCTGCGGACGCGCACCTCCTTCGAAGTGGCCATGGCGCGCCACGGCGGTCACGCGGTGATCCTCGAACCAGGCCGCGGCGCCTGGGCCATCGAGACCCGGTCCGGGGTCGTGATGGATGGAGAAGCGGTGGAGCACGTCGTCGAGGCCGCACGGGTGCTCGGCCGCTATGGCGAGGCGGTGGCCGTTCGCGCCTTTCCCAGTGCCGACACCTGGGCCGAAGCACGACAGGACGAGGTCGTCCGCGCCTTTGCTCGCCACGCCGGTGTCCCGACCATCAACATGGAGTCGGCCCGCCGCCACCCGTGCCAGGGGCTGGCCGACGCCCTGACCCTGCAGGAAAACCTCGGTGAGCGGCCCCAAGGTCGTCGCTTCGTTCTCGCCTGGAGCTGGCACCCGCGGGCCCTGCCCACCGCCGTGCCAGCGTCGGCGGCCCTGGCCGCGGCGCGGCTCGGGATGGAGGTCGTCGTGGCCCGACCGCCGGGCTACGATCTGGACTCCGACGACATGGCGTCCATCGAGGCGGTGGCGGGACGCAACGGCGGTTCGGTGAGCGTCATCGACGATCTCGACTCGGCGGTGGCCGGCGCCGATGCCGTCTACGCCAAGAGCTGGGGCTGTCTCGACGATTTCGGCAACACCGAAGAGGAGGCCGTCCGGCGGGCGCCATACCGTGACTGGATCATCAACGAAGACCGGATGTCGTCGACCCGCGACGGCGCCGGGATCTTCCTCCACTGCCTGCCGGTACGGCGCAACGTGGTGGTGACCGACGGAGTTCTCGACGGCCCGTGGTCAAGGGTCACCCAAGAAGCGGAGAATAGGTTGCACGCACAACGGGCCGTGCTCGAAACCATGATCGCAGGGAGAAAGATATGACCGACCTCGTCAACGGACTCAAGGATGCGCTGGAGTACACCCGGCTCTACAGGGAGCAGATCTTCGTGCTCAAGCTCGGTGGCGAGGTTCTGTCGTCTCCAGAGGCGCTGGACAACGTCGCGGTGCAGGTGGCGCTGCTGGAGTCACTCTCCATCCGGGTGTTGGTGGTTCACGGGGGAGGGCCCCAGGCGAGTGCGCTGTCGCGACGGATGGGTCTCGAACCCGAGATGGTGGCCGGCCGGCGAGTGACCTCGCCCGACGTGCTCGAGATTGCGAAGATGGTCTACGGCGGACAGATCAATGTCGATGTGGTCGCCGCCCTGCGCGGCCACGGCGTTTCGTCGGTGGGTCTAACCGGGATCGACGCCGGTCTCGTCACCGTCCACCGCCGCCCGCCGGTGGAGATCACCGATGACGACGGCGTCACCCGGACCGTCGACTTCGGCGAGGTCGGCGATGTCGACGCGGTCGACACCAAGCTCCTCGACATCCTGCTGCCCCGCGGCAACGTGCCGGTGGTGGCGTCCCTGGCCGCCGACACCGAAGGCCGGATCTTGAACGTCAACGCCGACACCCTGGCCGCGGTCCTCGCGAGCGCCCTCGGCGCCCAGAAGCTGGTCTACATGACCGGCTCGCCCGGTCTGCTGCGCGACGCCGACGATCCCTCCTCGCTGGTGGCCTTCGCCGCGCCCGAGGATCTCCAGGCGCTGCTGGTCAACAAGAGCGTCAAGGGCGGGATGCGGCCCAAGGTCGAGGCCTGTCTGCGGGCCGTCAAGGACGGCGTCCGCCGCACCCACATCATCGACGGCCGCACGCCGGACGCCCTCCTGCTCGAGCTCTTCACCGGTCACGGCAGCGGAACGATGATCGTCGGTGAGCGGGAGAAGCGCACCTACGAGACCGCCGGACGATGACCGGCGCGGACGCCACCGAGCTGCTGCTGAGCCTGGTCCGGACTCCGAGCCCCTCCGGCGACGAGGCCGCGGCGGCTGCGGTGCTCGCCGAATGGTCAACAGCTCACGGTCTGGAACCCGAGGTCGACGACACCGCGGTGCGCATCGTCATCGAGGGCGAGCGACCCGGACCGACCCTGCTCATGGCATCGCACCTCGACACGGTGCCGCCCGGCGACGGCTGGTCGGTTCCGCCCACCGCCGGTGTGGTGAACGATGGTCGCCTCACGGCTCGCGGCGCGGTGGACGCCAAGGCTTCGGTCAGCGCCATGGCCGCCGCCGCGGCCGAGCTCGCGGCCACCGGCGGGCCGGCCGCCGGTCGTTTGGTGGTCCTCGCCACCTACTCCGAGGAGACCCGCGACACCTCCATGCCGATGGCGCTCGAACGCCTCGGCGACCCACCCGACGCGGCGGTGGTGGGTGAGCCCACCTCGCTTCAGCCGTGCATCGCCCAACGCGGTCAGCTCCTGCTCGAGCTCCACTGGTCCGGCGACCAGGTCCACGCGGGATGGGCCGCCGGCCGGCAACCACCGCCGGTCAACGCCATCAGCCGCGCGGCGCAGGACCTCACGTCCCTCGAGACCCTGGTCTTCGAGCGCAGGCATCCACTGCTCGGCTCGGTGGCGGTGACGCCGACCCAGCTCGAAGCCGGGGTCGCCCGCAACGTCACCCCACCGTCGTGTTGGGCCATGCTCGACATCCGTACCACTCCGGCCTACGAGCACGACGAGGTCGTGGCCATGATCCGGGACCGGGTCTCGGCAAGGGTCGAGATCTACTCGGACCGGCTGGTGCCGGCCGAGACCCCAGCCGGCTCGAAACTGCTTTCGGCGGCGATGGCGGGCCGGCCGGAGGGCACCCCATTCGCGTCGCCAACCTGCTCCGACTGGGTCTTTCTCCGCCATGTCGACGCGATCAAGCTCGGACCGGGCGACTCACGGCAGTCGCACACCACCGACGAGTGGATCGAGCTTGCCGAAGTTTGGAAGGCCACGCAGATTTACGCCGGGATCGCCAGGGAGTACTTGAAATGAAACGCAGTCTTTGGGGCGACGGCAGCGGCCTCGACTCGGGCGTGGCCGCCTACACGGCGGGCGACGACCGACGCTGGGACCAGCGTCTGCTGCGGTGGGACATCATCGCCACCTCGGGCCACATCGGGGGCCTCACCGAGGCGGGCCTCCTGACCACGGAGGAGTACGCCACCATCGCCGCCGAGCTCGGTCAGGCGCTCGCTGCCGCCGATACCGGCCTCTTCAGGGTCACCGAAGACGACGAGGACGCCCACTCCGCCCTCGAGCACCGGCTGGTGGACCACCTCGGCGAACTCGGCGAGAAGGTGCACACCGGCCGATCTCGCAACGATCAGGTCATGGCTGCCCTGCGGCTCTATCTCAAGTCGGCACTGCTCGAGATCGAGGCGGCAGTCATCACCACCGCGCGGTCGTTGATCGCCTTCGGCAACAGCCACCAGCGGGTGGTCATGCCCGGCTTCACCCACCTTCGGCGCGCCATGCCTTCCTCGGTGGGACTGTGGGCGGCGGGTTACGCGGAGGTTCTGCTCGACAATCTGGGTCTCCTCGACGCGGCCTACGATCTGGCGGATCGCGGGCCGCTGGGGAGCGCCGCGGGCTATGGAGTGCCGTTGCCTCTCAACCGACGAGCGGTCTCCGACACCCTCGGTTTCGCCTCGCCCCAGCTTGCCGTCACCGCGGCCCAGCTGTCGCGCGGCAAGCTCGAGGCCACGGTGCTGTCGGCGCTGTGGGCCGTGGCGCGGGACCTCGCGGCCCTGGCCTGGGACGTGGTGCTCTTTTCGGCCGACGAGTACGGCTACTTCATCCTACCGACGGAGCTCGCAACCGGTTCCTCCATCATGCCTCAGAAGCGAAACCCCGATGTCTTCGAGCTCACCCGCGGCCGGGCGGGCGTGATCGCCGGTCTGGCGACCCAGGCCATGGCGGTGGCCGGTTCGCTGCCCGGTGGGTACCACCGGGATCTCCAGCTCACCAAGGGTCCGATGATGGAGGGGATCGACACGGTGAACGCCATGTTGGCAATGGTCGCCGGCGCGATGCCTCGGCTCGGCGTTGATGCCGAGCGATGCGCCGCCGGGGTCGGAGGCGACCTGCTCGCCACCGACGAGGTCTACCGCCGTGTCCGCGAAGGAGTGCCGTTCCGCGCGGCCTACCGGCAGGTCGCGGCCGAGATCAAGGCCGGAGGGGAGATTCCCCCCCTGGATGCCGACGCGATCCTCGACGCGAGACGACACCTCGGCGGCGCCGGGGCGCCCGCCCTCGACGGGATCGAGGCCATCGCCGACCGGGCGAATGAGCGGATCACTGAACGGGCCGACAAACTCAACGATGTCATCGCCCGACTCACGGGGACCGGTGGACCGTGAGCTCCCTCGAAGACCGCCGCCGGGTGATCCTCGAGGCCATCGCCAACCGCAGGATCGAAACCCAGGACCAGCTGGTGGTTGCCCTTCGCGAACGGGGAATCGAGGCCAGCCAGGCCTCGGTCTCCCGTGACATCACGGCCCTGCGGTTGGTCAAGGCCAATGGACGGTGGACGGCGCCGACCCGCGATCTGCCCACCACCAACCCATTCGAGGAGCGGATCACCGGCCGCCTGCTGTCGGTCAATACGGTGGGTGACCACCTGCTGGTGCTGAAAACGCCGCCGGGAGAAGCCCAGGGCGTTGCCCTCGCCCTCGACGATCTCTCACCCGAAGGTGTCGTCGGCACCATTGCCGGCGACGACACCATCTTCGTCGCCGTGGTTGACGCCGGGGCCGGCCTCGAGGTGGCCGGGTGGCTCCGGTCGCTGATTCCGGGGTCAGGAGTTAGGAGTTAGGAGGTGAGGAAGCTAGAAAGTGAGAAAGTGAGATGGTGGAACGTGCACACCCTCTATCCCCCTGACCTTCTAACCTTCTGACCTTCTAACCTTCTGACTTTCTAACTTTCTGACTTTTCTATCCTCTTAGGGGTCTCAGGACGCGTCGTAGAGACGCTTGATGCAATAGATCCACCACCTCGGCAGGGCGTCTTCGTCGGGCCAGTAGCCGTCAGGGAGATCCGGATGGGACACCATCTCTTCCAAGGAGACTCCCTCGCTCTTGAGCTTGGACACCACCGCGGTGGTTTGTTCGAACCAGAGGCGCATCTCGCCGAGTTCGGCGAGCTCGATCAACGGTCCGTGACCGGGACAGACCGCACTCACCTCGAGCTCTTCCCAGCTGCGAAGGGTCTCGATCCAGGCCGAGAAATCGGTGTCCGGCTCACCGAAATACGGTCGGCGCCGGGCCTGGACGAGATCACCCGCGATCACGACCCGCTCGGCGCCGACCACCACCGAGGAGGAATCGATGGTGTGGCCGCCGGTGCGCTGAACGACCAACTCACCCTCCCCGTTTCCGAGGAGGAGTTCGTCCTCGAACCACTCGGTGGGCAATCGCAGCTGCGCCGTCGGAATCTCATCGGGGAGGGTGGGAAAAACCGCTGCATAGCCGGCAACGGTGCGCTCATCCCACTCGATGGCCACGAAATGTTCCCAGCGCGGTCGACCTGACGCCGCGGCATAGACCGGCACATCATCGAAAGCCGCCATCCCGAAGATGTGATCCAGGTGGGCGTGGGTCAGGACAAGGGCCAGGGTCGAGCACTCGAACCGCGCCTCCATCTCGCTCCGGAATCGGCTCGCCGTGGGGGTACTCAGGCCCGTGTCAAAGAACACCAGTCCCTCGTCGAGGGCGACACACGAGATGTTGGAGCCGTTGTTGTGGAGTGCCATGACCACCGATGGCGACACCTCAACGAGATCGTACGGGCTCTCGTCCGGCTCCATCGCCTGGATCGCACCCGCAACGGCCAGGATCAGAACACATGTCAGGCCGGTGGTTCTTTTTCGCATCCTCATCCTCGGCTTCCTCCTCTGATGATGGTGTGCGGGGACCCGAATCGAGGTACGGTCTCGTGGCCCTCGGGTTCTGGAAGATTCCGCAGCCTCCGGGAATCGCCGCGAACGAAAACGCTGAGCTGCCCGCAAATCTCGGCGCCATCCGGGCGGCGTTGATCCCCTCCCGACTCAGCTGTTGATTCGAGAAACTGCGGTTCCAGGAGTCTTGCACGGGGCCGAACTCAAAGCTCCAGCAAGCTCGGGACCGGATTGTTGTGCTCGACGGTCCTAAAACCGAGCCGGCGGTTCCGGCTTCAGAACGTCAACACCTGGGTGTCCGGATTCTTGAGCGCCTCGGTGAGCGGCACCCCCATCCCCTTGACATCGACACCGAGGGCCTCGAGGGGCTCCACCAGCTCGAGCTTCCTCGCGCAGGCGACACAGGCCTGGACCGCGATCCCGTCCTCCTGCAGGGTAGACTATGACACCATGACCGTCGCCCCACTCGAGCTGTCATGCCGCTCCTGCGGCGCCAAGCTGGTGGTGGAACCCACCCATCGCACCACCCGCTGCCCCTACTGCGACACACCCTCGGTCATCGATCGTCCGGCCACCGCCGATCGCCCCGATCCGGTCTTCGCCATCGGTTTCACCGTCGACGGGGATCAGGCCCGAAGCTTCCTGCGCAGCTACCTGAGCGGCCGGCACTGGGCGCCGAAGGCGCTCCGCCAAGCCACCGCCGAACGGGTCGAGGGGGTCTATCTTCCCGCTTATCTCTACAGCGCCGTCGCCCACAGCCGCTACCGGGCCTCCATCGGCGAAAACTACACGACCACCGAGTTCGACGCCAAACGCAAGTCCATGCGGCGGGTCACCAAGACGGAGTTCCGCACCCTCGAGGGGTCCCACCGGTGCTATGTCGACGACCTGGTGGTCACGGCATCCGAGGGCATACCCAATATCGAGCTCGAGGCCATCGAGCCCTTCGACCTCACCGGCCTTCGGCGGTTCGCACCGGCCATGATCTCCGGCTGGACCTCCGAGGAACCGTCGCTGAGCCGCGACGCCTCCCTCGGGCTCGCACGGCAGGAGTCTCGAGCCGACGTGGCGCGACGCCTCCGGGCCTTCATGCCCGGAGATTCCCACCACGGCCTGCAGAGCTCCACCACTCTCACCGATGAGGCCATGGACTTGGTGCTGCTGCCGGTCTGGGTGTGCGCCGTGCGCTGGGGTAAGGAAAAAGAGCCGATTCGACTGCTCGTCAGCGGCCAGTCCGGCCGGGTCGCCGGTGAGGTCCCGATCTCGTGGGCCAAGATCGCCGCAGTGGTCGGCGCCGGCCTCGCGCTCATCGGACTCGCCATCATCCTCGGAGCGCTCCTGTGAGCGACACCGTTCTCCGCTGCGATCGTTGTGACAGCGCCATTACGGTCGACGATCTGCGCTGCCCGATCTGCAATCTCACCAGCTCGGTCACACTCGGTGAGGACCGACCCGAGACCGCCGTGGAGATCCTGCGCTGTTCCGGGTGCGGCGCCGCCATGACCTACGACGTCGGCAGGCGCGCTGCGTCCTGCGCCTTCTGTGGTTCGGTCCTCGAGCTCGAACAAACAAAGGACCCCCCGGAGGAGGCTCGGCTCCTGCTGCCCTTCACCGTTGACCGGGATCGGGCAAAGACCGCCCTGGGAAACTGGCTCGGCTCCCTCGGCTGGTTTCGTCCCGGTGATCTGACTTCGGGCGCCCGCCTGGAGACCATCCAGCCCCTGCGCTGGGTCGGCTGGGTCTTCGACGCCCGGGCGACGGTCAGCTGGGCGGCCGACACCGATCAGGACAGCCACAGATCGGACTGGGCTCCCCACGCCGGTCAGACCGGGCTCGACTACGACGACGTTGTGGTGCCGGCGACCCGCGGTCTGACCCGGGAGGAGATCGCCCTCCTTCTGCCGAGCTACGACCTGGGCTCGGCCGCCGCCGTCGCCGATCTCGTCGATCTCGTTGACCAAGCCACTTTGGAGCGGTTCGACGTTCCGCGATCGACGGCCAGAGCACGTCTCGTCAAGGCCGTGGAGCTGGTTGCCCGGCGGCGGCTCGAAGAGCGACACCTCCCCGGCCGCAGATCACGCAACCTCAAGACCGCCACGGTGCTGCGTCGCCTCGAGGCGCGCCGCTTCGCCTTTCCGGCCTGGGTACTGGCCTACCGCTACAAGGACCGGCTCTACCGGACGGTGCTCTCCGGCCAGGATGCGGGCTGTCTCAAAGGCGAGGCGCCGTACTCCGCGATCAGGATCGCGGCGGTTGCGGCAGGGGTCATGGCGATCGGTGTGATCCTGATCCTGCTCGGTCTTCTTTTCTGAGAAACTCGGATTGAACCGCAAAGAACGCCAAGAACCACGAAGGAACCACGGAGCATCGCATTTATTGACCCGGGGTCCCTCTGACCTCGAAGACACATCAGGCCTTGCGATGAGTCAAGGGCGGGCCTTTGTGTTGTCTTTGTGGATCTTCGTGCCCTTCGTGTTTCAAACACCACCGCTCGAGCCCCGCGGGTCGATGAGCCGAATGCCGCCAAACCCTCCACGAACCGAGGCCCCTTTGCGAACCTCGCGCCTTTGCGGTTCAACGCTTCACGGCGATGGCCTGAAGCTCGAAGCGCGCGTCGAAGAGCAGGGTGCCGGCGCCGACAAAGGCCCGCGCCGGAAACTCCTTCTTGAAATAGCCGCGGTAGATCTCGTTGAAGTCGGCGTAATGGGCAACATCGGAGCAGTAGATCGTGACGGTGACCAGATCGTCCATGGTGTAGCCGGCATCTTCCAAGGTGACCTGAATGCCGTCCAAAAGAAGCTTGGCCTCGGCCTTGGCGGTCGCGGGGATCTTTTGGTTCTCATCGAGTCCGATGTCGCCCGACAGGTAGAGCGTGTCACCGACCCTGACCGCACCGGAGAACGGCGGGCCGTCACCGCCGGGGAGACTGGGCCGGACATAGCTGCGGTCGGCGGCCGCCGCCGAAATCACAAAAGAAGCGAGCATCAGAACAGCGATGGCGAGACGTTTCATCGATGATCCTCCTCATGGTAGGCAAGAATTGTATACAATCATCGGAGATTTATATATAATCCCGCGGTCATAACAGAAAAAACCCCGGCCGGCAGCCGTGATCCGGGGTTCGAAACCCGGGGTGAATCATGATCGGAACAATCAGATCCAAACAACCGAAGACGTATCCGATCCTCCTGCTCCTAACGGTGATCCTGATCCTGTCGTCCGTCAACGCCTCGGCCGGACCACCGCCGGACTTCCGGCTCCAGGACCTCGACGGCAACTGGGTCAACCTGTCCGAGCAGCTCGGCGACGGTGTGGTCTACGTGACCTTCTGGGCGACCTGGTGCGTCCCCTGCCGACGCGAGATGCCCTACCTGCAGAAGCTGCACGAGGAGTTCGCCGACAAGGGTCTGACCATCATCGGCGTCAACACCGACCCACCGGGAACGACGAGTAAGATCAAGCCCTTCGTCAACCGCTACAAGATCAGCTACACCACCGTCCTCGACCCCAACAACAACGTCCTCGACAAGTACAACCCCACCCGTGAGCTGCCGTACGCCGTGCTCATCGACCGCGACGGTAACGTCCACGAGGTCTTTCCCGGCTACCGAAAGGGCGACGAAGTGCGGCTTCGCGAGAAGATCGAGACGCTTCTCGCAGTCGGCGGGGAGGCCGAGACAGGTGACGCCGAATAGGATCCCCGCCGCCGTTATTGCCGCCGCGTTGTTGGTGGCCACGGTTCCGGCCACCGCCCAGGAGGACACCGCGCCGGCGCAGAAGAGCTACCGGATCTTCGGCCAGCTCACGACGCTCTTCGAGCGCAACCAGACAGGACCCGAGCCCACCCAACCCGAGCGCCGCGAGTACACGAAGTTCAAGCAGCTCGCCAGCTTCAACATCGAGTGGAAGAGGATCACCATCGGCGCCCAGGCCGAGTATCTCTACTGGTCCGTACCGGTGGAACACAGGGACCGCCTCGATCTCGACCGGCTCCGCGAGGGCTTCGATCTCAGGCGCTACTTCCTCGACTACCAGACCGACCTCTTTTCCGGCCGCCTGGGGACGTTTTTTTCCTCCTTTGGCCGCGGCTTGACCCTCTACGTCCAGAAAAACGAGGCCCTCCAGTTCGACGAGCCCATCCACGGCGCCACCGCCAGAGTCAACCTGAAGCACTTCGACATCTCCGCCCTCTGGGGCACCGTCACCGAGCCCGTCCAACAGGCGCAGTACGGCCGCGAGTTCTCCGACGAGGTCATGGGCGGACGGATCCGCGCCAAGCTCCCGTTGAACCTCTATCTCGGTGGCTCGGCGGTCAGGGCCGAACTCGAAAGACCGTTTCCAGTCATGATCGAGGATCGCCTCGTCACCGATGACATTGTCGAGGTCTGGGCGGCCGAGGCCGGGGGCACCAGCCTGTGGGGCGTGCTCGATCTAGCAGGCGAGTTCTCCGAGATCAAGACGACCGAGCCCAACCGGGTCATCGACGGCTACGGCCGCTATCTCTCCGCAGCGGCCTATGTCGGCCCGGTGTCGATCCTCGCCGAGTACAAGGACTACTACAGATTCGCCTACCGCTACAACCAACCGCCGAACGCCGGTCGCGCCAACGAATTCTACGAGCACAATGACGTCAAGGGGCCGCGTCTGCTGGTCTCGGCCGACATCTTCTCCAGCGGCACCCTGCTTCACGCGAGCTATGCGAGCTTCAACACCCACAAGACGCCGACCTCGCCCGGTGGGACAGGGGGCGACGGCCAGACCGAGTGGTACGCCGGCATCGAGCAGACCATCGGGCGGGTCTACCTCCAGGCCAGCTACTTCGACCGCGACCTCATCGATCGCGAGATCAAGGAGAAACACACCATTGCCGACTTTCACGTCACCGTCGGCCGTTCGGGCGAGATCATTCTCGGCTACGATCAACGGCTCGAGGAGGCGTCCTACTTCAACCTCGACACCACCCGGAGCTACCTCGCGTACTCGTTGTCCCCCTGGGGCACGGTCTCCCTGAGGTACGCCTTCGAGGACCGCAGCGGCTTCGACAGAGACGATTTCTGGGGCGTCGAGATCCAGTACCTTCCGAAACCGAGCCTCATCGTCACCGTTTTCGGCGGCGGCGAACCGGGCGGACTGGTCTGCGCCGGCGGTCAGTGTCGCCAGGAGCCCCGCTTCGAGGGCTACAAGGCCAACTTTACATGGCGATTCTGATGCCGGCCGGAGCAACAACGCACACCCCAACCGGGGGTGAGGAGACGACATGACCGTACGACAACCACACACCGAGAAATTACGGTGGGCTGCACCCGCACTCCTTGCTGTGGCCCTCATCATGTTGACCGTGTCCGCCGTGGGCGCCGCCGAGCGGGTGGTGCTGGGTGAGTACTTCACCAACCTCTTTTGAACGTCGTGTGCGACCACGGGGCCCGTGGTCGAGCAACTCGCGGCGGACTACCCCGACCGCTTCGCGCCCCTCACCATGCATGTCAACGATGATGGCTATGACCTTCCCTGGGGCCAGAGCCGACTCGATGCTTTCTACGGGATCCCCGGCGTGGTCCCGACCTTCATGGTCGACGCTCTGTGGAACTGCCAGTCAGCGGATTACCGCTACTATGTCGAGCAACAGCTCTACCAGCCCACCGATGTCACCCTCGAGCTCACCGCCAATCCGGTCGGGGGCAGCACCTGGGATGTGACGGCGAGGGTCTGCCTCGTCGGCGGGTCGGCGAGACCGATCCGGGTCTTCACCGCGGCCACCCTCGACAACCATCCCAGTCTGCCGCGACACACGACAAACGTTCTGATGCAGAACGTGACGGAGTCCGACATCAACCCCTCGGCCAACGGCTGCGAAAACGTCACCAGCCGAATCACCTTCGACTCTCTGAGCATGTCTCAGACTTCGGACATCGTCGTCATCGCCTGGGCCCAGATGCCGACCACGAGTGCGCCGACCACGGTCTACCAGGCCGGCATCATGCGTTGGC
>Ga0316187_10004382_pt1 | contig 12210 bp, 11 predicted proteins | sample CroRivburrow1_MG_FD_204927 | JGI IMG/M metagenome (GOLD analysis project Ga0316187, IMG submission 204927) | Coastal sediment microbial communities from Maine, United States - Cross River worm burrow 1 | ecosystem: Environmental > Aquatic > Marine > Coastal > Sediment | place: USA: Maine...
AAGACGACATTATCGGCGTTGTTGAAGCCTAAATAAATCAAGACTTACAGGAGAATAAATCATGGCAGCAAAAGACGTAAAATTTCACGACTCCGCGCGTAGCAAAATGGTTGTCGGAGTCAATGTCCTGGCCGATGCGGTCAAGGTAACTTTAGGCCCTAAGGGGCGCAACGTAGTATTAGACCGCTCTTATGGTGCGCCAACTATCACTAAAGATGGCGTATCTGTCGCTAAAGAAATCGAATTGAAGGACAAATTCGAGAACATGGGCGCGCAAATGGTAAAAGAAGTAGCGTCCAAGACTTCTGATGTAGCAGGTGACGGCACAACAACGGCAACCGTTTTAGCACAATCAATTGTTCAAGAAGGCATGAAGTTCGTTGCTGCCGGCATGAACCCAATGGATCTGAAGCGTGGGATCGACCAAGCGGTTATTGCAGCGGTTGCGGAACTCAAGAAGATTTCCAAGCCATGCACCACCAGCAAGGAAATCGCACAAGTTGGTAGCATTTCCGCTAACTCTGACTCAGTAATCGGTCAAAAAATCGCAGACGCGATGGAAAAAGTCGGTAAAGAAGGCGTCATTACCATCGAAGATGGTTCAGGTCTTGAAGACGAATTGGATATCGTGGAAGGAATGCAATTCGACCGTGGCTACCTGTCACCATACTTCATCAACAATCAGGATCGCCAGCTGGCATTGATGGAAAACCCTTACATCCTATTGCACGACAAGAAAATCTCCAACATTCGTGACCTGCTTCCGGTATTGGAGCAAGTTGCTAAGGCTGGGCGTACTTTGCTGATCATCGCTGAAGATGTGGATGGTGAAGCACTGGCAACATTGGTGGTTAACAATATCCGCGGCATCCTAAAGACAGTTGCTGTCAAGGCCCCCGGATTCGGTGACCGACGCAAAGCCATGCTGGAGGATATCGCTATCTTGACGGGTGGTACAGTAATCGCTGAAGAAGTCGGCCTTACTCTGGAAAAAGTTACGCTGGAAGAGCTAGGCGAGGCAAAACGTATCGAGGTAGGCAAGGACAACACCATCATCATTGATGGTGCAGGCCAGGAAGATGCGATCAAGGGTCGTATTAGCCAAATCAACAAGCAGGCTGAAGAATCCACCAGTGATTACGACAAGGAGAAATTGCAAGAGCGCAAAGCCAAATTGGCTGGCGGTGTCGCAGTGATCAAAGTCGGGGCAGCAACAGAAGTCGAAATGAAGGAAAAGAAAGCACGAGTAGAAGATGCATTGCATGCTACTCGCGCAGCCGTTGAAGAAGGAATTGTTCCAGGCGGCGGCGTAGCATTGCTGCGTGCCAAGGCTGCAGTTGCCAAACTCAAGGGTGACAATCACGACCAAGATGCAGGTATCACTATCGTTCTGCGTGCGATGGAATCACCGCTACGCGCAATCGTGGCCAACGCAGGCGACGAGCCTTCTGTTGTGGTCAATAAAGTCTCAGAAGGCAAAGGCAGCTTCGGTTACAACGCAGCCTCCAGCGAATATGGAGACATGCTGGCTATGGGTGTTGTTGACCCGACTAAGGTTACGCGTGTTGCATTGCAAAATGCTTCTTCCATTGCAGGATTGATGCTTACAACTGACTGCATGGTAGCCGAGACACCTGAAGATAAAGCTTCACCAGCTATGGGTGGTGGCGACATGGGTGGTATGGGTGGTATGGGCGGCATGATGTAATTGCAGCGCTACTCGCTGTAACAACTCAAACCCCGCTTCGGCGGGGTTTGTCATTTGGCAGGTAATCGGTATAATGCGCCGCTGCCTGAGTTGGCAGGATTTATCCAACAAACTCACAAGCGCAGTACATGGCCTGGTAGCTCAGTCGGTAGAGCAGAGGATTGAAAATCCTTGTGTCGGTGGTTCGATTCCGCCCCGGGCCACCAGATTTAGCATGCGGCGTCATGCAAAATCAAGAAGGTGTCTGGTTGATGTTATCGCATGCAGCATGCATGCAAAATTTAATCAGATGTCCGGTTGATGTTTTTGCGTGCAATGGCACGCAAAATTAGCTAAGTAATTTCAGTTAATTCAAGGCCTGCATAACTGCAGGCCTTATTGTTTTTAGAGTGACTCAACCCTTACATGACCGATCAAGCAGATGACATCACAACAATAGTAGCCTCCACACCGTTTTTGGACGAGGAAGTCGCACGCGAAGTCAAACGTCGTCGTACATTTGCAATCATCTCTCACCCTGATGCGGGTAAAACCACACTCACTGAAAAACTACTGCTATTTGGTGGAGCAATTCAGATGGCGGGAACTGTAAAGGCGCGCAAGAGTGGTCGCCATGCAACCTCCGACTGGCTCGACATTGAAAAACAGCGTGGCATTTCAGTAGCCAGCTCGGTGATGCAGTTTGCATATGATGATTGCGTTATCAACCTGCTAGATACGCCGGGTCACCAAGACTTTTCCGAAGATACCTATCGGGTACTGACCGCAGTGGACGCGGCAGTGATGGTGGTGGATGCGGCCAAGGGTGTGGAAGCACAGACCATCAAACTTTTGGAAGTGTGCCGTTTACGCAACACTCCCATCATAACTTTCATCAACAAAATGGATCGTGAAGTGCGCGACCCACTGGAAGTGCTGGACGAGATAGAATCGGTGCTGAAAATCAGCTGTGCGCCTGTCACCTGGCCCATCGGAATGGGCAAGCGTTTCCAGGGGGTATATCACCTGCTGAATGATGAGGTTCTTCGCTTCGTGCCCGGTGAAGCCAAAGCAGGACAGGAAGTTGAAACCCTAAAGGGTGCACAAATCGACAAACTGGCAGAGAAATGTCCGATTGAGATGCAAACAATGCGCGACGAGACTGAATTGGTTATGGGTGCAGGTGTGTCATTTAATCTCCAGGAGTTTCTTCTCGGACAACAATCACCAGTATTCTTCGGCTCCGGCGTGAACAATTTTGGCGTGCGTGAAATCTTGCGCGCCTTAGTTGAATGGGCACCTGCGCCGTTGGCACGAGAAACTGACAAGCGTATGGTGCAGCCTACTGAACCCACCTTCAGTGGATTTGTATTCAAAATACAGGCCAATATGGATCCGAATCATCGTGACCGTATCGCATTTATGCGCGTCTGTTCCGGCCGTTATACGCCGGGCATGAAAGTTAAACACAGGCGTACCGGCAAAGACATGAAGCTCGCCAATGCCGTTACTTTCATGGCAAATGAACGCATGCGCATGGAAGAAGCCTACGCTGGTGACATCATCGGCGTACACAACCACGGTCAACTACAGATCGGGGACGTACTCACCGAGGGTGAAGCACTTACCTTTAAAGGTATTCCCTACTTCGCACCCGAATTATTCAGTCGCGCACGCCTGCGAGATCCGATGAAAGCCAAACAATTGCAAAAGGGCTTGCGCCAATTGGGTGAAGAAGGTGCAGTGCAAGTATTCGAACCATTGCAAGACACCAACCCGTTAATCGGTGCTGTTGGTCAATTGCAATTCGAGGTAGTGGAACATCGCCTCAAGGCTGAATACGGTGTGGATGCAGTATTTGAACGAGCCGGCATACATACAGCGCGCTGGGTGACATGCCCGGAAGCGACGCATCTCGCAGAATTTGTTAAGGCCAATCAGGCCCGCTTGGCACGTGATGTTGACGGCAATTATGCCTACCTGGCCGATACTGGTGTAAACCTGCGCCTCGCACAAGAGCGTTGGCCGAAAATCCAATTCCATGCCACGCGTGAGCATGGTCAACAATTAAGCTAGGAATCAATCAAAACCGTATTCAAACTTACAGCAGGTTCTAGCCCTGCTCGTGCAGTCGCTTTTCCAACCATGCATCAACTGACCATTTCCCACGACTCAGCATCAGCAATACCGCCAACAATATTCCCCAAAACATATGCTGATCGAGTGCTGGCTCGCTTAATTCAGAATAATATGAAATCACCGCAACGATATTGAGTATGAATAACCCTGATGCCGCAAAGCGTCCAAACAATCCCAATACCAGCAGCACAGGCAAGCCCAACTCCGCTCCCGTAGCTAACCACGCTGCAATTTCCGGGTTAAGCAACGGTACCTCGTAGACATCACTGAACAAATACAGGGTGCTGTCCCAGGTTTTGATTTTTGTCAGGCCGGATTTAAAGAACACATCTGCTATGAATATCCTAATCCAAAAATCAAAAATGGGTGCCAGAAATTCTGGCAGTCGCGCTGCCGTGAAGTAAAACCGAAGAGTACTTGGCAATGAATTCATGGCACCTCTCCTACAGTAAAACAGGTAAATACTCCCCGCGACACCAAATCAACAAGGCATACCTGCAAATCAAACTCCGGATATTTATCCAGCGTGCTGGCAGTAGCCGCGCCCAACAAATATCCCGACCGGATGCTTATCAGCCATTCGGCATCCGCCTCAGCAAGTTCACAGACTTGCACTTCATTATTTTTTCGTAAAACCAGCGCATTGTTTGCACCACCCTCAAGATCAATCTGAAAATCATCAGGCGCCCCGGGCTGGTGAACCTGCCAGATTGTTACTATCGGATAACGGGAGCGCAACACAGTACAGGACGGATGGATAACTAGAGCCAACTGTGAATATTGCTCTGGCGACACCTGTGCCAGATTACCTATTTCCAACAACCCAGCATCCTCAGCATTGTGTGCACGGTGGCACGCGCATTCAAGTCCCGCAACATCTGCTAGGTAAACCAAATGCTGCGCAGGAGTAAAAGTCTTGATAAATGCCGCCATCTGTTCACCGTAGTGATACAGATTGCGACTGAGCGATGGATGCTGTTCGACATATGCACGCGACAAGCGGCGAAAAAACGCCTCACCAACAAGCTGTTCAATAACTGGATAAATTCCTGCCAACGAATCATGCAAATTGCCGCGATAATTATTTCGGTAAACCTCAATAGCGGTTTCTAAAGAGTGGTTTGGATATTCAGCCTTTATATTTGGCGATAGCGCTTCACCCTGAACGATCGCATGGGCAAAGCTTGCCAGCTCATCACTCAGCGACTTCACAAGCTCTCCATACGTGACTGGGCCTTCTCTGCTTCTGCCAATAAAACCGGCAACGCCGGGATGTCTGCATCCCATTCGATCAATGTGGGGCGTGGCCCAATATGTTGCAGCGCTGCCTCGTATAATTCCCAAACTGCCGGGTAGACTGGATTGTCATGGGTATCCACCAGACATCCGTCGCGTTCACTGTATCCAGCTAAATGGAATTCAGCCACTGCATCTACTGGTATCGTCTCAAGGAAAGCCTCAGCATCCACACCAAGGTTTAGGGCATTCACATACAGATTATTGACATCGAACAGAATGCCACAGCCGGTGCGGCGCGACAGTTCCGCAAGGAATTCGCCCTCACTCATTTCACTCTGCGTGAACGACAAATAACTGGAAAGATTTTCCACCAACAATTGGCGACCAAGTTTTTCCTGAACTTGTTCAACATGAACAGCAACATTGGACAATGCTACCCGGGTATAGGGAAAAGGCAACAAATCATTGACTACCATCCCGTCCGCAGCATTCCAGCACAGGTGCTCCGATACAGCAGCAGGCCGAACAACATCACACAACCTCGCTAACGCTGACAAGTGATCTTGATCCAGCGTCTGGGTTGAGGCCAGTCCCATACCCACACCATGCAAACTGACAGGATAATGTTCGCGTACCTTGAGCAAGGTGTGCAGGGGTGCGCCGCCTCCGAAAAAATTCTCGCTATGCACTTCTACCCAGCCAACTTCAGGTAATTGCTGCAAGAACTCCCGATAATGAGTTGCCCGCAAACCAATGCCCGCAGTATTCAGCAATGTATTGGCGGCGGGCATTTTTACTACATCTTGTCCATCATCATGCCACCGCCAGCTGCGGTGCTGCCATTGGCAATCTTGTCACATGTACCTTTGGGCACAGCTACAAAATCATTAGGGTCACTATTCTTTTTTGCCTGTCCTGCACAAGAATGTCCCGCTTTTTTGCTGCCACAGTCATTCATACCTGCCTTTGCTATACCGTAGCATTTTTCCATTTTTTTATCAGCAGCACTCGCATTGCCTGCCAGACCAAGTGCAAGCAGACCACCGATTGCAACGGATAAAAGTTTTTGTTGATTGTCCATATTGAAAACTCCTTTAGTTGATTGAAAAGTTGATGTACTTGCCTGCAAACATGATTCGAAGAATAGACACCAACCTTGCATAAAAAATAAAACGTGTTTTAAAAGGCGTGGATACAACTTTCTGTTTCCACGCACTAGCCTATTCGCATCTTTCTGCAATAAAGTTACAACGCTAATTTTGAAAAGCGGCGCGTGCGCTGCAATTGATTACCTAGAGTTGTCGAACAGCATCTCTAGCCGCATGCTGAGCGTTGGATTTGACCTGAAGTTCAAATCTCTTGGGAAATGGATCTGCGGACTGATCTCAAAAAACATCCAGTGGCGGTGCAAGCGGTAACGATAAAGCATCTGCACAACATATTCGTTGAGCTGCCCCTGTGGGTTGGTGACGCCCGTCGCACTCGCCTGATACAACAGGGCGCTGCGTTCACTAAGTGTTTGGTAGATCGAAGCGTCCTGCCGCAGATCAAAGTTTTGTTTATCGTGCAGCCAGGTCGCATTGCTGCTGATACGCAACAAAGACGATTCACTCAGGGGCCGTTCAAAATCGACCTGTGTCGTTTCACCCGCACCGATGGTGTTGAACCAGAAAAATGTCTCAGCCACCTTCATTCGCCATTTTTCCATCGGCAGCGCATAGCTGCCACGGATACGCGCGAACGGTTCCAGTGGCGCGCGCAGCTGTATGCCTGCATCCGTGCTGAAGTGCCAGCGCGCCTTTTGTTCCCGCTCAAAACGAGCCGCCAGTGCCAGCTTGCCCGCTGCCTCCACCTGATCCGGATTGATCTTGGGATCAGAAGTTGTATCCCGGGTGATATTTTGCTCGGGGTCGGTTTCCAGCATCAGATGTAATCGCTTTTCGGTGGAGGGCAAGTTCCACTTTGCGCGTCCCGATAGGACAGCATTGCGTTGACCACCATAGCCCGCCACCTTGGATAGGTCGAGCTGGAGGACGCTCTCATTGCTTTCCTGATAATTGCGGTCATCGCCAAAGAACCGATCCATATCACTCGCAAAACCGGCGAACTTGCCCGCGACATAATCACGCGGCGCATCGATATAAGACGCCAGCAGGGATTTTTTTTCGGGCGGCACAGTTTGCTCTTCAGCCGCCGCTTTGAAGGGAATGATGAGCGCCGCAGCCAGCAGCAGGAATGCGGGTCGCTTCAAGTACGCGGAGACGAGATACATAAAGGTAAACATTTAATATGGATATTACACAAAGACTGAGCCGAACGGCGAACTTACAACCTGAACGACGCTGATGTTTTCGAGCATGTGCCAGACCGCGCACAAAACAGCTATGATTACGCCCGTCACCCCGCGCATTTGTGTCGCGTGATCAGCGGGCAATATAACGCAGCACTCAGCATCATGCAGCTTGTCTTCAACCTATGGGGCCTCATTGAAAAATTGCACGGACAATCTCGCAGCATTGATGAAGCAGTCTTTGACCGGTAACGCACACGCGTACACCACCTTACTGCAAGAAACCACACGCCTGCTGCGCCCCTACCTGTCCAAGCGGATCAGCTTCAGCAATGAGGTGGACGACATCCTGCAAGAGATATTGGTCTCCATCCACAAGGCGCGTCACACCTTTGATGGCAACCGTCCCTACAAACCATGGGCATTCGCTATCGCAAGGTTCCGATTGCAAGATCACTTGCGCTCACACTACGCAGACCACCTGCATCACGCCGAAGAAATCACCAAACTTGAAGAAACTTTGCAGATGGATGTAACCGAAACCGACTTTTCATACGAATCTATTAGTGCCGAAGTGGAAAAACTCCCCGAGAAGCAGGCAACCATCCTGCGCATGATGCATCAGGAAGGCTACACCGCCAAAGAAATCGCCGAAAAGACCGGCATGAAAGAATCTGCCGTAAAAGTCGCAGCACATCGCGCTTATAAAGTATTACGCCAAAGACTGGAAAGATAGGAAGCTAGAACACACATGGACAATATCGACAACCTGATCAGCAAGCTTTCACAAGATGCCAAAGCGGTGAAGCCCGCCCATCATCCAGTGCTGCTCAGTCTGGAATGGATCACCTTTATCGTGTTCTATCTGGCAGTTTCGCTGATGATCTCCAGCATCCGCCCGGACCTGATGGTTAAGTTCCAGCATCCCTGGTTCATCGCTGAGATAGTAGCGCTTGTTGCAGTCTTCATCACCACCAGTTTCAGTGCTGCATTCCTGTCGTTCCCTGATATTTACCAGAAGCGGTTCATTGTGCTGGCACCGATCATTTCGTTCGCATTGTTCGCACTGGTTATGTTTTTAGCCTGGCGTGCTGACAGTCCACCTTCACCGGCACCTGTTCATAGCATCGAATGTACGCTCAACATCACACTGATGGCAATCTTGCCCGCAGCATTGGTTTTCTATGTGATGCGAAAATTTGCCAGCACACATCATTACTGGTCCGGCAGCACTATCCTGATCTCTGCCTTCAGCATCGGTGCATTGTGGCTAAGGCTCTATGAACAAACTAATTCCATTTCCCATCTGATTACCTGCCACTACCTGCCGATGATTGGTATTGGACTAATTGGCATGTGGATGGGGAAAGTGTTTCTGAAGTGGTGAGCTACTTTTTTATCTAACATCAGGGATATCTAACTTACAAAAAAAGGGAGGCCGCAGCCTCCCTTTTCGATACTTCAATATGGCAAGTTACATTTAGAATGCTGCGAACAACATCAGTGTTGTCTGTTGCTTGGCGGCATTAGGTAGATCGTACTTGCTGCCCGAATACATCTCATGGTTCAGTTGTAATTGTACGTTTTGCACGATCAGATATGTACCGCCTATCATCAGGGCATTGTCCCCATTGTTGGCAGTTCCGCCAGTGTCACCATTTCGATACGCTGCCAGTACTGTTGCCTTGCCCGGCATCACGCCCAACTGTCCGGCGATGGTTATGGCTTTCTCTGAATTAGGGTTTGCATTAAAGAAGTTTGCCGGTTCCCCCGCGTTGCTACCCTTCGCGCTGGCATATGTCAGGTAGACTCCCAACGGCATGTCATTAACTATTCCCTGTGCCTGTGCATCAAGCGCGAAAGCATCAGTCTTGACGTACGCAGCAGTAGCGTTTGTAGTATTGCCACTCCAGGATTGCAAACCTACACCCAAAGCCATGTTTTCCACTGTTGGAGTGAACGCCAACCTTAAGTAGTTTGCTGTCGGAGATCCTGAAGTATCACCCACAGTTCGCGGTGACCATTTGCTGAAATTGGCGAAATATTGCTTATTGCTGGCAACCAGTGCCACGCCTTCTGCAGAAGTTCCGGTACCAATATACTGTTGTGCTGAAAAAGTGGACCTTGCCTCCATGATTCGTTGGCCGCGGACCGCACCGGTATTCAGCAATTCAAAGCCGTATGCCACACCTTGACCGGCTGTGGTGAAAGGAATCACCCCTGCCTTGACACCTTTAACATCGAACATGAATGGCATCTTGAAATTTTCTACCAGTGGATTGCCGCCAAGCAGATTCAATTCAAGCTGTACGCCGATATTCTCACTAACACGCCCACCTACCATCAAAAGCAGTTCGTCAAACATTTGTAGTTGACCATCGCCTTTGTTAGTAGGTTGGTTGGCAACGGAAGATGTGTCGTCGGTTTTCTGATAGCGGATCTTAAACACCGCACCGGCATTCAAATTCTCCGGCAGGGAAAGCCCCTGTTTTCCCTCAATCTTCTTCTGTGTGCCCATCATGGTATAACCGCCTGCCTTGAAAGAACGTCCCATCGCGTTCAAAGCAGGAAAGCTTTGAAAATGGCAGGCGCTGCATGCTGAATTCGTTTGTCGTGAGTAACCCGGAATAGCTGAAGCAGTTGGAGAAAATGCAATTGTTGTTAATGCAATTGCCAATGGATAGATAAGCTTTTTCACGCCAGTTCCTTTTTAAAGTTAATTAATTTTAGAACAATAAGTTATGCTCTATTTTTAAGGTTAACTATAAAGTTTATATAAGTCAATAACCTTAAAGAGGATAAGCCTATAATCTGTTTGGGTCATTGTTTTGAATTTTGTGCATTGCCGCCTTTATCTGATCACATGTAAAAACAGGCAATCCTCCCTTGTCTGGATTGCTGTTTCTAGTTAGTCTGGCTTTGAGGTAAGCTACGCACTTTGCAACTAAGCCATTCCGGTTCTATTTAGAAGGTCAAACAAGGCGGCGGCAAACGAGCGACGCTGACAGTACAAATAGTACGGCTAGGAGTGAGCATGGAAGCCAACACAGCTTCACCGATGAAATAGGATTGGAATAAATGGCACAATACGTAATGTCCATGCTCCGCGTGAGCAAGATCGTCCCCCCCAAGCGTCAAATCATCAAGGATATCTCCCTCAGTTTCTTCCCCGGTGCCAAAATAGGACTGCTGGGTTTGAACGGTTCTGGTAAATCCACCGTGCTGCGCATCATGGCCGGCGAGGACAAGGAATACGAAGGCGAAGTCCAACATCTGCCCAACATCCGCATCGGCTACCTGCCGCAGGAACCGGTCCTTGACCCGCAAAAGACCGTTAAGCAGGAAGTCGAATCCGCACTCGGTGAAGTGATGCAGGCACAGGCAAAGCTCGACGAAGTGTATGCCGCCTATGCCGAAGAGGACGCCGACTTCGACGCACTCGCCGCTGAGCAGGCACGCCTGGAGAACATCATCGCCGCCTCGGGCAGCGACTCCTCTCACCAGATGGAGATCGCCGCCGACGCACTGCGTCTGCCCGAGTGGGATGCGAAGATCGAGCACCTCTCCGGCGGTGAAAAGCGCCGCGTCGCACTGTGCAAACTGCTGCTGGAAAAACCCGATATGTTACTGCTGGATGAACCCACCAACCACCTTGATGCCGAATCTGTGGACTGGCTGGAACAATTCCTGGTGCGCTTCCCCGGCACCGTGGTTGCCGTCACCCACGACCGTTACTTCCTCGACAACGCTGCCGAATGGATACTCGAACTTGACCGCGGTCATGGTATTCCCTGGAAAGGCAACTACTCCAGCTGGCTGGAGCAAAAAGGTGCGCGACTGGAAACCGAGCAGAAGCAACTCGACGCCCATGCCAAAGCGATGAAGCAGGAACTCGAATGGGTGCGCCAGAATGCCAAGGGGCGTCAGGCCAAATCCAAGGCGCGTATCGCTCGCTTTGAAGAACTGAACTCACAGGAACACCAAAAGCGCAACGAGACCCGGGAGATATTCATCCCCGTGGGTGAGCGGCTGGGTAACGAAGTCATCGAATTCAATAATGTCAGCAAAGCCTATGGCGACCGCCTACTGATTGACGGCTTCAGCTTCAAGGTTCCACCCGGCGCCATCGTCGGCATCATCGGCCCGAATGGCGCGGGTAAATCCACCCTGTTCAAGCTCATCACCGGTCAGGAAAAACCCGACAGCGGCGAAGTCAAGATTGGCTCCACCGTCAAGATCGCCCACGTCGACCAGTCGCGTGATTCGCTGGAAGCGGAAAAGACCGTGTTCGACGCCATCTCCGGCGGCAACGACATCCTTACCGTGGGCAAGTACGAAACCTCCTCACGCGCCTACATCGGCCGTTTCAATTTCAAGGGCGGAGACCAGGCCAAACTCGTCGGGCAACTCTCCGGCGGTGAACGCGGCCGCTTGCATCTGGCACAGACGCTGATCGCCGGTGGCAATGTGTTGCTGCTGGACGAACCGTCCAACGACCTGGACGTAGAAACGCTGCGTGCGCTCGAAGATGCCCTGCTCGAATTCGCCGGCTGCGTGCTGGTAATCTCACACGATCGCTGGTTCCTCGACCGCATCGCCACCCACATACTCGCTGCGGAAGGCGAATCGAAGTGGACGTTATTTGATGGTAACTACCAGGAGTATGAAGCTGATAAACGTAAACGTTTGGGCGAGGAAGGGGCTAAGCCAAAACGGATTCGGTATAAGCCGATTAGTCGGTAGCAGCTTTGGTGATTAACAAAACGTAACTAAAGTTTGTGGAGCTAAGTATGACAAGCGCAATGATAAAATATTTTAGCGCATGGAAATCCAAAAAGGTTTTGCACCACTGAGC
>Ga0316187_10004383_pt1 | contig 12210 bp, 6 predicted proteins | sample CroRivburrow1_MG_FD_204927 | JGI IMG/M metagenome (GOLD analysis project Ga0316187, IMG submission 204927) | Coastal sediment microbial communities from Maine, United States - Cross River worm burrow 1 | ecosystem: Environmental > Aquatic > Marine > Coastal > Sediment | place: USA: Maine...
CAAACTAAAAGAGGAGATAATTGGATGGGTATATGGCACTAAACAGGCTGGAGCTTTTGCACAATTGTTACAACAGTTGGCAATCAAAGAAAGTGAGCGTAAAACCCTCGGGCAGGAAGTACTCACTATGTATCGTGAAATTAATGTCATCTATGATTTTTCAGAAAAACTGGCAAAATCGATTGATCCTGATGAAATAGCGAAGATAACTCTTGAGGAGGCCAACCATCTGATCACTGCCAGTGGAAGTGCTATAATTCTAAATCAACCAGAAGAGCTGGCAAAATCACAACTTGTGTCAATTTCTGGAACTAATTATCTATCCGAAAATGAGTTAAATCATCCCTCATGTTTTTTTAACAATATTGAAAACATTGAAACTGCTGAAATTATTAATGACTCACAAACGGACATAAGATTCTCAAATCTCTCATCTGAGATTATTTCCATGCTTTATGCACCATTAAAAGTCAAACAACGAATCTTAGGATTAATTATCCTATTTAATAACCAGGATGGTAATTATCGTGCAGCCGACCTGAAATTATTAACCACTATAGCCTTGCAAGCAGCATCAGCTATTGAAAGCGCTATGCTTTATAAAGAGATCATTGAAGAAGCCAAGTCAAGGGAAGAGGCATTGAAACGTGTTGATCGCCTCAAGGATGAATTTCTTGCAAATACATCTCATGAATTAAGAACACCTCTAAATGGTATAATTGGGCTATCTGAAAGCTTGTTTGACAAAATGGAAAGCTCGGACATGAGGGATGACTTATCTATGATAATTTCTTCAGGTAAACGACTCGCCAGCCTGGTTAATGATGTACTTGATTTTTCTAAATTAAAGAATTTTGATATCGTCTTACAACGAAGACCAATAGATATAAAATCTTTAACAGATATAGTTTTACGTATCAATTCACTACTGGTTTCCGGGAAAGAAGTATCACTTATTAATAATATATCACCTGATCTTATAGCAATTGATGGTGACGAAAACCGTCTCCAGCAAATAATGAATAATCTTATTGGAAATGCTATAAAATTTACTGAAAAAGGAAGTATTAGCGTATCAGCCGTACAAAAACATCAAAACATTGAGATCACAGTTCAGGATACAGGTATTGGAATTCCTGATGATAAAAAAGATATTATTTTTCAGGAATTTCAACAAGCTGATGGTTCCATTGCACGGGAATTTGCTGGCACCGGACTTGGATTAAGCATAAGTAAAAGATTGGTGGAATTACACGGTGGTAAAATGTGGGTAGATTCAGCTTTTGGAATAGGATCCAGTTTTTATTTTACCATACCTGTTGCTACGGAAAAAGCAAGTCCACTTGCAGATATAAAATCATCTATTTCTTCAAAATCAAAAACTGAAATCATTCCCCTACGGGATAATAGTGATTTTGTATCTGCTTTAGAAAACTCATCCGCTAATAATGACCAGGCCATGAGTATTCTGATTGTTGATGATGAACCTATCAACCACAAGGTATTGCAAAATCATTTGGCGTCAGAGAACTATAATATCACTCAGGCAATGAACGGTGAAGAGGCATTAAAGGCTCTTGATAATGGCATGAAGTATAACCTTGTATTATTGGATGTTATGATGCCAAAGATGACAGGATACCAGGTTTGTCAGGAAATTCGTAAAAAGTACATCTCTTCTGAACTACCAGTGATCATGGTTACTGCGAAAAATCAGGTTCAGGATCTTGTTCATGGATTAAATATAGGAGCCAACGATTATCTGGCTAAACCCTTCACTAAACAGGAATTTTTAGCAAGGATAAAAACCCAGTTAGACCTGAATAGGATTTTCGAAGTTACGGGAAGATTTATTCCTAATGAGTTTATAAAATCTTTAGGTAAAGAAAGGATAACTGACGTGCTTTTGGGTGATCATGTTCACATGGATGTAACTGTTTTCTTCTCTGATATAAGAGACTACACGACCCTTTCGGAGCAAATGACTCCTAAAGAAAATTTTGATTTTATTAATGCATACAACGGTAGAATCGGACCAATTGTTAAAGAAAATAATGGATTCATAAATCAATTTTTAGGAGATGCCGTTATGGCCCTTTTTCCAAAGAGTCCTGAAGATGGATTAAAATCCACTGTTAAAATTCAAAAAGAACTGGCAAAATATAATGAAATAAGGAAGAAGAAAGGAAGACAATTGTTGAGAACAGGAATGGGAATTCATACTGGCCCATTAATTATGGGAATCATTGGAGATGATAAAAGAATGGATGCAGCCATAATATCTGATACAGTAAATACTGCCTCGAGAGTAGAAAGTCTTTCAAAACATTATCATGCAAATATTTTACTAAGTGAAGCAAGCATAAATGGATTAAGAAATCCTGAGCATTTCAATTTTAGGTTTTTAGGCAAAGTCCAGGTTAAAGGGAAAAATAAAATGTTAAAAATCTTTGAATGTTTTGATGGCGATGATCCCAGTATTATCGATAAGAAAAGTGAAACGATGAAGGCATTCAATACAGGCATGGAATTATATTTCAATAAACAATTTGCTGAGGCATCCCTGGCTTTTAAACAGGTATTATCCAAACACGCTGAAGATCCTATTGCAAAACTGTTCCTGAATAAATCAAGTCAATTAATTACATCTGGTGTTCCAGATAATTGGGACGGTATTGAAATTATGGCCTGGAAATAAAAATGCTAATTCAAATACTATAACACACATTTGATCCCATTTCGATCCATCTCAGCAACACATTTGTTGCAATGATCACACGGAGAAATATGATCTCCTGATTTTATTTTTAATGTAAAGTCCGGATCATGAATTAAAGCCCTGCCAATAGCAATCAAATCAAATCCTTCATCAATCACTTGATTGATACCACTGGACGAAGAAATCCCTCCTAAATAAACCAATGGCATCGAAACTTTAGCCCTAATTCTCCTGGCCAGTGGAAGAAAAAAATTCTCCTCAAAGCTATATTCTTTAATTATCATTCTTCCAAACAACCGAAGTGCCATCTTTTGAATATGATCCTTTTCAACCTGTATCATATCTTTTATAGGAATCCCGCCTCGCATTAAATAAAATGGTGTCCTGCTGGTAAACCCGCCGCTTAAGACAAGGGCATTAACTCCGTGTTTCTCAAGCAGTAATGCAATTTTTTCGGACTCGTCAATGTCAAGCCCCCCTTTATATCCATCACTTAAATTTATTTTACATAGAATAGGGAATCCATCTCCCACAGCATCTCGTACTTTATGTATAATTTCAAGCGGGAAACGCATTCTGTTTTCAAGCGAACCACCATATTGGTCTTTTCGCTTATTTGTATATGGTGAAATAAACTGGCTCAATAAATATCCATGCCCCATATGTATTTCAACCGCATCAAATCCAGATTCTTTTGATATTGTAGCCGCCTTAGCAAAATCATCACCGGTTTTATCAATAGCTTTTAGTGACATAGGTTTTGACAATCCCAATCCCTTTAAAAGACCGTATAAATTTAATATTCTGGATGGTCCTAGTGGCCCTGATCCCCTAATGCTACTATTACTTGAAAAAAAACCACAATGAGTCAGTTGAATTGATACAGCAGCCCCTTTCTCTTTAACCGCAGTCGTTAGCTTTTTTAAATAGGGTTTCGATTCATCATTTACAACCATCTGGTGTTTATGTGTTCTTCCCATATTGCTTGTGGCTCCATAGGAAACCGTGGTCATTCCTATACCCCCTTCTGCCAATCTCATGTGATGTTTAATTAACTCTTTTGTTGGGAGGCCATCTTTATAAAATCCCTCATAAGTAGCAGTTTTAATAAACCGATTACACAGTTGTAGATTCCCAAGTTGAAACGAAGTATATGCTTTTTCCAAATTAAAAAAAATTACGGTTTAAAAACCAATGCGACAAAATAATCATAATCAATTATTAATTGATAAAGAACAAAAAATATGCATTATCAAATTTTGCCAAAACTATTCAAAAATAAAACACCCTTATAATATACAAGGGTGTTTATATAAACAAGTTATTTTTTATCTCAATAATTAGAATTTCGAAAGATCAAAAGTATATTTATTCCTTTCGGGTAGCCTCCATAGGGAACTCATTGCCATCCGCCCCTACAGTTCCAGAAAATACGTTTCCATTAAATGTTCCCTTTAAATCCATTACATATCCCTGTATGTCAAAATTTGCGGTAAGGTTACCTTCTTCAATTTTAAGATCATCAAGACCTACTGATCCCATATCGGAATTTAGTGAACCCGTAAATCCATCATCTGCTTTGTTGATGGTCATATAGGCAGCAATCGAATTTCCTTCCATTTCAAAAATATAATGCCACTCGCCTACATATTTTGATGATTCAGATACTTTGCTGGATGTTTTACATCCTGTCCATAATAGACCCAAAACGGCTATTAAAAGAAAACTTCTTGTGAATATATTTTTCATGATAAAAAATTAGTGTTAAAAATTATTCTATAAAACAGTTCGTTAAAAAAAATCAAAGAGGTATTAAATAGATATAAAAATGAAGCATAAATATATTAAAAAAAACAAAGTTATTTCAATACACATAAAAGTTTTAATTAATACAAACCTTTGAATTATTTCATAATAGCATATTATTGATCTTTTTCTTTAATTTTTATGAAGTTCATATAATTATAATAAATAGGATAAGTTCAGAATGCTTTATAAATTACATTCCTTAAAAAATAATCTTCACATATTACCATGATAACCCTTCAACAAATCACTGACCCTGTGTTCACTTCCAAAACATATAATTCATTTGATAAATTCTGGTTGAAACGCATCAAGGATGAACGAGACCTCCCTTTCGTCTACCTAACAATTAGAATTACCGTCTTTATGATTTCTTTAGGTATACTGTTGTATTTACCTTTTATTCAGGGATGGATCTGGTGGTTAATTGCTGTTTTGTATTTATACTTTAACAACTTTGTGTTCAAAGGACCCTTTGGACTTATGCTACACTGTACCAGTCATAGAGTTTGGTTTAAAAAGGAATATAGATGGGCAAATTATTACTTGCCATGGTTTATTGGTCCTTTTTTCGGTCAAACGCCTGACACCTATGCTAGTCATCATCTGGGTATGCATCACAGGGAAAATAATCTTGAAAATGATTTAAGTAGTACCATGCATTATCAGAGAGACAGTATCAGCGATTTCTTTCTATATCTATCCAATTTCTTTTTTCTCGGTGTTATTTCTTTAGCACGCTACTTTAATAGGCTCAATCAAAAAAAACTCCGTAATCGAGTTATTCGAGGAGAACTTGCTTTCATAATATTATGTATCGGACTATCTTTTGTAAACTGGCAAGCCACTCTTTGGGTTTTTATACTCCCATTTATAATATCAAGAATGATTATGATGATGGGTAATTGGGCGCAGCATTCATTTATTGATCAGAAAGATCCAGGTAATTCATATACTAATAGTATAACATGCATCAATACAAAATATAACCATAAATGCTGGAATGATGGTTATCACATTAGTCATCATATCAGACCAAATTTACACTGGACCTTACATCCAGAACATCTAAAATCAAATCTGAAAGAATACCAGGTTAACAAGGCTCTTGTTTTTGAAAAATTGGATTTTTTACTTGTCTGGATCTATTTAATGAGAAAAAATTATAAAAAACTGTCAGAACACCTGGTAAATATCAACGGCATGTTTCAAACAGAAGAAGAAGCTATTGATATTTTAAAATCCAGAACAGCTAAAATAAATATTCAAAAGTCCTGACTATTACTTTCAATTATTAGTTCTACTAAAATTAATTAAACAAATACTCGTTTAATCTTATTTATTATTGGCACGTGCCTCCTTCCTTGCGTCTTTACCCCTGCCAAGCTTTACCTTCACTCCTTCCTGATCATTGCCTTGAAGTCTTAGTGAAATATAAATCCCATTACCCGCTTGTATAATATCATCTTCAGCCGCATCTTCCTTACGCTTTCTTCCGGTCAATGCTGTCCACCCGGCACTACTTACCAATTTGAAAGGAACTTCTACAATATAGTTTATCTCCGAATTTAAATTATGTACACCTGAAACATAAATCTGCCCCAATGTAGAACTGATATCCATTCTGGGAATTGTTATTAATCCATTTTCAAATTCTATTACATTTTTAATTTCACCAAATCTTATATTTTCTAAATCTCTATTTCCAAAAAATTTTGCAAGGCTTTTAGCTGGTTCAAAATCTTCAATTCTTCCTTTCTGGAATAAGAAATCAATAGACGCATTTGTAGAAGCAAGATCGATATTCAGATCCTGATCTGAGACAAATCTTGAATCGATGGCAGCTGAGAAAATTCCTTTAAAGTGATTTTTTGGTTGTAAATTTTCTTCATTATATTGAAAGTCAATTGCTATTCTATCAAGGTCTATGTTTTTAAATTCAATATTGCTATCTACAATAATAGAATTCGGATCGTTCGCATTTAATATACCATTTAATTTAATATCTCCTCCAGAGGTGCTGAATGAAAGATTCTTAAGATCAATCTTCTGTGAGTTGATAGAAATAATTTGACCTTTTATATCATAGAAAATAAAATTCTTATATAATAATTTATCTATTTCTGTAGAAAAATTTAAGTTATAGAATTGTTGATCAAATGGATTATAATCCTCATATTTTTCAATCTTGTTTTTCCTTTTATCAACTATTTTCAAATTGAGTAATTCATTGAAATCGAGATTTTTTGATTTTAATACAAAATTTCCATTCAAATCAGGCATATCCGGATCTTCAAAATAATTAAAATTTTCAAGCGTAGCAGTAAAATTGATATCAGTAGATCCAACATTTCCTTTGAATTTGTGAATCTCAAGATCCATATCACGTCTTTCAATATCAATACTAAAATTTTTATAACTCAAATTATTCGAAAGATTGGTCCAGTTAAGCTTTTGAATCTTTAGCCTTGACTCTGGAAGAGGATTCTTATCGAAAAAAGCAATGTTATTAATATCATAAGAGCCAGTAAACCTAAAATCTTTCAATGATTCATTTTCAAATCTTTGAGGTAAATAGAATCGATCTTTATACTGAAAAAAATCATTGGATAACATACTTGCACTTTGTATGTCAATAAAGAAGGTCAAAGGGATGGTTTCCTTACTATCTGATAATCCAGTATAGTTCCGAATTGATGTATTCAAGATAAAATCGCTACTTCCTAGTTTTCCGGTTAGCTTCGAAATTCCTAGTGTATCTTCAGTGACGTAGAATATCCCTTTAAGATTATTAATATCAGCACGGTTAGCTAATGTAGCTGAGAAATTATCAATAACAAAACTACCCTTAGGAATCCTGCGCAACTCTTTTAAATCCTTCGAATTAACACTAAAATGGACATTTGCGTTTAAATTATTAATAATCTCATCGTAAGCATTAAACAATATTGAATCATGTCTGAAAAAATAATTGATTGATAGTTCTTCTGAGATAAGATTTAATTCACCATTAATCGTTTTCGTTGAATCAGTGTTTTTATATAATAAGTTTCTAAGATTTCCAGATATTGTTAAATCGTTTTGGCCGGATAATATGCTCATTTTTCCCAATGTCAAATTATTATTCTCGAAAATTATTTTTCCATTAACTTTCTCAAGGTTAAGAAATACATCAGGAATATCCAGGGATACATCTTTCAATTCTATATTGATGCTGCCAGCATTTTCCAGTATTTCATCCTGATCAAAATTTACAAATCCATCTACGTCCGCATGAATTTCAGCAAAACCCGATAGCCTTTTCATCTTTTGAATATTCAGCACTTTTTCTAAACCATCCAATTTTAATTTAGAATCCAATTGAAATTTGATCGATGGATTGGATAAATTTTGTATAGAAAGATTGCCATCAACAAACTCTTCATCTATTTCAGCATGTAACTGTCTAAGATTAATTTGAACATCAGAAAAATCATGTTTCCCACCGGAATAAAAATTTCCTTTCACAGTTATATTTTCTATGGTTTCGCCAGTTTCAGGATATATAAGGCTTACATTCTTGGTTTCAAAATCAAATTGCACTAATTGGAGTCCCTCAAAGGTATTTCCATGAATTTTTCCTTTTAGTTTAATGAAACCTTTTCCATCCGGTGCCTCATCAAGGTAAGAATCAATATCAGATAAATCGATGGGCTTTACTTTGTCTTTTTGAATTCCAAATTCTAATTTTACCCATGGGTTTTCATCAAAATTAAACCTCCCGGACAAATCCATTTCCAATCCCCCAAGCTTTATTCTGCTATCCTTAAATGCTCCATTTAGTGAGTCTGTCTCCCAACCATATTTCAGGTCTAAATCAAGTTTCTTATTTTTTAATATTGGTTTATCTTCTATAAATATTCCGTTTATTGTGACAATCCCTTTCGTTTCAGTATTAACGATCGTTCCCGTTTGGGTATAATTATTAATCAGCGTTTCAATGAATATATCATTATTCTGGCCAGATAAGCTATTATCTACGGTAAGATGTACATCGTAAACTTCAAATAATTCCAATTCTCTCCAGGGATCATTTTCTCTCCCAGTCCAGGCATCCGGATTCTTTGATTTACCCAATTGTTTTCGAGATATTCCCAATGCGGTCTCTATATTTAACGTAGTATCTTCTAAAATTTTCAGGTTTATATCTCCATTTTCACCATACATGGATCCAAATTTATAAACTCCGTCATACAGGTTTTGATATTTCACTCCAAGATAAACATGCTCCAGGTCCATTACGGGTTTTTCGTCAGAGTGTCTATTTTCTTCTTTGTTCAGATATACAAGAACCCCATCCAGTCGAATAGCGAGATATGGCCAGTACTTAAAAGGAGCTGGATGTATATTTTTTATAATTATCTCTCCTGGAATAATTTCATTTACTTCAACTAGTATGCTTTGATAAACAGCCCTTTCTTTAAAATAAAATACTCCAAACCCAATAATTAGTATTACGATTAATCCAAGAACTAACAGGGCCATAAGCCTGATGAAATATTTATAAAGTCTTTTCAAGAGGTGATTTCCGTATATCTTAGTATTTATATGATCTTGGCAAGAATTGCAATAACAAAAGAACAGAAAATGGTATAAAAAACATCTTTCAAACCAAGAAATTAATTTATTCATTTTAATATTTATCAAATTACCAAAATTCTTTTCAAGGATTCATTTAATTGTATAAATTGGCACTAAAGGAGATCATCAATTTTTTTAAGAACCTTTATGGGCAAATCCATACACCGTTTATCTGCCATAGTATTTTCTGATATTGTTGGTTATACCTCAATGATGGGAGCCAGTGAAGATAATGCTCTTCAAATTCTTGAAGCTAATAGAAAAATTCACCTGAAAAATTTTGAAAAGTATAATGCTACCTTTCAAAAGCAGATAGGAGATGGATTTCTTGCCGTATTTGATTCAGTAATTGATGCGGTATATGCATGTGCTAATATTCAAGAAAGCTGCAAAAAAGAAAATATAAACCTTCGAATCGGGCTACATGAAGGAGAGGTAATCTTCAAAGATAATGATGTATATGGCGATGAAGTTAATATCACTTCCCGTATTGAACAATCTGCCGAAAGTGGAACCATTTATATTTCTGAGAACATTAAAAGAATTATAGCTAATAAATCTGGAATGACTTCTCGATATATCAAAGAGTTTGATTTGAAGAATGTTAAAAATCCTATAAAGATTTACGCTCTTGATGTAGATATTACAAGAATACCTACAGTAAAAGAACCATTAGTCAATATTCAAAAACATAAAAAACGTATTATTCTATTAATATGGCTCCTGTCATTTTCGCTTTTATTTTTCATTATACTTAACTATAAGTCGGTTTTTCAGCTATTAAATTCAGCATTACACAATAATCAGGTAATTGAACTTGAAGATAAAACCATTGCTGTTTTGCCTTTTGAGAATCTTAGCAAAAATCCTGAACTTGAATATCTTGGAGGTGGGATCGCTGACGATATTATCAATAATCTTTCAACAATACCAGACTTTATAATTATAGCACGATCTTCTTCTTTCAATCCAAAAATTGTAAATGCTTCATTAAAACGGATATCAAGAGACCTGGATGTTCAGCATATAATAGAAGGAAGTTTTCAGGTATTGAATAATGATATTCATATTAATATAAGTTTGATACATTGTAATTCGGGAAATGTATTGTTGTCTAAAAGCTATGATGGCCAACTTGATGATATTTTTACTTTGCAGGATAAAGTAGCGATAGGCATTACAAATTCACTTATCGGATCTTTTGAAAAGCTTAACCAACCCAAAACAAAGGGCAACAAAATAGATTTACAGGCATTTAAATTTTACCAGATGGGACAAAGCCTGTTAAAGGAAAATTATATACACAGAAATACTATTCTGGAAAGTAGAAAATTATTTAAAATGGCATTGAATGAAGATCCTGATTGGTCACAGCCCTATATCGGACTGGCTGAATCCTATTTTATGGAGGTTCATTATGGCTATAAATCATTCCCAGGCATTGAGGATAGCGTAGAATTTTATATATCAAAAGCAATTAATATAAATCCTGAGCAAGGTGAACTTTATTCTTTGAGAGGAACAGTGGCATTTTGGTCCTTTGATTTGAACAATGCAATAGAGAATTATGAAAAAGCCATTGACTTAAATCCCAACTATCCTTTCACATATTATTATTTGGCTTGGGCTGATCTAATAAAAAATAATACTGAGGGTTGTATTTCAAATATGAATAAAGCGATAAGCCTGGACCCTCTCAACGAGTATCTTAAGGTTATTAGACCAACTTTAATATCTTTTTCCGGGGAACATGAAAAAGCTTTGGATTTATGCCTTAAAATGGAGAAAGAAGAACCAGGAAATAATACAACATTAATGATTCTTGGAGTTGTTTATACCAACATGGGGGAATATGAAAAAGCACTCAATACCCTGTTAAAAAGAAGTGTTGGACATAAAACAAACTTTATGGTAGCCTACAATTACGCTAAAACAGGAAAAAAAGAAAAAGCCAGGGAAATATTGGATTATTTGCTTCAATTGCCCGAAGAAAGGGCCGCCCCTTCAACACAAATAGGTATTGTATATCTTGGCCTGGAAGAATATGATAATGCAATTAGCTGGTTTCAAAAAGGATTGGAGACTAAGGATCAATGGTATGTTTGGCTATATCAAAGTTGGTCTGATCCCATCAAAGATGATCCCAGGTTTATTGAAATACTTAATACAATGAAAGAAAACTTTGATAAATCTTAATAATATATTTAAGAATGAACGAAATAATACCTTTATCTTCTATTGATCACATTTTTACCGGCGTTGGATCCTACCCTATTGAGTTTATTTTTTTATATGATGGATTCCTGGATGAAAACGGGCTCCAGGAAAGCCTGACTAAAACCATTAGCCACTTTCAAACTATTGCCAGTATATTAATTAGACAATCAAAAGATGCCTACGCATTCCAACTATCACCAGATGGAGTAGAATTTGATGTGGTTATATCCAAAGTTAATTATGAAAATAATGACAGAAAGTATGAATATATAAATCCTGTTGAAACTCAAGAAAATAATCCGCTTACAAAAATAAAACTAACGCATACTCCAAAAGGAACTGTCCTTGGTGTCAGTATTTCTCATTCTATAGTGGATGGATTCAGCTATTTTCACTTTTTGTCCAGTTGGGCAAGAATATTTCAAGGCAAACAATTCCTGCCTCCTACACATCAAAGGGACTTATTGGTATCAGATAACTTGAGTCTAAAAGATCCCATTACCGGAAAGGAAGTACTTCAAAAGTCCGGTTTGTTTCTGGACAAAAAAAGAGAGCCAATTGCAAAAGAGGACCTGATATGGGATTCCAGAATTTTTAAAAATGAAGAGTTAAAAGAATTACTTACAAAAGCTCAGGGTGAATGTGAGATACGACTCTCGTATAATGATATTGTTACTGCAAAATTAGCTCAGGAATATCTCGAAAAATGGCATCAATCTGGAAAAAATAATATTTGTTACATTAGTTGTCCGGTTGATTTCAGAAGGATCAAGACTGGGTTTCCAAAAACGTATTTTGGGAATGCAGTTGCAATGGCTTCTACCTCAATAAGTTTTGAAAAATTAATG
>Ga0316187_10004386_pt1 | contig 12206 bp, 10 predicted proteins | sample CroRivburrow1_MG_FD_204927 | JGI IMG/M metagenome (GOLD analysis project Ga0316187, IMG submission 204927) | Coastal sediment microbial communities from Maine, United States - Cross River worm burrow 1 | ecosystem: Environmental > Aquatic > Marine > Coastal > Sediment | place: USA: Maine...
TGGAGCATTGATCTTTTTCGTTGCGAGTCCATTTTGCTCAACACCCACTGGGTGCTCGTTGTCATGGACCAATTTACCCGGCGCATCATTGGCTTTGGCGTTCATCGTGGCGATGCCGATGGTGTTGCCTTGTGTCGAATGTTCAACACTGCCATTTCAACCAAGGGTGTTCCGAAGTATCTCAGCTCTGACAACGATACGTTATTACTGTACCACCGATGGCAAGCCAACTTGCGGATTCTGGACGTTGATAAGATTAAGACCGTCCCGTATACACCTCTATCGCATCCCTTCATTGAGCGACTCATCGGAACCATTCGCCGTGAGTTTCTTGACCATACATTATTCTGGAATTACGTTGACTTGGAGAGAAAGCTTGCAGACTTCCATGCCTATTACAACCATCATCGCACCCATAACTCACACGACGGTGATACGCCGGCTGAAATGGCTGGAGGCACACCCAAACTGCAAACAAAGTTGAAATACTTCCGTTCGCAAACTCACTGCCGAGGGATCTATCAGCTTCCCGCAGCGGCTTGAGTATCAATTCGCCATGACGCAAAATCTGTTTCGTCTTAGCCGCCACCAGTTGCAGGCGGTCAACTATCGATTCCTACGTACTCAGGCGTTCCAGGTTTGGCAGGAGGTGGTGTGTGCATGAGGGAGTATTGCCACAATTCTGCAAAGTGGTTTCATTCATGTCGCCCTCATGCCGTTAAGTTGACAAAACCAGCGTCGATTATAAGTACGATGCGAGCTCGGCGTTTACACCACTAAACGACTGGCCACGATCCGCATCAAGTTCCATGGTAAAAGCCTTGAACCGTTCGAGATGTTTCGAGTCACTTCGCTCATACGCAGAGTCCAACGCATCGCGTACTGCCATCAACTGCTTGCCTGCCGGGCTGGTAGCGTAATTGACGGCTGAATTACGAAACAAATAACTTGAGATTTTTGCCGATGCCAGTTCACGCGCCGGCCTTGGCATCGTCAGAATGCTCAACATCCTTGGGTCATCCAGTTGATAAAACTGGATGTCGATCCCTTTTGCTTGGCAGAATTCCACGAGAGGAATGACGTGCATCATGTTGTACGCCTGCACCGTCATGTGGCAATACACGTACGCATTCGAGAGCCCCTTATAGCGATCGATGCTGGCTTCGATAGCATTCCAATTTGCACCAAAGCGAATATAGGAATTTATGTCCCTATACCCATCGACACTCAAAGCGACCATTACAGCCTTAAATGACCCAAGTGATTCCAACCACTCATCATCGCATTTGGTTGCGTTGGTCGTAACCCCAAGGTTCATTGAGCGCGCTTTGCCGGTGGCAATTAACTCACCAAGCATGAATCTTACGTCTTTGATCAATGTCGGCTCCCCGCCCATAACGTTGACCTTGGTGAGGTTCGTTGATGAATTGAATAGCTGGTTCTTTATAAATGAACGATCTTTGTACCACGCCAATCCACTTGGTATATTTTTGCCGGTAAATTGGTTCTTAGATGACGCGCGCTCCAAGCAAACCTGGTCGATGGTGATCGGATTATCTGTGTCAAATGAAATCGTAATATTTTCTCTAAGTTTGCATTCTTCCGGAATAGTTATACTGAACTGATTTTTTCCTTCTTCAACGATTCCTTCACTCACGACAATCTCATCCAGGTGTATTGTGAGGAACGGCTTATCGTTCACACCAACCGAATGAAGATCGATCCGAACAAGTGATGCTTCCGGCGGCAATGGACTGTGCAGAAAAGCGGATCGACGTACCACGGCATCATCCAATGAGAGTATTTTCTCATCATGAAAACTTTGAGCCCAATCATCGAGATCGCCACCTTGGGTCACGCCAGTGAAGAAACTGGGGCCAATCTTCATCAATTGGCCTATCCAGCGCGTCGGCTGCACGTGACTTGGCATCCAGCTCGAATGAACCGCGTCCTGGGCAATAGATGAACTGGAGTTTCCGTCGCACATGCGACATCGTAGATTGCATACATTATTCACTTTGAGCACCAGACGCTCTGGGCCTGTTGGAACATGATAGTCTGTTTCCTGGGCCCGGCACATTACGTCATCAACGGTTGCCTTGGAGCTGTTCAGATAACCATGCTCCCATGCGGTGTTGTGGTAGGTTCTGACGCTTGCACCGTTTCCAGCCTCCTGATCATAGCAAATTTGGCATTCCAGCAGCTTCTCACTGGCATGCATTCTTTCGCGGATTGAGCGTAAATCAGATGAATTCCAAATACTCTCGATTGTGTCATTGTAGACCGACATCATACGGTGATCAGACGTAATCAAACGACTTAATGCACAGCACGGACTAGCGGTTCCCCCCGTCCCGATGTTGAGCTCGATAAACGGCAGGATACACGCTGAAGTATTTCTCTCGGAACTCGTCATTAGCTTTTAAACTCCACGCAAATGTAGTGAGTGGTAGGTTCTAGCCACTTGGCCACCGTCACTACCACGGCGTCAGGCTTCTTTTTTGGGCTCTGTCGCAAATACTGGGCCGAGATGAAAAGATTTCCATTGATTGCCTACTCTACGCGGGGAGTGTACAGGTTGAATAAAAGCTATTTCCCTGAAACCAGCCCCCATTGTGCAGTCGTTACCACTGCTATCCAGCCTGACCATACCGAAACCTCGCCCAATTTGACCGCACTGACATGAACGGACCTCGGTCAATTGCCTTTCCCTTTGCCAATTCCTGTCTCTGGTCCAATCGATACCCTGTCACCGACATTCTCGTGGCAGCAACCTTGGCTTAAGGAGCTTGTGAATCAGCCGAACAGGCTGGACTGCAGCGGCACTCGACTGTCCGGCAACTGAAGCGCAGCTCGTGCCGGCAATTTGTCTTCCATGTACATCAGGATCTTCTTGATGATCACCGGGTCTTCGATGCAGGCAATGATCTTGGCTGTACCTTCAAGGGTTACAGCACTTCCACACCCAAGAATATTGCATCCTAGGACAGGCTTTCAGGCAACATACAACCCAATCATCGCCTGAACAGGTTAATCAGCAGCGTCAAAACCACACTGATGATCACCATGGACGTTATGGGTATGAATACCATCCCGCGCTCAGTCTCGATGCGTATATCACCCGGCAAGCGGCCAAACCAGCTGAAGGCCGAGGGTGCGAACTGTAGTATCGCCCCAACGACCAGCAGCACAGCACCGGCAATCATGATCCATTTCGCCATGTTCATTGTACCAGCCCGTTATTTAATACCTTCAAAAATCATCAACCATCATGAGCTTGTCGGCACGATCAGGCTCGGTTCACACATAACGCGACGTCCACTACCCTGTACTCACACTTTCGGCCAACTCCTGACCTACACGGACAACCAGCGAACGGCAGGAGTGCAGCAACTTCAGTCATTCGTAACGATCAAGCCATGCGGCAGCAAAGCCGTCCTCCGGCTTGGGCGCCTTGTTAGCTATTATTCTCTTTGCTGTAGGGAAATCGAGTATGTCCATATCTGATTACAAGGATAGCTAACGAGATAAGCAACACCGCACCAGCAACACCCAGCATTCTCCAGGTATCAAGGCTTTTCATGTCCAAAATCATGTAGCGCGCCAGTGCAACAATCGAGATATACAGAGGCATTCGAACTGGCAACTTACCAGAATCAAGATACATCGCCACCATTGCGAGCACCTCGAGATATATAAAGAGAAGCAGCAAATCCGCTAAGGTGACCGTCCTTGCTTCGAACATTGATGAAATTTCTATTCCAACCGCGATTACAGTAGAAATGGCAATAATTATTAGACCAATTACCTCTACCAATGAAATCGCTTTATGCCCAATTCTGCTAATGTCTCTCATAAAGTATATTTCCAGTTCTTTTTACGCGTTCATATTACATGGCCTAAAAGGTTTTACAAACCTAGCTCTACTGCATGGCAGTATCTCTACGCCAATTGATTTATATCCTTACGCACCTTCAATATAAGTAAGGACTAAACGGCTGTTTTGTCTCCCGCTGTTTAGTATTATCTTATTTAGAATCAGTATCTAGGTCCTGAATCTGGCGGTAACCTGCCGTTCACGGCGAGGACTGGGCCATCCCCTGGCGTTACTGCGTACGGTGACGTTCGGCCAAAACACGACGATCGCCAAATAGCTATAAATGGCGGACACTGACTCTAAAGCGGACATTTAGCTATAGATTGCAATCTGCACCCATCAATTCGCTTCAACATCACGGTTCAGTTGTAGATGCTTCCAGAAGAATAAACACCCGTACAATCAAACTCTCATCTTTCCGAACAGCTATGACAATCTGGATCAGTTCATCCTTTACACCAGGTTGAAGCGGACCTGAGGCTGACAGGAGGAGCATAACTCCCGCCTCCGGTTCAATGCTCTGACGGGCCACAATAATCTCTTGAAGTACCTGGTTGTTGCTGACGTACTCTCGTACCGCTTTTCGCACACTGGCAGAAACCGGGTATGCTGCTGGTCGCGCTTGCCCGACACGGTTTTTTTCCAGCACATTTACCAGAAGTGGCGCTGCGAGAATTACGGCCATTAGTGCAAATAACACAGTAGCCCTTTTCACCCAGCTGGGCACAGCCATCACACCACTTGTGGCATGCATCCCTAATAACCTGAAGACCAAGGCAGCCCCCAGGATAATTGCTACCATGTTTGTCGCAAACAGGATTGCCGCATAACCAGCGACTATTGGTTGGCTATTCGTCAATCCTATACCAACTACTGCGAGCGGGGGCAGCAAGGCAGCAGCGATGGCAACACCTGCAAGCGTACCTGAGACATTGGGACGACCCATTGCATAAGCCGCCACCATGCCTGATGCAAGAGCGATGACAAGATCAAGCACATCAGGATCGCCGCGTGCCTCAATTTCCATTGATGGCTCAAATCCGGGATTTATCGCACCAAAAAACAGCGATGCTGCCAGGCCTATCAGAACTCCTAAGCCACTAACAAACATTGCGCTGCGGAATAATTTAAGATTACCATGGGCAAGCGAGAGACCAGCTGCAACGAGTGGACCCATCAATGGTGCTACCAGCATTGCCCCTATCACAACAGCAGTTGATCCCTGAAGCAGTCCCAGAGACGCCAGTGTTGCAGCAAGCAGCATCATTACAATGAAATCGACGCCACCGTTCGCTCCTATTGTAATGCGTCCAACAAGCTCCTTTCGCTCGCTTCGATCAAGTGTTGGGAAATAATCAAAGATCTGCTATTTAAGCCGTGGGTTATCAGGTGATTCAGTCATTTTGTAATCTCATTGAACATTAGCTTGTTGGCTGAAAATAACATCTGCTTACGCTACATAGCTGCCATTGAGAATTCAAACATAAATGGCAGGAACGGGTCGTCTCCCGCCTTTTAGCGAAGTCTTATATAAACGCCTGGTGTAGGAGCGAGAATGGCCAGAACCAATGGTTATTCAGAGGATTCAGCTGTATGTCTTGACTGCATAAACGGACCTTCCCGACAAGCAACATGTACTACCGAGATTGGCCGTTTTCTACCGATCATGTACACTGAATCAACGGGGCTTTCAGTGGCCCGGGAATGACAACTCTTGTCCAACTCCGGACCATCGTGCAGTTAGATAACCTAAAAGCTACAACTGGCCTCATCAATAGACACAATCCATGCAGACAGTTTCCACCAAATCTTCTGCACGCTCGATTCGTATCAGCTTTTCAATCAGTTACTGCATCATCGGGTTGGAGTGATGTTATTTTTGATAGCGTGCCAAGCAATTGCCACTGGTTTACAGCGAATCAACGAATAGAGACGCCCTGACATCTCCGATTGCCTAGCCACATATATTTGTTTCTGATAACAACATAAGGACTTTTTTAATAAGACCACTATATATAGGTACTTTTCAAAAAGTCCTTATATGAGGTGATGAATCAAACACGAATTCAATCTATGATAGCCATCAAATCCCATTGTAAGACTTCCTCAGATCGTTTTTGAACCGGGTAATCAATCAATACCGCATCTTCACTCATCTCTCGACTCACATTTGGAATACACCGGTAGATTCGTTCTTCTGATTATTGGTTGGTGAAACCAACAGGGTGAGTTTACAGTTCCGGAGGAACGGGAAACGAAAAGAGGAGATCAGATCCTGATCTCCTCTCATTGATAAAACCCCGTTATACGTGATCAGGATTTCTAATTCAATTTCCGTTTGATGTTGTAAAGGTAGGTGAGCGAAGCAGCAGGCAAGCTTCTGTTGCACGCCACGTTAATATAGCGAAACAGTCAATAAATAATTCCACTGACTGCTGTTCGCTTATACAATCAGAATATGTCAAAAACAAACAACAGCCTTAGCGATGTTGCTCGCAACATGATGAGCGGCGTTGTGCAAATCCATGTTGAAGGCAACATGGAAGAAGATTTTCAGTCGGTAATGAATCCCGCAATCAAAGTACCCGGCATCTGGGCCGGCTCGGGATTTTTTATCAAACATGACAAGCTCGAAGGCCATATCGTTACCAATGCGCACGTAGTAAGAAATGCAGTCAAAATCGAAATCAGCTCAATGCTGACCAGTGAAGAAAGGTTCGAAGCTGAAGTAGTCGGACTGGTAAAAACACTTGAGCCTGATGTAGCGCTGCTCAAGCTGACCGATAAGGAACTGCTGCGTTTTAAAACATTAGCCATCAGGGACATCGAATACCTGCAACTCAGGGAAGGCTCAAGCCCGTCGCGCGGCGAGGAGATCAAGGCAATCGGCTACCCCATGGGGATGGTGGAACCCAATATTTCCGGCGGCGAAATCACCAACTTCATATCAGGCTCAGAGCACACAACTGAAAGATTTGTTACCGATGCGGCGATTAATCCGGGCAATTCAGGCGGACCAAGCATCAACATAGATGGCAAGGTGGTTGGTCTAAATACAGCGGTCATGATTGACGCTGATAATATCGGTTTTATAACGCCAGCTGGTTTTGTAGAAATTATTCTTGACAACCTGTTACAGAAAAATGAACCGCACTTCGCGGGCATTGGCGGAAAGCTGCAAAAGAATGCGAACAACTTTAATCCCCTGTTAAAACAATCGACTGCAAAAGGCGTGATAGTCGACAAGATCAAACCAGGTGGCTTTCTCGAGGCAGCGAACATTCAGAAGCGGGATGTCATCCTCTCCATAAACGGGGTCAAATTTGATCGTCACGGCATCGTCATTGGCAAGGAAGGCCACTTCAGGCACAAGAATATTTACGATGCAATGAAGCTGGTTCCAATCGGCGAGAAAGTTGAAGTCGTATATCTCAGAAACGGTGAAATCAGTACAGCCAGCGCCCTGGCGATGCGTAACCCTGAAAACGGTGTTCGCTCCAATCCCATCATTAATGAAATTAAATACCTGGAAGTGTTTGGCATGATCATCCAGGAATTGAGCGTGGAAATCATCGAGGCGATGCGCAATGTGGACACCAACACCCAGATAGAAATGCTCCAAACGATCGAACAGGAAAAACCGGTTCTGGTGGTCACGCACATTCACCAGGGAACCCAGGCAGATGAAATGGAATGGCCTGTCGGTGAAATGATCGTTACAGCAAATGAAGAAGAAATTTACACCCTGGATGAACTGAAAAAGGTCCTGGACAAGAACGTGAACGGCACCGTACTGCTGGAATGTCGTGATGGCGCGATTGGTTACTTTCGGGTTGACCAGAAAAGTCTCACACCCTTTAATAAAAGGGGACCGCAATAACTGCCAATAAAAACTACCTGCTCCGATTAACGCTGATTAAAGTAATTTGCAGGGTCGAATTTATTCGACCGGTTGATATTGGCCGAATGAATTCGGCCCTGCAACCCCGAATTAATAACGCCCGGCTAACGGCCGGTAATATTCCCGGCATTCGAGCTCACGCCCGCGGACAACACGCTGGCCCATTAACGCTCCGCGCGATTCGGTGACAACGGTACCCTGCCCTTCCTGGTGATCGTCATCATAGAAATACAACACCACCCAGTCGTGCGTATGGTGCAGCTCATGGGCACGCGCTGTATTGGAATACATCGCGGTAAAATGCCAGCCGTTACGGTCGGTATGTAACACCGGCAACCACGCCTTGCCTTGCGGGTTAAAGCGCCGGGGCGCAATCAAGGGAAGCCGGTCCCGCTTCGCCTTCTGACGGTATTCAGAATCAACTTCGAGCAGCGTTTTAACAGTGGGCGCGTCCGTGACTTGCATGCGCGGCCGACTGCGGGCCCTGTCCAGCAAGGCGCTCAGTGCACTCCTGATGCCGGCAATACGGCGGATGCCGATCCCCGGCACCTGCTCCAGGCGACCATCGTAGGCGGCCGTTTCCAGGGCCTCGAGGGTATCAACGTGCAAGGTCTTGTCTATTTGCTCAGCCATTTTCGGCCCGATGCCGGGCACCGACTGAAACAGGTGAACCGGGTCAAGTGTGCCGCGCAGCCGTTCCAGCTGCGCCCAATGACCGCTTGTCACCAGTTCCTGGATCGCACTGGCGATGCCCTTGCCGATATTGGGCAGTGCTATCAAACCGGCACTGCCCGCGGTCTCGGTCAATTCACCGATATCCTGCTCCAGCCGCGAGACGGTCTCACTGGCGCGGCGGTACGCCGATATACGAAACGGATTGGCCCCCTGTTGCTCAAGCAGATCCGCTGCCTGGGCAAGCTTCATGGCAATCTGCTGATTCAGGGACGCTTGCATCTCGCTTTGAGTCTGGCAGGCAGACTCAGATTTCACCCGGCAGCGGCGACGGGATTTCCACGGGCTGTCCCGGCGGCACGCCCAGTGGCGGTTCCGGCGTGGTCTCGGGTGGCGCTTCCGGAGCAACATCCGGCGGCACATCCGGTTGCGGTATCTCGGGCGGGTTACCCGGCGGTATTTCCGGATCACCGGCACAAACAAAACTGCGACCATAAAGCGGCATAATCAAATCCTCCATTGACTCTATAGTGAAGTGTAGCTCTGATAATCATTTTTTACTGCAGCAGCGAACCACGTCCGCAATCTTTTCCCGTCGACTTGTCAATTACCGCAGGAGCGCCTTGCAGGCGCGAATCAATAAAGGGGCTAGAGGATTATCAGATACAATTTCCAACCCATTTCTGCAGCAGTCACCTATCATATGAAAAACGTATCCGGCCCCCATACACCATTAACAACGCATGACACACCCCCAACAGACACATCGCTGGATCGCCCACATGGACCTGGATGCGTTCTTCGCGAGCTGCGAACAACAGCAACACCCCGAATACCAGGGTCGTCCCGTCGTCGTGGGTGCACGTCCCGGCCACCGTGGCGTGGTCACCGCCGCATCCTATGAAGCCCGGAAATTTGGCATTCACTCTGCCATGCCGATATCCGAGGCCTACCGGCGTTGTCCGGATGCTGTGTTCGTGCGCCCCGATATAGAGAACTATCGGCAACACTCGCGACACGTCTTTCAGATCCTTGAAACCCTGGCACCAGCCGTGGAAGCCGCCTCAATCGATGAGGCCTACATGGATGTGAGTGGACTCGAAAAACTGTTGGGAACACCCGAAACGATCGGGCAGAACATAAAACAACGCATCTTCACAGAGACGGGACTAACAGCATCGGTAGGCATCGGACCAAACCGGCTGATTGCGAAACTCGGCTCGGAATACCGCAAGCCGGACGGTTTAACAGTGATCACCCCGGAACAGGTGCTCGACTTCCTGGCACCCATGCCGGTATCCAACCTCCGTGGGCTGGGGCGCCAAACCCAAAAGGTCTTCAACCGTCTCGGGATCAAGACAATAGAGCAACTACGCGCTGTCCCGCCAGCGCGTCTGGAACAACACCTGGGGAAGAAAGCCGCCGCAAGCTTTAACCGCCAGGCCTTTGGTATCGCCTCGGATCAGGTGCTGCCGGGACAACGCCGCAAAAGCATCTCGAAAGAGACAACCTTCAATACAGATATCCACGATAACACAGTGCTGCACGATGTCCTGCGCGGGCTGGCGGCCGATGTGGCAAGAACAGCACGCCAGGAGAGCTTATCCGGTTCAGTCGTGACACTGAAAATCCGTTTCGAGGGATTCGAGACCTACACGCGGCAATACAAACACACAACGCGAACCAACGATGAACGTGACATGCTGAAAACGGCATGGCGGCTTTTTTTAGAGGGCAAGCTGCCAAATAAACCGGTGCGTCTTATCGGCATAGGCCTCAGCGGCTGGATAGAAGATCAGCCAGCGCAGACAGACCTGTTCGGTCAACCCGAACAGCAGCAAGACAATAAACAATTATTGAAAACGATCGATGCGGTTACTGAAAAATTCGGCAAGCATTTGTTGCAGGTCGGCGTGCCGCGCAAGCCGGGTAAATAGAGCCTGCTCAGAAAGTATAACCGGTTGATATTATTATCATAAATGGCTCATATTGGGTAGAGTATAGGCTGAATAAACGCTATTTTCCCTAATATTCATGCCCATTGAGTTCGCTACCACTGCTTCCCAGACTGTTCATACCGAAATCTTGCCTGACACGCCGCGCTGACGTACAACATCTGCTGGGCCATGCTTCTGTTAAGACTACTGAGAAGGCATACGCTGCATTCGTGAAGAATGAACGGTTCAAGCAGACGGTTGAATTGTTGGATCAGTCAGTGGTGCCGAAGATGAAGGCTGTTCGGTGATGATAAATGCGGAGGATCAAAACGATCCACGAAAGTGAAGTTACCGATTCGAACGACACATACAACACTATGGCGGCACGTGATTGCGGACAGATTGAATTGAAAACAAACAGTCGGTTAACTGAATGCTCGAGCAACCCCTTCAGAGCTTGTAGTACGACATAATGAGCTTTTCGAACACCGACGCCGGGAGGATACATTTGACCCACACTGCAAGCTTTTGGAAAAACATCCCGACCAAATAACGAGGCCGAACCCGTTTCTTTTCCATGATCTTCTCTAGTAGTACAGCTAAATCTCTGGGATCGGCGCCGCTTTGCTCGTCCCTCTCCATAGCACCGATAGCCGCATCTTGCCGATCTGCGTAAGCGGAGGCGTTTTGCGAAGCGGCAGCAAACACGCGATTAGCCGTAAAACCGGTCTTGAAGTCACCCGGCTCAATCAACGTGACTTGGACACCAAAGGGCTTGACTTCCATGCGCAACGATTCTGTCAGCGCCATCAATGCGGACTTGGAGGCACAATAGAAACCCTGAAAGGGGATGGTAATCAGACCACCTATCGAACCTATGTTAACAATCAATCCGGACCCTTGTTTGCGCATTACCGGAAGCACGCTGCGACATACCCGATGGACGCCGAAAAAGTTCGTCTCCAACTGCGCCTTGCCCTCTTCAATCGATGTGTCCTCGATCGACCCCGCATGCCCGATACCGGCGTTGTTGACGAGCACATCCAACCGACCCTCACGTTGAAGGATGAAGGCCACGGCTGCCTCGACCGAGGCTGCTTCACAGACATCCATGGGAATGATCAGCGGGGCACGCAACGAGTCCTCGTTTGACGGGAATTCCGCCCGACGGCTGGTACCGTACACACGGTGGCCCCGGCTGGCTAAGTAGTTGACACATGCTGTGCCAAACCCTGATGAACCACCGGTAATCAGTATCACTCTGCAATCATTTGATGCCTTCACACTCTCTCCTGTCAATCAAGCCAATCTCCAATCAAACAACTCTACAAGATCACCACTTGCGCCAGTGATAACCTGGCGTTTTCCTTCATCGGGCAGAATGACGTTATCCTTGCAATATGTCCAACCGTATCTTCGATTTCGTGCTGCATTTAGGGACTTATAAGATCCAAAAACGTACTTGGTTATAAGCCATCAAATAAGCCAGTACGCACAAGTGATACCATTTACCACACTACAGATTTCTCATCATTCTTGACCGATGTGAATATCGATGAGAGTTGTAATCGCACCCACCATGCTTCTAACTGCAATAGCACTTACTTAAGCCAAAAAAGAGCCAGTTATACCTTCTCGTCATCCCGGCGCAGGCCGGGATGACGGTGATTTTTTGCTTAAGTAAGTGCCATTCCTTCTAACTGGGTGGTTTGCGTGGGTAAATCCATTCCGACGATTTATAACTGACTGTTAATGATGACTAATACCGAGATAACCCCTTGAGTCACCGTCCAAGAAAAAGGTTCGGCCAGGACCGCCC
>Ga0316187_10004387_pt1 | contig 12206 bp, 17 predicted proteins | sample CroRivburrow1_MG_FD_204927 | JGI IMG/M metagenome (GOLD analysis project Ga0316187, IMG submission 204927) | Coastal sediment microbial communities from Maine, United States - Cross River worm burrow 1 | ecosystem: Environmental > Aquatic > Marine > Coastal > Sediment | place: USA: Maine...
ATCAAGTCTTTGTGTGGTTCATCTTTGCGAAGAGGACGAACAAAAAGTTGCGGTTGCAACAGACCTTCCGGCGAAGAATCGTCAAAATGGAATGGTGGTCGGAGAAAGGCACACGGATACGTCCGAGTCTACACCGGCAAGAGAACGTATGAGATGGAACACCGTTTGGTCATGGAAGAACACCTCGGACGCAAATTGCGTGACGACGAAAACGTACACCACATCAATGGCGTGCGAGACGATAACCGAATCGAGAACCTAGAACTCTGGGTGACTTCACAACCATCTGGCCAACGACCCGAAGACCTCGTGGCATGGGCCAAAGAAATCCTGGAAAGGTACGAACAATGAAACCCAAAAGTGCATTAGTATCGAAGACCGTTTGGGCCAACATGGCAGTTCTCGCCGTTGGCGTGCTGACCTATTTGCAGGGTCACGAACTGATCGTCGAGAATCCTACGGTGGTCAGTGTTTTGGCTGTCGCGGTCGGCGTAGGCAACGTCATCCTGCGATTTGTGACGACCGAACCCATCAAGTAACATTCGCTCAAATGTCCCGTTTCACTACGCAGTGAAACGGGACATACGAGTATCAACACCTGTGAGAGGGTAAACCATGAACACAAAAGCACTACTCGGCTTTGCAATCATGGCGTCATTCATCACGATGCCAATTGCACTGCTGTTGAATCCGATGCTTGAGACAGAAGAACCGAATTTTGTCGGCTACAAAGCCGAATTTATCGGTCAAGATGTCGCAGAGGTCGGCGAACTCGTCCGTTTCCTGGCCGAAGGTGACATTGTCCGTTGGGAGTGTTTACCCCAGACCACGGATTCCGAATCTTACGGCGAGAGCAACGAAAATTACGTTGTATCCTTCCGCAAACCCGGAGTCTACAACATCATTGCCGCAATTTACGTTGACGGTGATCTCAGCATCCACACGCAGCCCGTAACTGTGGAGGGACCACCTATTGTAGTCCCCCCAGACGATCCGGTCGTTCCCGTCGTGAAGATCGACTTGGAATTGGCCGGAAAAGTGATGGGTTGGTGCCAAAAATACAGAATCGACGAAGAGACCTGCACCTTACTCGCATCGAACTTCTCTCAAGTAGCACAACTGGTGGAGAAGGGCGATCTGGTCACTCCGGGGCAGATAATCTCGAAGACGGCGGAAATGAACGCAGACCTGACGCTCGACGAGAACCTGATGGCGGAATTGCAGGCGTATCTTACGTCTCAATCCGATCTGGGGAATCTGAAGACACCAGAACAGCATGTGGTGGCTTGGAACTCGATAGCGAAAGGTCTGAGGGATGCAATTCAGTAAGAAAATCGGTGCAGGGTTCCTTTGTGGACTCTTCACCTGTGCTCATATCGCAGCAGTCACTGGACTCATTGGAGCACCAGAAGCACTGCGACGAGACGTGTACCAAGGCGGGTGGGCAGAAACGCCCGATCTCCGTCTTGGAGACGACAATCTCGTCTGGAGCGTCCCAGAGTGGGACGGTATCGGAGAAGGCGGAACCCGCCTGCTCTACAAAGACTGGGAATACGTCCACGGCACGCCCTACGTGCCACGAAACCAGGGTGCGGCACCGTCGTGCGTTGGGCAAGCGACGGCTGCTGCGGTCGATTTTCTCTCGGCGGTAGAAATCCGTGCTGGCGACCCCGAACGGGCACCACCCGCTCAGGCAGCCGCATGTGTCATCTACGGGCTTTCGAGAATTGAGATAGGTGGATTGCCTATCACCGCTGGAGGCGGCTCACACAACCTGTGGGCTGCTCAGGCACTGCAAGAGTACGGGGTAGTTGCCAGACTCAACTACCCGCTGCTGAACCACGACTTACGTGTCCCCTCGCCAAGTCGTGCAGTAGAGTTCGGTGCCAAAGGCGTTCCGAAGGGTCTTGAGCTAATTGCCCGGATTCATCCGGTCAAAGAGTACATCGCAATCGACTCCTACGAGGAATTGCGAGACGCAGTCTACATGGGGTGCCCGGTCACTATTGGATCGAGCATCGGTTTCGGCGACGGAAAGCGAACGAGAGACGAGGATGGGTTCCTCAACAGACCTCGGAGACTGTTCTTCGAGTCAACCTGGAACCACTCGATGGTGTGCATCGGTGTCTCCGACAAGGGTCGTCGCGGGGCACTAATCCTCAACTCATGGGGAAGCAATTGGGTGAATGGTCCCTACCGATTCGGAGACGAACCGGAAGGGTGTTTCTGGGTTGACGCTGACACCATTGATCAAATGGTGAGACAGGGCGACTCTTTCGCACTTCGCGGGTTCCAGGGTTACCCGCATTACAAATTGTGGCGTCCATAATGATGAAATCACGCATATTCGGAGTTCTGACCTGTGTTACGTTCCTTGCTACGTCTACTGCTTATCTTTCGCTCGGCAACGCTCACGGTGAAACAGAAAATCCAGCAAGCGTCACCGTACATAGTCCGCTTGCTGAATCGCATCAAACCGGCATCTTCAGGTGGAACAAAAAGGAAACCAAGGCGACCTCGCTATCGGCGGTCGGATGGAAAGGATGCTCCTGGTGCAAAAAACTCAAAGAAACCACGTTACCGACTCTGGTAAAGCAAGGCTACGATGTAAGGTACGTGGACTTGAAAGACTGGAAAGGCCCAAAGGTCACCGCAGGTCCCACCCTCTTCTACTTCGACGGCAAGAAAATCGTCAAGGTCGAGAAGGGATACCGGACGGCAGACGAAGTCAAGAAGTACCTCGTGAAGCCGAGTCTGGTCAAATGAAAGCACTAATCGTAGGCGGAATGGCTGCCGGTGCCCTCACCGTACTGTTCTGCTCGTCACACATAGGTGGATACTTCCGCCGAGCCGCAGAAAAGCTACACCCAGTAGCAGGACAACTGGCTAACTGCTGCTTCTGTACTTCGTGGTGGGTCAGCATTGCGATGCTGAATCAGTTCACAGTACGTGAGTGGGCTGCCACCGTCGCTATCGCCAATTTCACCGTTCTTCTCATTCACTTGGGAATTGCAACGGTGGATGCAGATGAAGAGGACTCCAATGCTGAAGTGGTTTAGAGACCTTCGATCACAGTACCGTTACACAAAGGCTTTCAAGCAGGTCTCGAAAGAGAAGTACGAAGCTGGCGAAATCACCAAAGAGACTTACGACGACTGCGTCCGTGCCGCCAAGAGCAGCAAAGTGATGCGTCAGTCACGCAACCAGTTGGTAGCCGACCCGAACATGCTCGGCGGCATCAGTGACTGGGACTGGGACACGATCTACGCTTGGTTCGTCGAATACTTCATCCCGGCGATGAAGGTGATCATTCCCATCGTGATCATGTTCCTCGGCCCGAATCCCACGGAAGACGAATGAGCTATTTTGGGACCACAGAATGGTATCATCGAGTCGCCGCTGGACAAGTCCCAGGCTACAAGGTCGTTGATAAATGGGGACGGAACGAATCGGTCGCCACAACCTTTGAACCGATTATCTCCGATGCAGTCGGAGCACTCTGGCAGCCTACAGCAGCCAGCACCGTTCGCATAGCAGCAGGTGGGAACGCCAATGACACTGCGGCTGGAACTGGTTGCCGCGAAGTGACCATCGAAGGTCTGGACGATACCTACGCACTCGCCAGCGAAACAATTGCGACTGCTGGTGCGTCGGCTTCAACTGCAACGACAACCTCGTTCACCAGAGTCTTTCGAGCGTATGGCTCAGCGATGGGCACCTACCTCGGCGTCAATGCCGACGAGATAATGATTGAGACCTCTGATGGGGTAACGAACATCATCACAGTGGACGCTCACGATGGCGGACAAGGTCAATCACTGCATTGTGCGTATTCCGTACCGGATAACACGCGAGCCTACTTGGTTCACTTGTATTACAATGCGGACACCACCAAAGCAAATGACGTTCACTTGAGAGTGGCAGACGAGATCGACGTAGTTGCTGCACCGTTTGGTGCAACACGAACTCTCGTTGAGTTCGAGGGAGTAGTCGAGGCTGTTCAATTTGTGCCAGTCTCGCCCATTCTTCTGAACAAACCTGGAATCGACAACCCATTCGACGTGTGGGTAGCGGGACACGTATCTGCTGGTACGTCGGTCATTTCGGCACGGATGCAGTTACTACTTGAGAGCACAGACGGTGCTTTCTAACTCTAGGAACCGAAGAAAGGAGGACCAAACATGAAGGTCCTCGCCGCAATCATCGCAATCACGTTTGCCCTGTCGGCACAGCCAGCGGAAGCTGGTCCGCTTCGACGGTGGAATCAGAATCGACTCTGGTCGCCCGGAATCTTCATCCACTTGGCTCAAGAGTATCGCGGGATGCACCTTTCCGGTCCTCGCATGGTTTGGAGAGGCGACTGGGTTCCAGCTTACATGGTGAAATAGATGTATGTGCTTGACGGAGTAGGCTTCATTTGCCATCCAAACACTGGTTCACGATCACTGAAGAGATTCCTGCTTGCCAACAGTGCGAAGGTCGTGAAGCCACAACACTTCATGTGCTTGGACACCATCAAGGAATGTCGAGCAGTGATCTCAGTTGTCAGGAATCCATACGATACCATGGCTTCCTGGTACTGGCGGATCAAGCCTGTCAGTTTCGAGCAGTGGCTTCGACAGACCCTTGAGGGACCAAAAGACTACGAAGGTCCGCACGAAGGCATGTTCTACGGGCTGCCTTACACAACACACATGATTCGCTTCGAGCGGCTGGTGCCAATGATGTCACAAGCGTTCGAGCAATTGGAACTGCCTGAGTTGAAACTCACACACGAAGGCATGTCGAGACACAGAGCACACCAACACTATCGAGTGCTCTACAATGAAGAGTGCATCAAGATGGTGCAAAACTACTACGGACCAATCCTGTCCCAACTCGGATACAAATACTAATGCCACTTACAGTTCAAGAAATAGCCGACTTTGCCCATGCTCGCTTGACAAACGCGACTGGCGTCCGCTTCTTTGGTAAGCAGGACAAAGAGTATGTCAACGCCGAGCATGTGGATTTCAGTATTGATGATGCGATCATTCGCATGAGCATGAACAACCATCTGAAGGCAGAGTTCACGATCCCGGCAGCCGACGTACAAGCCTCCCGCCAAACGATTTACACCAAGTATGCCCAACCGGCATTTGAGCAGTTCTTCAATGACTTCCAGGTGCTGAAGAAAGCATACGTGGTCAGCGTCCCTATCATGCCCATGGCTGACCCCGGTCGTATCGTCGCACGCAATAGCAACAATGGGCTGCACGTAATTGCTTCGGCACTGCAACAACCAAACGATGACTATTTGGTCACAGTCGAAATCCTTTTTGGTGCATTGAACCTATGAGCGACATGCTAGCCTCCGTGCGAAAACAACTCGCCGAAGGTCTGGTCAACAACACGCTCAATACGTGTGCCAGATGGGCTGAGCACCGAATTTACACACCACCACCTTATGCCGGGAAACTGTCGTTCGATAAGTTCCCCTGGCAGCGAGAGATACTGAACGCACGCGACCCTTTTGTCTCTGTTCAGAAAGCCGCCCAGATGGGTTTCAGTGTAGCGGGTCTTATCAAGGCTCTCTACTTTGTAGACCAAAAGAAAGTTGACGTACTGTACGTTCTGCCAACGCAGAACCTTGCAGGCGACTTCGCTAAAGCACGACTCGACCAGATGGTCGCTCTCAGTCCAGCACTGAGAAACATGTTCATCGGATCGAACAACGTCGGATTGAAAACAACTGGCGACCACGCCCACATTTTTATCCGTGGATCAGTTGCTGAATCTGGCTTGGTGTCGGTGCCGGTTGGCGTAGCCATCGTTGACGAGTACGACAGGTGCAACCCGAAGGCTATGAGCCTAGTGTTGGAACGCCTCTCGGCTCACGAGAACAAGCACTTCTTTGGACTGAGCACACCGACACTCCCCAACTACGGAATCAACAAGCAGTACCAACTCGGTACACAAGAACGCTACCGATTCCCTTGCCCATGCTGCGGCAAAAAGATTGAATTACTTTGGCCGGATGAAAAGAAGGGCATCAAAGGCTGCATCGAGATTTGTGGTGAACACGCCACTGATCAAGACTGCTACCGAAGTTTCTTCAAGTGTCCTGAATGTGGCGGCAAACTCCCCCATGATAACAAATCGGAGTGGCTCGCTAAAGCATACTGGGAAGCAACTTCTCCTGCACACGGTCATCGAAGTTTCCATTTGAATCAAATGTACGGTCCTGCTATCTCGCCCGGCGAGTTGGTAGTAGCCTACTTCAAGGGTCAGTCGGACGACGCCGCACAGGTCGAGTTCGTCAATCAGAAGTTGGGCGAACCGCACTTACTCGAAGGTGCTCGTGTCACCGACCCGGTGATCGACGCTTGCCTTCGAGATCATAGAATAGAAGACCCTCGGCCAGACGTGGGCAACAGACAGATCGTCATGGGCGTTGACGTTGGGACCTTTCTCGATGTCGTCGTCGCCGAGTACCTGTACTTGGATGGCGACCCCGGATTCGAGCCACACCTTCGCAGCACATGTAAAGTGCTCTGGAGCGGTCGTCTTCCGGGTAGCGATTTCTCAGTCTTAGATAGACTGATGGCGGAATGGCAAGTTCAATACACTGCGATAGATTTCCAGCCTGAAACTATTCTGGCCAAGGCTTTTTGTAGACGCTTCTACGGACACGCGAGCGTCGTCCAATACCGCAAGGGTACGACTGGACACGAGATCAAGGAAGCACACGATGATGAGAGGGTATCCATCCTGACTGTGGATCGCACAGCGTTCCTGGACATGGCTCTCGGACGCCTGCACAAGCAACGGACACTTCTACCTCAAAACATCTCCGGTGTTTTCAGAGAACACGTTCAGAACCTTGTGCGAACATACGAACTCGACGACATGGGCAAGCCAAAAGCGGTGTACGTTTCGCTCGGAGCGGATCACCAAGCCCATGCACTCAATCTCACCGAAGTAGCTCACATGATGGCATACAGTCGCCAGACGGGGCGAAACATAACAGCAGGAGAAAGTGTACGTGACTTCTAAAGACAAACAATGGCATGTAGAACCACCGAAGGTGGAGTTCAAGAACGAAGCCGAAGTTGTCCTTGACAAGGAAGCGGTCGAGGACGAAGTCCTGGACGCCGTCGAGGAAGGCAAAGAGGAAGCCAAGGAAGAGGAACCCACACCGGAACCTGTACCAGCACCCGCACCGAAGAAAAAGCGGGAGCGAACGAAGAACGAACTGGCTACTTTGGTTCGAGCCATTCGTAAGCAAGACGACGAGCATAATCGCACTTGTGCGGCTTGTCTGAAGCGTCTTCCGCTCGAAAAATTCCCCCGTCACAAACGTAGCGAAGTCTGCGAAGACTGCGAGTAATCAATGGCAGCAACAACCTCACTCGTCTCTGCTGCGATCCGGCACCCGGACTTCTTGTTCGATGCTACGGAGTGGACGGAGTGGCGTGAGACTTTCCGGGGCGGAAAGACCTACCGAGAGATGTACCTGAAAAGGTGGTCCACTCGTGAGGACTCTTCTGACTATGCTCTCAGAAAGTTTTGCACGCCGATCCCCACGTTCGCTAAAGCGGCGATCTTAGACATCCGTAACAGCATCTTCCAACGATTGGAAGACGTGCTGCGTTCTGATGGTTCGCCGTCGTATGACCGAGCGGTCAATGGCGAGTCGGCTGGAGTAGATCGAGAAGGTGCTTCGATGAACACGTTCATCGGAGTCGAACTGCTTACTGAATTGTTGATCATGGGCCGAGCAGGCGTCTATGTTGACGCACCCGGTGCGATGCCAACCACCATAGCCCAGCGGCGTAACCGACCCGACTTGGCACCGTACCTATACTGCTACCGCATCGAGGACATCTTGTCCTGGACGCTGGATCACAAAGAGAATCCAGGCACCTATTCAGCAGTGTTGCTGCGAGACCACGTTGTCAGTTACAACACAGAGTTCGCTGGCATCAAACTGCCAGAGGGACGAGAGACCCGTCTGCGTCTTGTCTGGAAGGACGAGATGCGAGGCGGAAAGGTCAACGTCCAGTTCTTCACAGACGTGGAGGACAAGGATGAACGAGAAGTCATCATGGTCCCAGGAGCGGACGAAGATGGCGTCATTCGTTTGGAAATCGACATCGTCCCGTTTATCATGCCCGATCTCGGCGACTCGCTGATGGCGGACATCTGCACGTACCAACATGCGTTGCTAAACTTGGTGAGCGGCGACGTGAACTGGCAGCTTCAATCAAGCAGCCCGTTCCTCACGATTCAACGAGACCTCCGATCAACTGGTGCTCACCTCAAGCAACCCGGCCAAGGCAACACGCCTGAAGCTGGTGGGCAACGAGCGAAGGACAAAGAGGAGCAGATCGGCGGCAAGGGTCGTTACTACGACATGGACTCCGAGCGTCCTGGCTACATCGCTCCACCGACCGATCCTCTCATGGCTTCGATGAAGCTACAGGAGAAACTCGAAGATGATATTCGCAAACTCGTCAATTTGGCAGTCTCTAATAAGGCTGGTTCGAGAACTGAGTCAGCCGAAGCGAAAAAGTTGTCCAGTCAGGGTCTTGAAGCGGGACTGAGTTACATCGGTCTCATTCTTGAGCACACTGAACAATTGATTGCAAAATACTGGTCGATGTACGAGGGCAATGAAAAGCCAGCCGTCGTCAACTACCCGGAACGCTACATCCTCAAGCAGGACATCGAGCGGATCGAGGAAGCCAAGCAAATGGCTGCCCTCATGGATCGTCTGCCAAGCAAGAAGGCACGCAAGTCACTTGCCAAGAAGATCGTCAAGACCATGCTCGGCGGATCAGAAGACAGCGAAACCATTCGCTCCATCCTGGTCGAGATCGACCGTGCTGGCTACACTACCTCTGCCGTACAGGACATCATCCAGGCTCACTCGTCTGGTTTGGTATCCGACGAGACCGCGAGCAACGCTCTTGGATTCGACGGCGAGAAGGAAGTCAAGCAGGCCAAGGAAGACAAGGCTGAGAGAGCAGCGATCACGCTCCTGGCTCAGACTGAGGTAGCGGGCGGTAGCGGACAAGCTGCAATCGCTCAAGGTGCTGGTGCTCGTGGAGTACCAGACATCGACCCTGACGAATCGTCCGCCGAGGAAGAGAAAGAGGAGTCACAAGACGATGAGTAATTATGGCTCAGTATCTGGCGGCAATGCTTTCTTTGCGGCACGACTTCACGCATACGACTGGGATCGTTCTTCACCTGATGACAGGTTGAAGGCACTTGTTCAGGCAACTGAACTGATCGACCAGTTTGACTACATCGGCCAGAAGGCAACCGTCTACACACTCGTGGAAGCGAGCGACGATGACACCGACTGGACGACCGCGACCAATCGAGCACTGATTCAAGCAGCCGAGGAAGCCCAGCCTCTGGAGTTTCCGCGAGACGCTGACTCGACGGTGCCGACCGAAATTGAAAATGCGACCTACTTGATCGCAAAGGCACTGCTCTCTGGACGCGATCCAGAGGCAGACCTTGAGAACTTATCCGTCACCACTTCGTCGTATGGTGGCGTGAAGACTTCATACCAAAGAGACGGGAACAACCAGGAGCATCTGGCTCACTTGATTCCTTCTCCGCAAGCCTTCAATTTGATTCGACCATTTTTCAGGGAGAGAAACCTGTTTGATGTCAAACGGGTATCATAATAGCCGACTACTGCCACGGCTTTCAAATGGCGGGTTACGCTCTGAAAGAGCGGGAAAACGGAGATGAAAATGAACGAATTGTTTTTGCGTGCAGAACTGTTGTGTTGGGATAACGAAGGCGAAGGTGGCGACGAGGGTGCAGGTGCAGCAGCCGACGCAGCGTCAGCAGCCGAAGCAGCAGCCGTCAAGGCAGCCGAAGCTAACGCTGGCAAGACCTTCACACAAGAGGAAGTCAACAAGTTCGTTGCAGAACGCAACAAGACGCTCAAGGTCAAGTTCGAGACTATGGAGAAGTCATACGAGACTCTTCTGGCTCAGCAGAACCTCACCAACGATCAACGAGCCAGCCTCGAAACGCAACTGGAAGCAGTGCGAAACGAGATGCTCACCAAAGAACAACGACTTGAGTCTGAGAAGAAAAAGGCTCAGGCACAATATGAAGCAGACTTGGGCAAAGCTAACGAAGCTGCCAACAAGTACAAGACTCTGTATGAGTCAAGCACGATTGAGCGTGCTGTCACGGATGCAGCCATCAAGCACGACGCTTACAACCCAACGCATTTCATCGCCCATCTCGCACCGCAAAGCAAGATGATCGAGGAAGTGGATGCCGAGGGAAATGTCACTGGAAAATTGGTTCCTCGTGTAGAGTGGACTTCGGTTGACGAGAATGGGCAGAAGCACGTCTCGAACCTTACTCCAGAGGAAGCAGTTGAAAAGATGAAAGACAACGTGATCGAGTTCGGCAATTTGTTCAAGACCAATGTCGCGGCAGGAATCGGTGCGGGCACTGCCCCCGGACAAGTCTCAGCAGCCGGTGCGATAGATCACGCCAAGATTTCGACCTCAGATTACATGGAACTGGCGAAGACGCCAGAGGGTCGGAAGAAACTAGGACTATCAAGGTAGCTGTGCGAGAGCGACCTGACCTCACCGGGAGGACAACCGGGAATCAACGCCGTACCGTATGGCTAAGCGGGTAAACTGTTTTTACTATCCACTTTCATTCATCAATGGAGAATATACCAAGATGAACGACTTGTTCCAAAAGCCTGAAGTGCTCCACTGGGCCAACGACAATGATGCGTTGATTCCAGAGGTATGGGCACGCGAGGCGTTGCGTACCCTCATGTCCAATCTGGTCATGGGTGCTCTCGTCAATCGTGACTTCAGCGACATGGTCGCCGACTACGGCGATGTTGTAAACACGTCCCGCCCTGCTGACTTCAGCGGTAAGCGTAAGACGGATGCCGATTCGGTAACTGAGCAAGATGCCCAGTCCCCGAACATTCCTGTTCCTCTGGATCAGCACTTCCATGTTACTTTTGTCATCAAAGATGGCGAAATGAGCAAGGCTCTGCCGAATCTGGTTGAGCGTTATCTTGAGCCTGCCGCTCGTGAATTGGCCGAAAAGGTCGATCAGGTTCTGGCCGGTCAGGTGTGCCGTCTGAATGGCACCAGCGAGGAAGGTCGCCTCAATGAGATGACCAAGACCAATGCCCCGGACATGGTTCTTGATGCCAACACTGCGTTGGACATCGCCCGTTGCCCGAAGATGGGTCGCGTCCTCGTTCTCGGTCCCCGTGCCCAAAAGGCTACGTTGGGTGCCGAGTTGTTTGTTTCGACTGAGAAGCGTGGCGATGCGGGCACTGCCCTGCGTGAAGCCAGCCTCGGTCGCGTTTACGGTATGGACGCCTTCATGGACCAGAACATGCCTTACAGCAATGTTGACGATGCCCAGGTTACGACCGGCACCGTGGATGCGGCTGAAGCGGCTGGTTCGACCGTCATCGAGACTGCCATTGCGGCTGCTGCGGACATCACCGCTGGCTGCTATGTCACGTTCGAGGGCGAAGGCAAGCCTTATCGGATTTCCTCGATTGCGAATGATCCCATTGATCTGACGCTGACCGAAGGTATCCGTGACGCCGTTGCTGCTTCGGCAGTTGCGACCGTCTATCGTAAGGGCGAAGTCAACAACACCGCGAACTACGCGAGTGGCTACGCGAAAGAGGTCAATGTTGACGGACATGACGCCAACAAAGGTCCTCAGCTTGGTCAGACCGTGACGTTCGGTACGGGTGCGTCCTCGCACACGTACACGGTGATTGCCGTCACCGAGAACAGCACGACCGAGAGCGAAATCCTGTTGGATCGCCCTCTGTCCGCTGCCCTCACCGATGGCGATGCGGTCTACTACGGTCCCGCTGGTGGTTGGAACCTCGCGTTCCACAAGGATGCAGTCGCGTTGGTCAGCCGACCTCTCGCTACCGTTCCTGGCGACACTGGTGCCCGTTCGTTCGTGGCGAGCTTCGACGGTTTGGCGATGCGTGTCACGATGCAGTACGATTCGACCGTGCAGGGTATGCGAGTCACCTTTGACTTGCTCTGCGGTGTCGCTGTGCTGGACGACCGTTTGGCCTGCGTGCTCTATAGCTAAGCTATAGGGTGATAAACCCCAACCCGTCCGCCCCTTCGGGGGCGGGCGGTCTTTTCATACGAGGAACCCATGGCAAACATTCA
>Ga0316187_10004389_pt1 | contig 12202 bp, 9 predicted proteins | sample CroRivburrow1_MG_FD_204927 | JGI IMG/M metagenome (GOLD analysis project Ga0316187, IMG submission 204927) | Coastal sediment microbial communities from Maine, United States - Cross River worm burrow 1 | ecosystem: Environmental > Aquatic > Marine > Coastal > Sediment | place: USA: Maine...
CCGGTAGGAATGTTCGCCTATATGGATATTTACCGCACCATGGCCGAGTCGGCACCATCCATTCTGATTCTTGAAAACACGTCTAACTAATCAAAACAAAAGCCAGTCGGGCGCGGACGCCGGTAAGAGCGGGCGTAGCCAGAGCGCAAGGTACGACGGGTGAAATAGCAGACTCATCACCTGATCATAGAAAAACACCAGGATTGCCCAGGCGACTACCGCATACGCTATGGCAACGCGTTTTCGATAATGTCCCCAGCGCATAAGGTAAACGCCGATGAAGAGTGGCAGAGCAATCTTTTGCCCAACGACTAGCGTCAGGACAATCATGCCGAATACGTAAGTAAAGAACGGTACTGCCTCGGCCAGCCACGCATCTTTGCTCGCTTGTTGCAGGGTTGCCTTCCAGCTACCGGCCGCTTTGTTGACTGCAAGCAAATGCACCAGGTCGCGGATAACAACGACCAGCGAGAGCACCGCACCCGGTACGGCGATCAGCAACGGGAACTGTCGCACGGGCGGTGGCCAGGCAAGTGCCGTGTACCCGGCCCAAACGAACGTTGCGAAAAGCACCAACGAGCAGGGCAATGAAACGGCGGGATTCTTCTCCGACGCTTCGCCCGCAGGAACTTTGCCGGCCAGTTTTTCTCTGGCGACGCCGCGCACGGCCAGAAATATCGTCGTTACGATAATCAGCAACAGGACGATAACAATCGGCCGGCCGAGCCAGCCCGGTCCCTCGTGAATGCGGGTACTGACCTGAAACGAACGCTCCAGGATTTCTCCCAGTACCAATGCCAGAATGACCGGCGGTCGCGGCCAGCCACCGCGCTTCATGAGGAAACCGATAACACCGAAGGTGGCGCAGCTAATCCATGCGCCGATTGAGGCGCCACCTAGCCACGCGCCCATAAATACAAATAGAAGCACGCCGGGTACGACAAGCTGTCCCGGAAGCAGCGCAACTTTCGCCACTTGATTGACGGTCTTGAGCAATACGAGGGTCGCCACAACACTGGCAATCGCTATCATCCACACGAAACTGAAGGTCATGGGCAGCTCGGTGCTGAGCATGCTTGGCCCCGGTCGTAACCCGTGCATTATCAGTGCACCCATCAAGATTGCGGTGCCAACACTGCCGGGGATGCCTAACGTCAGCGTCGGAATCAATGCGCCGCCTCGCAGTGCATTGTTTGCCGCTTCGGGCGCGAGGAGACCGCGTACATCGCCTTGTCCAAACTGCGAATTGTCTTTGGAGCTTTGTTTGGCATGGGCGTAGGTCACCCAACCAACGATTGAGGCGCCAAGCCCGGGCAGCATTCCGATGTACGCGCCAATTACACTGCACCGTACAACCAGCCACCAGTGCTTGAACGCGTCGCGGACCCCATCAAGCAATCCTCTGCGGTTTTCGTCGTGCCCCCCCGTCCGCGCAATCGATACATTCTTGAGGGCAAGTTCCATAAGCTCGGGTATCGCGAACAGGCCCAGCAACACGGGTATCAGCGGCAATTTATCCAGCAAATACAATGTGCCGAACGTATAGCGCGGAATGGCTTGTGACTCCGGCAGCCCGATTGTTGCGAGAAAGAGTCCAAACATGGCCGCGGCAACGCCCTTCGTGATCGACTGCCCGGAAAGAGAGCCGACCATTGCCAGGCCCAATAAACCGAGCATGAATTGCTCGGGAGACTCGAATGCCAGAATTACCGGCAGGATTAAAGGTAGTGATATACCGAGTGCGGCCGCACCGCAGACGCCGCCGATAGCCGACGACGTGAACGCGGCGCCAAGTGCGCGCGCTGCCTCGCCTCGTTTTGCCATGGGATAACCATCGAGCACCGTCGCCTGCGACGCGGCAGTACTCGGCACGCCGAGCAATACTGAGGTGATAGCGCCGCTCGTCGATGTCGATGCCCAGGATGACAACAGCAGCGCGAACGCAGCGACTGGCTCCATGCTGAAGGTGAAGGGCAGCAACAGCACCAGCCCGATAGCGCCGCCCATGCCGGGCACTGCACCCATCAGGATGCCGATGATGCAGCCGAGCGCGAAATACGCCAGAACGTGCCACTGAAATATGAGGCTGAGCCCCTCGATTAACGCTTCAAACATCGCCTGCTGCTCCAAAGAACGTTAATCGCACATTGAGTTGCCAACAAGATTAGTAGCGACTGTTCTTTTCTATATGCGCCCTGATGTATTCCCGGACTTCTGGTGACACGTTGGCCGTCGCGCCAAGAATGGTCCCCTGCCGCACGTAGCCAACTGCCCCTGGGACGTAACTCAGGATTTGTAGTGCCTCTTCGCGAAACGCGGCGGAAGTCATGGCTTTCTCAATTCCGACCCGTAGCGTTGCGGCTGCCTCGGGATCCATTCCGGGCGGGCCAAGGAAGCCATGCTGCATCGTCTGATCCAGTTCCAGCAGCGTGCTGATCGCGTCCCAGAGAAGTCCGGATGGCGGTTTGCCATGAAGCGTTTCGTAAAGTACCGGCAATGAGGGAATATCCGGGACCAATGGATTTTGTATCAGACCGCCATTGTCGCTCAGCAACGGCATGCTGAAGATAGGAACGGCGGTACCCTCGTCTACAAGCACCGGAACAACCTGATTCAAGTACGCATGTGAGGCATCAGTTGCAATATTGACCTCGCCGCTGATCATTGCCGCACGAATGTTACCGCTGCTTGGGTAGCCGGAAATGTAGCGGTAGTTGGCGCCGATCAGGTCCAGTCCCATCGTGCTAATAATCATGCGGCCATGTTCGGGAGGCATGCCGCCAAATCGCAGCGACTCGGTGCCGACAATATCGCTGGGTCCAGCGACACCACCGGGTACCGCGTCAGTTCGGCTGTACACCACCAGGCCGCCGATCTGCACGCCGCCGAGCGGTGTGAATTCACTGTATTTAAAAGTGAAGCCCGGTAGCTTGAGCAGCTCTCCCAAAGAAGAGCGGGGCCCGTAGTAAACGGTGGTGCCATCCTTCGGTGCTCGCAAGAGCACATGCAGGTGAGCGTTGAGTGTGGATGCGCCAGGCATGTTATTGACGATGACCGTGGGATCGCCGGCCAGGTTCATTTCGATATGTTTGGCAAGTAATCGACCGACGGTCGTGCCACCGGCAGATGCATCGAGCCCAATGACAACGGTAATCGTCTCGCCCGCGAAGGAGTGCTGACCATCGTCCGCGGAGCTTTCGCTGTTAGTTCGGCTTGCATCGCAGGACGTCAGAGCAGCGCCAGCCAGCACGAGCAGAAGACTGCGTAAGTATTGTGTGACTGTGAATTTCATAATTGCATCAACTCGAGTCTTTACTAGAAGGCTCATCCAGAAAATCAATATCGGGACCGAGCGGCACGATCCTTGTTTGCTTCAACAGCTTGTCGCTTGCGTAATAGTGCGCCTTTATCGACCAAACATCGATCGTAGCGGCGATGCCCGGCATGTTGTGCAAGCGCCGTACAAATTGCCACAGATTCGGATAGTCGACGATGCGTCGTTTGTTGCAACGAAACGCACCGTGATAGACATAGTCGAAACGTACGAGTGTCGTAAACAGGCGCCAGTCCGCTTCGGTCAGTTGTTCCCCGACGAGATAAGTCCGCGAGGCAAGATGTTCCTCGAGCTGTTCGAGCGCATCGAAAAGCTTGTGGTAGGCAGCCTCATAGGCTTCTTGTGAAGTTGCAAAGCCGACACGGTAAACGCCGTTATTAATTGCGCCGTACACGAGTTCATTGATCGCATCGATCTCGGCACGCAGCTCGGTGGGGTAGTAGTCACCCTCGGTCGCACCGATGTCATCGAAGGCGCTATTGAACATGCGGATGATTTCGCCCGACTCATTAGAGACCAGCTTTTTCTGCGCTTTGTCCCACAGCGTTGGTACCGTCACCTGACCGGTATAGGTGGGATCCGATCGCTGGTAGATCTCATACAGGAAGTCTGCGCCAAACTCAGGGTCTGCGACGACACCGTGACCGGGTTCAAACGTCCAGCCGTTCGCACCCGAAATCGCGTTTACGACCGACACACTGATCATGGCCTCGAGCCCCTTCAAGTAGCGAAAAATAATAGCTCTGTGGGCCCAGGGGCAGGATTCAGCGATATACAGATGGTAGCGTCCGGCCTCAGCCTTGAAACCGCCGACGCCTGATGGGCCGGGTTCGCCGCTTGCGGTTATCCAGTTGCGAATCTTGGCGTCGGGACGGACGAAGTTGCCGTCTGTTGCCCCGGTGTCACGCCACTTGTCGTGCCACTCGCCATTGATCAGATAGCCCATGCCTGCCTACCGTAATTCCGCATTCCAGAGCTCACTGACTTTATCGAACGCCTCTATTCCATAGCTTTGCCGTTTTGCTGTCGTCTTGTCGCCCCACTTGGTGACGCCCTCGTCGTACGATGGACGGGCGATGAAGCGCCCATACCATTCGTTCAGGTGCGCAAGGTTGCTCCACAGGGGCTCCATCTGAAAACTCTTGAGACGGGTGACATATACGCCAAGCGAGATATCGGCAAGCGAAAAAGTTTCGCCAGCCAGCCAGGGCGACTCGGCCAGTGCGGCGTTCATATCTTCGAAGACATTTTTGAAATAGAGGACGGCGCGTGGCAGTAGTGGAGAGTCCAGACCCTTTGCGATATTGATGCGATCGTTCTCTTTGCGAACAATCTCAGGCATTTCGTTGAGGTACTTATCAAGCTCCTCCGGTCCCGCCGCGGCCTTCGCGTGGCGGACGACGATGCACATGCCGACCACGCGACTGTGTACATGCAAGCCTTCATCGATGAGTTTCGTCCACAAGCGCATCGTGGCCTTGTCATAAGCGGATGCAGGTCGCAACGGTAGCTTCGGAAAGGCGTCATCCAGGTATTCGAGAATGACCTGCGATTCGCGAATCGCCTTGCCGTCGTGAACCAGCGTCGGGACGATGCCACGTGGATTGATCTTCAGATACTCCGGCGAAAAGTGTTCGCGTTTCGCGACCGACGTATCAAGATGGTGACTAACCCAGTCCAGTTGCTTCTCCGCCAGTGCAATTCTGATTTTTTGCGCCGCGGTCGAGTGATCGTAGTGATAAAGTTCCAGCATCCGCCGATGATATCCGATCACTGCCGGTTATCACTAGCAGATGGCTGCAAACTGCACTGCGTGAATGACGAATTACTGCTAACTCTGAGCAATCGAACAGGCGAAGTCATGTCAACAGAACCTGCCACTTCAAACAGCTTGCTGGGCTCCGTTCGCCTGGACCCGGGCATAGTTGATGCTTTGGGTCTCGATCCTGAGAGGCTGCCGTTGGAGGAAAACCTCATCTACAGAGGCAGTGACTTCGCTCGTGCCAGCGCCGCCGTTAGCTCAATATCGGAGCCGCGCACGTTTGAAGCGATGGCGAGTGAGCCAACACCGTACATTGAGCTTCGGCGGGCGCGCCTGAAGTATTCCGAAATCGGATTAACGTTTAACAATGTTGCGACCCGGATGCGAACGCCAGCGCGCGTCAATTATTATTCGCTGGCGATTCCGCTGTCGGGCAGCCAGCTCATCGTTACCGGATCCGGCGAAATCAACACGACGCCGCCACTGGCCCGCCTCAGCTCCGCCGGGTCCGTCTACGACATAAAGCGCTCAGCTAATTACGTGGCAATTGTCGCGAGTTTGTCTGTTGCGGGCTTCGAGCATTTCGTAGGTGACAGGATCGACTTCCTGATCCCACCGGAGAAGTCTTTCAGCCTGATGCTGGATTTGTCCGGCGAGCAGTTCAGCGTGTTTGCGTCGATTCTCGGTGCGCTGTGTAAAGCGTTGGGCGAACGTGGCAGCGAGACGCCGCAGCGCGACATCGTCATCAGTCGTCTTGAAGAGGCGTTATGGTTTGCGTTCGCAGACGCCTGCCCGGAGTTGTACCGGGAGTACAAGGAAGCGCGCCGCGCGGGCCCGATTTCGGCGGTTGCGAAACGTGTGACGACCTATATAGAGGCAAACGTAGACAAGGATCTCACCTTGTCCGATCTGGTCGAAGTGTCCGGCATGTCAGCGCGAACCTTGTATTCCAGTTTTAGTCAGGCGCATGGAATGGGGCCGATGGCGTATCTGAAGCGCGTCAAGCTCACTCGCTGCCGGGAGGATCTGTTGGCAGCCGATTCCGAGGCAGAATTTGTCGGCGATATTGCGGCCCGGTGGGGGTTTTACCACCTCAGCAGTTTTGCTGGCGACTATCGACGGGAGTTCGGCGAGCTTCCGTCAGAATCGCTAAAGGGCAGCAAATAGAGGCCCGGCCCCGCGCCCTGACGGCTAAATCGTTGAATTTACTGCCCGATCGTGACGCGCCCGGCAAGCTTGCATCGCCAGTTTCGTGTGTGATACTGTCTAGACTAGTGCAAACGTTTGCACCAAAGAATTAAGTTAGGGGGGCAAATCACGCGGAGTGTTTGGAAATCAGGCAAACCTGAGTCATCAGGTAGACCTGCGGCCGCGATGACAATGTTCGAAGTGACCATAGAGGACCTATTTTTCCCTCGATCCAGCGGGATAAAATTATCACTTGAGGCGAATATCAATGAACATCGAAATATCAACCAAGATTAAAAGTAGTCTTTACGGTGGCGCAGCATTCCTCGCGACCGTTCTGTTGTTGTCCTCCGGGCCAGCCGCAGCACAGGAGGCTGAGAGAAGGTCCACCGCGGATACGATGATGGACGAAATCACCGTTTCGGCTCGGCGTCGCGAAGAGCGGCTTTTGGACCAGCCAATGTCCATCTCGGCCATGACCGGCGAGCAGATGCAGGTACAGGGTATCTATAGCATCGATCAGGCGAGCAAGTTTGTACCGAATGTGACACTGACGAACGACGATCGCGCCAACAATACGCGTATCGTGATTCGCGGCATCGGCGGCGGTTTCCCGGATCCTGTGTTTGTGTTCGGTTCCGGCATGTATGTCGACGGTCACTACGTTCCGACCTCACTTGGCGGTTACATGAGCACGGTCGACATCGAACGCATCGAGTTGCTGCGTGGCCCGCAGGGTACCTTGTTCGGCAAGAACGTCACCGGCGGCCTGGTCAACATCATCTCTACCAAGCCGCAGCCCGAATTTGATTCCAGCGTCACACTGCGTGTTGCCGAAGACGGCCAGCAGGACATTCGTGCAATGGTCAATGTGCCGTTCAGTGACACGGTGTATGGACGCTTCAGTGCGTCATCGGAGCAATTCGACGGTTACTACTACAATCAGAATCTGGGCGTCGACTCTGGTGGCAAAGATTCAACATCGTTCCGCGCAGCGTTCCGGTTCCAGCCGAATGATAACTGGACGGTTGATGCGTCTGGCCTGGTCTCCAGGAAGCGCGATGACAACCTTGGTGGGCAGTGCCAAAACACCAAACGTGATGCGCCGCAGTGGGGTGGCGGTGCCGGCAACCTGGAGCGCAGGCTTTATCCGGGTGCAAGGGAAGACTTCTTCGCCATTTGTGATGCCGACGTAGCCGCGGGCGACTTCGTACATTCGTCTGACAAGAAATCCTATTCGGATGTCGATGAAGAGATCTTTCAGTTTGGTGCCGTGTGGGATTCCGGCGGCCCAAGCGGATCGTTTGAAAATACGATGGTCAGCTTCAAGGCCTCCTACCGCGACATGCAGTACAACTACTTCGCAGATCGCGACTACAGTTCCTGGCCAATCGATTCAATCGGCACCGGTTCGAAAGACGGCCAGAACAACGAAACCTATGGTTTTGAGCTGCTCTTCGAGGCGGAGGTCAATGACCGCTTGAGGTTTACGGTTGGCGCGAACTACTTCGACGAGACCGCGTTCAATGGCTCAAACACCTGTTACGACCTTTTTGTGGCTAACGGTGCGGTTGATCAGGTCACCTGTAAAGACACCGGACTGCATTTCGAGCTGGTGCCGGACAATCCGACCGGCACCGACATCGATCCTGCACAGGATTCCGATTTGTGGCCGAACGCACCCAGGATTAACGGTGGTGGACCCGGGCCGTTCGGTGGCGAAGTTAGCGTCTGGAACAAGTCAACCGGCATCTTTGGGCACCTGACGTATGACATCAACGATGACTGGACCCTGGACGTTGGTGCACGCTGGACCGAAGACGATCGTGAGTTCCAGAACTTCGAGTTTGCTTCAACCGGTTGTGATATCAGCCTCGATCCGCGCAACATGTGCGCCTATACACTGCCAGTGGACAAGGCGTGGGTAGATGACTCTGGCTTTTTCAACCAGGATGCGGAAACGTTCTCGGAAGTTACGCCAATGCTGAGCCTCACGCGCAACGTGCCAGTCGGCATGGTCTACTTCCTCTATTCGGAGGGCTTCCTGACGGGTGGTTTCAACACTGAGGTCAACGCCAATCTTCCGACCGGTGGACCGGATCTTGCCTATGGGCCGGAAAAGGTAGTGAATTACGAGATCGGCTTCAAAGGTCAGTTCATGGATGGCAATGTGCAATTGATTGCTGACGTGTTCTTCATGGATTACACGGACCAGCAGAAGTCTTTTGAGCTTGCCAATCCGAATGGTGATTTTGGCACGGAAGACCCTGTTGAGCTCGTTACCAACATCGCTAAATCGTCCATCTCCGGCGTCGAGTTAGAGCTGCGCGGATCATTTTGGCAAGGCGGTTTCGTCTCGTTCGATCTCGGCTATATCAAGAACGAGTATGACGAGTACAGCTATGAGGATCCGACTAACCCGGGCACGATCATCGATCGGACCCAGTTCCTTATCAATGATTTCACGCCAGACATGACGATGAATCTCGCTGTTGAGCATGAGTTCGAGCTTGGCAACGGTGCTACGATCACGCCGCGAGTCAACCTTAACTGGCAGGACGAATACGAATGGGCGGCTGAGGTAGGCGACTGGCCCAAGAATGCGCCTAAGTCAGGTTGTCATCAGGATGCATATTCGACAGTTGATGCGCGCGTGACCTACCGGCCCGGTGAGGGTGACTGGCAGGTTTCGGCCTTCGGCGGCAACATCACGGATGAGCGTTACATCGAGTTCTGTGAAGCTGACCGTAACGTATGGTTGTGGCGTCTGGGCCGGCCAGCGTGGTGGGGCGTTGAGTTCTCAGCACACTTTGGCAGGAATTAAGTTAGACACTGCCTGAAAGACGGTAATATCAAAAGACGGCACCTCTTTGGAGGTGCCGTTTTTTTTGCGTCAGGATTTTTAGCTGGATGCTTGCTCTGCCGCGATCAGTCGCATGACTTCTGCAGCGGCATTGTTAACTTCCTCGCGCGTAATTCGCTCTGCAGCATCGCCGTCTTTAGATTTGATGGCGGCGATTAACAGGTTCAGATTCCTGACACTCTCGTCCAGGCGATCATGTGCGCGATTCGGATGCGTCAGTCCCACGGCTCGCCAGCGCCACACGCGGGCCTGAACCATAGCGAGCATCGAAGTGAGCGACTCGCTTTCGCTAGCCGCGTAAAGCAGGTCGTAAAATTTTGTCTTGGCATCGAGTGCGAGCTCGCCATTGCTCCCCTGGTAGGCAAGTTCAACGTCCTCTAGTGCCGTCTCCAGTTTCGCCACCATCACATCGCTGGCGTTTTCGGCGCACAACCGCGCAGCCAGCCCCTCGAGGACCGCACGGATACGGTACAGGTCCCGGGCTTCCTCAGTGCTTAACGCTCGCACCACAGGCCCCTTGTTGGGGATGATCTCGATCAGGCCTTCCGCCTCGATCTGACGCAGAGCCTCACGGATTACCGTCCTGGATACACCCATCATCTCGATCAATTCGCGCTCGGTCAGCCGCTGCCCGGGTGCGAGACGACCCGACACAATGGCGCGCCGCAGGGCTTCGAGAACCTGTTGTCGCAATGGTGCTGCCTGCCGCTCGATCTTGATGCTTTTACCGGTTTCGGGGGAGCTCATTTGGTGGATTGTATTACCGTAATACCGTATAATCAAATCACCGTTTATCGTATTGCACCGCCATTCCAACAGGAGATCGACAAAGTGAGCTCAGATCCAGTAAAAGTCGGCATCATCGGCCTTGGCCGTTGGGCGAGAGTGTTAACTCGTGCTGCCAAGAAATCCGAAAAATTCGAAATCGTGGCCGGTTTCAGTCGCTCAGAAGAAAAGCGCCTGGCCTTTGAGAAGGACACGGGTATCCCCAGCGCCGCCAGCATGGAAGAGTTGCTGGCCAACCCCGAGATCAAGGGTGTGATTCTGACGGTACCTAACGAACAGCACTTGCCCGTTGCCGAGCAGGTTGCCAAGGCTGGAAAGCACATCTATACCGAAAAGCCGATTGCAAATACGCTGGAAAATGGACTGCAGATCGAGGCGTTGCAGAGCCAATACGGCGTGCAGGTCATGGTTGGTCACAGCGCGAGACTGCTCAAGGGAACGCGCATGATCAAGGATGCGATTAATAGTGGTGAGTTAGGCCGCGTTTCATTGATCGAGGCGAACTTCTCCAATGAGAGGGCCCTCGAGCTAACACCGGAAACATGGCGCTGGTACCGGGACAAGGCTCCTGGTGGCCCACTGTCGCAGCTCGCAACACATCAGTTCGATGCACTGCATTTCCTGGGCGGCGAAATTGAAGAAGTATCGTCAATGGCCGCCAAGCTGTCGCCAGTCGGTGCCGAAGTTGACGATCAATCGCTTACGCTAATGCGTTTCACGAGTGGTGCCGTCGCCTATATCGGGTCGTGCTGGACATCTCCTGGAATTTACTCCATTCGCGTCTTCGGACAAAAAGGCCTGATGCATTACGAGTTGGACTTCAGCACCTGGGATACCCCGGACCAACTGCATGAAACGTCCGAGTTGTATATTCAGCGCGGCAAAGATGGCTTTAGCAAGCGCGAAGTTCTGACAATTCCTGCGGGCGATATGTTTCAGGACGAGTTGGAAATGTTTGCCGAGGTATGCGCATCGGGAGATACATGCGAACTCAGTGCCAGCAGTGGTAACGTGGCTATAGCCGTCGTTTACGCGGCACTACAGTCGATTGAAAACAATGGTGCCTGTGTGAAAATGCAGGACATATTTGAGCAGGCTCGAGCAAACATAGCCGCATCATAGGTAGGTTCCAAATGACGACATTATCCAGCCGATATTTTATCGATCTCACGCAGCCTGAAATCGCTGCACAGATACAAGACAACCCGCTCGTGATCCTGCCGGCGGGAAGCGTTGAGCAACATGGGCCGCACCTGCCAACTGGAACGGACATCTACGCTGCCAATGTAATTTCTCATGCCGTGGCGGAGCGCATGAACGGACTGGTGTTGCCGGGCGGACCGCTCGGGGTGACTCCCATGCATATGCCCTTCGAAGGCACCATAACCCTGACGCCCGACACCTACATGCGAGTTGTTACTGAAACATGTGTCTCGACGGCGCGTCACGGAGCGAAATACTTGCTGATCCTGAATTGGCATGAGGGCAATGCTGCCTCGTTGTCGATCGCCGCTGAGGCATTGCATCGCGAACACGGCATGACCGTGCTCACCGTGCAGGCGTGTTATGTCGCTGCAGAGCTTTGGGGTCACGAATGCGGCGGCCTGACGCACGGTGGCGAAATCGAAGCGCTTGCTGTACTCGCTCACCAACCGGATCTCGTGCACCTCGATCGAATTGATTACTCGTCGGATTATCAGCGCGGCCTGCAGATGGATAAATTGCGCCGCACTCGCAGCTACCAGCCAGTGCTGACCGACATTCGTTCGATAGCGCCAACGGGTTGGTATGGCAGTCCCGAACAAGCAACGGCCGAAAAAGGGCTACGCATGCTGAGCGATATTGCAGATGCAATCACGACCGAGGCGACGACAACGTTCAAGTATCTTGATGAAGTCCAGCAAGGTGTTGCTGAAGTGAAGCACCTGCGTGGCGTAGGCTAGAAGCGCTAAATCGAAATGGTACGCATCATTCATCCAGGCGACGCGAAGGACCTGAATTTACCCGGGCGCAAGTCGCTCGAAATAGTTTCGGCCGCGGCTGGCTCGGCTGAAATGACGCTCCGGCTTGTGGAAATACCGGTTCCGGCGCCTGACGAAACGCCGCGCGACCCGCATCGACATGTGAACTTCGAAGAGTGCATGTACGTATTATCCGGAGAGGGCATGACGTGCACGCCAAACGGGGACTGCCCCGTCTCTGCTGGTGACACCATCCTGGTTCCTCCTGGTGAACTGCATGTCACGCGCAACACGGGCAGCACGCCGTT
>Ga0316187_10004390_pt1 | contig 12199 bp, 9 predicted proteins | sample CroRivburrow1_MG_FD_204927 | JGI IMG/M metagenome (GOLD analysis project Ga0316187, IMG submission 204927) | Coastal sediment microbial communities from Maine, United States - Cross River worm burrow 1 | ecosystem: Environmental > Aquatic > Marine > Coastal > Sediment | place: USA: Maine...
GCGGGCGTTTGAATTGTTGACCCCGACGCCCAGCACAAACACCTGCCGCGATGCCCAGATGTCGTCTGCGGCTGACTTGAGCGCTGTTTCATCGATACCGGCAAAGGTCTCCTCAATATTGCGCAGGGCGGAATTGACCATGTCGGCGTAAAGGCTGCCCAGCTTGCCGGACTGGCTCAGCGACTGCAGCCAGCGCGCGCGGTCGGGAAAGCTGGCCGTGCCGCGCCTGATCTCTGCCCGAAACGGCTCCCTGAAATCCTCATATCCGTCAAAGCCCAGAACCCTGGCCATGCGCACCAGCGTGTTGGGTTTGACGTCTGCTGCCGTGGCGATTTCGCGTATCGAACTGACTCCAACCTCGTTGGGATTTTCCAGCACGAAAGTCGCCGCCTTGCGCACTTCCGGCGTCAGACTTCTGAGCTCCGTGGTCAGCCTGCCGAGAAGTTCCGGTGGCGCAGATTGTCCGGATGATGGTACGTTTATATCATTCATGATTGACCAGTGTACAATTGTACGATAGCTGTTGTCCATCGCAAAACAACTCTTGTCGGAGTGAAAATCAATGGTGCCGTCTCATGCGCAGGTTGTGATCGTTGGCGGTGGCGTGATGGGATGCGGCATTGCCTATCACCTGGCCCATGAAGGCTGGAGCGACACCGTTCTGCTCGAAAAGGCCGAACTGACCTCCGGCTCCACCTGGCATGCCGCCGGCCAGATTACGCACTCCACTTCCAGTTTCGGCCTTGGCAAATGCGTTGATTACAATATCGGCCTGTATTCGGGAAAACTGGAGGCGGAGACCGGCCAGTCGGTCACCTGGCACGGCTGCGGGTCGTTCAGGCTGGCCTATACCGAAGACGAGATGGACTGGCTGCGGCAGACGCTGTCTGTCGGGCGCTCTTTAGGCTTCAATATTGAACTGGTCGGCCCGGGCCGCATTGCCGAACTGCACCCGTTCTACAATCTCGACGGTGTCATCGGCGCGCTGCACACACCCGATGATGGCCATGTCGACCCGTCAGGCGTCACCCAGGCCCTCGCGGCAGGCGCCCGCAAGCTGGGGGCCAGGATCATCCGCCACTGCCGCGCCACCAATATCGTGCAATTGCCGAGCGGCGAATGGAAAGTATCTACCGAGCACGGCGACATTGTCTGCGAGCACGTGGTCAATGCAGGCGGCACCTATGCCCGGCAGATGGGGCAATGGTCCGGCCTGCAATTGCCAATGACCTCCATGACCCATCATTACCTGGTCACCGATACGGTGCCGGAGTTCCTGGAGCTTGAGAGGGAACTGCCGGTCATCCGCGATGACAAGCTGGTATCCGGCTATATCCGCATGGAACAGAAGTCCGGCCTGATCGGCATTTATGAAAAGGAAAATCCCAACACGGTCTGGGAGGATCATTGCCCGTGGGAAGCCGAGAACGAGCTGTTTGCCGCCGACTATGACCGCATCATGCCGTGGCTCGAAAACGCCATGGGCCGCATGCCGGTCTTTGCCGAGCTTGGCATCAAGCGCGAAGTGCACGGCGCCATCTCGCATCCGCCCGACGGCAATCCGCTGATCGGTCCGGCGCCGGGTGTGAAAAACTACTGGTGCTGCTGCGGCACCCAGATCGGCATTGGCTGGGGCCCCGGCCTGTCGCGCGAGCTGGCGCGCTGGATGGTGCATGGGGCAGCGGACATTTCCATGCGCGACTACGATCCGCGCCGCTTCGGCGCCTATGCGACCAGAGACTGGCAGGTGATCAAGGCAAAGGAAGATTATTGCCTGCGTCATGAAATCCCGTTCCCGCATTTCAACCGGCTTGCCGGGCGTCCCGTCAAACCCGGCCCGCTCCATGAACGGCTGAAAGCCAAAGGTGCGGTGTACGAGGAAGTCTATGGCCACGAGCGTCCGCGCTGGTTTGCAACCGGTGGCATTGAGCAGCGCGACTATTACTCGTTCCGGCGCACCGAAATCCATGACCTGCTGGCAGCAGAGGTAAGGGCTGTGCGCGAACGCGCCGGCATCATGGACATCGCCGGCTTTACCAAGGTCGAAGTCTCCGGCCCGGATGCAGAGAGCTTCCTCGATGCCCTGACGCCGAACCGCCTGCCGAGGAAACCCGGCGGCATTGCGCTGACCCATCTACTCAATCGCCGGGGCCGTATCGAGATTGAACTGACCATCGTGCGGCTTGCCGAGGATCGTTTCTACCTGGTGTGTGCCGCCTTCTTCGAGCAGCGTTTGCTGGATCACCTGGGGCTGCATCGTGGAGACGAAAACATCGAAGTCATCAACCGGTCCGATGACTGGGCCGCCCTGTCGCTCAACGGTCCAAGGTCGCGCGATATACTGTCAGCCTGCACCGACACCCCGCTGGACAATGCCAGCTTCCGCTGGATGTCGGCCCGTGAAATCCGGATTGCCGGTCACATCGTGTGGGCATTCCGAATGTCCTATGCCGGAGAGCTGGGCTGGGAATTTCACGGGGCCCGTGACGCCATGCCGGCCATTTATGACGCACTCTGGAAGGCCGGCGAGGCGCATGGCATTGCCGATTACGGTTCCTTCGCCATGAATATTCTGCGCATGGAGAAAATGTTCAAGGGCGCAGGCGAGCTGACCAATGAGGTGAGCTTGCCGGAAGCAGGCGTCATGCGCTTTGTCAAAATGGACACAGAGTTCTTCGGCAGGCAGCAGACGCAGGAAAGCCTCGACAGGCCGTTGCCCTGGGTATGCGCCTATATCGCCATCGAGCCGGACGGTGTCTGGGACGGCAATGGCGGCGAGGCCGTACTGCATGATGGCGAAGTCGTCGGTTCAACAGCCTCTGTTGCCTATGGTCATACGGTTGGGAAAATTCTCGCATTTGCCTATGTAAAACCGCATGCGGCCGAACCGGGCACACGGCTGGAGGTGGTCATCGCCGGTGAACCGCGTTCAGCATGTGTACTGGGTGAACCCGCCTACGATCCGCACAGCCTGCTGCCGCGAACCGATGCTGCCCTGGAGCCTGTCCGATGAGGATCCCCGGCAAAATGAAGGCGTTCGTGCTGACCGGCCACGGCGACATGGAGAAGCTGGTCTATCATACGGACTGGCCGGTGCCGGTTGCAGGCACGGGCGAAGTGCTGGTCAAGGTGCATGCCTGCGGGCTCAACAACACCGATGTGAACACCCGCACGGCCTGGTACTCCAAGGGCGTCAGCGAAAAAACCACCGGCGGCGCTTTCGACAGCGCCGACGAGGATGATGCCACATGGAGTGGAGCATCGATTACCTTCCCGCGCATTCAGGGCGCTGATGTGTGTGGCACGGTTGTCGCCGGACCGGACCGTCTGATGGGCAGGCGCGTGCTGATCGAGACCTGGATGCGCGACTGGAACGACCCGCTAAACATGGCCAGGACCGGATACTTCGGCTCCGAATGCGATGGTGGCTTTGCAGAATTTGTGAAGATTGACCAGCGCAACGTTCATCCCGTTGACTGCGATCTCTCCGATGCGGAGCTGGCGACCTTCGCCACCTCCTGGATCACGGCAGAGAACATGCTCAACCGCGCCAACGTAACTAACGGCGACCAGGTTCTCATTCCCGGCGCATCCGGCGGTGTCGGCTCGGCCCTTATCCAGCTTGCCAACCGGCGCGGGGCGACAACCATCGCCATGGCCAGCAAGTCCAAGCATGACGCGGTAGCCGGGTTTCAACCGCACGCCATACTGGATCGCGCGCCTGGCAACCTGAAACAGGCACTAACCCATGTCATTGGCCGCGACACCGTCAATGTCGTGGCAGATGTTGTCGGCGGCGACTACTGGCCCACGCTGATTGACGTGCTCGAGCGCGGCGGGCGCTACACCTGCGCCGGTGCCATTGCCGGACCCATGGTGGAAATGGATCTCAGGACTTTCTATTTGCGCGACCTGACCTTTACCGGCGCCACCATCGTCCCGCCCGGGGTGTTTGCCGATCTGGTCGGCTACATTGAGCGCGGCGAAGTGAAACCGGCGCTTGCTGCAACCTATCCGCTTGAGCAGCTTCACGAAGCCCAGCAGGCTTTCATCGACAAGAAACACACCGGCAATATCGTGGTGACCATGACATGAAAATTACCCGTATTTCCGTTTACCGGAAGGATCTGCCCCTGGCAGATCCGTACTGGCTATCCGGCGGCCGGCTCAAGTTCGAGGTACTCGACGCCACTTTCATCAAGCTGGAAACCGATGCCGGACTGACCGGTTGGGGGGAAGGCACGCCGTGGGGACACACCTATGTACCGGCGCACGGGCCCGGCATTCGCGCCGGGCTGGAGACCATGGCGCCTGCCATTCTCGGCAGGGACCCGCGCAAGGTGGAACTGGTCGAAAGAGCCATGGACCTGTGCCTGCCCGGCCATCTCTATGCCAAGGCTGCGGTGGACCTGGCCTGCTGGGACATCATGGGCAAGGCATGCGGCCTGCCCATTGCCGACCTGCTGGGCGGCAAGCGCGATACCGGCACACCGGCTGCCTCATCGGTGTCATCGGGTGATCCGGATTACATGATGGGCATCATCAACAGATATCGTGAGCAGGGCTATGTGGCGCACTCGGCCAAGGTTGGCGGCGATGTTGACGCGGACATTGAGCGCATCCGGCATATCGAGGCAAACCGCAAGCCCGGTGAGATCATGCTGTATGACGTCAACCGGGCCTGGACCCGGCGCGAAGCGAGCATCGTCATGAACGCGGTTGCCGACCTTGGCGTCACCTTCGAACAGCCCGGTGAAACCCTCGACGACATTGCCGAAATCCGCAAGGTCACCACGTCACCGATCAGTGTCGATGAAACCCTGGTGACGCTGCAGGATGCCTGCCGGATCGCGCGCGACGGCATCGCCGATGTCTTCGGCATCAAGCTCAACCGGGTCGGTGGCCTGACCAAGGCCAGGCGCATGCGCGACGTCGCACTTGCCCACGGTATCCAGATTTTCGTAATGGCCACCGGCGGATCGGTGATGGCCGACACCGAAGCAGCCCATCTGGCACAGTCAATCCCGCAAGAGTTCATACGCGCCACCTGGTCATGCCAGGATATGCTGACGGTGGATGTGGCTCCGCGCCGGGGCTGCCGCACCGAAAACGGTATGCTGACCGTCGACGACACGCCGGGGCTTGGTTGCGATCCGGACGAGGCCATTCTCGGCGATCCGGTGGCTGTGTATGAGTAATCCGCCATGAAGATAACCGCCATCACGGCCTGGCTTGTACCGCTGACCAGCCATCAAACCTATTACATGGCGGACGGCAAGACCTGTGGCATGGTGGAAACCGCCGTGGCGCGGATTGAAACCGATACCGGCCTTGCCGGATGGGGTGAAGTGTGTCCGATCCCGCACTACCTGCCGGCTTACGCGCGCGGCGTTGCACCGGCGCTTGAGGAAATGGCCCCGGTGCTGCTGGGTGCAGACCCGGTCGGGCCGGAAGCGCTCATGGACAGGCTTGATGCGTATCTGCAGGGTCATGACTATGCCAAATCCGCCATAGACATGTGTCTTTGGGACCTGACGGCACAGGCGGCGGGCTTGCCGCTTCACGCCCTGTTGGGCGGCAGGCGGCAGCAGACCATGCCGCTGTATCACTCCATTACCTGCGTGGCCCCCGACGAGATGGCCCGCATGGCGCGCGACGCATATGCCGCCGGCATCCGGCAGTTCCAGGCCAAGCTGGGCGCCGATGCCGACTGGCGCGCAGACGTCGAACGCCTGATCAGGGTACGAGAGGCCGTCGGTGACGGCCCGCTGGTCTATGGTGACTGGAATTGCGGTGCATCGCGCCTGGATGCAACCAGGGTGGGCCGGGCTGTTGCCCATCTCGACATCATGCTTGAGCAGCCGTGCCGGACCATTGAAGACTGTGCGGCGGTTCGCTCCGCTACCGGCCTGCCCATGAAAATGGATGAATGCGCCCACGATACCGCGTCCCTGCTGAAGGCCCATCAACTGGGGTGCATGGATGCCGTGGCGCTCAAGCTGTCCAAGTTCGGCGGCCTGAGCGCCATGCGCAGAGCGCGCGATCTGTGCCTGCACCTGGGGGCGAAAATGTGTGTTGAAGACACCTGGGGTTCGGATGTTACAACTGCAGCCCTGCTGCATCTCGGTGTGTCGACCAAACCGGGCAACCTGATGAATGTGTGCGATCTGTCAGGTTATGTGTCGCCGCGGCTGGACGAAACCGCCCCGGTGCGGAATGATGGCCGTATTGCACCGCCTGAAGGCATTGGCCTTGGCGTGAAACCGGATCCGGACCGTCTGGGCACGCCGGTTATCTTACTGAGCTAGGAGTATCATCATGAAGTCGCAATCAGGCTGGATTGACCGGGCCAACGCCGTATTGCCGGCAGGCGGATTCGGCAATTTCGACCCCGGCATCATCATTCGTGAAGGCAGGGGCTCCAGGGTCTGGGATGAGGACGGCAACGAGTATGTTGATTACCTGATCGGCTCAGGCCCCATGCTGCTGGGCCACGGGCACCCGGAGGTGCTCGATGCGGTCAGCGAGCAATTGCCCAGGGGATTGACCTTCTTTGCCAACAATGCTGCTGGTATTGAACTGGCGGAGCAGATTTGCGACGCGATGGCGTGCGGCGATCAGGTTCGCTACGTGACCTCGGGCGGTGAAGCCGACATGTATGCCATGCGGCTGGCGCGCGCCTTTACCGGCCGTGACAAGATCATGAAATTCGAAGGCGGCTATCACGGCATGTCAGCGGAAGCCCAGATGAGCCTGGCGCCTGAAAAACTCACCAATTTTCCGCTTGCGGTACCGGATTCCGCCGGCATTCCGTCAGGCGTGCGCGATGAAATGCTGGTGGCTCCGTTCAACGACATCGAGTTTGCCCGCTCGCTGATTGCCGAGCACGGTCACGAGATTGCGGGCATCATCGTTGAACCGCTGCAGCGGGTCATTCCGCCGACGCCGGGTTTTCTGCAGGCCCTGCGCGAGGAATGCGACCGGCACGGCATTGTGCTGGTGTTCGACGAGATCGTGACCGGCTTCCGCTTCGCCTATGGCGGTGCGCAGGAGCTTTACGGCGTCACGCCGGATGTGTGCACGCTCGGCAAGATCATTGGCGGCGGTTTCCCGCTGGCCGCCATTGCAGGCAAGGCCCATATCATGGCGCATTTCGACAAGGCCAAGGTCGGCGCCGATGGTTTCCTGATGCAGTTGGGCACCTTGAGCGGCAACCCGATCGCGGCGGTTGCCGGCATGAAGACCATGGAAATCCTGCGCCGCCCCGGTCAGTACGACAAGCTGCGCGGGCTCGGCAAGACGCTGATGAACGCCATCTCCGGGCATCTCGGCAAGGCCGGTTTCGATCACCAGATCGTCGGCGATCCGACCCTGTTCGACGTGCTGTTCACTTCCCATCCGGTCAAGGATTATCGTGATGTGTACAGGGCCGATGCCGCCCGAAACCTGCGCTTCAACAAGCTGCTGCGCGAAAAAGGCATCTTCAAGTCACCCGGCAAGCTCTATCCGTGCCTGGCCCTGACCGATGCGGACATCGAGCAGACCATCGACGCCATAGCATATGCAGCGAGCAAGCTGGATTAGGCTGCCGATACTGCGCCGGCAGCGGTCCGCCTCTGGACTTTTGTGCATGGAGCCGCATCGCTGCTGATCGATGAGGACTATACCAAGGTTGCCCCCGGTCTTGATGTCGAGACGCTGATAGCCGAGACCACGCCGTCGCTGCTCAGATAATGCCGTCCTTGCGGTTTTGCCGGTCAATCCAGTCGGCTGCAAATGTCACCAGCGGGCCATAATCGGTGAGCTTGCAGTCTGCATTGCCGATTTTGCCTGTGGTCACGGCGCCGGTCTCTTCCCAGGCCTTGCCGGCCGGCAGGAAGAGACGGCCCAGATCATCTTCCACATCAGGCGCCTTGATCCAGGCACCGTCCCCGCCATGCCTGATATCACGCAGAATGGTCCGGCGGTGAGCGGCAACACTTTCCGCAGCATGCAAAGCCGAGCACCGGTCCCAGTCGACGCCGATCAGCAGGATCTTCATGGCGGGCCGGTCTCTCAGCCGCCCCCAGGGGGTTTCGGGGCCGGTGGCCCAGTCAAACGGGTCATGGTCTGCTGCCAGTTCGGCTGCCTCGGGGCCCAGCAACAAGACTGAGCTTGTGGGGTGGTTGCTTCTGACAACGCCGGGCCAGCTTCTGAAGGCTTCCGGAACCGCCCCGTTCTGCCGCGCATCGGAGCGTTCGGGATCGAAGCCCAGCACCTGGGACCGGACATGCAGGCGCTCTTCTTCAGACAGGGTGGCGTCAACGAGTTTGCCGGGATCATAGGCGTCGTGACTGAAGCCCGGCATGCCGATCAGGCCGCGATCACCAACGACTTCAATCAGAGCCTCAATCAGGCCCCTCGGGCCACCAATGACATGGCCGATCTGCCCCAGTGCGGTATGCACGAAAATACCGTCACCATGCCCGACACCCAGCACCGACAACTGCTTCACCAGGTCGTCCTTGCCGATGATCAATGTGTCGGTCGGCTGTGCCTGCGGCATGGTCTACTCCTGCTTCTTGTTGTTGCCATTGCCGTTGTTCGCAAGGCCGAGTAATGCAGCAATTCTTGGATAGCGCTTTTTCAGCCAGGCCCCGTGTTTGACTTCAATGCGTCGCCGCCAGCGCCGGATGATACTGGAGTCTATGGACAGGATAAGCAGCCCGAGCGGCACCATCCAGAAGCCCAATATGGGAAGAAAGCCCAGTACACCGCCAATGATGAGGCCGGCACCGAGCAACCGGCGCGCCGTCGGGCTGCCGGGCACTTTCAGTGAATGATTACCGATGCGGACGCGTTTGGTCATAGCGGGCCATCTAACCACGACACCACCGCGATACAAGGGCGTTGCGCACTGAATCGAAATGGTTTTTAAACTTATACCAAAGGAAGTGGCACAATGTGGCAAATTGGGCTTTAACACCGCGAAACTGTCTGCTATAGGCAAGCCATCCTTCCTCGGTAGCTCAGTGGTAGAGCAATCGGCTGTTAACCGATCGGTCGGGGGTTCGAATCCCTCCCGGGGAGCCAATTTTTCGCGGCAAACCGTTGTTTTGTTTGTGGAATAAGTTGGCGGCGAAAGTCTGTCCGCCAATTTATCCATCAATCACAATTGAAACCATCCTCACGAGCGCCAGATTCTGCCACCAGAAATACGCGTAGTTGGCTCCATGGAGGTTGCGCCAATCAGGGTTTTGGGTGGTCGGCAGCTGTATTGGGCACCCTCGGCCCCTGTGCATTCGGTTTAATTCATGGATTGTAAACGAGTAAAATGCTTTTCAGCATTCGAACCGCCGAAAGCAAGAGAGACCGTGCACAGATGCGCATTCAGTGTTTCCCAGCGCGTTATGAAGTACGCTTCCGTAATTCCTTTTTGACGATCTTGCCGTTGGCGTTGCGGGGCAGGGGAATGTCAGAAAAGGTTACAAAGTCGGGGATCTTGTAGTCGGCAAGACGGGCGGCGCAGTGGGCTTTGATGTCTTGCGCTGATGGTGCCGGGTTCCTGGTATGAACGAAGACTTCCATCTTCTCGCCGAGCACCTCGTCCTGCCGGCTGACAGCAGCGCATTCTATGACGGCTTCATGCGCCGTGATCGCATTTTCGATCTCAGCGCTGTAGATGTTGTAGCCGCCGCGAATAATCATGTCCTTCTTGCGGTCATGCAGGCGAAAAAAACCCTCAGCGTCACGCGAGCCGACGTCGCCGCTTTTCCAGTAACCGTCCTGAAATTCCGCACGGGTCTTTTCCGGATTATCCCAATAGCCGGGCACGACCATCGGACCGCCGATCCATAATTCGCCATGAGTACCGGCGGGCAGGTCCTTTCCGTCGTCACCAACTACGCGAATGTCAGCGCAAGGCAATGCGATGCCGACACTGTCGGCGCGGGTTGTGCCGGTGCCGAGCGGCAGCATGGTGGCCGGCGAGGTTGTCTCGGTTGCACCGTAGGCGTTGACCAGGATCAGATCAGGCAGTTTTTGCGACAGGGCCTCAATGGTGGATTGCGGCATCGGCGCGCCGCCATAACCGCCGATGCGCCATTTTGAGAGATCGTGATCACCGATCTCGCAACGCAAAAGAAAGAGATTGTACATTGCCGGGACAATCAGCGTATGGGTCACCTTCTCGGCCGCGGCGGCTTCCAGAAGGGCCTGCGCCTCGAAGACTTCCATTATCACCGTGCAGCCGGCGACACGCAGCATGGTGAACAGGATCGCGACGAGGCCGGTGACATGCGACGCCGGTACCGCGAGCAGGGAACGTTCGCTGTCACCAAGCTCCATGCAGAGTTCGAAATGCATGGCGGAGTGGACGATGTTGAAATGCGTCAGCATGGCGCCCTTGGGGCGTCCGGTCGTACCTGAGGTATACAGGATAACGGCAACGTCTTCCTCGACAACCGAAACTGTGGGCGAGGCTGCGCCCCTTGCCGCAATGGTGGCAAAGTCTCGAGCATCGCCAGTTGCCCCACCGATGGAGAAACGATGTTTGAGATTGTCGAGTGCATCGGCGTGCGGAATCTTCGAACTGATGTCGCGGTCATGGATGAGCAGCGCCGCGCCGCTATGATTGAGGATGTAGGCGAGTTCCGGGGTCTGCTCGCGGATGTTGATCGGAACGGCGATGGCGCCGACGCGTAGTGTTGCGAGTAATACGGTCAGGAATTCGGTGCGATTGCCGATGAGCATGGCAACGCGATCACCTTTGCCTACGCCCTCGGCGTGAAGCCCGGCAGCAAGATCAGCGACTTCCCGGCCGAGTTGCGCATAGGTCAGGCGCACATTGTCGAAAACGACGGCTTCCCCATCCCCATTCCGGGTCATCGCTTCGGCGAACATCGCGTTGAGGTCAGTAGGGCGTTCAGCGAAGCAGCGCAGTCTGCGTTGGTCAAAATGGATTTCGTCGCGAAGCCGATCGAGGATGTTGTCAGGCCAGTTCATAAGGCCGCTATTCCCGTCCGTCGAGAGCCCGGCCCGAAACAATCTCGCCGCGCTCGATGACGTATTCACGGTCCATCAACGTATCGGCATGCGCGAGTTCGGATTGTGCGAGCAGGATGGAGCGGCCCTCCTCGCGCAACGCACCAATGACCTCGGCGAGCCGGTTGGCAAGCGCAGGAGCAACACCTTCGAACGGTTCATCGAGCGCCAGCAGTCTGGTTCCCGCCATCAGAGCGCGGCCGAGCGCCACCATCTTTTGCTGCCCGCCGGAAAGCAGCAGCGCCTTGCGGTCTTTCATCTTCAGCAGTTCGGGCATCAGATCGTAGATGAACTTCAGACTGCCTTCATGGTCGAGACCCTCAATCACCCATGACGGCAGCAGGATGTTTTCTTCCACTGTCAGTTGCGGCACAAGGCGGCGGTCTTCGGGCATGTAGCCGATGCCGAGCGCTGGCCGGTCATACGCTTCGACGCCCGCCATATCCTTGCCGAAAAGTTTCACACTGCCGGACACCGGTGCGATAATGCCCATAATGGTGCGCAATGTTGTGGTCTTGCCAGCACCATTGCGCCCCGTCAGGCCTATGAATTCGCCGTCATCGATGGTCAGCGAGAGGCCGCGCAGGATCGGCGTCTTCTGGATATCGACGACAATATTGTCGAGTTCGAGGATCATTTGATGGTCCCCGTCACGTAGCGTTGCACCATCTCGTCTGAAAGCGCTTCTTCCGGCGTGTCGTTGGCAATGATCTCACCATCGTAAAAGGCAAGAATGCGCTGCGAGTACCGTGTCACGATGTCCATGTCGTGCTCGACGAACAGGATGGTGACCTGCTCCTTCGCCAGCACTTCCATCACCAGATCCATGATCGGAAACTTTTCTTCCGCCGCAACCCCGCTTGTCGGTTCATCGAGCAGCACGACCTTGGGGTGACCGGCAATCGCCATCGCGATATCGAGCAGCTTGCGCGAACCGGCAGAAATCTCGCTCATCCGATTGTCACGAAAATCGGCAAGGTTGAATTTCTCCAGCTCTGCCATCGCGCGGTCGGTGTTTGACGACGACAGAGCACGCTTGATGAAGGACGGCGTTTCCATGCCACGAATCGAAAGTGCGATGAGCATGTTTTCAAGCACCGAAAGCTCGGCGCAAAGTTGCGGGATCTGGAAGGAACGGCAGACACCGATTTTGCTGATCGCACGCGGACCCATCGCG
>Ga0316187_10004391_pt1 | contig 12196 bp, 7 predicted proteins | sample CroRivburrow1_MG_FD_204927 | JGI IMG/M metagenome (GOLD analysis project Ga0316187, IMG submission 204927) | Coastal sediment microbial communities from Maine, United States - Cross River worm burrow 1 | ecosystem: Environmental > Aquatic > Marine > Coastal > Sediment | place: USA: Maine...
GTGAAGGTCAGCAGCGTGCGATAGACTGTGTCAAAGGAAATATGCGGGTATTCTTTTTTCACGATTTGATACACGGCTTCGGCTGTGGGATGGGTGTCCAGTCCTAAAAGATGTTTATAAATTGACACCCGCTGAGGGGTTATTTTCAGCCGATGCCTTTGACAGATCTGCATAAATTCATTGAGTCTATCCTCATTGATTTCCTTTTTCATATTTATCCTAAATAGTAATTATTCTTATTTGCCAAGTGATTTTTACAATTCAATGAATTCAATGACCTATTGTATTACATTTCTGAAGCAATCAGATGATGGGATGAACTCCCATTTTTCGGGCCGGAATATGGTCTTGCAGGAACTGCACTTCTGTTTTCAACCCATTATCCATTTCCGATTTAGAATATTGACCTGCGATCCGGACTGGACAAATTTTCAGCGTTGAAAAGAAAAAACGCAGTTTCCTGCGTATTTTTAGCGGCGTGGTCGGGATTGGCGATGAGTAATCACAGCTATTCAATCGGGTCAATTTCTGGTGATATGTTGGAGATACCTTGATTTTGATTCGAAATATTTCCAGTGCAAATAGATCGACCTAATCTGTACTATTAATCTAAAATGGCCATACACAATATGTTGTATATGGCCATTTTCTTACTATTGCCCTGGCGGACGGTAGCTAACATTTATCTTTGTGGCCTCATCGATTTGTTCCGGAGTCAAGAGAACAACGGTTTTAACCTTGGCAGCACCACTGGCATTGATTTTAAGGGCAATGGTGGCGGCACTCACATTGTCGGGCACATCGACAATGCTATAGACATCATTTTCGCCGAAGGCAAAATAGAGCGTTTCCAGTCTACCATTCAATTCTTTTACCGCTGCTCCAAGGTCTTCTTTGCGCTTTGATCCGCCATCTTTGAATAGACCTTTTAAACCTTCAGTGGTGTATGAAGCAAGATATAGATATTTTGCCATAAGTGACCTCCTTGATTGTTTTCAATTATTGTTATTCAGGATAAGAAGAACGCTCCTAATGAGGCATGAACGCTCCATTAGGAGCAAAATAGGCACAATTTGAGCTGCTTCTTCATCGGACTTTTTCCAGCGGTATTAATTGTTACTGCAAAATATTGAAGCGATATCCAACGATATGAATTTGTGTTTCTCCTTAATAGATAGACCAATTCTGCTTGTGCTGGTAATGGCAACCCCTCATTCGGTGGGCGCAAAGGGGGTAATACTTCCTATATCACTAACCATCAGATATTGATTCTTGCTTTCTCTTGATCCATCTGGGTTTCTGTAAATAATCGTTCCGTATGGAAGACCGCCAATTAGCTTCTCGAATTGGATGAAAAAAACATCCCCTTCGATCCAGCTTTTCCCCTTATCTTGATAAGATCCCATGATGAATTTAAATTCCCCGTTTTTTGTCCATTCCCACCTCAATTCCTTACCTGTTAACATAGCGGTTCCAGTGACTTTACGATCGAAAAGAAGCGATTTGACCTCCTGTCCGTTGATCCGGTTTTCCTTTAATATTATATAATAGTCAGTGGGTTTACCTGGGGCTCCGGCCTTTATTAGGGCGTCAGCTATGCGATCCAGTTTTTTAGGGTCTGCGAAAGGAAAGTAAAGTAGAATATCATTTAGGTTGCGAACCGGCGACATCCTGCTTTTTAAGAAAATCTCATATGCAGTGTGGGCTTCTTCGTTTCGGCCTTGAATGCCATATATTATCGATTGAGAAAGCGCAACCGATCCAGATAATTCAGGGTTTAGCCTTTTTGCTCTTTCCAGTAATTGCATGCTTTCTTGAAGGTTTCCATCAGGCAAATATGCCTTCCCCAACTGCATTAAGTAAGTAGTTGGATTGTTTGGATCTAATCGCTGTCCCATTTTTGCTGATTCGATGGCCTCACTGTTTTTACCCATAAACCAGAGTATATTGGACATCCATGCATATAGTTCAGGATCGTTGGGGTCCATCGCTACCGCCCGTTGAATTTCAGCGAGGGCTTCATCGCGCTGGTATCGCAAAAGATAAAATTGGGACATTAGCCCATGAGACAGGGCTGTTGGCTTTTTCATGGCTTTTTTCAGCAGGAGTTGCGGTTTCGCCTTAACTGCAACCAATTCCTGGCGGTTGGTCACGCCCAAGCCTTGCCTAAGTTCCGGTGTTGCATACTGAATTGCTTTCCAATATAGGACAGCCAGCGCTGCATAGGCTCTGGCAAACTCAGGATCGAGTTCCACGGACTTTTCCAGATGAATTTTTGCTTCAGCGAAGCCCGCTTTCGTTAGCAGACGATAGCCTTGCCAGCCTTTAAGAAACTCGTCGTATGCCTGAAGATTGTCCGTCCCCTTATCCGTTAAGGCTTTCTGTTCGCTGGCAGTGAGTTTCAGCGCCAGAGCCGATATGATTTTCCGGGTGATTTTGTCCTGCAGGGCAAAGATATCGTTCATGTCACCATCGTAGCGATCGGCCCAGAGGTGATGTCCACTTGCTGCATCTATCAGTTGTGCGTTAATGCGGACACGATTTTCCGCCTTTCGGACGCTCCCTTCAAGTACGTATCGAACTCCCAGCTCCTCGGCAATCTGCTGGACTTTTATATTCTTCCCCTTGTAGGTAAATGATGACAGGCGGGAGATAACCAAAAGGTTAGATATTTTCGAGAGGTCGGTAATCAAGTCTTCGCTGATGCCGTCACCAAAATATGCCTGATCAGGATCATTGCTCATGTTGTCGAAGGGCATTACGGCAATGGACGCCTTTTCAGAAATTGGCGACGCAACTTTTTCCACCGAGACAGGCTCTATCCTTCCGGATTGATGAAGGTAGATATTATAAGAAACCAATCCACCGATTATGATGGCTGATGACAGTATAGACGCCATAGCGATCTTGCGTGACATCCATCCCAAAAACCGTTTTTCCCCGATGACCTTTCCAGCACATTCCGGGTTCGTTAATATTTTGTAGACCCTTACGGGGTTGGCAATATTCTTTACTGCGTGCTCTCCTGAAAATTGGTAACCACAATCAAGTTTGTTTCTGATATTGTCAAAAGCGGTTCCCGAAATGGCGATGCCACCCGGATCAGCCAACCCTTCAACCCTTGCGGCAATGTTGACGCCGTCGCCATATATTCGATCCTCGTCTTGAATAACATCACCGAGATTAACGCCGATTCTGAACATCATTTTACGGTTTTCAGGCAACTCGTCATTTTCCACTTGGAGCCCTTCTTGAATTGCAACGGCACATGAAACCGCATCCACGATGCTTCTAAATTCCGCTAAAAGATTATCACCTGGAGAATCAACAACCCGCCCGTTGAATGCCTGAACTTTTTCGGAAATAAGGTTACGACGTGATTTGAGTGTGCTGACAGTGGCAACCTCGTTATCACCCATTAGGCGGCTGTAACCGGCGACGTCAGCACTGAGGATGGCGGTGAGTTTGCGTTTGTAGTTTTCATCAGCCATTAGAGACCTCCGAAACTATATGCGAAATTAATCGGAATGAAAGATTGGAGAGGCGAGGTCGAGAGGGAAGTCAGCAAATAAACTGACAGGTCAGTTTTAGATTGAGTCCAGCTTAAATCTAAATAATGCGATATCGTTAAATTTGTCAAGATTTTTGAGGTGTTGGTGTGGAAATGCAACTACTTATGGGGTGTGTCAATCCCGCTTGATTTTATAAATGAAAATTAAAAACCGTGGACGGATGGTGATTGGCAAATGTAAACGTATATTCTCGAAAATTTATAACGATTGCAGATACTCGTTTCAAACAAGGCACTTACGCGAACAAAATCAAAAACATGCCACTGCCACCACCTAAAAACCGAACAGCATACGGGAAATACCTATATTTCGTAGTACCCAACAAGCTGGAAATATTCCTCCAAGATTACCGTCAGATTCTAATGGCCCATTTTAGAAGGATCGAAGTCGAAGGCGGTTCCGATTACTGGACCTGCGGTCAAGACCACGATCCCAGGAATTGGGACTGAGAACCCTGGCAGCATCTCGAACGGCTTTGTCGAAACCAAGGCCTGGATGATTTTGCCGTAAGGGCATCCTATTATAGGTGTCGGGGACGGAATCTGGAATTCAAATACCAGGTTTTAAATGATGGGATTGTGGAAAACGAACCACGGTTCGTTTTTTCAATGGTTTTAACGATATCGTTCATATCCTGCGGCCTTCAGTTCCGAAAGTCACTATTAATCAAGTGTGCTTCGATAGGTTTCAAACTCAAAACGGTTTTGAGTCGACGGACGATTCCACCCAGATTTTTTATCGAAGGGCGCTTGTTCACAACAACTTCAGAGAAATTCCTTTCACGCTGTCCACCATCGCTGAATACGCAGGGTTAATGGATAGCAACCAGAGAAATCTTGCCACCACCGTTGAGACGAATATCCTGGAGGCGCTAAAAGAACATGGCCTCATTGATTCCTACGAAAAAATAGGCGACGATTCGAAAATGCCCAAATATATAATCAGGCGATCTGGAACAGGGATGAAATGAAAAGCGAGGGATGTAGCAGGGTCGGTAAATGATGTAGCAGGGTCGGTAAAGAAGATAGCAGGGTCGGTAAAAGCCAGAAATTTGTAACCATTTGAATTAGAATGATTTCCGGAGAAATTTTAAGAACACATGATATTATATGATAATATATGGACGTCAAAGCATCCCTTTCGGGACGCTTTGCCTGGGAGACCATTTATTTTTGAGATGTTTTTGAATGAGAATAAAAGCAGGTGTAAATGGTTTAAATAGGAGAAGGTTGCTGGCAACTTTCGTTTGAGATGAAAGAGATGGTTTAATCTGAAAGCAATCATCCCCCAAAAAAAAATTAAAAAATGGTCAAGGGAGGTCACACACGGTGGTTGCTGCTTTTTTTAATGGATTTCTATATAATTGCCTGTGAGATGGTTGGTGGACAGGTCTTTTTTTGACAGCGGCGATTAACCAGACACTGCAGAACCGTTTTCATCCTGATATCCGTTCTCGATTTAGAATATTGGCCTGCGATCCGGACTGGACGAATTTTTCGCGTTCAAAGAAAAAACGCAGGATACTGCGTTTTTGAACGGTGGGATCGGAATTGGCTGAAAATTTCCAATATTCAATCGAATCATTTCCTGGTGATTAGTCGGAGCTATCCCATGAACTGAGATAAATGTGTCAACTGCCACATCTTTTTTCCTACTTGTGCTTAGTACTGGGATGGTTTATTCGACCAAGATTTCAGATTTCATGAATAGGATAATAATGGTTGAAGGCCAACGCTCAGAAAAATTGGATATCACAAGTTATTTCTTAGGTTTTAGATTGCCGATTTGTTGGAGTTGTCACCACCCTCCAAGGTGCAGCTTTATACCAGAAACGGCCAAGATCGATGTGAATCCATTTTTCACCGCTAAAAAACATACGCATACTGATTGACGAAGAAAAACCCGAAATCCGTCTCTGGAAATCGGGCTTTGGTGAGATCGTCCAATTCTGATGAGTTGGAACGATAGGTATTTTTGATTAAAGCCGAGCATCACACGCAACTAAATTTCAACCCGCTCATGTCACGTGGCCGCTTGTATTTGTTTTCTGTTGAAGAAACAAAGCTTCGCAACTGGCACAATAGGCGATTTTTTCTACCTAAAGTGAATGCTGCGTGTCAGGTGCTAACCTTATTCAGAATATGCGCTATAACCTCGCTGTGTTCTTTTTGTGGACTGAACATCACGATGTCGGTTTCTTCTTCCGCTCTAACACTGTGTCCGGGAGGCCAATAGAACAGATCGCCGATACGTGCCGTCTCTTCTTCTCCACCTGTGTAAATTGCAGTGATGGCCCCCTTCACAACGTAACCCCAGTGTGGACACTGACAGCGGTCACCATCAAGTCCATGAAGCAACTCCGTTATGTCAGTACCGGCTCCAAAAGAAAAATATTCTGCCCCCATCTTTTCATATCCAGTAACGTCGCCAAATTCGGTCTGCTGCCTGGCTGTAGCGCCGGGCACATCGATCTGAACTGGCACATCTTCTTTTGCTATGCGCATGATAATATCCTCCTTGTTATCCTGTTACTTGGGCTAAATATTGAACCCTCTGTACCATATAAATGTTAAATTTATGACTACATTGTGGTACTGTCAAGCGTTTGGCTCGGATGATTAATCATGGACGATAATCTCTCTCTATTAATCCCCAAAGGTCTGATACATTGAGATTTACAGGCAGGCGGTCGGATTGGTCGATCTGTGATACATTGAGATCATATAACCAATCAGAAATTATGGGAATCTCCCTGATATGCTTTGTTAATCTCCACGATACAACCTGAGCCTTTATTTTGGCAAGGTTTTGCCCATTATGATTATTTTCAAACATCGTTGGAAAAATGGGGGGTTGATGTTTACAAGGTTGTTGGAGATATCCACGGTTGTGAGTAGCCTTTAAGGTGGCTATCAAGACCCTTAATCTAACATGGAAGGTAATATGTATTTCTCCATAATTTGGACTATCCGTTTATGTCCTTTTGGGTTGTCATCTGGCTTGCTTGTAAAAACGGCCACTAAATTCAATTCAGGGACGACCATTACCCTCTGCCCGCCATGGCCTGCCGCAAAAATTGTTTCGTAAAAATGATTCCCACCTTTATATCTGGAAAGCCACCAATAATAGCCGTAACCCAGTTCGTTATCGGAAGTGTAGGGTCTGGTAGATACGTCGATCCATTCTTCAGACAAAATTTGCTGTCCATGCCATTGACCACGATTTAATATCAGATAACCGATTTTTGCCATATCGCGGGGACGCATGAACATACCTCCGGCTGTTAATGTATTCCCATCCGCCAATGTATGCCAAAGGTAATCCGAAATCTGCAACGGATTAAAAAGATATTCCTTTGCAAATTCAGTCACAGGCATTCCTGTCATTCCTTCAAGGATTGGCCCGCATAGTGCCGGTGCTGCAGAGTGGTACTCAAATTCCTCCCCTGGTTCACTAACGAGCGGTAAGCTAAGCGTTTTATTGATCCAATTTTCGGGATACCAAATCAGGGTATTAGCCGGACCGCTTTCATCAAATCCCCATCTCATGGACAGGACATGGTGCAAGGATACTTTATCTTTTCTGGGGTCCCAGTTGGCACCCTTATCAAATTCCGGAAAAAAATCTAATAGCTTTCCGTCAACGCCCTTTATAAAGCCTTTATCGAAAGCAATACCCATTAACACAGAAGTAACACTTTTTCCTGCTGATCTAAATTCCTGGAGCCAATAACGATTATTGTAATACAAAAATTCTTCAAGAATGAGGCTATCATTCCTAATGAGAACGATGCTGATAAGGTTTGGATATTTACCGGCAAAAATGGCTTCCATCATATTATTGATGATTTTTTCATTGACACCTTCTTCGGCCAAAGAAGAAACTTGCCATCCATCATTTATCTGTAATGGCGCATGATAAGTATAATCTTTTAGGGGTGCACCAGATTCATCAGCCCTGGGAGGAATATGTGTACAAGCAGTAATTGAAAGGATGATTATGATCAATGAGGAGGTGTATTTAAACGGCAGCCCTCGACAAAACATTTTAGGCGCCTCCAGTTTTGTTTTGGTGGATGCATCTTGCCAATATCCTAATTCTTAACCGGGTGGCGATTAATTGAGAGTACCTTAACAAAACCTGGCTTTTCAAAACCTGCACTTGCTTGCCATAAATTAAAAAGTCACAAAATTACAATATGTTACAGATGCCAAATTGTAAGATGAAGCATTTACCCATCAGGGTAGACCACCTTCATGGTCCACCCTGATCTTCAAAATGGTTTTTGCTAAAGAAACTGAAATTTACGCTTGAATCAGCGGTGCGGCTTTTTTGCATCCGCTGGATTTATTTCAGTTAGGCTAAAAAGTTCGTCGACAAGCTCTGACAAACCTGTGTTTAAAAACATCCATTAATCAAGAGTTGGATAATCAGTGTAGCCCTGCTCATCGCCGCCATAAAAAGTAGCTTCGTCAAAATCATTGAGTGGTGCGCCTTCGCGAAACCGTTTTGGCAAATCGGGATTGGAGATGAATAATCGACCAAATGTGACCAAGTCACACAATCCCGAATCGATTCTTTGGTGCGCCTCCTCAGCCGAATAATTGCCATTGGCAATGTAGGCGCCTTTGAAATTCTCTCGAATCGCATGAATGACTGCTTTCGGACGTCCATTTGATGCATTCCCCTGGAAGGAATCCTCGACTACTTCAATGAAAGCAATATCTCTATAATTGAGTTCTTTCGCGAACGCACCGTAGGTCGCCACCGGGTCATTGTCATGCATGTCGTTGAAGGTTCCCGTTGGTGAAACCCGGATCCCGGTGCGGTCAACACCCCAGACGTCGACCACCGCATCTACCACCATTAGTGGAAAGCGCAGGCGGTTATCGATGGAACCGCCATATTCATCTGTACGCCGGTTTGACTTGCTGCGAATGAACTGATCAAGCAAATAACCGTTTGCACCGTGAATCTCAACCCCGTCAAAACCGGCCCGCTTGGCATTCATTGCGCCTTGACGGAACTGCTCGACAACGCCAGGGATCTCGTCCGTCGAGAGAGCTCTCGGTTCTAATACTTCGACCAAGCCGGATTTTTCATCTATGAAAGTTTGCGCACCCTCCGGCTTGATGGCCGAGGGTGCAACAGGTTGCTGAGAATCAGGTTGCAACTCGGGTCGGGAAATTCGCCCAACGTGCCAGAGTTGCAGATAGATCCGTCCACCGGCGTCATGCACCGCCGCAGTGACTTTGCGCCACCCTTCGACCTGGGCGTCGGAATAGATCCCGGGCGTGAACGCATAGCCCTTGCCTTGCGGCGAGACTTGGGTCGCTTCGCTAAAGATCAATCCAGCACTAGCCCGTTGTGCATAGTAGGTAGCATTGAGTTCCCAAGGAATATCACCCGGCTGTTTCGAGCGCGACCGAGTCAATGGGGCCATAAGTACCCGATTGGGTAGTTTAAGATTTCCTAATGTGAAGGGTCGATACAATGCACTTTTTTCTTCGAACATCTTGGTCTCCCATGTTATGCTCAATGTTTGAATCAGAGGTGTGGCTTAAGTAGACGATTAATTGTTGTTCACATGGAAATGAAAATAAGCAGTCTAACAGCAACCGCAATGGGAGTGAAAAAAACTCAATTTATTGAGAAAAAAAGTCGGCGGCAAACTCTTTTAATTTTTTGATAAGCAGGCAAAAATAGGTTCTGGCTATCCCACAAAAACGCAGCTCACCGTTTCGTGTGGTATCTTGCCATAAACTGTCCTTTGTAATTTATTGCAATTACATCAAATAAGGTTTAAGTATCACAACGGGTCAGGGCAATTCTGGATCTGTTTTAGATAGCAGAAAGTGCAACCCGCCTCATTGTTGCTCTTTGTTGGAGATAGCCCCAGTTTAATGTCTGAAGCTCGATCCTATGATATTGTTCGACCAGATAAAGATGAAAAGCGTGAATTTTTTTACTAATCCACGCTTTTTTAATAGTTATCCCATTTAAGGAATGGAATTAAAAAACTACTTTGCTTTTAGTTTGTAATAACAGCACGGACTTTCACCTTTAAATGGATACTCATGATCGTTTGGGTCGTAAACCAGCGAAATATTTTTTTCGTTGCAGCCATCATATTTGACAACATCGGAAGTGATTGTGACCTCACGCTCACAAGTTTGGTTCCAAGCCGCATTATTGATTTTTACCACTATCTTTTCTCCACGAGCTTCAAATATAGAATCGATCACCCCACTACTGTTCCCACGCCATTCTACCAACCACCCGTTGGGTCGAAGTAGCAGAGCCTTGATTTCATCTGACCCGACAGCGGAAGTTTTCCCTCCGGCAATCGCATAATCAAGTGTACTTAGACTAAAAAACAAAACAATTGCTAACGTCAATGCGAAGATTCGAGAACAAGACATGGTCTATCCCCTTTCACAAGTTTCGGCATTAAATAGCGTTAAGCTTGTTTGGACATCACCCCCTTACAACACCGTATTTCGGAACAAATCAAATGGTTATGCCAGACACAAATTGTAAGGTCTAATTTGGGGAGAAAGGTAAGCGAGTATTGGTGGTCGATGTGGGTGCGGTAGTTGGAAATTCAGGCGGATCGATTAAAAGAGTCTCAACTGTAGATTAGCCCCGAAGTCGGTATCGATTGAAATTTCCCCATAAAATACATATCCCAATAACAATTCAAACGTCAATACCATTTTGAAACAAATTGATAAAAATATCTTGCCTCACCTACAACTACTTGAAACTATGTCATTTGTGAAAATTGGATTTGGCAATCCCAATGTCGGCGTTGAATAGATTTGGGATCATCTCGGGACGAGCAACCCAAAATGTGAACAAATCCGACAATTTTTCCCAAATGGCAAAGGATAGCACCTATCCCGGATGATAGTATAATTCCTTGATTTATAATATAAACCTGATAAAAATTATTAAAGCTTTCTAAGCAATCCCCACGTTTTAATACGATCACCAATTTTTATAGGCGGTTTTTCATCGTATAGCGGTGAGTAACATTGTCCTTACGGTTGAGTAAGTGACGCAACGAGTGAATTGAAAGAAGGAGGTGTCTATGATCAATGAATCCATTGAAAGACCTCCTGCAGAAGTCGTGCAGGGTTTCAGGAGTTTGCTCTCCTATGACTCCATCACATGCGCCATTTCCGATTGCATGGGACGATTCAATGCGATGACTTCTGACATGAAGCCTCTCTTCGAAGGGATACGCATCGTCGGCACTGCAGTAACCGTTAAGACTCTCGCCGCTGATCTGGCGGCGGCTTTCAAGGCAATCGACGTCTGCCAACCCGGGGACATTGTGGTCATTGATTCTCACGGCTCGATCAATACCGCGTTCTGGGGAGAGAACATGACAATGTCTGCGCTCAATCGCGGGGTGATTGGAGCTGTGATCGACGGTGCCTGCCGGGATGTCGAGGAAATTAGAAAAATCAGATTTCCCGTAATCTGCAAGGGCATTGTTCCCAACGTGGGCGCAATTGCGGGTTACGGAGACATCAATGTTTCGATCCAGTGCGCTGGGGTGGCAGTGTCGCCTGGGGACATCGTGGTTGTTGACGGCAATGGAGTGGTAGTCGTGCCAGTGGCTGATGCTGATGAGATTCTTCAGAAAGCACAGCGACTTCTTCAGACAGAACATCTCCTTCAAGAAAAGATCAAGGCGGGCGCGACTATCGGCGAGTTAGTTAAAATAGATGAGGTGTTTAAGACCACGTTCGCTTACCAGAGCAAAGCACTGGAAAGTGACTGAAATGCCGTTCGCTCAACGAGGCGGCCGCAGATCGACAGATAGCGTTCCATTGAACCAACTCTTAGAAATTACATAAAATATTACGATATGTCTATACCACTAAAATGATCCGAACGGTAACCCAGGGATTATAGTAGCTGACAAGTTGGAGAATTGCATATCAATTCAAATAAAAAAGGCAGAGATAGAAGATGCCCCTGCCTTTTGTCAAAACTAAAACCATAAATTCATTAAAATTGACAATTTACATTTTAGCTCCTGCATCCTTGAGCATATTTATTATCTCCGGTGGCGCTTTTATTTCTTCGGCTACAAATAAAGTGGTATATCCGCCAACATTTTTTGAATTTACATCCGCGCCATTTTTGATTAACGTTTGAACAATTTCAACGTGCTTTCTATATACGGCTTTCATTAGAGCAGTCCATCCATCAAAATCCTGCGTATTTAAGGCGGCCCCCTTTTGAATGAGAACCTTTACAATCTCAGTATGCCCGTTGTCTGCCGACCACATCAAGGGGGAGCACCGTCTGAAGCATTGAGAATCGATGTCAGCTCCGTTAGCCAGCAGGATTTGTACGCATTCGATGTTTCCAAGTTTTGAAGCAATAATCAACGGCGTGCTCTCAAATTCACCCCTTGCATTAACATCTGCTCCTTTTCCCAATAAATCTTTTACCATTGAAATATTTTCGTCCTTGACTTCCTGTATCAACGCAGAATCTAATTCGGATGACCAACCTGTAGCCGGAATTAAAAGGAAAATAAACAATGCCATAATGACACAAAAAATACGTACTCCATGCTCTGCATTTCGATTAATTTTGAACAT
>Ga0316187_10004393_pt1 | contig 12191 bp, 10 predicted proteins | sample CroRivburrow1_MG_FD_204927 | JGI IMG/M metagenome (GOLD analysis project Ga0316187, IMG submission 204927) | Coastal sediment microbial communities from Maine, United States - Cross River worm burrow 1 | ecosystem: Environmental > Aquatic > Marine > Coastal > Sediment | place: USA: Maine...
CAAAACGGACATCACCCGACTCCAGGTGCGGATTGGTCGTGGCAATGTAGGGCGGGTTGCTGACGATCATGTCAAAGCGCATACCGGTAAGTGGTTTACACCAGTAGCCGGTGCGGAACTCGATGGAGTGTATGCCCAGTCGTCGTGCAGTGTTGTGTGCAACCTCGATGGCGGCGGTTGCTATGTCGGTTGCAATGATCCGGCACAGTGGCCGTTCGCGGGCGATGGCGAATGCAATGGCGCCACTGCCCGTGCCAAGGTCGGCGATTGTGTGCGGCCGGTCTGCGGGTATCCGTTCCAGCGCCCGCGCAACCAGCGTTTCTGTCTCCGGGCGTGGTATCAGTGTGTCTGTTGTAACGGTCAGCGGCAATGACCAGAATTCACGTTCGCCAGTCAGGTAAGCCACCGGTTCACCCTTGAGTCGTCGTTGCAGCAGTTGATTAAAGTGCTTGCGGCTCGCGGCCGGCAACAGCTTCTCTGGCCAGGCATGGAAATGGCTGCGTGGTTGCTGCAATACGTGTCCGAGCAGTACCTCGGCATCCAGTCGTGCCGATTCCGTGTTGAGTAAGCGGGTTGCCTGTTCGAGCAGTTGTCTGATCGAAATAGGGTCAGTTGCCTGATTCATTGAGGGCGGTGAGTTGATCGGCCTGGTACTCATTAATCAGCGGTTCAATGGCCAGGTCAAGATTGCCGGCCATGAAGTCATCAAGCTTGTAGACGGTCAGGTTAATGCGGTGATCGGTCATGCGGCCCTGGGGAAAATTATAGGTGCGGATACGTTCAGAGCGGTCGCCACTGCCGACCAGCGAGCGCCGTGCTTCCGTTTCCTCGGCTTTTTGCTTGGCCTGTTGAGTGTTCAGCAGCTTTGCCGACAGCAGCGACATGGCACGGGCACGGTTTTTGTGCTGTGACCGTTCATCCTGGCACTCGACTACGATGCCGCTCGGGATGTGCGTCAGGCGGATGGCAGAATCGGTCTTGTTGACATGCTGGCCACCGGCACCGGAGGCACGAAAGGTATCAACTTTAAGGTCCGCCGGGTTGATTTCCACCGGGTCGATATCATCGGCCTCGGGCAGAATGGCGACGGTCGCCGCTGAAGTGTGTATGCGTCCCTGGGACTCGGTTTCGGGGACACGCTGTACCCGGTGGGCGCCGGATTCAAATTTCAGTCGGGAGTACGCGCCCTGGCCGACAATGCGTGCAATGATCTCCCGGTAACCACCGTGTTCACCGGCACTTTCACTGAGTACCTCCACTGGCCATTTGTTGAGTTCGGCATAACGCACATACATGCGAAACAGGTCACCTGCAAAAATGGCCGCTTCATCACCACCGGTACCGGCACGTATCTCAAGGAAGATGTTGCTGTTGTCATGCGGGTCTTTCGGCAATAACAGTTTTTGCAGATCCAGTTCCAGTGCAGCAGCGCGCTCACGTGCCTGCTGCAGTTCGTCCTCGGCCATGCTTTTCATTTCCGGGTCCGGGTCCTTGAGCATTTCCTGTACCGAGCTGGCGTCGTCCTGCGTTTGTTGCCAGGCCCTGAAACTATCGACAACCGGTGTGAGCTGCGCATATTCCTTCGACAGGTTGCGGTACTTGTCCTGGTCTGAAATCGTCTCGGCATCGGCCAGTAGTGCGCTGACCTCGGTGAGGCGCTCTTCGATGTGCTGCAGTTTATTGACGATGCTTGCTAGCATGATTATTTGTTGTCGCTGGTCTTGAGGCGAAACAGTGTATGGACCGCTTCCAGTATGCCGGTTTCACCTTCCGATACGGCACCACGCAGGTTTACGCAGGGGTTATGCGTGAGCTTGTTAACCAGGTTGCGGGCCAGGGTGTCGATCACTTCCTGCGGCGGCTTGCCGCTCTCAAGTTGACGACTGGCCTTCTCCAGCTCGGTGTCAGCCAGCGACTGTGCATACTCGCGATAGGCACACACAGTGGGTACGGCAGCCAGTGACCGTGTCCAGGACATGAAGCGGTCAACCTGTACATCGATAATGTCTTCCGCCTGCTGTGCCGCTTCCTGGCGTGAGCGCATGTTTTCCTCGATGATAAGCTTGAGGTCGTCGACGCTATACAGGTAGATATCATCCAGCGTCGCGACATCAGCCTCGATATCCGCCGGGACGGCGATGTCCACCATCAGTATTGGACGGTGCTTGCGGGATTTCAGAGCGTTATTGACGACATCCCGGGTCAGGATGGGCGTGGTGCTGCCGGTCGAGGAAATCACAATATCGGCTTCAGCCAGGTGGGCCGGGATTTCATCCAGCCCGATGCCATAGCCGTTGAATTGTGCCGCCAGGTCATGGGCGCGTGAAACGGTGCGATTGGCGATGATCATTTTACCCATCCCCTGATCATGCAAATGCCGGGCGGCCAGCTCAATGGTTTCGCCCGCGCCAATCAGCAGCGCCGTCTGGCTCTCAAACTGGCCAAATATCTGCCGTGCCAGGCTGACTGCCGCGAAGGCAACCGACACCGGGCTGGCCCCGATGGCCGTGTCGGTACGTATTTGCTTGGCTACCGAAAATGTATGCTGGAACAGGCGGTTGACCAGGGTGTCGATGCTGCTTGTTTGCAGTGCCTGCTGATAGCTGTCTTTCAGCTGCCCCAGGATCTGGGGTTCACCCAGTACCATGGAGTCCAGCCCGGCCGCGACGCGCAGCATGTGGCGCACGGCATCAGATTCCTTATAAGTATAAAAATGTTGTTGCAGGGTGCTCCGATCCAGCTGGTGGAAGCGGCACAGCCAGTCTGTGACCGGTTCAACTATCTCCGTGTCCTGGTTGAAATACAGCTCGGTACGGTTACAGGTTGACAGTATTGCTGCCTCATGGACGCCGTCCAGCGCCGTGAGCTCGCCCAGGGCGCGGGGCAGCGACTCCGGCGGAAACGCCACCTGGCCGCGAACCTCGACGGGCGCGGTGTGGTGATTGATTCCAAGGACGGTCAAATGCATGTCAGGTTTAAGAAAATTCCCAGGCGAACGTAAAATTCTGCATGGCGGGGTCAGTTATTACAAGCCGGAGGCGAATCCTGAAGCATCTGCTCTGGATATACAACAATATGCTGATTTTGCTGTCCATTGAGTTACCAGGGTATACACGGGGCTGTTAGAATGGCAGGGATGGAAAACTTGATAATTAGACGTGTGGGCTCGATTCGTCAGCTCGGGCTTGCCATGCTGATGGCTGTGACACTGGTGTCCTGTGCCGTTTCAGGAGACAAGACCCGGACGCAGGTGCAGGCGGTTTCGGATATACAGAATGACCCGCCACCGGCTGCGGGTGCAAAGGCCGGGCTGGATACGCTGCCGCAACAGTCGCTCACCGATGACCTGGTGTTTGACATTCTGCTGGCCGAGATCGCCGGCCAGCGCGGTGCACTGGACACCTCCGTTCCACACTATCTGCAGGCGGCGCTGATCGCACAGGATCCACGGGTCGCAGAGCGTGCCGTGCAGATTGCCTCCTTTGCCAAGCAATACGATGCCGCCGAGAAGGCCGCGCGCCGCTGGGTTGAGCTTGCTCCAGACAGTGTTGATGCTCGCAAGGCACTGATTGCACTGGCACTTCACAATGATGACCGCGACGAGGTCATTATCCAGCTGGATTACCTGCTGGCCATGTCAGATGACCCGGAAGCGGGTTACAGCCTCGCGACGACCATACTTGCGCACCAGGACGACAAGGAAGCTGCGCTGGATGCGATGCAGAAGCTGGTTGCCCATAACCCGGACAATCCGCATGCGTGGATGGCGCTCAGCCGCGTTGCTGTTGCTGCGGATCAACTGGACAAGGCGCTGGAGGAAGTCAACAAGGCGCTGGTTGTGAGTCCGGACCTGCCGTCTGCCTCCCTGCTCAAGGCGCAGATACTGGTCAGGATGGAACGCAAGGATGAGGCAACACAGCTACTGGCCGATGCCGTTGACAAGCACCCAGAGGACACTAATCTGCATTTTGCCTACGGGCGCATGTTACTGGATGGGGAAGAGCTGGAGGGAGCCCGCTCGCAGTTTGCCATAGTCGTCAAACTGGAACCGGACAACCCGGAAGGCCTCTATTCACTGGCGTTGCTGGAACTGGAGACCGGGCAGTATAAATCCGGTGAAAAGCACTTGAAGCGGCTGATTGAGCTTGATCAAGGCGTGCAAAACGCCTACTACTACCTCGGTTATGCCGAGCTCAAGCAGGGTAATGATGCGGTGGCGATGGACTGGTACAGCAAGGTTGAATCGGGTGACTACTGGAGCCAGGCACAGTTACGGATCGCTGAAATCCTTGTCAGGCAGGGTAATGTCGATGCCATGCAGAGCCATATGCGGGTATTGCGCCAAAAGGATCCAACACAAAGCGTGACCTATTACCTGCTGGAGGGGCAGGTGCTGTCGGATGCAAAATTGCACAAGGAGGCCTTCGCACTCTATGGCGAAGCGCTGCAGACCAGCCCGGATAACGCCGACCTGCTGTATGCGCATTCACTGGCCGCAGAACGGCTGGGGAAACTAGAGATCGCCGAACGGGACATGCGCAGCATTCTTGAGTCGGATCCCGACGATGTACGTACCTTGAATGCACTGGGCTATACGCTGGCAGACCGGACCAATCGCTATGAAGAGGCGCTGGTGTATATCAACAGGGCCTACGCGCAGCAACCGGATGATCCGGCCATCATTGATAGCCTGGGCTGGGTGCATTATCGTCTCGGCAACCTGGATGAGGCGCGCCGTCACTTGCAGCGGGCCTGGGATATGACGCGGGACAGCGAGATTGGTGCACACCTCGGCGAGGTGATGTGGGCACAGGGTGATCGCGAGGCCGCTCGCGCGATCTGGGAAATCTCGCGTCAGTCTTCGCCTGATAACCCGATGTTGCTGGAAGTGATTAATCGATATAACCCGTGAAACGTTTTGCCGGGCTCTTTTTGATCCTGCTGCTGACCGCTTGTGCAGCAACACCCCCACTCAGAAGTAGCCGCTCAGCGGCGGAGTTTACGGACTGGCAGCTGAACGGCCGCATCGCCCTGACCCACGGTGAGCAAGGTTGGCATGCAAGCCTGCTGTGGCAGGAACGGGTGGACGGTTATCAGCTGAAGCTGTCCGGTCCGCTGGGGCAGGGCGGTTTCCAGCTGGCCGGCGATGAACACGGCGTGGTGCTGGTGGATTCCGCGGGGCATTCTTCCTTCGCACGTGACGGTGATGCCCTGCTAGTGCAGGTCACCGGCTGGCGCTTGCCGGTCACGGGTATGCATTATTGGGTACGTGGCTTGCCTGTGCCCGATGTTGAGGCCAGGCCGGTGTACGATGAGTCGGGTCACCTGAGCCGCCTTGAGCAATCGGGCTGGAATATTAATTATCAGCGTTATCAGTTGGTTGAAGGTGTGGCAGTGCCCTCGAAGATGCAGCTTGAACGGGATGATGTCAGCGTGCGGCTGGTGATCAAGCAATGGCAGCTGGGCCCGTAGTTATCACGTGGATAGAGCACTAGAATCGATACCGGCCAGCGCCAGTGGCCCGTGGCCGGCCCCGGCCAAACTCAACCTGATGCTGCATGTGACCGGACAACGCGCGGACGGTTACCATGAGCTGCAGACTGTGTTTCAGTTCCTGACCGTTTGCGACTGGTTGTTTTTCGATCTCCATGAGCAGCCGGGCGTGCAGCTGGCCGGGCAACCGGCCGGTATACCTGCCAGTGAGGATCTGTGTGTGCGGGCGGCCGCCCTGTTGCAGGAAGTCACGAAACACAAGGCTGGCGTCATGATTTATAACGAAAAACGCCTGCCCGTGGGTGGGGGGCTGGGTGGCGGCAGTTCCGATGCGGCCACCACGCTACTGGTACTCAATCGCCTCTGGGGGCTGGGCCTGCCGCCTGATGAGTTGGCACGGCTGGGACTCTCGCTGGGTGCCGATGTGCCGGTGTTTATACAGGGCCAGGCGGCCTGGGCCGAGGGCGTCGGTGAAATACTGACCCCGGTGACCCCGCCGGAGCCATGGTATTTAGTGGTGGTTCCCCCGGTAAGCGTATCAACGGCCGCTATTTTTTCCGATCCGGGTTTGACACGGGACACGCCCCGAACGAGAATACCCGACCTTCTTGCGGGCGCGGGTCAAAATGACTGCGAGGCCGTGGTCCGCCACAGGTATCCGGACGTGGGGGCGGCCCTTGACTGGTTGAGTGCATTTTCTCATGCGCGAATGACCGGTACCGGTGGCTGTGTCTTTGCCGCGTTCGAAACAGAGGCGGATGCGCAGGCGGTGGCAGTACAGGTGCCGGCTAACTGGTCCGGCTTTGTGGCACGGGGTATAAACCGCTCCCCCCTGCTGACCGCGATGGAGTGAAAAGATAAAAGTCCCATACGGGTGGGTCATTAAAGATTAATTGGGACGTCGCCAAGCGGTAAGGCCCGGGGTTTTGATCCCCGTATGCGCAGGTTCGAATCCTGCCGTCCCAGCCAATTGGAATCATCGCGTAGCGATGTGCACTGACGCAAAATGCGGCAGGATGAGAACCTCAAGGTTCGACTCGAGCGCGACAGCGCGAGAGAACGTTGCCGCAGAGCGGCAGCGGCCCGCAGGGTGAGGCGCGCAGCGACGAATAATCCTGCCGTCCCAGCCAATTGGAATCATCGCGTAGCGATGTGCACTGACGCAAAATGCGGCAGGATGAGAACCTCAAGGTTCGACTCGAGCGCGACAGCGCGAGAGAACGTTGCCGCAGAGCGGCAGCGGCCCGCAGGGTGAGGCGCGCAGCGACGAATAATCCTGCCGTCCCAGCCAATTGGAATCATCGCGTAGCGATGTGCACTGACGCAAAATGCGGCAGGATGAGAACCTCAAGGTTCGACTCGAGCGCGACAGCGTGAGAGAACGTTGCCGCAGAGCGGCAGCGGCCCGCAGGGTGAGGCGCGCAGCGACGAATAATCCTGCCGTCCCAGCCAATTGGAATCATCGCGTAGCGATGTGCACTGACGTAAAATTTGGCAGGATAGATAAGCTATGAACACTATGTCTACATCGGATTCAGACAGCCAGATAATGGTGTTCACCGGGAATGCGAATCCGAAGCTGGCGCAGGCAGTGGTCGAACATTTACACCTGCACCTGGGTGATGCCAGTGTTGGCAGTTTCAGCGACGGTGAAGTGCAGGTAGAAGTTAACGAGAACGTTCGCGGCAAGGATGTTTTCGTGTTGCAGCCGACGTGCGCACCGACGAACGACAACCTGATGGAATTGCTGGTGCTGATTGATGCCGTGCGGCGCTCATCAGCACAACGTATTACTGCGGTGGTGCCGTATTTTGGCTATGCGCGACAGGACCGCAGGCCACGCTCGGTACGTGTTCCGATTACGGCCAAGGTCGTTGCACGGATGATTGGCAATGTGAAGGCCGATCGCGTGCTGACGGTGGATCTGCATGCCGACCAGATACAGGGGTTCTTTGATATCCCGGTTGATAATGTCTATGCATCGCCGATCCTGCTGGGTGATGTCTGGAAGCAGAAGTACCCGGATATTGTGGTGGTGTCACCGGATGTCGGCGGCGTCGTCAGGGCGCGGGCACTGGCAAAACGCCTCGACGATGCCGACCTGGCGATTATTGACAAACGCCGGCCTCGTCCGAATGAGGCGCGGGTGATGAATATTATCGGTGAGGTTAAGGGACGCACCTGCATCCTGATCGATGACCTGGTCGATACGGCAGGCACCCTGTGCCTGGCAGCGTTGGCACTGAAAGAGCAGGGCGCCGTCCGCGTGGTGGCCTACTGTACACACCCGGTGTTGTCCGGTTCGGCCGTTGAGAATATTGAGTCCTCGGAGCTGGACGAACTGGTGGTAACAGACACTATTCCGCTGCAGAAAACTGCGCAGGCCTGCAGCAAGATCAGGCAGTTGAGTATTGCGGCCATGCTTGCTGAAACCATGCGACGTATCAGCATGGAAGAGTCGGTCAGTTCACTGTATATGGATTAAACTGTTTTTCGTGGCAATGTTGCTGGTGCGACATTGCCGCATCTTTTCTTCCCTGGTCGCGGGGAAGAAGTTGTCCGCACCACGAGGTGCATTTTAACCTGGAGAAGTAACATGGCTATAAGTTTTGAATTGAATGCCGAACCACGCAGTGACATGGGTAAGGGTGCGAGCCGCCGCCTGCGTCATGCGGGTAAAGTACCTGCCATCATGTACGGTGGCGACAAGGACCCTGAAGCACTGACACTGTCGCATAACGAAGTGTTGCGCAGCCTCGATCATGAGGCCTTTTATTCGCACATCCTGACTGTCAAAAGTGCTGGCAACGAGACGCAGGCAATCCTGCGTGATCTGCAGCGCCATCCCAGCAAGGCAATTATTATGCACATGGATCTGCAGCGCGTCAGTGCCAAAGAGAAACTGAAGACGCAGGTGCCTGTGCATCTTATTGGTGAGGATGTTGCGCCGGGTGTGAAAGCGGGTGGACTGGTTTCACACGATCTAACAGAAGTCGCGGTCGAATGTCTGCCGAAAGACCTGCCTGAATATATCGAGGTTGATCTGTCTGCACTCGATGTGGGTGAGTCCATTCACCTGTCCGACCTGACAGTGCCTGACGGTGTGACGCTGACTGAACTGGCGCGCGGTGAGGATCATGACAGCTCGGTTGTCTCCCTCCATGTCAAACGCATTGCTGAAGAAGTCGAGGAAATAGCACCGACAGCCGAAGGTGTTGACGCCGGTGAGGAAGCCCAGGATGCCGGTGAAGGCGAAAGCTAAGCGGTTTTGACCCTTGGCTGCCATACAGCTCGTTGCCGGGCTGGGTAATCCTGGTGCAAAGTACGAACAGACCCGGCATAACGCCGGGTTCTGGTTTGTAGATGAAGTTGCCCGCCAGTACAACGCCCGGTTCAAGTCCGAAAGCAAATACAAAAGCGAGGTTGCGCGCTGCTCGATTGCCGGCAACGACTGTCGATTGCAGAAGCCCCTGGACTTTATGAACCGCAGTGGTCTGCCGGTGGCATCACTGGCCGGTTTCTACCAGATTCCACGTAGCAGCATCCTGATTGTGCATGACGATCTGGATCTGCCGCCGGGTACTGTGAAGCTGAAAAAGGGCGGTGGCCACGGTGGGCATAATGGCCTGCGTGACTTGATCCCGCATCTTGGTGGTAACGATTTCCTGCGCTTGCGTATTGGCATTGGGCATCCCGGTCACCGTGATGATGTGGTGGCGTATGTTCTGATGAATGCATCCCGTGATGACAGGACAGCCATTGAGCAGGCAATAGACGAAGCCGTGAAGGTGTTACCGGATATCATTGCCGGTAATCTTGACAAGGCAATGAAAGAGTTGCACACGGCGAAATAACAGACTTTAACCAGCAGGATAAATATGAGCGTCAAATGCGGCATCGTAGGTCTTCCCAACGTTGGCAAGTCAACCTTGTTCAACGCCCTCACCGAGGCGGGTATACAGGCGGAAAACTACCCGTTTTGCACCATTGATCCCAATATCGGCATTGTGCCGGTGCCGGATTCGCGTCTCGACCGGCTGGCTGAAATCGTCAAGCCACAGAAGGTACTCAACACCACCATGGAGTTCGTCGACATCGCCGGACTGGTTGCCGGTGCTTCAAAGGGTGAGGGCCTGGGCAACAAGTTTCTGGCTAATATTCGCGAGACCGATGCTATTTGCATGGTGGTGCGCTGTTTTGATGATGATAACGTCGTCCATGTTTCCGGCAGTGTTGACCCGTTACGTGATATTGAAGTCATCAATACAGAACTCGCGCTGGCCGATCTGGAGACCGTCGAGAAAGGCATTACGCGCGCCGGCAAGACTGCCAAGAGCGGTGACAAGGAGGCAAAGGCAAAACTGGCCATGCTGGAGGCTGTCCGAGACCATCTTGATGCGGGCAGCATGGTCAGCAGTATGACACTTGATGAGGAGCAGCAAGCGCTGATTTACGACTTGCATTTGCTGACCGTCAAGCCGGTGATGTATGTCGCCAATGTCAGTGAAGACGGCTTCGAAAATAACCCTTACCTGGATGCAGTGCGTCATCGGGCGGTAGACGAGGGTGCCGAGACGGTTGCCATTTGTGCGGCTATTGAGGCAGAGCTGGTTGAGCTCGACAGTGCAGAGCGCAACGAGTATCTGGATGAGCTGGGGTTTGATGAGCCGGGACTGAACCGCGTCATCCGCGCCGGCTATAAACTCCTCAAGCTGCAGACCTATTTCACCGCCGGGGTGAAAGAGGTTCGCGCCTGGACGACACCGGTCGGCGCCACTGCACCACAGGCTGCTGGTGAGATCCACACCGATTTCGAGAAGGGCTTTATTCGCGCCGAAGTGGTCGCCTACGACGATTTCATCGCATTCGGTGGTGAAAATGGTGCAAAAGAAGCCGGAAAATTGCGTTTGGAGGGCAAGGACTACATCGTACAGGACGGTGATGTCATGCATTTCCGCTTTAACGTTTAGCAGCCAGATTGCATCCACCTGAATCAGCAGGGAAACTTGTCTGGAGGTACCGTTTTCAGTTACCCTTACGCCCCCTTGGCTACGTAGCTCAGCCGGTTAGAGCACAGCATTCATAATGCTGGGGTCGGTGGTTCAAGTCCACCCGTAGCTACCATTAACTCATTGAATGATAATAACTTTTCTGCTTTGTAAGGCTCCTGTTCCTCGCGCACCTTAAGCGGTGAGGGAGTTTTGCGGGAGTCTTCCTTGCAGACCTTGTTGGCGGCTGCAATAAGGTTGCGCAATTCTGCTGCGGAGTAGTGTGTCGTAATCCGACCTGATTTGTGCCCGAGCAGATCCTGGCGATCCTCAAACGATACATCTTCAGCACGCAGCCGCCGTCCAAAGGTGTGCTTCAGGTCATGTATCCGTATGCGTAGAAAACCATTAGTTATCCTCAGTCAAAAGGCTACAATCAGCTAATTTGTTGTTTTCGGTTAAGTGCCGGGGACATCAAATATGTCGGGATCAGTACATCATCATCCGTGCCCCCCCCCCCACACCATAACCGGCACATGAGCAGGGAAGACCTTGCCCGACAGGTAAAGAACCGCCGGAAGATTGTACTCAACGGTAGAGACAGCGGCTTCAGCAACATACCGGATCCCCTGCCTGGCACGGTCGGGAACCTTCTCAAACCAGCCTCGGGAATGATTGAGGACATGCAGGCCATTGATGCACCGGGTGTTCGAAGGATTATTGCGGAGACTGGCAAGACAGCCCCGGACAAGCCGCTTTTTATCTGTGTCGGCGGCCCCTTGACAGCAGTTGCCAGCGCCTGGCTAATGGATAATTCCATTGCAGACAACATCATTGTCGCCTGGCTTTCAAAGTCCAAGGATGCGATGACGGGATTCAATGGATGGTCGGATAGCTGGGCAGCCTATATCGTGCTTGAAAAACTCAGGCTCGTTCAATTTACCTCACAAAGCAAACCCTTTTCTCACGTTCCCAGGCAAAGGTTAAATGAGCTACCGGAATCCGAGGCGCGCGATTATATGTTGACTCTTGATCCTGTCATAATTGCACCAGAAGGTGATGCTGATGGCCCTCCGGCCATATCAGTTATGAGATCGGATTATGTGAAAAGGGCCAAACGGGCCTCGTTTGGCGGCTGGTCAATCAGGGATGGCGACACGTTTCCCTTATTCACAGATGATCCTGATGGTCAAACAGTCGTCGTCACAGAAGCAGATAGCGAGGTCGCCACGGAAGAATGGTGGCGGGCGATGAGAACCCCGGCTGCCTGGGGGCATCGACCATCCAAAATTTACAACTCGATCAATGCTGAAGATACCTTAATTCAATAATGACAAAACATAATAATATTTCGTCGAACGCTAATAGTGATCATGTGTGGATTTGGCTATCTTCCCTTGCGCTCACCTTCGTCATCACCTATCTCGCAAATTCGTTTCTGCTTGATACCCGTATCATGGGGTTTGAAATTGGTCTGTTTTCTATTGTAGCGATCGGCTTTTTCTGCTTCACACTGGCTGCCATCAGTTTCAGTTACCTGTGGAAGCAGCAGCGTATTACAAACAGCGGCCTACAGAACATTGTATTCTCCAGCCTGATCTCGCTGATAGCGCTTGTTACCCTTGACAGTGTGTTTTCTGCCTACATTCGTTCTACAACCCCTGATGCTGTCGCTGATACCCGGCTTTTTGACAAAAACACCAGTATAGC
>Ga0316187_10004394_pt1 | contig 12191 bp, 10 predicted proteins | sample CroRivburrow1_MG_FD_204927 | JGI IMG/M metagenome (GOLD analysis project Ga0316187, IMG submission 204927) | Coastal sediment microbial communities from Maine, United States - Cross River worm burrow 1 | ecosystem: Environmental > Aquatic > Marine > Coastal > Sediment | place: USA: Maine...
TTTGTTATGGAAAAAAGACTTAGTTTTGTTTTTGCATTTTAGGCAATGATCATTAATATCCTCATATTATTCGCCGGGCTTGTCGTCCTGATCTTTGGTGGTGATTTTCTAATTAAAGGATCATCAAGTATTGCTTTGAAAATGAAACTATCACCCCTGGTGGTCGGACTGACTATCGTAGCTTTCGGAACATCTGCTCCTGAATTATTGATTAGTGTAAAAGCTGCTTTGACCAGTAGCCCTGACCTGGCCATGGGTAATGTAATAGGCTCAAATATTTGTAACCTGGCACTTGTACTCGGTCTTACGGCAATTATATCCCCGATATATGTAAAGAGGAATACCATTTGGATAGATTGGCCTATGACAATGGGAAGTTCATTATTACTTTATATACTCGTCCGCGAAGGATTTATTAATTCCTATGAGGGCCTGATATTTATATTTATATTAGTTCTGTATTTGTTTTTTGTTATCAGAAAATCAAGGAAGGATATAAATGTAGCAAGGGAACTTCAACAAGAATTTAATCTTCCAAAATCTTCTTCGACTTATTTAAAGGACTTTACGTATATAGCAATAGGCTCAATTGGCCTGTTTTTAGGTGCAGAATTATTCGTCAGTAGTGCCCAGGATCTTGCCAGAAATTTGGGAATAGAAGAACGTATTATTGGTATAACAGTTGTCGCTTTAGGTACTAGTTTACCTGAATTGGTTACAGCTACTGTCGCTTCATTCAAAAAAGAAACGGATCTGGCTTTAGGTAACTTAATGGGATCCAATATATTTAACATTTTATCTATATTAGGTATTACAAGTATAATTAAAGAAATAGAGGTTAGTGATGTAATTCTGAATACCGATATCATTTGGATGCTCGGAATTACACTGATTATATTGCCTATGATGTTATCAAAACGACAGATCGGTCGTGTAGAAGGTGTCATCTTACTGTTCATATATATATACTATACATATACCGTTGTTTGGTAATATTGATTTTGTCTGCTTTAGCTAAATATTTATCAGTTTATTTTGCCAGTATGTTTAAATTTATTGGTGGCCCAGCTATGGGTATGGCATTTGGTCTGACATTCTGGGAAACTGTAGGCCTCACAACAATTGGAATGATGACTTCTGTGGTTATTATTTCCACCTTTGGACCCGGATTCAGGAATTGGATTGATAAAATATTTAGAAGAAACAGAAAGCTTTTTACAAAGCGGAACAGAAGGTTTGTTACATTCTGGAAAAAATATGGTCTCTTTGGCGTTTCCTTTTTAACCCCGGTTGTTTTTTCTCCGGTGCTTGGGGCATTACTTGTCAATGCCTTTGGTGGATCAAAAAAGAAAATCATTACTTATATGCTTATGAGTGCTATTTTCTGGGCTTTCCTTCTAACTAAGTTTTCCTATCTTATTCCACAGATTGTTCCCTAAAGCATAGATCAATTACATAATGTCTGCAGTCTTGCAAATGACCTGACTACATTTATCTAGATACATTAATCACTTCATTACAATAAATTGTAATTTTGAAGAAAAATGGACAGAACGTGATGAACGATCAACCGAGCATAAAAGCCTTAGGCTATCTTGATCTACCAATTGAAGAGAACCTGGATCTTATTAGTGAAATTGCCAAGCTTAAAAAGGAAAAAAACGCAGTAATTCTTGGCCATTTTTATATTAACCCGGAGCTACAGGATATATCAGATTTTGTTGGAGACAGCCTTGGCCTGTCTCAACAGGCTGAGCAAACGACCGCAGATATAATTGTTTTTTTAGGCGTGCATTTTATGGCTGAGACAGCAAAAATTTTGAATCCATCCAAGAAGGTACTCATTCCTGACCTCAATGCTTCATGTTCTCTGGCTGAATCAGCTCCTGCAGAGGCTTTTAGAGCTTTTAAGAAGAAATATCCTGACCATAAAGTGATAAGCTATATTAATTGCACAGCAGATATCAAGACATTATCTGATGTAATTTGCACGTCTTCCAATGCTGTTAAGATCGTTGAAAGTTTCAGCAAGGAATCAAAGCTTATCTTTGCTCCCGACAAAAACCTGGGCAATTATATCAATGGACTAACCGGAAGAGAAATGGTATTGTGGGATGGGGCTTGCATGGTACACGAACAATATTCCCTGGAAAAGATCCTGGATTTGAAAGGGAAATATCCGGATGCAAAATTTATCGCACATCCTGAATGTGAAAAACCGCTTTTAATAATTGCAGATTTTGTCGGTTCAACTACTGCGCTTCTTAATTATACGATTAATTCGGATGAAAATCGTTTTATTGTAGCTACCGAAAGTGGCATTCTTCATCAGATGAAGAAATCTTCACCAGATAAGATTTTTATACCTGCTCCATCAATAGATGCAACCTGTGGATGTAATGATTGTAGTTTTATGAAATTGAATACACTGGAAAAGCTATATTTAACTTTAAAATACGAACAACCTGAGGTGATCTTGAACGAAGAAATCATGGATAAGGCCCGGAAACCCATACTCAGGATGTTAGAAATATCGAAAAATATATAATTCGACTTTGGAAAGATTTGAATCAGAATATTTAATCATTGGGTCTGGAATTGCTGGATTAAATCTGGCTTTACAGATGGCCGAATCAGGAAGAGTCCACGTAATATCAAAAACACACCTTGATGAAACAAATACTAATTATGCCCAGGGTGGGATTGCCTCTGTAACCACGGAATCAGATAGTTTTGAATCACATATAAATGATACATTAACTGCTGGAGCGGGACTATGTCATAAGGATGCGGTGGAAGTAATGGTATCCGAAGGCCCGGATCGAATAGATGATCTGATAAATTGGGGTGTTAATTTCTCGAAGTCAAAGGAAAATTCATATTATGAGCTTGCTAGGGAAGGGGGACATTCTGTTAGCAGGATCTTCCATGTAAAAGATTTCACGGGGGCTGAAATACAACGAATCTTGCTTGAAAGAGCGAAGGAACATCCAAATATTCAACTGTTCGAAGATTATTATGCAATTGATCTGATAACAGATCACCATGTTCTCGGTAACCTGCAGGCAGCATTCAACATCTGTTTCGGTGCATATGTGTTTTCTAAAAAGGACAGAAAGGTCCATGTTTTCAGGTCGGGGTATACTATTCTAGCTACTGGAGGAGGATCGAGAGTATATCAATACTCAACAAATCCGGAAACCTCAACAGGAGATGGGGTGGCTATGGCCTACAGAGCCGGCGTGCGTATTGCTAACATGGAATTTATCCAGTTTCACCCGACAGCTTTGTTTGAGCCAGGACACCGCCTTTTTCTAATATCTGAAGCACTGCGGGGTTATGGTGGTATTATAAAAAATCTGGCTGGAGAACCTTTTGTAAAGAAGTATGATAAGAGGGGAGAATTGGCACCCCGAGATATTGTATCGAGGGCTATTGACTCGGAAATGAAAAAAAGACGTGAAGATCATGTGTGGCTGGACATGACTCATCTCGATCATGATGAAGTTCGGCAACGTTTCCCAAAGATTTATGAGTATTGCAAAAAGGAAATACACATTGACATTTCAAAGGATCCAATCCCTGTCGTTCCTGCCGCCCACTATTTGTGTGGTGGCATCATGACATCTCTTAGTGGCCAAACCTCTATGCAAAATCTTTTTGCCTCCGGAGAAACCGCCCATACTGGTGTCCATGGAGCAAACCGGCTTGCCAGTAATAGTCTGCTCGAAGCCCTGGTATTCAGCTATAGAATTTCTGAAAAGCTGAAAATCAAACAAAAGAGGAATTTTGAAGAAGTATTGATACCAGAATGGGATGAGACGGGTGTATTAAATCTTGATGAATGGTTTTTAATAAAACATAATTTGCAGCAGATACAAAGCCTGATGTGGAATTATGTTGGCATCGTGCGGTCTAAACAAACGTTGGAAAGAGCTTTCCGCCGTATTAAATTGATCTATGAGGAAACAGAAAATTATTATCAACGTACCAAAATTTCATCTGATCTACTTGAATTGCGTAACATGGCTGCGATAGCCTATATGATCATTTTATCTGCATTAAGAAGAAATGAAAGCCGGGGATGCCATTATATGTCGGATTTCCCCGAGTCACATGAAAAACTTCTCAAAGACACGATTATTTAGTAAAAATGATCCATCAATAGTAACTTGAACCATCCCAGCAATGTGTACATAATTTTTCCTTGGGAATCCCGATGGCATCGACCAGGTCACCTAATTTCTGATATTTCAGGGAGGTCAGGTCAAGATTTTTCCTGATCTGTTCGACCATTGTTTCATATTTGCCATTGTTGGAATCTGAATATTCTTCCATATCAAAATTTTCACGACCTTCCATCTGTTTTACCGCCTTTCTGGTGGCAAGATCAAGGTGTGATCGTGAACGGCTGAAATTCAGGAATTCACAAGGATAGGTGAGAGGTGGACATGCAATTCGCATATGAACTTCTTTCATACCTGCAGCGTAAAGGTCTCTTACATTATCTTTTAATTGGGTACCCCTTACAATAGAATCGTCGAGAAAGACACCACTTTTATCTTTTATTATCGAATGATTAGGTAATAACTTCATTTTTGCTACGAGATCCCGTGTTTCTTGTTTTTGAGGCATAAAACTTCGAGGCCAGGTAGGAGTGTATTTCGAATAAGGCCGTTTCATTGGAATTTTTCTTTCATTGCTGTAACCCATTGCATGGCCGACTCCGGAATCAGGAATACCTGCGACAAAATCAACCTTGGCTTTGTCGTTTTTTGCAAGAGCTGCGCCACACCGATATCGACATTCATCTACATTTATATCCTCATAAAAAGAAGGAGGGTAACCAAAATACACCCATAAAAATGAGCAAATCTGCATTTTCTCATTAGGCTTTCTCAATTGTTCATACCCTTCTGCTGTAATATTCACTATTTCCCCAGGTCCAAGATAGTATTCAGTCTCATATCCCAGGTTTGGGAAAGCACAGGTTTCAAATGTTACAGCATGTCCTGTGTTCTTCTTACCAATGATAATTGGTGTTCTTCCCAGTTTATCCCGTGCTGCAATAATTCCATTTTCTGTCAGAACCAAAATGGAACAGGATCCTTTTACCTTATCATATACGTTCTCTATGCCGGAAACAAAATCTTTACAATCAGCTATGAGCATAGCCACCAGCTCGGTTGGATTTACTGAACCCTGACTGGTTTCTGAAAATGTACGGTTTTGCTGCAGATAGCTTGCTTCCAATTCATCAATATTTACAATTTTACTAACAGTAGCAACAGCGAAGCGCCCAAGGTGAGAAGTAACTCGTATTGGTTGGGCTTCGTGATCGCTGATCACACCAATGCCGCTGTTTCCATAGAACCCGCTAAGATCATTTTCAAATTTATTTCTGAAATAGCCGTCTTCCAGGCTATGGATAGCTCGTTGAAATCCTTCTTCTTTTGAGAAAAATACCAGACCTGCCCTTTTAGTTCCCAGGTGAGAATGGTAATCAGTTCCATAAAAAACATCGGATACACAATCGCTTTTAAGAATGCTTCCAAAAAATCCGCTCATTTCGTATTAGTTTAAAAATCTTGTTTAAAATAATTCTAAAAAATATTCCGAATTAACTTCTAATAATAAACTCCTTTTTTTCTTAATCAATTTTAATTGATTTATTCCAGGACATGGAATGTGACTATCAATATATCCTTTATTTGTTAACTTATCAAACCATTTATTGATCTTGTTTCCTTGATCTTTTTCAGGTCAAAACTGGCAAGCCTTCCCTGATGCAGTTCTGTGAATATATTATAATAATATGCTAAAATATGGTCACCTTTTTTACTGCCGGTCAATTTATATTTTCTTAGCTGATACGACTCCAATTGACCACATCTTTACGCAAAGTAGCGATATGGTTTTTAATATTTCTATTTTGCTCTTTATTTAATTCCGGATCATCTTCAAGAACTGTTTTTGCTGATTCTCTAGCTATTTGAAGTATTTTGCCATCTTTTGCAATATCTGCTATAAGTAAATCCAGAACTCCACTTTGTTGTGTCCCCATCAGGTCACCTGGTCCGCGTAGACTTAAGTCCGTGTTAGCTATTTCAAAACCATTATTCGTTCTGACCATGGTTTCCAATCGAATTTTAGCATCACTGCTGAGTTTTTGACTGCACATTAAAATACAATAGGATTGTTCTGCACCCCTTCCTACCCGGCCTCGTAATTGGTGTAGTTGTGCCAGTCCGAATCGCTCGGCATTTTCAATCACCATCACCGACGCATTTGGAACATCGACGCCAACTTCTATAACGGTTGTTGAAACCATGATCTGAGTTTCTTTTTTGATAAACCTTTTCATTTCAAAGTCCTTATCAACTGATTTCATTTTTCCATGAACAACACTTAACTGGTATTCAGGAAAAGCACGGGAAAGACTTTCATAGCCATCCATTAAATGTTTCAGATCAAGTTTTTCGGATTCTTCAATCAAAGGGTAGACAACATATACCTGTCCTCCAGCTTGTATTTGTTTTCTAATGAATCCAAAAACCTTCAAACGGTTTTCATCAAACTGTAAAACTGTTTTAATTGGTTTTCGGCCGGCTGGCAACTCATCAATAACAGAAACTTCGAGGTCCCCATATAAGGTCATGGCCAGGGTTCTTGGAATTGGAGTTGCAGTCATGACAAGCACATGGGGGAGGGTATCTTTATTTTTTTTCCATAGCTTGGCCCGCTGTGCCACACCAAATCGATGTTGCTCATCAACAATGGCAAGGCCCAGATTTTGAAATTTAACATTGTCTTCAATCAAAGCATGTGTACCTACAATAATGTCAATGTCTCCTGACTCAAGGTCAGCAAGAATCTCTTTACGAGCACTTTTCTTTGTTGATCCAGTCAATATGGCGATTTTTAAATTCAGTTTGTCAGCATATTTCTTCAAACCATTATAATGCTGTTCCGCAAGTATTTCAGTAGGCGCCATTATAACCGTTTGTGCATTGTTTTCAATAGCCAGTAACATGGAAATAAAAGCTACGATGGTTTTGCCTGAGCCAACATCACCTTGTAAAAGCCTATTCATCTGATGGCCGGTTTTCATATCAGAGAATATTTCACGAATAACATTTTTCTGTGCATTAGTCAGCTCGAATGGAAGGTGTTGATGATAAAATTCATTTAACAAGGTTGTTTTTGCAAACACCTGTCCCCTGAAACGATTATATCTTGATAATTTTAATTTTAATAACCTGAGTTGTACGTAAAAGAACTCCTCAAATTTCAATCTGAATTGAGCTGCTGTAAGGACTTTGTTGTCAGTTGGGAAATGTATGTTCTTATATGCCATATCCCTTTGCATTAAATTAAAATCCTGAATTAATTTTTCAGGAAGGGATTCTTTGATGTGGAATTGAGCTTTGGCGATTATTTCATTCTGAAACTTTGATATTGTCTTGCTGTCAATATACTTCGATTTCAGTTTCTCAGTAGTTGGATAAACTGGCTGAAGAAATAAACTATCGGTCTTTTTTTCTGCATTTACTTCTAATTCAGGATGACCAATATATAATCTGGAATTAAAAATGTTTGGTCTACCGAAAACAATGTACTCAATTTCAGGCTTTAACTTCTTGATAATCCATTTTGCTCCCTGAAACCATATCAGGTCAATCTCTCCAGAATCGTCATAAAAGTGCGCGGTAAGCCTTTGTTTATAGGGCTTGCCTGTTAATTCACAACTCCGGATATAACCTTTGATCTGGACATACGGCATGGAGGCGTTCAATTCCGCGATTTTGTGGATTTGCGTTCTATCTTCGTACCGGAAAGGAAAATGTTGTATAAGGTCACCAAATGTATAAATATTCAGTTCTTTGTTCAGAAGTCCTGCCCTTTGCGGGCCTACCCCTTTGAGAAATTCGATTTTAGTTTCGAAAAAGCCAGCCATAATTACCCGGTAAATGCTAAATTTTAATTATTTCTCCATTGCAAGGTATTGAGAAGGTGAATTATGTCATTCTTTATATATTGGATGGCCGGGGCGAGTGAATCATTTTGGGTAGCCGTTCTGAAATATAAGGCACCTCTCATAAAATGTTTTAAAGAATCGGTTGTCACGAACTGAATTTGACTTGGCACTTCACCACTTATTTCAGCAATCGAGGCAGTATGACCATTTTTGGTCAGCATTATGATTTCATCAATAGCATATGCCTTGATCTGATGTTGGGAGGTTAGTTTATATGCATCACTCAAATATTCTTTCATTAATTCCTGCTTTCCATATATTGGTTTGTAGGTGATCTGGATATCTGCAAGAAGTGTATCATAAACGAGGTCAATCCAAAATCGTTCATCAGTGATATCAGATTTGTCCTTATATTGTTCTTTCACCTTGTTCATGAAAGTCCACGTCGTATCTGTATTCAGTCGGGCAAGCTTTGAAATCTCGAAATAGTAAGGCAAGGTATCAGGGATGCCTACATATTCATGATCGGGCAATTCGATTCTGTTATAACCTTTCGGCTTTGGCATGTAATCAGAAGAACAGCTGATCAGGAAAAGAAAAATTATGATATTGAATTTTTTCAAGCCAGATATAGTTTCATTAAGACTTTGAACTTGATTTATCGAAGATCCGGATCCTCTTTATACGCCTGTTGTCCACTGCTACCACAGTAAATACAAGTTCGCCATATTCTATTTTTTCTCCTAATCGTGGTATTTTTGAACTTAATTCCAGGATTAATCCTGCAAGTGATTCACTCTCCCCTTTTACATTATCAAATATAGATGGATCTTTTCCAATTACCTTGCAGAAATCATTTAATGAGGTTCTTCCCTCAAACACATAGGTGTTTTCATCAAGTTTATTATAGGCGATTTCATCTGCATCAAATTCATCCCGGATCTCGCCAACTATTTCTTCGATGATATCTTCTAATGTTATTAATCCGGAAGTGCCTCCATATTCGTCAACGACAATAGATATATGGACCCTTCTCTCTTGAAAATCTTTAAGCAGGCTGTCAATTTTCTTGTTTTCAGGTACGAAGTACCCAGGCCTAAGTAGAGGCTGCCATTTGAAATTCTCATCCCTGTCAACATAAGGAAGCAGATCCTTGATATACAGGATGCCTTCGATTTTATCTATTGTCTCTCTGAAAACAGGAATTCTGGAAAATCCGCACTTATTAATTTTGTCCATTAAATCATGGAAATCCAAATCAATATCAAATGCTGTAATATCCAACCTGGATTTCATAACCTGTTTAACAGATAAGGTTCCGAAGTTGACAATGCCTTTCAATATTTCCTTTTCTTCTTCGGTGGCTTCACCATTTGCAGTTATTTCAAGAGCCTTATGGATCTCTTCCTTGGAAATATTATAATTTTTGGTTTCAATCCTTTTTTCAACCACCTTACTGAAAGAAAGGAGTGCCCATGAAAGTGGGCTGAATAATGATTCGGCCATTTGCATCAATCTGGAAGTCATTTTTGCAAAAGCTTCATTATTCGAATTAGCATATACCTTTGGGATGATCTCTCCAAAAAACACTATGGCAAATGTTGTGATAAAAGTGAGTGAGATAATTACTACTCCTGTGAGGGTAGTAGTCCCAAAAATCCTCCAGGTAACAAATGTTGCAAGAGTAACAATACCAACATTTATAAAATTATTAAATATAAGAATTGTCGCAAGTAATTTTTGAGGATTCTTTATAAGTTGATAAATCCTGTTATCTCCTTTCGAATTGCTATTCCTAAATGTATTTATCTGGTTTTTCGATAAAGAAAAAAAGGCTACTTCAGATCCTGAAACAAGTGCGGATAAAATCAATAATAAAATTAATATTATACCACTTATAATATAAAATGGCAGCAAATTACTGGATAATAAAATAAAAAGATGACAACAATGATATGGATCGTCCAATGCCGTACGTTTATTTTCTAAAATGGAAGATCATCAGTTTCCTCCGGGAGATCAACCGGGTTTGCAGGAGGCGTAGTTGATTGATTTGATGGTTCATAACTAGCCTCATTAGTTGTTGACTTGCCTCCAAGCATATTCATATTTTGGCCGACAACTTCTGTACTATATTTTGTAACCCCATCTTTATCCTGATAGGAACGTGTTTGTAATTTACCTTCTATATATACCTGATTCCCTTTTCTTAGATATTTTTCGGCAATTTCAGCCAATCCTCTCCATAACACTATATTATGCCATTCAGTCTGATCAACACGTTGTCCTGTGTTCCTGTCATTATAAGACTCTGTTGTTGCTACTGAAAACCTGGCAACCTTCACACCACTTTCAAGTGTTCTGATTTCAGGATCCCTTCCTAAATTTCCTACTAAAATAACCTTGTTTACGCCTGCCATAATTCTTAAAATTTTACTGGTTGAACATAAATTAAAATCAAAAATAATTAAAATATCTCTTCCTTCAAATATTTATCAATCAATACGGGTTTTGGCAAGTTTTTAATCTGATCGAAATTATAGAAATCAGCATTTTCTACTGGTTTTAACTTCATAGTATTGAATGGAACAGTCGAATCAAAATAATAGAAAGTTGCATGAATGATCTGATGTGTTAATACATGTTTATATTCCTTTATATGATGGATTTGCCATTCATCTTCCTTAATAATTGCCAATTCTTTTAGGAACACCATAGCATCCGATATTTTACTATCTGACTCTATAAGCTGAAAATCATATAAACCTTTCCAGATGTCATTTTTCACTCTTTGCTTCATATATAAAATCCTATCATTACCTAGAACCAGATAGTTGAAATAGCGGATCCTCTTTTTCTTTTTTGGAGATTTTACAGGACGTTCCCGCTGGTTTTTGATAGAATATGATTCGCAGGATAGATTTAACACACAGTTTTCACACTTGGGATTTTTGGGCAGACAATGAAGGGCACCAAACTCCATAATGGCCTGATTGAAATCGCCTGGAAATTCATCTGATATCAACGCCTCTGCAATATGTAAAAAAGTTTTTTTCCCTTTTGCTGAATTGATATCACCATTTATATTGAATAATCTTGACAATACCCTGTATACATTACCATCAAGTACGGGAATGGGCTCCTTAAAACAGATTGAAGCAATAGCCGCAGCTGTATAAGGACCAATACCCGGTAATTTTATAAGTTCTGTATATGAATCAGGAAAGCTTCCCTCGTAATCAGATAAAATATTTTTTGCACATTTATGTAAATTTCTGGCCCGGGAATAATACCCCAATCCTTGCCATACCAGTAGTACTTCTTTTTCACTCGCATTCGCCAGGTCAACAACAGATGGAAATTTTTTTAAAAAGTTTATATAGTAAGGCAGGCCTTGTGAAACCCTGGTTTGCTGAAGCATAATCTCAGATAGCCAGATTTTATATGGATCACTAGTTTGCCTCCATGGTAGTTCTCTGCGATTGTCAGAGTACCACTTCAATATTGCCTTGGTATATTGTGTTAATTTCAATGCAATCTCCAATCTGATTCAATTGTAAAAATACATATCTCTCAATTTTGTTTGTAATTTATTTCCATTATAGGTCGCGAGGATATATTTTTGTGCACCAAAATATTTGGTTATTAAGTATTTACATATTTTTATAAACTATTAGGATCGTGACAAAAGCTGAGATTATTTCGAAAATTTCTGACCAGACAGGTATTGATAAAGCAGATGTTCAGGTAACTGTGGAGGCACTTTTTAGTGTTGTTAAGCAATCAATGGCTGAAGGAGAAAATATATATGTAAGAGGATTTGGAAGTTTCGTTAATAAAAAGAGAGCCAAAAAAGTGGCCAGAAATATTTCTAAAAACACTGCCATTATTATTGATGAACATTTTGTTCCGAGTTTCAAACCTTCCAAAGTTTTTATCGAGAAAATAAAAAGTAGCGATAAAGTTAAAAGCAGTAATTAATAAATCCTTCGCTTAATTTGGATTTGAGGGGATATGCAAAAGCATAGGATTGTACTCATAATATTATCATTGGTTTTGATCATTGTTTTATACTTTCTACCGAGAGTAGTTGTGGACAATGAAAAGGACCAGGGCATAGGAAGCACGTCAAATCAGAATGAGCAGGATCTGGAAGGGATTGAAGCCGATATCATAGATCTGCATTCTTCAGAGATTACTGATCAAGACAATG
>Ga0316187_10004397_pt1 | contig 12188 bp, 10 predicted proteins | sample CroRivburrow1_MG_FD_204927 | JGI IMG/M metagenome (GOLD analysis project Ga0316187, IMG submission 204927) | Coastal sediment microbial communities from Maine, United States - Cross River worm burrow 1 | ecosystem: Environmental > Aquatic > Marine > Coastal > Sediment | place: USA: Maine...
ACCCCGGTATAACCGGTCCCGCCCACAATACCTACCTTAACCATGATGCCATCCACACCTGTGCAGCAAATGCCTTCGCAAAGAACCGCGTAGTATAAAAGCAATACGCCGCGAGATAACTGGTAATATTGTTATTTTAATTGCGAGCCCGACTGCCAAGTGCCCAACCTGCTACACAAATACCGGCGCTACCTGACCAACTACGAGTCCCTGCTGGCCTATTCCCTGCTGGGCCTGGTGGGCGGTGTGGCATCCGGGCTGGTGGTACTGGGCTTCGAGCTGAGCATCGTGGAGCTGGCAAGACTGTGGGGTGTCGGTAACGGTGGCGAGGACTTTGAATCCCTGCCGCGCTGGGCCTGGTTCGCACTCCCGGCAGGTGGCGCATTGCTGCTGGGCGGCTTTTACTCACTGCTCAAACCCGAGGACCGCGAGGCCGGCATCGTGCACGTATTGAGCCGCATGCACGCCAGTTACGGCGTACTGCCGGCGCGCAACGCGGTGCTGCAATTTATCGGTGGTGCCTTCTCCCTGGCCACCGGGCAGTCCGGGGGCCGGGAAGGGCCCGGCGTACACCTGGGTGGCGCTATCAACAGTTTACTGGGGCAGCGCCTGGGATTGCCCCATAACAGCCTGCGGGTACTGATCGCCTGTGGCACCGCCGGCGGTATTGCCGCGGCCTTTCACACGCCCCTGGCCGGGGTCATTTTCGCTATGGAGGTGATAGTCGCCGAGTACACCGTGGTGGGCTTTATACCGGTGATGCTGGCTGCGGTTTCCGCCTCGGCGGTGAGCTTGAGCCTCTCGGGCAATGAGCCCTTGTTCGCCCTGCCCGCCATGAGTCCGGCCTCCCTGGGCGAACTTCCCATGATCCTGCTGCTGGGTTTTTGCTGCGGACTGGCAGTGGCGGCGTTTATCCGCCTGATCAAGGTCACCGGCAGCGTGGCGCACTGGCCGGTTATGGTGCGTTTTACTTTTGCCGGCTGCATTACCGGGGCCCTGGCATTGGGGGTACCGCAGATTCTCGGTATCGGCTACGACAGCCTGCAACTGGTGGTACAGGGTGAAGTGGCCCTGTCACTGCTGCTGCTGATTGCAGCCTGCAAGTTGGTAGCTACCGCTACCAGTTGCGGCCTGGGCTTGCCGGTGGGGCTGATCGGCCCCAACCTGCTGATCGGCGCCTGTCTTGGCGGCGCCCTGGGACTGATCAGCGCACAGCTGGGCCTGGAATCGGATCCCGTACTATACGTGGTCATTGGTATGGGCGCTGCCATGGGTGCGGTACTCAACGCCCCGCTGGCGGCGATACTGGCGGTGATCGAAATGACCCACACCGTGAGTATCGGCTTACCCGCCATGCTGGCCATCATTACCGCGACACTCACCAACACGGTGATGTTCCGGCAACGCTCTGCCCTCCAGACGGTATTGCGACAAATGCAGCGGGTAGTGCCGGATGATCCGCTGAACCAGCTGCTGCATCGCACCGACGTCAGCTCGGTTATGGACAACCGGGTAGTTCCGGTACCCGCTGCGCTGCAACCCCAGGACCTGGAGCCGCTAATCGAATTCAAACCCACCTGGTGCCTGCTGGAGCGCGAGGGGGAGGATCTCTACCTGGTGCAGGGCGGTGAGTTGCTGGACTGGTTGGGCGAGCAGCCCCTGGTCGAGGACACCGCCATCGACTTGACACAGGCTGATATTCGCCGCTGGACCATGACCCGGGTACCCTTGCAGGCCAGCCTGCGCCAGGCTATGGACACCTTGCGCGCCCAGACTGTGGAGGCCGCCATCGTTGCGGAACGCAGCAAAAAGACCGGCAAACGGATACTGCACGGCGTCCTGACCCGGGAAAGTATTGAAAAATTCACCCTGGCGCGGCTGTAGTGAACGCGCCGCTTACTGAGGACTGATGACTATGCTGTGGCTGAAGGCCTTTCATATCATTTTTGTAGTGTGCTGGTTTGCCGGCCTGTTTTACCTGCCACGCATTTTCGTCTACTACGCCGCCAGTGAGCACCGGGTAACCCGCACACAGCTGGCGGTGATGGCGCGCAGACTGTACCGCTTCGTAACCCCGTTCATGGTCATCGCCATTGCGCTGGGGCTGGCCATGATCGCGCAGAACCCCGACTACTACCTGCAGGCGAAATGGATGTGGTTCAAGGTCGGTGGCGTGGGCTTCCTGGTCATTTATCACCTGCAGTGCGGCCGCTATGTGAACGCCATCTACAACAACAGCAACCAGCGCGGTCACGTGTTCTACCGCTTCTTCAACGAGGTGCCTGTACTGTTTCTGTTCGGCATTGTCATCCTGGCGGTGCTCAAGCCCTTCTGAGGTGACTGGATATTCCCTTGCGCAGCCACGATAATCTCCCTCCCGACCCAGGATAGAACCTTATGACCAGCTCAGAACAACTCTTCACCCGCGCACAACAGCACATCCCCGGCGGCGTGAATTCGCCGGTACGCGCTTTCAAGGCGGTGGGCGGTACCCCGGTATTCATAGAGCGCAGCGAGGGCGCCTATGTATTCGACACCGAGGGCAAGCGCTATATCGACTATGTACTCTCCTGGGGCCCGATGATCATGGGGCACAATCACCCCCACGTGCGCGAGGCGGTGGTGCAACAAAGCGAGAAGGGACTGAGCTTCGGCGCCCCCACGGAGCTCGAAATCCAGCTGGCCGAGCGCATTTGCGACATCATGCCGGGCATGGACATGGTGCGCATGGTCAACTCCGGCACCGAGGCCACCATGAGCGCCATCCGCCTGGCGCGGGGATTCACCGGTCGCGACACCATCGTCAAGTTCGAGGGCTGCTATCACGGGCATTCCGACTCACTGCTGGTGAAAGCCGGCTCCGGCGCCCTGACCATGGGCGTGCCCAGCTCTCCCGGGGTGCCTGCGGCACTGGCGGATCACACCCTCACGCTGACCTATAACGACAGCGAGGGCGTGCGTCAGGCGTTCGCCGAATTGGGTGAACGCATTGCCTGTATCATCGTGGAGCCCGTAGTAGGCAATATGAACTGCATTCCGCCGCTACCCGGTTTCCTGGAAACCCTGCGGGAAGTGTGCGACAGCAGCGGCGCAGTGCTGATTCTGGACGAGGTGATGACAGGGTTTCGTTTCGGCCTGCAGGGCGCCCAGGGGTTCTATGGCATCGAGGCCGACCTGACGACCCTGGGCAAGGTGATAGGCGGCGGCATGCCCGTGGGCGCCTTCGGTGGCAAGCGAGAGATTATGGAACAGATCGCGCCACTGGGCCCGGTGTACCAGGCCGGGACTTTGTCGGGCAACCCGATTGCCATGGCCGCAGGGCTGGCGACCCTGGACATCATTTCCCGGGAGGGTTTTTACCCGCCGCTGTTCCAGCACACGCAACAGCTGTGCGCAGGCCTGGAGCAAGCGGCGCAGGCCGCGGGCGTACCCTTTACCACCAACCACGCGGGCACCATGTTCGGTGGCTTTTTCACCGCCGCGGACAGCGTCACCAACTATGCCCAGGTAATGGCGTGCGACACCGCGGCTTTCAACCAGTTTTTTCACCTGATGCTGGAGCACGGTATTTACCTGGCACCGGCCTCCTATGAGGCAGGTTTCATGTCCAGTGCTCACGGTGACGGCGACATCGCCCAGACCGTCGCCGCGGCCAAGCTCGCCTTTGCCAGCCTTTGAGGGAGTAACAACTAATGGCTTTCAATTCTCAGCGCGGCGCCTTTCCCCAGACCCGGATGAGGCGCCTGCGGGCCAATGATTTCTCCCGCCGACTGGTGCGCGAATCCAGCCTGACACCGGCGGACTTTATCTTCCCGGTGTTCGTGCTCGAGGGCAGCGGCCAGCGCGAGTCCATTCCCTCCATGCCCGGCATAGAACGCCTGAGCATAGATCTGCTGCTGGAGCAGGCACGCGAGATACATCAGCTGGGCGTTCCCGCCATTGCCCTGTTTCCCGTGGTCGGCAGCGAACACAAGAGCCTGCTGGCGGAGGAGGCCTACAACAGTGACGCACTGGTGCAGCGCGCAGTGCGCACCTTGAAGGACGCCCTGCCGGAACTGGGAGTGATCACCGACGTGGCCCTGGATCCGTTCACCACCCACGGCCAGGACGGCATCATCGACGACAGTGGCTATGTGCTCAACGACATCACCACCGAGGTACTGGTAAAACAGGCCCTGTCACACGCCCAGGCCGGTGCCGACGTGGTGGCCCCCTCGGATATGATGGACGGCCGCATCGGCGCCATCAGGCAGCAGCTGGAAAGCGCGAGTTTTCACAACACCCTGATCATGGCCTACTCCGCCAAATATGCCTCCAGCTACTACGGCCCGTTTCGCGACGCCGTGGGATCGGCGGGAAATATCAAGGGCGGCAACAAGTACAGCTACCAGATGGATCCCGCCAACAGCGACGAGGCCCTGCACGAATGTGCCCTGGACCTCGCCGAGGGTGCCGACATGATCATGGTTAAACCCGGCATGCCCTACCTGGACATCGTGCAACGGGTGAAGCAGGAGCTCAAGGCCCCTACTTTCGCCTATCAGGTCAGCGGGGAATACGCCATGCATATGGCCGCCTTCGAACAGGGCTGGCTGCAGCGCGAAGCGGTAATGCTGGAATCCCTGATGTGCTTCAAGCGCGCGGGGTGCGATGGCATTCTCACCTACTTCGCCCTGGACGCCGCCCGGGCACTGCAATAAATCCATGCCGCGCGCGCTGCTTGCACTGCTACTACTGCTGGGGGCGGCTACGGCACGCGGCGAATGCGAGTGTCTGTGGCAGGGGTCCTTCAGTGAAGTGCAGGGACATACCAGCCTGGTGGTGAGCGGCACGGTTGTCGAGAGCAAGGGCAATGCTATCGATCTGTCCGTGGATCGAACGTTACGCGGGGACCCCACTATGGATCCCGTTCGCGTCTGGTTGAAAACCGGCGATTACTGCCGCCCCGAGCCGGGGCTGTTCCCGGTGGGCAGCCAGTGGGTGATGGCCTTGCAGTTAATCGATAAAGATGTGCCCGGTGGCTTCAATCCGAACACCCCTAATTTCAGTTATGGACGCGTAGGCGATTACCGCCTGTCCAGTTGCGGTGGCTACTGGCTGGCCCGCAGCGGTGATTTTGTCACCGGGAACCTGGTGCAGGCGCCGCGCTGGGAGCGTGAACCCAAGATGACCCCGGTACTGCTGGACCTGCTGGCACAGTTCGTGAACGGTGAGGTAAACGCGGATGCGTTGTTACAGGCGAGCCGGGAGGACCCGGCATTGCGGGAACTGATGCTGGACACGCGAGCGTTTTTGCGCGGGGATGATCAGTGACGTCGAGCAGCGTTTAACGGCGCCACCTTTTGCGCTGGGTATTGCGCCCCTCCACCAGGTCCATCAACTCATCCAGCATCATCAGCGACAGACCCCAGATGCGACGCTTGCCATAAAAATAGCAGGGCATGCTGATGCGGGCACCCTTGAACTCCCACACCATGTCCTCGCGGTTATCCGTGTCCAGCAGAAACTCCAGCGGTATCCAGACCACTTCCGCGACCTCGTAGTTGGGCATAAAAGTCACCTCCCGCTCCAGGCGAAACACAAAGGGACTCACGGCCATGCCAAAGGCGCCCTTGTGCGGGCGGGCGTTGATATCCGACAACCTGCCGATGCACTGGTCCTGCGGACCCAGGGTCAGGCCCACCTCTTCCTCGGTCTCGCGCACCGCCACCGCGTAGCCATGAGCATCCGTCTTATCCATCCTGCCGCCGGGGAAAGCCATGTGCCCGGACCACGGATCCCCCTCGCGATCGGCGCGCTTGATCATCAAAATATGCAGCTCCCCCTGGCGCACTTGCAGTATCATTGCCACCGCGGAGCGCTTCATCAGCCGTCGCAACAGCTTGCGCCCCGGGCTGTGATCAGCCAGGCGAGTCTCTATGAGTTGTAGCAGGGGAACTGACACCAGCGCGAAATTCCAACGTTGTTTAAAAAGATTAAGCCAGCCGCAGACCGGGGATACAAGTCGCGCGGCCGACAAAATACCACAGGGGACACATGACCACATCCACAACCAGCGCCAGCACCCTGCTGCAACTGCACCGGGTGAACCTGGTGTACCGGGCGCTGCCCGCACTGCGGGACATCGACTGGACAGTAGAGAATGGGCAACAGTGGGCCTGCCTGGGACCCAACGGCGCCGGCAAGACCAGTCTGGCGCGGGTGGTCAGTGGCCAGGCCACACACTTCTCAGGGGAATTACAGCGCTCCCGGGAGCTGCAGCAGCAGGGGCTGGCCTATGTCTGCTTCGAGCAGGCCCAGGCCCTGGTAGCGCGCGACAAGAAACTGGATGACTCAGAATATCGCCCGAACGCCACCGATCCGGGGACACGGGTACAGGACATCATCCTGGCCGGTCGCGAACCGGACGCCGGGTTCCGGCAATGGGTGCAGCGCCTGGGCATAGGCCATATCCTGGAGCGCGGCCTGCGCTTTATTTCCACCGGGGAGATGCGCAAGACCCTGCTGATCAAGGCCATTCTCAGTGATCCCGCCATACTGATACTGGACAGCCCGCTGGACGGACTGGATCGCGCCACCCAGCAGGAGATGCGCCGGGTCATCGATGAGCTGCTGCACTCTGCCATAACCGTGGTCATGCTATGCCGCCGCCTGGAGGACCTGCCCGCGGGTATAAGCCACGTCATGGTGCTGGATGAAGGCACGCTGCTTGCCAGCGGCCCCCGCGACACCATTCTCAACAAGCCGGCGGTGGCTGCGCTGATGAACCCGCCACTGCCGGCACTGGCCGAGCTGCCCCCGCCAGCCCCTCGCGAATATCAGCTGCCGGCAACGGGACCCCTACTGGCACTGCATCAGGTAAACGTAAGCTATGGGGAGTTACAGGTATTGCGCGACGTCAACTGGGTGTTCCCACGCGGCGCGCACTGCCTTATTTCCGGACCCAACGGCTGCGGCAAATCCACCCTGCTCAGCCTGATCACCGGAGACAACCAGAAGGCTTATGGCCAGGATATCACCCTGTTCGGAATACGGCGCGGCAGTGGCGAGAGTGTCTGGGATATCAAACAGAAATACGGCCAGTTGGACAATCAATTGCACCTGAATTTTGCCAGGGGCATGAACGTGATAGAGGTAGTGGTGTCGGGGTTTTTTGACACCATAGGCCTGTTCGACGACTGGGGCGATAGCCAGCGAGAGACTGCGCAACAGTGGCTGGCCGCCCTGGGACTGGCCCACCAGGCGAAGGAGTCTTTCGACGCCCTGTCTTTCGGCCTGCAGCGTATGGTGTTACTGGCGCGCGCCATGGTCAAGTCGCCCATCATCCTGTTGCTGGATGAACCCACCCTGGGACTGGATGGCCACCACCGCAACCTGATGTTGCGGGCCATCGATCATATCGCCGCCAATTGCGATACCCAGGTGGTCTTTGTCAGCCACTCCGCCGGGGATACGCCGGCGTGCATCAACCAGCAGCTGGTGTTCGAACCCGGGGACGATGGATTTGCGGTGATTTGCCGGGACTGCTAACCGGGCATACCTGCCTAGCGTGTATAAGAGCGCAGCGCGTCACATTCGCGCGTACCGTTGCAATACAGCAATCCCCGCTCGGCAACCGCCCGGGCCTGGCTGGTATCGCCCCTGGCCTGGTGTGTCGCCGCCATCGCCAGGTAGATCTGGGCACTATCCGGGTCGATACGCTGGGCGCGCTGCAGTAGCGCCAGGGATTCTTCATAATCACCGCGCGAGCGCGCCTGGGCAGCTTTATCCAACAGCGGTTGGTAAGCCGCACTGGGGGGCGGGGTAGTCGCCGGAGTACGCGTTTGCGGTGTGGTAGCCGGTGGCTTTACCGCGGGGTCAGGGGCCTTTTCAACGGGGGCAGGCTTAGTGCCCGGGGCACTGTAAATGGAGCACCCTCCCAGCAGTGCAATACACACCGCCAGGGCCGGGAGAACAACAGTTGATCGCACGCAAATTTACTCCGGAGTTGGCAAGGGCGGTAGTTTACCCTATGAAACAGGCGGCAATGGCGTAAATAAGGGGTGGTTTTCCCAATCCCTGTTTGGGTGGCGGGCGCTCAACTCCTACCAAACAGTGACTGAAACCAGTCTTTAATACCTGATTTTCGCTCCTTCCTGGTGCAGTTGGTGCGCTGGCGCGGCTCGGAGCCTGCAATAAACGGCAGCATACGACCATTGGGGCAGCCCTCACCAGTGAGGTACCCGTTGCTGTCGTCTATCCACTGTAGTTTGATGCCGTCGGGCATACGATAACCCAGGGGCCGTTCCGATGCGGCAGCCATGAAATGCGACCACACCTTGAGGGCGCCGCTACTGCCGGTGAGGCCGGTGCCGCCATTGTCGTCACGACCTATCCAGGTTACCGCCAGCAGATCTCCGGAGAAGCCGGCAAACCAGGAGTCGCGGCCGTCATTGGTGGTACCCGTCTTGCCAGCCACATCGAACTCCGCGGGCAGGTAGCGGTAGGCGCCGCGCCCGGTGCCCTCGCGCATTACCGCGCGCATGGCATAGTGCAGCAGGTGCATGGCCTGCAGGCTCACGGTGCGATCATACTCCAGCGGATAACGCCGCAGGGGCTCACCCCGGGCGTCCACAATATCGCGAATACTGCGCAGGGGCATACGAAAGCCCCCCGCCGCTATGGTCTGGTAAAGGGCCGCCATGTCCATGGGCGAGTACTCCCCAGCACCCAGGGTCAGTGCCGGCACCTTGGGCACCGGGTGCTCTATACCCAGCCGATTGAGCATATCCACGACGGTATCCAGACCCAGGTCCATACCCAGACGGGCGGTCGCCAGGTTATAGGAATTGGCCAGGGCGCTATACAGCAATACCTCGCCGTGGGCCTGCCGGTCGAAATTGCGCGGCTCCCACACATTGCCCCCCTCGCCTTTGATCTGTAGCGCGGTATCCAACAGCGGCGTGGCCAGCGAATATTGTCCGGGGCGCTCCAGCGCCGCCAGGTAGACTGCCGGTTTCAGCAATGAGCCCGCGGGCCGGCGCGCATCCAGGGCGCGGTTGAAACCGGCGTAGCGCGCCTGGCGACCGCCCACCAGCGCCGCCACCTCGCCCGAATCAAAGCGGGTCACCACGGTGGCGCTTTCCAGGCCCTTGTTCTTATCCAGTTGGTCCAGCACCGCAGTGGTGCTGCGCTCGGCCTGGCGCTGCAGTATGGGGTCAAAGCTGGTAAAAATGCTCAGGCCCAGGGTGGCCAGGTCCTCCTGTCGGTATTCCTGGCGCAGCTGCCTGCGCACCAGGTCCAGGAAGGCGGGAAAGGAATCCTTGATACGGTGCTTGCTGTTGAGATCCAGTGGCATGGCACGCGCTACCACGGCATGCTCCTGGGAAATCACCCCCTGCTGCGCCATCACATCCAGCACCACGTTGCGCCGCTGTATGGCGCGTTCGGGATTGCGCAAGGGGTTGTACAGCGAAGGGCCCTTTACCATGCCCACCAGCAGCGCCTGCTGGTGCAGACCCAGTTGCTGCAGCGGGGTATCAAAATAATGCCGCGCCGCCAGCGCAAAACCATGAATCGCGCGCGGTCCCTCCTGCCCCAGGTACACCTCGTTGATATAGCTCTCGAGAATCTCGTCCTTTGAATAGTGCAGGTCCAGCAGCACCGCCATCACTACCTCGGTCAGCTTGCGCACAATGGTGCGCTCCGGGGTCAGGTAATAATTCTTCACCAGCTGCTGGGTAATGGTGCTGCCACCGGCCACTACCTGGCCGGAGCGCATATTGCTCCAGGCCGCCCGGGCAATGCCCACGATGGAAAAGCCCCAGTGGCTGTAAAAGTCCCGGTCCTCTACCGCCAGCAGGCCCTGGCTGAGGGTTTGCGGCACATCATCCAGGCGCACCAGCACCCGGTCCTCTCCGTGTGAGGGATAGATCCCGCCGATCTGCACGGGGTCCAGGCGCATCAGGTCCACGGTGCCGCCCCCGGCGGCGATACTTTTTACCCGACCCTGGGACAGATCCAGCAACACTCGCCGGGCCGGCTCGCGCTCATTGGGAAAGTCAAAGCCCCGGGTATAGATATCGAAACGATTGCGGTTGCGCGCCACCTGGCCGGGCTTACGCGGATTGGTGACTTTGCGGTAACCCAGCACCTCCAGTTCATACACCAGGTCCTCCACATCCAGGTCGGCGCCCACGAATAATTCCAGCGGCCGCGCGTAGACCTTGGCGGGGACTTCCCACATCTTGTCGGTAAACGTGGAGGTGATTCGCACATCCAGGTAGATCACCACCATAAGCCCCACGACGAGGCCGGTAAGCAGTAATTTCAGCAGCAGATGTTGGGTGCGAATCATGGGATGCGAGTGTATACCACCAAACTGATAAAGGCAGCGCCCGGAAGCTTCCCGGCCGCTAGATGCAGAGCATAAATTCCAACGCGGCAGGCGACAGCGTTATTATTTTGACAGTTGCGCGATGATCGCCGGCACCCGCTCCGGGTGCTTGTTGGCGATGTTGAAGACGAGGATAACCAACGACCCTGCCGCGATAATAATGATCGGGGTAGCCAGGGACTGTTCCGCTGTGGACGACGGAGCGGTATAAAGAATTCCCGCAATAGTAGCCGACAAATAAGAGGCCAGCGTGCCACAGAACATTGCCCTCAACCCCAGTTTCGCCAGGTCATGTTTGCGATCCGGCGCCAGTTCACCCAGGCCACCGATCAGCATCGCCACCGAGCTGAAATTGGCGAAGCCGCACAGGGCGAAGGTGGCAATGATGATCGATTTCGGCTCCAGCAACTCCCCTTCTATCAAAGGCGTCATCTGGCTGTAGGCGACGAATTCGTTAATCACCATCTTGGTGCCCATCAACCCGCCAACAACGGTGGCATCCTGCAGCGGCACGCCCATAAGCAACGCGGCATAGCGAAAAACCCCACCCAGGATGCCGCCCAGGGTGAGATTATTCAGGTCGATATTCATCACGATGACATCTTTGGCGGAGTCAAAAAAGGTAGTGACCAGCATCACGCCGAGCCTACCCAGCATGTAGTCCAGCAAGCCGATGATAGCCACTGCCGCTATCAGCATGGCACACACGATGGCGCCCACCTTCAGCCCTTCACCGGCGCCATGGGCGATGGCGTCAATCACGTTGACCGAGGTTTTCTCCACCTCCAGCTTGATCTCGCCCCGGGTCTGGGACTGTTCCGTCTCCGGATAGAAAATCTTGGAAATGACCAGCGCACCGGGTATCGCCATGATACTGGCGGCCATCAGGTAGGAGGCAGAGACACCCATCTGGATGTACACCGCCATGATCGCGCCGGAGATACAGGCCATGGAGCCCGCCATGACGGCAAGCAGTTCCGACTGGGTCAGCGTTGGCATATAGGGCTTGATCAGGATTTGTGCTTCCACCTGACCGATAAACACACTGGCGGCATTGGAGGTGGTCTCGGAACCACTGGCGCCCATCACCCGGTAAATAACCCAGGAGATGGCGGACACAATGCGCTGCATCAGGCCGATGTGGTAGGCAAAGGAGGCCAGCGAAGCCACAAAGATCAGCGCGGGCACCAATTTGAAGGCAAAAATAAAGCCTCCCGCCGGACCAAATACCGAAGTCATCATATCCGAATCGGCCAGGGGGCCCAGCACGAAGGTGGCACCGTCAGCCGCAAAGCTCAGCAGTTTCTCCACCGCCCGGCCCAGGAAACTGAACAGCGCCTGCCCCCAGGGTGTTCTCAAGATGAACATGGCCAGTATCAACTGCAGGCTGAGGCCGCAGATCACCAGGCGCAGATTGATCGCGCTGCGGTTATTCGAGCACAGAAATGCCAGCGCGAAGATGGCGAAGATGCCGATAAAACCGGTGTACTGTGCCATCAAACGCGACCCTTCAAGTGGTGAGCATGCATGGAGTACAGCTTAACCGGAGATGGCCCGCGGCGCACGGTTCAATAGCCGCCCTTACCACCGCGACTCTCGTCACCATAGGGCAGCCAGATGTTCTTTACCTGGCAGGCCTCGCGCAGAAATTGCCGACCCTCACCCTGGGTAACGGACAGCCAGTCCCGCGGTTGCCCCTGATTAACCCAGGTGCGTTTGACGTTACAGGCCGAGGCGAGCTCGACAGCGGAGCTGCCCGCAGCCGACCCGTGATACCAGAGACCGTCCACCTGGTGATGCTCTGCCAGCACCG
>Ga0316187_10004399_pt1 | contig 12187 bp, 8 predicted proteins | sample CroRivburrow1_MG_FD_204927 | JGI IMG/M metagenome (GOLD analysis project Ga0316187, IMG submission 204927) | Coastal sediment microbial communities from Maine, United States - Cross River worm burrow 1 | ecosystem: Environmental > Aquatic > Marine > Coastal > Sediment | place: USA: Maine...
GAGGTAGCGATCGATGCTCTCATCGATCTGCTGCAGGCGTCGCTTCAGCTTTGCTTTGGTGAAGTTCTTATCTCGCGTGTTCACGGCCTTGAACTTAGCGCCATCGATGGCCACGAATGCGCCAGCAAACAAGATTGAAATGGTGTGTCACGAATGAGCGACGTCCTGACTCGCCGGCGCCGCGTTGTGGTGAATGGTCAGCCAACTGACGGGAGCGCCAAAGGAGCTACTGCTGCAGCATGCTTCTCTGTTGCAGCTGCACTTTCTGGGTGACTGCCCGTCCCCGGGCAGCCTCCGCAGCCCACTCGCCGCGGCGTCTGCACTCCCGGAACGCGATCCGGGTACCGGTCTTGACCGTGCGACGACACTCGAGGGCATTGGGACTCTGATAGGCGCTGGCATACAGCGGCGTTGATGGTGGCGCCGAAGCGCATCCACCAAGAGCGGCCACGCCAGCAACCACCACCAGCACGGCGGCAATCTGCTGTAACTTCTTCACTACTCTTTCCCCTTCGACTATCTCTAGTCGTCGACTGACCCAAGTCGAGCGGCAGAAGCCGCAAAACGCAGTGACACTTTCAAATTGTCCGAGCACTCCCCAGTGCTCACCTCAGAGGCTACACCCTTTTCACGAAGGATCTCAAGGATGTCCGCTGAACGGTTGGATTCGTGCGATGAAGGGATTCTTGTGCAGAACAGCATCGGCACCAGGAGCGGATCGGCCGTCCTTACCGCTGCACCTGTCCAAACGGCGTTCTACCGCGCGTAAAAAAAGGGCGCTCAAAATTGAGCGCCCTTCCTTTCGACCGGCCGCAGCCATGCGGCCCTATCTTTCCAGCGATCAGATCCTGACGTTCAAGCCAAGGAAGCCGAAGCGACCACGCGGGCCCGCAGGCCGGGTCAGGGCCCCGAGATAGGGCTTCCGGTCGAAGGCATTGTTCAACCCAGCGTAGAGGCGCACTTTCTCAGTGAAATCCACATTGAAGTTGAAGTCGTGCACCCAGGCGCTGCCCGTTTGCGAAGGATCGGCGAAATTGGGGTTACCAGCGAACTGCGCGTTGGTCAGGCCGAAGAGCAGCTGGCTGTCCTCGAAACGGCCGTTCCAACCCAGGCTGAAGCGGTCTAGGTTCCAGTTGATGCTGGCGTTCACGATCCACTCAGGATAACCGAACTCGCCCTTGCGGCTGGTGGAGATCGTCGGATCGACGGGATCCTGAAACTCATCGAAATCCAACAGGTGTGTACCCGTAATCCCGAAGAGCCAGGAGCCGATGCCGGACTCCAGGCTGTAGTTGAAGCCGAAATCCAAACCAGACACATCGAAGGCGCCCAGATTGATCTGACCGGACCGGTGATCCGTGATGAAACCGAAGGTGGGATCCCGTTGGATCAGCGGACAGAACTGGTTGTTCGTGGATGCAAGATCAACACAGGCCTCGGCGATACGCTCCACGTCGAGGGCATCGATCGCCCCTTCGATTTCAGTCTCGTAGTAGTCGACGATCAAGCGCAGGCCAAGGATGAACTCCGGTTCCCACACAAGACCAATCGTGTAGGTTTCGGCTTCTTCGGGGAGAAGATCCGGGTTGCCGCCCGTTACCCCGGGGATACCAGCGGTAATGAAGTCGTTGATGTCATAACCATCCGGCACGAACTGCTGACAGTTCCTGGCCCGATTGGCGTTCGCATTGATGTTCGCAATGGAGCAGGGATCATCCTGAAAGGCAAAGAAGTTCGGCTGCTGCGGCGAGAAAAGCTCACCAATGTTCGGTGCGCGAACGGCCGTGGCCCAGGTGCCCCGAAGCGTCAGACCCCAGCCCGGCGAGTAGCGCGCGCCCGCAGACCAGGATTCGTTCTTACCCGCGGTGCTGTAATCCGATAGGCGTCCCGCAAAGGTGACTTCGAGCAGCTCAGCGAAATTCATGTCTGCCAGGATCGGCGCCTGAACTTCAAAGAAGAACTCGGAGACGTCGAACTCACCTTCGATTCCGGAAACGGCGTTACCGTTGGATCCGTCCCAGGTGTTCCCGGTGCCTTCGAACTCGTTGACGATGAACTCGCTCTTCTCTTCCCGATATTCGTAGCCAACGGCCCAGCCCATGGCGCCGCCGGGCAAGCTGAACCAGGCAGAGGTCGTGCCGGCGAGAGAGGCCAGGAAGACGTTCTGCTCGAGCTTCGACTTGTCTACGGCGTCAACGTAGACAAAGTCGGCGTAGGCCTGCGTGGTGGAGTTAAAGCCAAGCGGGTTGAAGGGCACACAGCCGCTGTTCGCGCCTGGTGTGAAGCTGACAGCCTCGGTGAAGCCACCCGCGTTCGGATCACTGAACGCGGGATACGGGAACGTGAAGTCAGAGACGGGAATCACAGCGTTGGGATCCAGATTGGTGCGACAGACGGTCTCACCGGTCGTGGGATCTTCTACCGCGTCCATGGCGGCGTAGAAACGGTCTTCCAGGCGCAGGTTGATGTTGTTCGTATTCACATCGGTGCGGCCGTAGTTGTAGGACACCTCATAGGTGATGCCGTCTGCCACGGGAATCTCACCTTCCAGACCAAGAACGATGCGAACCGTTTCGCGCTCGACGTCGTCGCCCGGCATCACCTGGGCGTCATCGCTGTCGCGCTGCGCCGTGAAGCCGTAGAAACTGCCGTCACCCGGATCCGGACCGATCACGCCAGCCTCCTGCAGCTCGGCGATCTGAGTCTGTAGAGCCGGTGACAGGAACGGGTTGTTGTAAGAGATCGGAATCCCGTCGTTGAAGTCGACGTTCTGGATGTTCTTGTTCTCCGAGTACGCATACTTGGATTCGAGAAAGATCGACATCGATTCCGTGAGGGCAAAGCTGCCGTTCAGATTGACCGTATAGCGTTCCTGCTCAGGCAGCAGAGTCTGGCGGACGGACTGCAGACCGTCGCCGATACCGAAAGCCTGGCTGACATTCGCGACCGCGGTACCCGGGTTATAGACCCGGGGGACGCCGGCGAAGGGCTGTTCAATGAGCTGCGCAACAGGGATGTTGGTTCCAGGAATGTTGGGTACGCCGATCCCGTCCCGGACACCGTTAGCAGCATCCAGCACGGCGCCAAAGGAGTCTTCGCTGGCAATGTTGAACACACCCGGGGCGTTGGAGATCGGGTTTGTCGTCGGTCTGACGAAGGCCCGAGTCGCGTTCGGATCCACCCCGGTCAAGGCGGCAATCTGCGGCGTGTTGTTGATGTCTAGGCCTCGGTTGGGTCCCGCAAAGCTTCGATCGGCTTCGATCACGTCCGAATTGGACAGGCCATCGATGCCGAAGACCAGTTCACCGCGTCCATCGGCGAATTCGAAGCCCCCTGCGAGGGCGAGGTAGGTTTCGTTGGCGTCGCTATCTCCAGAGATGCCGGTCTGGGCGGTGAACTCGAGACCGTCGAAGTCGCCGCCGTCCCGTAAGATGAAGTTCACAACGCCTGAAACAGCGTCGGCACCGTATATCGAAGAGGCACCGCCGGTGAGCGTTTCCACCCGCTGCACCATCAGGCTCGGAATCGAGTTGACGTCAACGGCGGCAGATCCCTGTCCGCCACCGACATGACGCCGTCCGTTGACCAGCACCAGCGTTCGGACGTTGCCAAGGCCGCGGAGGTCGAGAAGACCCAAGCCCACCTGTGAATCCGTTGTCAGAGCGTCTGTCTCATCTCCGACAATTCCCGAGAAGCTCGAAGGGAGCGTGTTGTTGAGTGCCGGCGACTCGCGCAATAGCTCACCAATGTCGCTTTTTCCGGACTCACGAATTCGTTCGCCACCCAGAACGGAAACGGGGCCGGCGGCGTCAACCGCGCTATCCCTGGCAATCCGCGAACCAGTGACAACGATCTCTTCGATGGCCTCATCCTCCTCGGCGAAGGTCTCACCTCCCAGCAGTGAGGTGACGAGCAGCACGGTCGTGGTGCTCGTCAGCAGTGATTTCTTCATTGTGTTCTCCAATGTAAATAGACCTGAATCGCCGACTACGCCAGAGCTCGAAAGACACAAGTCCATCCAGCTGCTGGTTAGCCCCCATCCCCAAAGGCGGCCTCTTCGAACCTCGCCAGACATTGCCTGAGCGGACGTTCGAAAGTTTGTTTCAACGATCCGGTTCGATTGTTTGCAAGATAGGTGCCAGTGCACCTGGGCGCCGCTCTAGAGATCGCAACAAGGTGCTGGGCCGACAACGCTCCCCCAGCGCGAAGGCGCGGGCACAGGCGGTTCGCAGCGGAATGACCAGAGACAAAACCCTGCACCTTTGCACTGCGCCAGGGCGCATCGTTTTGGTCCCAAGGGATGGAATGCGTTCCAGAACAGGGCGAATCGCGCACCAAAAACCGACTGAAGGAAAGCATTGGTGCATTCTGGAGGACGCACACTCGCCGAACGCGATACACACCCGGTGACTGCTGCGCTGGCGGCGGCCGCTGGACCACGCCGACGAAGGCGCCCTCTTTACCGGATTGTTGGCGACAGGCGTGCGGATGCGTTCGCGGTGGAGATGCCGGGCGGCGAGCCAGCCGCATCCATCAGCGCAGGAACCGTTGGTCGAGAAACTCCGGCGTGTACCCTGGGTAGCCATAGAGCCTCTCCCCACGTCCCATACCATTCATGACGATGAAGTCCGCGAGAATCTCCGCGCGGCGGGCGCCATTGATGAGGTTGACGACGTCGTAGCAACGCTGGAGCGACGCCACGGGCAACTGCAGTGCACGCTCATGGGGCCGATAATTGCTTCTGAGACGGTAATCGACGCCCGGGGCAGCACTCATGTCGATGTGCGCGCCCATGAACCACTTCACCGGGTGTTCGCGGCCGAAAGTGAGTAACCGCTCGAGACTCGCCTTGTAGCTGTCGAAGTCACGGATCACGATCCGCCCGGGGAGCAGTGCCGTCCCCGTGAAGAGGAAATCCGTGTAGGGGTCATAAACGGATAATCCCGCAGCCGATACACCGGGTGTCGGCAGCAGCGAAAGCCGCCGTCCGCCGAGATCGATCGTCCCCGTCCCATCGGTCTCGCCCTTCACAAAGGGTGATTCCGGCAGGCCGTCACCGATCGCGAGTATTGATGTGGCGGCGCGTTCACGAAACTGATCGGTCCCCGCCGTTTGCGCCGGCGCGTCGCCGGTACTCAGGATGAGCAGCTCGATGCCGCTGACCCCGTTCGCCACCTGCCAGCGCTCAATCAATCGATCGACCGTTTCTCGGATTGGAAAGTACTCGGCTTCCTCAGTGGCGCCCGTATCGATGAGCAGCGCACGCTCCGCGCCGAACAGCAGATACATGAACGGCGCTTCCCAATGCACGGCGGGGTTCTGCCGGAGGATGTAGCTGTGCTCGTTGTAGCGGTGCACCTGCACTCGGACGTCGGTGTTGTGCTTGGCGCTGATGCTGCCGTGGATCCAGGCGAAGCGCATATTGCCTGGTGCTGCGGCCTCTGGGTCAAAGTCCACCTCGAGGGCCGCGGCCGGAAACGCAACCAGCAGGGGCAAAAACACGAGACTCAGCGGGATCAGCGGGCGGCAGAGCACTGTCAGTGGCTTCATTGGTTTCATGGTTGTTTCCGGTCTCATGGGTCGGTGGTAGTAGCCCAGGGGATCTCGTTGTAGATCATGAAGTCGTCATAGATGTAGATGCCGGGTTTGTCGATTTCTTCGGTCGCCTTGATGGCGACTTCAAGCATGGCGCGCGTCATCTGCATGGGTGGCTCGTCGGGTTGCCAGGTAGTGCCGATCGGATAGTCGACGCCCGGGGTGTTGGTCATCTCGATGTGGTTATTGACGAGATGGGCAACGGGAAACTCGTCGGCGATGGCCCCAAGACGCTGAATGCTGGCCACCCAGGCAGACCAGTCGTCGAGATACAGACGGCCCCGATAGAACATGTCGCCCGTGTAGAGCAGATCCGTCCAGGTGTCATAGAAGGAGAGCTCCGAGCCCTGGTGCCCCGGCGATCCTGTGACGATGAAAAGGCGCCCACCCAGATCGAATTCGATGCGCTCCCCGGGGAAGTCCGTGAACCCCCAGAAGGCCATCATTTCCTCGTGGGTCAGCCCCACCAGCACCGTATTGGGGCGGTCGACGAACTGATTCCAGGCTGCGTAGTGGTCGCCGTGCAGATGGCTGTTGGCGACGATGAGCTCGGGTTCGGGCACACGCTGATCCTTCGCCCACGCGCTCACGATCTCATCGACCGTTTCACGCAGGGGAAACAACGCCGGCGACGACGTCGACCCCTGATCGATGAGCAGCACGCGGTCGTTGCCGAAGAACAGGTACATGAAGGCCCCTTCATAGTTGATGGCCTTGTTCTCGCGCATGATGATCGTGTGCTCGTTGTAGGCATGCACCTGCACCGGCGGATCGTCGTTGTCCATGGCCGATTTCGACCCGTGGATCCAATGTGCGGGGAAGGTACCGGGTGCCCGTTCCTCGGGATCGAAGACAATGGGCTCGCTCAACAGGGCCCGCGCGTGGTCCACCGCCAGCAACGCCAGGGCAACGGCGACCACGCCGGCCAGACGACTCGGGATCCGCCCCTTCTGTTCTTCCACCTCTGTCATGTTCTTTCCTCGCTCTTTCAGCCGACTGTCCGCTGCCCCAGCCAGTACAAGCCGATACCGGCAACGACGATGGCACCCGGGGTTGCGATGCAAGACGCATACCATGCCCTGTGCCGAAACACTCCGAAGACCAGCAAGGCCAGCAGCAGCACGAGCAGCTGCCCCAGCTCCACGCCGACGTTAAAAGCCAGCAGCGCCAGGACGAATTCGCCGTCCGGCAGGCCGACTTCGCCGAGCACACGCGCAAAGCCGAGGCCATGAAGCAGGCCAAAGCCAAAGACCACGCCATAGCGCAGGCGCTGCCGCCGAATCGCGGTGTGTTCCGTCGTCAGCAGCTTCTCGAGCCCGATGTAGACGATCGAGGCGGCAATGAGGGGCTCTACAAGATCAGCCGGCAGGTCGACCACGCGAAACGTGGCGAGCGCCAGCGTCAGGGAGTGCGCAACTGTGAAACAGGACACCAGCAGAGCCAACTGACGTGCACCGCCACCGATGAAAAAGAGTCCCAGCACGAACAGGACGTGATCGAGTCCCAGCGGCAGAATGTGCTGGAAGCCGAGAAAACCATAGACGAGGAACAGATCGAACCGTGAATCCTGCACCGCCAGGCGTTCGCCCGTATCCGCGAGGGTCAGCGAACCGCTGGTCAGTCGATCCGCCGTAAGCAATCGCGAGACCGGCAGGTTTCGGCGGTCGCTGTCGACGCGTATGAGACAGGGCCAGGGCACCTCGAGATCTGAAGCCAGCTCGACGGTCAGCACGGACCCTACCTGCGGCGGCAAACGCCAACGCAGTACGGCCATCTGCGGTGTCAGCGGGTTGCTGATGGCTGCAAGAGAAGCCGCCTCGAACTCCGCATCGACGAAGGTGCTGTCGATTCGCTGACCATCGATCTCGACTGTGAGGCCCCGCTCCAGTGCCTCGAGCACGGGCTGCAGACGACGTAGTTGCTCGTTTCCCTCGGCGCTCGCCAGGGCCCAGTAGTCAGCTGCGCTCATGAGCGATTGACCGAGATCGATTTCCACGCGAAGTGTTCCGGGATCCGTTTGGTGCACGACTATGGACACCCGGGTCATGTTCAGCAGGTGCGCCTGGCACGGCGTGCTGATAAGCAATCCGAGGAGGCAACCGAAAAGAACGCGTCGTTCGGGACGCAACGCGAGCAACGCGTTGCGCACCTGTGCTCCGATCACAGAACGTCGGGGCTTTCGATGAGGGCGACTGTCTGGCCGGCCTGCACCGGTGTGCCGGCGCCGGCCAGGAGCCTCGCGAGGCGACCGCTCTCGGTGGCCAGCACCTGAATCTCGGTTTTCATGGACTCGACGATCATGATCAGATCACCCACATTGACCGTCTCACCTTCCGTCGTCGCCACCTTCCACACGGAACCCGTTACGGGGCTCTCGACCGGTGTTCCCTGCTCCTCCTCGCCCACGGGCTCTGCTGGAGACGGTGTAGGCGCGGTCGCAGGATCGTAGCCCTGGCGCTCCCAGCGAGCACGTTCCGCCACAAAGGCTGCCTGCTGACGCTCCCTGAAAAGCTCTATGCTGCTGGTCTCCCGCTCGAGAAAGGCCTCGTGGTCCGCGAGACTGAACTCTGTCTCTTCGATGGTTAGAGGCACGCGCCCAAGGGGGAAGTCGCGACGCATCTCCAGGAGCTCATCGTTTTCCACCTCGAAGAAACGCAGCTGATCGAAACCGCGCAGCAGCCAGGGTTTCTCGAAAGGTCTCTCGCTGCGGTAGCGATTCCATACCTGCACCGTGCGCCCGACGAACTGATAGCCACCAGGGCCTTCCATGCCGTAGATACACAGGTATGCCCCGCCGATGCCGACGGCGTTTTCCGGCGTCCAGGTGCGGGCCGGATTGTACTTGGTGGTAACGAGCCGATGGCGCGGATCTATGGGCGTGGCCACCGGCGCTCCGAGATAGACGTCACCGAGGCCCAGCACCAGGTAGGCGGCGTCATAAACAATGCGCTTCACGTCGGCCTCGTCATCGAGGCCGTTGATGCGGCGGATGAACTCGATGTTGCGCGGACACCAGGGCGCCTCTGCCCGGACGGTCTCGCTGTACCGCTCCGTCGCCTCCTGCGTGGCTGGATCGTCCCAGGCGAGCGGCAGGTGCACAACGCGGGAGGAAATCTTCACATCCCGTCCGTCGCCGACCGCGTCCAGGCCGTCTGTAAGGAGCCTGAGCACGCGCCTTCGATCAGCCCCGACAGGAACACGCAGCTGCAGACTGCGCACGCCCGGCGTCATCTCCAGCAGGTCCGGATCGCCCACGTCCGTCAGCCAGCGCTGCAGCGCCTCAACCCGCAACCGCGAGGCCAGGTTCAGTTCCGGAGCCCCAAACTCGAGAAGCAGAAAGCTGTCACCGGCGGATCGGAGCACCACATCGTGGCGGGCGTCGCGCTCGACGATGACATGCGCTGCCGACTTTCGCCAACTCACCGACGACGGCACGAGGGCCTGTGGTTCCTTGACAAGCGCCGCTGCTGATTCTGTATCGATGGGAAGAAAACGAATCCGATCACCCGCCTTGAGCTGACCAAGCTTCCAACGGTCGGCAGCCGCGATCGCTGCGGGGCTGACGAAGCCGCCAAGGCTCGGACCATCGGGTCCGAGGATGATCGGCATATCTCCCGTGAAGTCGATGGCACCAAAAGCGTAGGCGTTGTCGTGCACGTTCGAGGGATGCAGTCCCGCATCGCCTCCGTCCGTCCGGGCCCATCGAGGCACGGGACCTTCCAGACGAATGCCCGTGCGCGAGGAGTTGTAGTGAACGGTCCATTCGGCGGCGTAGAACTCGTCGAGATAGCCTTCCGTGAGAAAGTCGGGTGCCGTGTGTGGACCCTGAACCACCCGCAGCAGGGTTCTTTCCGTGAGCGCAACGGGCGTCGGTGCCTGCGGCCGCTCTGCGGCCTCGAAATCGGCGATTGGGAGCACGTCACCGGCGCGGAGCTGGCGTCCACAATGACCGCCGAACACGCCAAGATCGAAAGTCGCGCGACTGCCGAGCACCACCGGCACGTCGAGACCGCCGGCGATCGCAAGGTAAGCCCGGATACCCTCGCCGTCCTCGGCGATGCGGCCCACCTCGAGCGTCTGCCCGGTTGCCACCTCAAAGGCGCTGTCGCCGGCCACTGGTACGCCGTCCACCGTGACCTCCGCGGTGGCGCCGCAAACGGCAGCCTTCGTCGTGCAGGCGAAGCGCAGCCGCGGACCGCGCGCCAGAAGCTCAAGGCCGGCGGCATTGACGTCGTTTCCGACCAGAGCGTTGGCCCGCGCCAGCGACCGCCCGTCGAAAGCGCCGGAGGGCGGCACTCCCACATGCCAGTAGCCGAGGCGGCCTTCGACGTCCTGTACGCTCGTCAGCGTTCCGGGGGTTAGCACTTCGACACTTCGACCAGGGGCGCTCACCGCCGTAGAACTACGCGTGGTCATACGGGCGTCCGTGAAATCGGGGAGCACGAGGGCAGCCCTGAGGAAAGCCAGATTCGTCTCGACCCCATCGATGCGAGCCTCCTCGAGCGCTGCCAGCAGCCGGAGCCTCGCCTGGTCGCGATCCTCGCCAAAGGCGATGATCTTACTGAGCATGGGGTCGAACTCCGCTGGGACAGTCACCCCGGCATCCAGCCAGCCGTCGACGCGCAGAGTCTCGTTGCTCGCCGGCAGCGCGATCGCGGTCACCAGCCCCGGTGCTGGACGGAAGTCGCGAGCCGGATCTTCAGCGTAGACGCGGACCTGCATCGCATTGCCGCGAACAGCAGGCTCCTGCAGGAACTCACGCTCACCCTGGCCGATGCGCACCATCCACTCGACGAGGTCGACGCCAGTGACTAGCTCCGTGACGCCGTGCTCTACCTGCAGACGGGCATTGACCTCGAGAAAGTGGAAGTCTTCGCGGTCGGCATCGTAGAGGAACTCGACGGTGCCGGCGGATCGGTAACGGACTGTTTCCAGAAGTCGCCGCGCGGCCTCGTGCATGTCCGAGCGAATACTCTCGGGGAGCGCGGGCGCGGGGGCCTCTTCGATGAACTTCTGATTGCGTCGCTGCATGGAACAGTCACGATCACCGAGCACGACCACAGTGCCCTCGCCATCGCCGAAGGCCTGCACTTCCACGTGGCGGGCGGATTCCACGAAACGCTCGAGATAGAGCCGATCGTCGCCGAAGCTGCTGGCGGCCTGAGCGACCACGGCGTCGAACGCCGCCCGGAGATCATCGCTGGTGCGGCAGGCGCGCATACCTATGCCGCCGCCCCCGGCGCTGCTCTTCAACATCACCGGCCAGCCGATCTCGTCCGCGGCCGCGAGCGCATCGTCCGCAGACTCGAGCAGCCGTGAGCCGGACAGCAGCGGAACAGCCGCCTCTGCCGCAAGGCGCCGAGCCTCGTGCTTCAGCCCGAAGGCTTCAATCTGTTGGGCCGTGGGCCCGAGAAAGCGCATGCGCGTCCTTTCAACGGCGTCGGCAAAGGCTGGGTTCTCCGAGAGAAAGCCATAGCCTGGATGGATCGCATCGACGTCTGCCCGCTGCGCGATATCCAGCAACAGGTCGACGTTGAGATAAGTGTCGACGGCGCCACCGGCGCCAAGGCTGAAGGCCTGCGTTGCATTAGCCACATGCCTGGACGCCCGGTCGGCTTCCGCGAAAACGGAAACGCTCTCGATGCCCATGCGCGAGAGCGTTCGCTGAATGCGAGTGGCGATGGCGCCACGGTTGGCAATTAGCACACGTTGAATCACTGCCTGCTGCTCCGGTCTGTCACGCGCCGTCGTAAACGACGAACTCGACCGGCGTCGGATCGAAGCCACTGCAGGGATTATTCAACTGAGGACAGTTGGAGATCAGCACGAGCACGTCCATTTCCGCCCTGAGCTCCACGTAGTGGCCGGGGCCGGAGATGCCGTCCTCGAAGGTGAGCCCACCGGCAGGAGTGACCGGCACGTTCATGAAGAAGTTGATGTTGCTGCCAATGTCGCGCTTGGTCAGATCGTCGCACTTGGAGAGCAGCCCGAGCAGAAAGTTGTCCCGGCAGTTGTGCATGAACTTCTTCTCGTGGGCATAGCGCACGGTGTTGCTCTCCGAGGCGCAGGCGCCGCCGAGCGTGTCGTGCCGACCGACAGTGTCGTGGACGATCGTCAGCAGGGGCCGGTTTTCCGTGGACAGCAGCGTCGTACCGGTCGTGAGGTAGACGTTCTTCTGGGCCCGGATCGTATCGACAGCCGAGTAGCGCTCCGTCGGATCTTCCGCGCTGAAGAAGAATGCGTCGACCGCCTCGTTACCCTCTGTATCCACGATGCGGCAGTGCTGGCCGGCTTTGACCTCCCCGATAAAGGGATGCCCGGCGCGAATGGTCGTGCTCGAGAGCGGTGTCCTTTCACTCATGGGTTCGCTCACGAGGCACCTCCGGTCTGGGCAAACCAGTTTTCGCTGTTCTGGAAACCCCGCTCATTCTCCGGCAGCACCGTGCGGCAGGGATCGTCCGCGGGGGCCGGCCCGCTCCAATGGACCGAAAGCGCCACCTGCCCCGTCGGGTAACGATCGCCTGGAGCCAGTGGATGCGGAGCGCTGTTCAGCACCACCAGGCAGTTGAGCTCTGCGCGCAGTTCTAAGGTG
>Ga0316187_10004400_pt1 | contig 12187 bp, 10 predicted proteins | sample CroRivburrow1_MG_FD_204927 | JGI IMG/M metagenome (GOLD analysis project Ga0316187, IMG submission 204927) | Coastal sediment microbial communities from Maine, United States - Cross River worm burrow 1 | ecosystem: Environmental > Aquatic > Marine > Coastal > Sediment | place: USA: Maine...
CCCTGGAAGCTTTTGAAACTGAATATTGAACAGCTACTTGTGGCCGGTTGTTGCTGGACAGACTTTTCAGAATCGTGCCACTTGAATAACGGCTTGGAGCAGCAAAGCAGCCACTGAAGGGAAGCAAAATTCAGCGGAGCGTGTAGCTGAGAACGGCCAGGAGCAGCCTAAAAAAACTGCAATTGTACTTGGTTTAGTTTCCGTAAAGCGCCTCACAAATCACGATATTGTCATTGGCAACACGTTGTATAGGTACTATTCCCTGTTGGTTGATTGATGTTATGTCGTACTCAACCGTTCCTGAATTACAACTATCAAATGTCAGTATGATCGTGCCATCTGAACCGGGCGGATCGGTGCGTTGAATGTCAGTTGGGGTGTCAAAAATACCACCAGATGTCATTTCAATGTTCATTAGTACCTTGTTGCCACCAATTACACCACCCGCTGTTAGCCAACGATGGCCAGGATCACCAAGATTCGCTTGCGCATCCTCTGTTGGAAGTTCTGTGTCGTAGGTAAACCAAGCCAGCGAAACGTAACTAAGATCGGGAAATACCGTGATAAAGAATCCTTGCCCGCTTGTTTCGGGATCGTACCATGCATCATTTAGGCCTGGATTCAATACAAAACTATCTAGATCAACTGGCACGTATGCCATTGCCTCAACTCGAAAAGTAGGAGCATCTGCATTAATCGGATTACTCGTACATTCATCGCCTAGGTTTAGCTGTACCAGTGGATTCCCCAGACTTGAACGCCAATACACATTTCTCTTGCTATCAAAAGTGAGATCCCCATTGTTAAATCCTCTGTCTGGGCTATCAGCAAAGTTTTCAGGTAAACCAACCATGCACTTCTGTGCATTAGAGTTTGTGCTTAAATCTATTGACAATACTTTAGCGGGATTTGTGATATTGGATGGTACGGTGAGCATCATCCCCGAATTGGGATCATATGCCAGATTATCTATTTCCGCAGACGAAGACCCTAAAGTTGTGACTAATTGTGCCTCAAGGGGTTCCAAGCTAATTTCATACAGTGAACCAGCGTAGGTTTCTAAATCCGTGAAACTGATGTATATGCGGTTTTCATTATCGATAGTTACGCCATAACCTACCAAGGATGATTGGATACTAAGATCTAAAGTGCCTACGTGCTGAGATGCTGCAGTAGTGGGATCAATCCAGTAGAAGTCGGTCAATGTAGGGGCATTTTCTGAAGCTCTTGGCGGCGAATTGACCAGAAACAAACCCTGGCTTTCTGGGTGCCATGCAAGCCCACCATAGCGATAATTAAAATCTAGATCCCCTATTATCTCGGATTGCTGGGTTTCAGGGTCAATTCTAAGAAGATGATCTTCATCTCTGTCCACGGCATACAGCCAATCGGCGATCACTGTATTGGTGTAAAACAGAAACAACAAAGTCACTGAAACGCCGATTTTAACGAATTGAGTTGCTGACATGACTAACTCCTCAATCTAGCTTCAAGCGGAACAAAATCAGAAATAAATGCGGTCTGAACCGCTATCGGGTCGGGAGGTTATTGGATTTTTATTAGCAGACTTATTTGAATAATCTGGCGACTTAATAGCGTTCACAAACGCAAACAATAATATACGCCTTAACTTTTATTTTTGCCAGTGAAACCGAAAGGTTACAACCGCTTATGGCCGACTTCAGCCCATTTCACAACTGGGTTTCATCTAAAAAGAGAGGCTGCTTTTCTCCACAAAGCGGAACACCTGGAATCGCTGATCTCTGTGTTAAGGATGCACCCTAACGGCCAAGAGTGGCCCTACTTTCAATCTGTTGATGGCTGGATAGGATCCTGCTTGTCGCCAAACAAAATCCAGAAATACTGCAACGGTTTCATACGCCTCTTCGCGAGAGGGGGCGGCAAAAACAAATCCTCTGGCTCTCATTGCATCGTAAGCATGCTTGAATTCATTGGCCTATTGGCTCGACCCCGGATTGAGCCGAAGCGCGTTTTGCTTGTCGTGCTGTTTTTTAGGCTTTGTGCACACTTCCCACAGGCGCTGGATTTCAGTCACCACCGGTGGCTGCCCGTCATTATAAGCATGGGCCATCAGTGCGGCGGATACGGCAAGCAGTTGTGGATCGTTCGCGCAGGCCGTGCTGAGTTGCCACTCGGAATGGTCCGACATGCGCTCGTAGAGCAGCGCGAGGCAGCGGCGGCTGTCTTGTTCTGCTGCTGCACGCATGAAAGCCTTTCTTGCGTGACGTTGGCCCTGCCAGGTTTTGAGGTGATTACGCACGGTGCGGTAGCAGGTCGTTCGGCGGATCCATCGAACAAGTAAATAGCTGAGTGCGACGCCCAGCACTGCCAGACCCCAGAGCCACAGACTCCCGATCCCTTCTTTCGGCTCTGAGGCTTTAACGGCGTTTGGTGTCGCGCTGCCCGGCAGGTCAAAGGTTCGTTCCGGAAGATCGATCGTCTCGACGGCCTGGGTCTTCAGATTAAACCAATGAATATGGTGCCCCGGGATGGCATGGGTTCCTCCCGCCTTGATAGTAAACACCACGCGTTCTTCACGTAAGCCCTCAAGCGATCCGCCCACTGCCTTGTCATCGACCAGCGCCGGCGCCTGATACACCTGGACGCCGTCGAGCTCGACCCCAGGGGATTCGGGTACGGCCATTGCCGGCGCACCTTTAATGGTGAAGCGCCGGGTTCTTGTGACGGCGTCACCGACCTGATAGGTCTCCAGAATGCCTTCCCAGGACTCGTCGACCTCGAATTCGGTCGCCGCGACCCAAGTGGCCAACCCTTCTGTGCCCGGAGGTACCTCGATTTCCAGCGGCGGCACCGGGAGCTTGACTTCACCCTCCACAATATCGTTCGTCTCGGTTTCGACGGAGATAAAGGTCGTCAATGCCGGTGTGCGCAGGGTTCCAGCACGCTCTGAATAGAGCTCGAAACGCCAGCTCTGGAACGCCCAGGTATCACCCCCCCGGCGCCGGGTTTCATTGAAGGCAAATTTCGAGATGGGGCGAACCAGGGTGCCCGGCACGGTGAAGTCGCGTACGCGGGTGCCGCGTCTGCTGAACCTGCCCGGCGTGCCGACCTCCACGGAGATCACGATCGGTGCTTTCTGAAAGAATGGATCGGGAGTCTGCACGACAGCGCGGGCTTCAAGCTTTCCCGCGGCGATAAGGTCCTCGAGGGTCTGGGCCTGCACAACCGGAGCGCTCGCCAGCACCAGGATCAGACACAGCAATCGCTTGCAGTACATCATGGCCTGTTCCCATCGTCTTGCTGGAGTTGGAGGTAGAACTTCGTAACGAGAAACTCCGAGGGATCCCGCTGAATTTGCCGCAACCACATCTCCGTGAGGCCCGGGTCCTGGAGCAACTGTTCGGCATTGTATTGCTCAAGCTCCGTGGCGCCTTGCTGTTCGTCTCCCTCGGAGGATTCTGAACCGTCACCCGGTTTGCTGTTGCGGTCACCCGTTTCGCTTCCCTCGTTCTTAGACAGCCCCTTGGTCGCCTCGATCAGCTTTTCCATGACCGGCAGGTTCACGGCCGGTGCAGGATGATCGGGGTAACGGCTTGCCAGTTCTTCGTAGGCTTTTTTCGCGGCTGTGTAGTCGCGCTGGTGGGCCAGTGTATTGGCGCGTGCCAGTAAAGACTCCGCATCCTGGTACTGGGAAAAGTAGCGTTCGGCGGTGGCGAAGTCCTGGCCGGCATACAGGCTGAAGCCTTTCCAGCGCGGGTCTTCGAATGTTCGCGATGCGCGTTCATAGTCCCCTGACTGGAACCATAACCACGCCTGCTGGTCCGGCGTGAGCCATAGACCCACGAAGGCCTGGGGAGCGGCGACGATCCAGGCAAGGGCAATCAGTACCAGAACCCATCGAAGCCGTCGCCAGCGCGATGGAAGGGTATTCTGCGCCGCGAATTTCACCACCGATGTGCCCAACCCTTTCTGAACCAAAGCAGGAACAGCAGCATGATTGGTCCCACAAGGTAGTAACCGCCATCCACCCAGGGCCGCGAACTGTCCTCGCTGAGTTCAAAGTGCCTGTCGATCTGCCGAAGGATCTGGCGCACATCCTCGTCATCCACCGAGACTCGATGGTATGCGCCGCTGGCGGCATCCGCCATAGCCATGAGCGCGGGTTCCTGGAGGGGCAGCGCCGAATTCGTCAGGCCACGCGCGGCATCCCTGTCGAGTTCCTCCTGGGTTTTGCCCATTCCCCACACAAGGACCTGGATCCCTGGTACCTCGCGCAGGGCACGGAACGCCTCGATGGAGGGTTCCGGCGCGCCGTCGCCAATTATCAACAGCGTGCCTCCGCCCTCGCGGAGCAGTTCGCGCGCCATCGGCAGGATCGTTTCGGGTGCTTTACCGCGCCGCGGCAGCATACCTACCTGCAGCGCATCGAGGTAGTGCAGCAGGACATTCGTGTCATCCGACAGCGGCAACACCGTGTGGCCCGAACCGGCATAGACCACCAACGCGGTGTAGGCATCACCGCGAGTGCGGGCGAGTTCCAGAACCTTGCTGCGGGCCCGTTGCAGCCGATCCGGTTGCAAGTCCCGTCCCCCCATCGATTCGCTGAGGTCAACAGCAATCACCAGCGATGCCGAATCCACGGCGAAGGGGGATTCCCCTCGAGTCCAGCTTGGCCCAGCCAGGGCCACCACCAGCATCGGGACGACCAGCACCGAAATCCATAGCGGTGATAACAACTGACGTTGGTTGCCGGTCACAACCATTCGCGGCAGCAGATGCGGGGCGATCACACCCTTCCATTGGCGACCCAGGTCGCCCGAGCGCCAGTGTATATAGCTGACCACTACAAACGGAATAAGCAGCAGAAACCACTCGGGGCGCAGGAAATGGAGGTTACGGATAAACGCAAGGTCAGCCATGCACAGACCTGCGTTTTCGGCGCGCTGCCAGTGCGAAGAGTGGCATCGTTATCACGTAGAGCAAGGCAAAGGCGGCCAGCGGAATATGGAACATGGCCTGGCGGGGCCGGTAGGAAAGACTGTCGTAGCTTGCCGGCTCCAGGGCATCAATGCGTTGGTACGTTTCGCTGAGAGCCTCGCGATTGGTGGCAACATAACTGGCCCCGCCGGTGATGCGGGCGACCGCGTCTAGCGTTTCCATGTCGAGTGCCTCTTCCCCAACGGTTGCCGGATCGCCTACGGCCACAGTGTAAATCGTGACGCCCTCTACCCTGGCCACCTCGGCCGCATCGAGTGGCGGCACCCGGCTGCCCGTGTCATTGCCATCGGTGAGCACGATCAGCACCCGGTTTTCAGTCTCTGACTGGCGAAAATGCGCGATGGAGAGGCCGATTGCATCGCCAAGCGCTGTGCTGGGCCCGGCCATGTTCACGATGCTTTCATCGAGCAGGGCCAGCCAGGTCTCGTGATCGTCCGTAAAGGGCGCCTGCAGGTAGGCGGCATCGCCAAACACGATCAATCCCAGGCGGTCGCCCTCCCGCCCGGCAACAAACTCCTCAAGCACGTCCTTGGCGACACTCAGTCGGTTGGTTTCCGCACCGGCCGCATCACGGAAATCAGTTGCATCCATCGAACCCGACAAATCGAGCGCTATCATGAGATCCCGTGCGGTCTTCTCCAGTTTGACCGGCTCGCCAACCCACTCGGGGTGCGCCAGCGCAATCACGAGCAGGCACCAGCCAAGCAGGCTGGCGAATGCTTGAACCCTCATGCGCCGGCGGATACTCGCGCCCGGTCGCGGCGTTTCTCCGCTCAGGGCCACCAACCGCTGGAAGTAAGGCACCTGGAGCGAGTCGCGACTTTCACGGTGAGGCGGTGCGAGCCAGTGGATCAAGGCGGGCACGAGCAGCAGCACGAAAGTCCATGGATAAGTGAACTCAAGCATGGGGCGCCCGGTGTTGTTGTATCCAGCGTTCCAACGCTTTAATGAACGCTTCCATATCCAGCCCCTCGACCTCATAGAGTGGCGCGTAGGCAAGACGTTGAAGCTCCGTCACGGGCAGGCAATCCTGGTCTGGGGCAAGCTCCGCCAGGGCCGCGGCATAGGTGTCGCCCTGCAGTCCGGACATGGTATCCCGGCCGGCCGCCGCGATGGCGGTCGCCCGGAGCAAAGGTGCAAGTTCCCGGGCAGCTTCCAGCACACCCGCACCCAGTTGTGATTTGATTGTCGCCAGTTGCGCCAGGGCGTCGCGACGATAGCGGTCACGCAAATAGCGCTTTCGGCGCCGCAAGAGCGCCCGCAACAGCAATCCAGCCATCACCAGGAGCAGGATCCACCAGCCCGGCGTGGCGGGTACCAGGGATATGGCTTCAGGGAACTCCGCCTCGATGATTGTTCGGAGTGATGGATTTCCCCATTCCGGTGAGAACACCTCGCTCATACCTGTGCTCCCAGCGCCCGGAGCAATTGCTGCAGCGGGTCGTCTACGGTATTCACTTCGATCAATGGCAGGCCGAAGCGCTGCAGGGCCTCGCGCATGCGCTTCACGTGATTGAGATAGCTCTCCTCAAAACGCGCCTGCAGTTCCTGCTGTGTGCCCGACACCACGATCTGCTCTTCACCGTCCGATACCACGAGATCGTTGAGCGAAGGTAACTCGAGCTCCGCCGGGTCGAACACGTTAATCACGATCACATCATTGTGCAGCGACAGGCGTTTCAGGATCTCGTCGCTGCGCTCATCCCAGCCAAAGCCATCGCCGATGTAGATCACCAGCTCATCGTGGGCGACGTGCCTGAGAAGAGCGTCGAAAGCCGTGTTGAACTGTCCGGGATTGGTCTGGCACCCCGCAGCAAGAGCCGCATTCGCGGTCTCGAGTCGTTTGAGGATGTTAAGGACCGCTTCGCGACTGCGCCGGGGTGTGAAATGGTAGCTATGCTGGTCGTCGAAAATCAGTGCGCCCACGCGATCGCCCACACCCAGCACCCGCCAGGCTGCCAGGGCAGCAATCTCCGCGGCCACGGCGGATTTCATGGCCCGTTGACTGCCGAAGAACATGCTGACCCGCTGGTCTACCAGTAGAGAGACCCGGCGCTCCCGCTCCTCGGTGTAAACGCGGACGTGGGGTTTGCCGGTGCGGTTGGTGACCTTCCAGTCCATGGTGCGAATGTCATCGCCCGGGCGGTAGTGCCGCAGCTCCTCGAAGTTGAGGCCACGGCCCCGGAGACGGGATGCGTGTTGTCCGCTCAGGATACTGTTCACGGGCTGGCGGGGCAGGAACGAGAATCCGCGCGCCGTGAACTCCAGGGCGCGCAGGTGTGCAAGACTGACTGCAACCCGATCATCCTGCGCGGGCCCGGTTTGCGCTGAACCGGCCCGTAAGCTGTTCAGCGTCTTGATCATGCGGCGACGACCTGCCTCAGAATTTCGTCGATGACCGCATCGGCGGTGACCGAGTCAGCCAATGCGTCGTACGTGAGGATCAAGCGGTGCCGAAGTACGGCATGTGCAACGCCGCGAACGTCATCGGGGGTCACGAAATCGCGGCCCGCCAGCCACGCAGCCGCCCGCGAGCACTTGTCCAGCGCAATGCTCGCCCGGGGGCTCGATCCCACTCGGATCCAGTCCTTGAGCCGCGAATCTTCGTGGCGCGCCGGATCCCGGGTCGCCATGATCAGGGCGACAATGTACTGGTCAATATTCGTTGACACGGTGGTTGCCGCCACCTCCTCGCGGGCCGCGAACACGACGTCCTGGGTAAAGCGGGGTTCCTCTGCCGCGTTGCCTGCCTCCTCGCCGCGGATCAGACGAATAATACTCTCCTCGGCTGCATCGTCGGGGTAGTCGACGTTGGTCTTCATGATGAAGCGATCCATCTGGGCTTCCGGCAGAGGGTAGGTTCCCTCTTGCTCGATGGGGTTCTGGGTGGCGAGCACCATGAACAGCGGCGGCAGCTGGTAACTCTTACCCGCCACGGTCACCGTCCGTTCCTCCATCGCCTCGAGCAGCGCCGCCTGGACCTTGGCCGGTGCCCGGTTGATCTCGTCGGCCAGCACGATGTTGTTGAATACAGGGCCTTCCTGGAACTGCAGCATCTGCTTGCCTTCCGTTTCCTGGTAGACCTCGTTGCCGGTCACATCCGAAGGCAGCAGGTCCGGCGTAAACTGAATGCGCCCCAGGCTTGCATCGAGGCAGCGGGCCAGGGTCTTGACCGAACGGGTCTTCGCCGTGCCCGGCAGCCCTTCCAACAGCACATTGCCATTGGTCAGCAGGGAAAGCAGCAGCGTCCTCACTACATGTTCCTGGCCGATGACCGACCTGTTGATCGCGGCGTCGAGCGCCTGAAACGCTTCCCGGGGGTTGTCCTTGTGCATGGGCGGGTTCCTTATAACTTGAACGAAGGGAGCGATGCTCCCTTCGTCAATGGTTAATATTCAGCAACGCGAAAATTCTGTCGCAGGACGTGTCAGTTGGTCCGGATGATTTCGCTCGGTCGCCAGGACTGATCGATCCAGGTCTCCAGCGGACTGTACATTCGCAGGATGCTGAACCAGCTCTTACCAGGAATGGTCTGTATCCAGTTGCTCTCATAGCCCGGAGGCGCCTTTGGAGCAAAGTAGATATCGATCGAACCGTCGCGGTTGTAGCGCAGCCCCTCCTGTTTACTGTCGACGCCGGCTGCCTCCTGGTCCGTCTGCAGCATAGAGCGAGTCTGGGTGTCGTAGATGGTTACTGCCCAGAAGTTCGCAATCGGTGCGTTCGCTGGCAGGCTGATCTTATAGGTCTTGCTGCCATCAAAGGGTTGCTTCTCGCTGTCGAGATAGACGATGCCGTAGTCCGAACCCTTGCCCAGACGGGGTATCGCCATCGCGGGCGTGACAGCCGTATAAGGGTAGTGAAAGCTCACGCGCGCATCGGTGTTCATCGTTACACCGTTTTCACCGCTAAAGTTCACATTGCGTTCCGGGTAACCCATGTTCCAGGCACTGCCGGTATCGGGGTAGACCTGGACTCCTGCCATGTTCATGTCGATTCTTGGATACCACACGATGGCGCGGGCCTGGGCGTTACCAATCGCGATACCGTCAGCCAGAACGGCTTTCATCCGGTCGTCGGGGTTGAAGGGCTTGCCTTGTTCGATTCCGAGTGAGGCAAAGAGACCACGCGTTTCCGGGGGCAGCAGCGTCAGTGCTTCATACTGAATCACCTCGTTCATGTGATCGAAGAACTCGGCGTCGTTATTATGGATCGTGTTGTAGGCCTTGCCGGTGCCACTGATCCATTCCATCTCAGGTGGGTTTGCTGCATCGGCCAGCTTATATACTTTGACGCGATCCTTGAGCAAATTAGCGGCTGCCGCCACGTCTTCGGGCGCCTTGGTTTTTGGTGTTACACGCATGAATGCCCACATTCGGTAGGTCTCAGGGCGATAGACCTTATAACCCTCAGGAACATCACCTTCGTAGCCGGGTGGAAGGAAAAGGTATTTTCCTGGCAGGAGGTTTTCCACGAAACGGAAGTATCCGTCGTTGATGGCTCCCAGAACTCCGTTGGGCGCTTCAATTACCGTCGGACCATTGCGCTTCAAATCCAGGTCCGGAAACGCATAGACCGTCGCCGTATTGGCGGTTAGAAAGAGTGACTTGGCATCCATCAACCTATCGAAGATCACAACCTGATGCGGCTCAACCGCGCCCTGGGATTGATTACCCTTGAGCATGGCGTCTATCGATGCAGCCGGCATGCCCTTGAGGAAAGCATCTGCCGCCCGGGCGGTGTCCATGAAGTCGTAGGCCTTGTCCGCCGTCTCGCGGGAGGGAACACCGTCGGTGAAATCCAGCGTACCGATGGAGGTTTCCACTTTGTCGGGGGTTGTGATCCCCTCGGGTATTGGCGTGGTTAACTTGAACTCCTCGGCGCAAACAGTTCCCGCGCCAAAAAGAACGCCGATTGTTGCGGCCAGGACGGCTGTTTTCTCGACAATATTTCTCATGTTACTTCTCCTGATTTGATCCTTTGTAGTAAGCATCAGTTCTTCCGCATGACTTCGCTGGGTCGCCACGACTGGTCAATCCAGGCTTCCAATGGACTGTACATACGCAGGATCGTGAACCAACTCTTGCCCGGGATAGTCTGCACCCAGTTGCTCTCATAACCGGGAGGCGGTTCGGGGGCGAAGTAAAGATCGATCGACCCGTCGCGGTTGTAGCGCAGTCCTTCCTGGAGACTGTCGATTCCGGCATTAACCTGGTCAGTCTGAAGCATGGAACGGGTCTGGGTATCGTAGATCGTCACGGCCCAGAAGTTCGCGATCGGCGCATCCGGCGGCAGCGTGATGGCGTAGGTCTTGCTGCCATCGAAGGGCTGCTTGTCACCGTCGAGGAAGGCGATACCATAGTCTGATCCCGTACCCAGGCGGGGTGCTGCCATTGCTGGCGTCACGGCTGTGTAGGGGTAGTGGAAGCTCACCCGGGCATCGGTGTTCATCGTTGCGCCATTCTCGCCGTTGAAGTGCACATTACGCCCCGTATAGGCCATGTTCCATGCACTGCCGGTATCGGGATAGATCTGAACCCCTGCAAGGTTCATGTCGACCCTGGGGTACCAGACGATGGACCGGGCATGCGCATTACCGATGGCCACGCCGTCCGCCAGGATGGCCTTCATCCGGTCGTCGGGATTGAAGGGTTTGCCCTTTTCGATACCCAACGAGGCAAACAAACCTCGTACGTCCGGAGTCATCAGGCCGAGCGACTCGTATTGAATCACCTCGTTCATGTGATCGTAGAACTCGGCGTTGTTGTAGTGAATAGTGTTGAAGGCCTTGCTTGAACCACTGACCCATTCCATTGCCGGCGGGTTCGCCGCATCCGCCAGACGGTAGACCTTCAGACCCTCGCGAATTTCATTGGCGGCCTGTGCCACGACTTCAGGCGACTTGTTCTTCGGCGTTTTACGCAGGAAGACCCACACCCGGTAGGTTTCCGGGCGGAATACAGTGTAGCCCTCTGGGACATCACCCTCATAGCCGGGCGGCAGGAACAAATATTTTCCAGCTACGCCGAGATTGGTGATGAATCGAAAAAAACCGTCATTGGCAGCACCCAGCAACCCATCGGGTGCTTCAACCACGGTGGGTCCATCGCGCTTCAGATCCAGGTCAGGCACGACGTAGACCGTTGCGGTATTCCCGGTCAGGAACAGAGATTTGGCATTCATCAGCTTATCGAAAAGCATGACCTGATGGGCCTCAACGGCACCAAGTGAATGGGCGCCTTCGATCAGCGCTGCGACAGACGCTCCGGGCATGCCCTGGAGAAAGGCCTCGGCGGCCCGGGAGGTATCCATGAAGTCATAAACCTTGTCCGCCGTCTCGCGGGAGGGAACGCCATCGGTGAAATCCAGCGTACCGATTGAGGTTTCCACCTTATCGGGGGTCGTGATCCCTTCGGGTATTGGCGTGGTTAACTTGAACTCCTCGGCGCAAACGGGTCCTGCGCCGAAAAGAAAGCCGGTTAGTACAGCTAAAATGACCTTATTTACAGTATTGCTTCTCATGTTCCCTCTCCTTATTTTACCCGTGCTCTAACTTCTTATAGACGGGTTAATCAATAGAATCAAGTAATGATTTATACTCATGCTATTCATTACGAAACATCATTTGATTCTATTGATTAACCCTCCTATAAGAATTTAACGAGTCGAAGGAGCCGAATGCACTTACGAAAGGAGTTGATTGTGGCGAACCGATATCTGAATACGTTCCAAAGCCGAACCGTGAACGTTAGAGCAGTGCTGATTCGAACATGGGTGGTGCTGCTCTTCTCAATGAGCCTATTGCCCCTGTCCGGCCATGCCCAGCTGGCAGGACACAATACTCTGGGCGATTACGGCCTGCAATCCGGAGCACAGGCGCCGCCGGGGTTCTACGTGGTGCCCATGTATTACGACTACGCTGCCGACACCCTTCGCAACGGGGATGGAGACCGTTTCCCCACCAGTGGAAACGGCGGTTCCCTGGATGCGAGAGCAGGTATCCTGGGATTGCTCTGGGTAGGAGAAAAGAAATTCCTGGGTGGCAATTACGGATTCGGCATCTGGCCGGCTGTCACCAACAACGCGCTTGAAGCACCGCCTTTTCAGCTGGATTCAAAAACAAGCACAGGGTTAGCCGACCTGTACATTCAGCCGGTCATCCTCGGCTGGTCAAAACAGGCAGCTGACTTTACAGCCGGAGTTGGTATCT
>Ga0316187_10004401_pt1 | contig 12184 bp, 9 predicted proteins | sample CroRivburrow1_MG_FD_204927 | JGI IMG/M metagenome (GOLD analysis project Ga0316187, IMG submission 204927) | Coastal sediment microbial communities from Maine, United States - Cross River worm burrow 1 | ecosystem: Environmental > Aquatic > Marine > Coastal > Sediment | place: USA: Maine...
CGTCGATGATCCTGATCGCCGTTTTCGTCTATGGATTCATCGGCAATACCTTCTGGATCTCATTGACGGATTGGGGCGGAGTTGCCGCCCTGGCGGTAAACCCGGTCCGCAATTACGCCGGCCTGGCCAACTACCAGGAGTTGTTCACCGGATTTCTGGGCGGCGGCTTTCGTCAGGACCTGGTCAATGCCGTTTATTACTCGGTCATGCTCCTGGCCGGAGCGATCGGCACTGGTCTGATCCTTGCTATTCTGCTGGATAACAAACCACGCGGGGAAGCTGTTTTCAGAACCATTTTTCTTTACCCGATGTCGCTCTCCTTTATTGTCACCGGTACCATCTGGCGCTGGCTGCTCGCCCCCCAGGGCGGCGTTAATATTCTGCCCACCTATGTGGGCCTCGAACCCCTCAAGTTCAAATGGCTGTCCAGCACCGGGGCAACCCTAGAGTTCAACTGGCAGAATCTGCTTCCCATAGGGCTCTATATCCTCGCCGCCGTACTTATTATCAGCGGCCTCATGATCGTCAGGCAGAATCCGTCCAGAGCTCTGAGGCGCTACCTGCTGCCGGGCATTGCCATCACCATTGTCACCTGGCTGGCCGGCGACCTCCTGCCCAAGGCACTGTTCATGGAGGAGACCCATGGCTTCAACCTGGCCACCATCGGCATCATAATGGCCACCGTCTGGCAGTATTCCGGTTACACGATGGCGCTCTACCTGGCTGGATTCACGGGTATATCTCAGGACCTGCGTGATGCAGCCATGCTCGATGGCGCCACCACCGCCCAGTATTATCGACACGTCGCCCTGCCGATGGTCAAACCAATCACCATCAGTGCGGTGATCATTCTGTCGCATATTTCGCTGAAGATGTTTGATCTGATCTTCTCGATGACCGGCCCTGACAATGCCGAGACCGGTCATCCCGCTCTGAACATGTATCTGACCACTTTCAGGGCCAATGATTTTGCCAAGGGCGCCGCCATCGCCATCATTCTCTTTCTGATCGCCGCCACCTTTATCATTCCCTACCTAATCAGCAGTTACCGGCAAAGGAGGGTACGCTGATGAAAGCCAGAGTATCACCGGCGACGATAGCGCTCTACGGTTCCCTGGTAATTCTGGCACTGGCCTACCTGATGCCGGTCTATCTGACCCTGATCACCTCGCTAAAATTCCCCGGCGACATCAGCCTGCCGCAATCCTGGCAGCTCCCTCCCGAGGTTAATTATGGCAGTTTTTCAGAAGCCTTTGCCTTGCTCAAGCCCAACATCGTCAACTCGTTTATCCTCACCATCAGTGCCACCCTGCTGTCGACCACGCTGGGCTCTTTGAACGGTTACGTGTTTTCCAAGTGGAAGTTTCCAGGCAGCGAGATCATCTTTACCCTGTTTCTGTTCGGTATGTTCATCCCCTACCAGGTCATCCTGATCCCTCTTTTTCAGACCCTGCGGGCGCTCAACCTCTATGGCGGAATACCTGGACTGGTCCTGGCTCACGTCGTCTATGGGCTGCCGATTACCTCGCTCATCTTCCGTAATTTCTACGCCCAGATTCCTGACTCGCTGATGGAATCGGCCAACCTGGACGGGGCCGGTTTTTTCCAAATTTATACGAAAATCATCTTCCCCCTGTCAATTCCGGGTTTCGTGGTTACCAGCCTCTGGCAATTCACCCAGATCTGGAATGAATTTCTCTGGGGTATCTGCCTCACCAGGCATACCTCCAACCCGATCACGGTCGGCCTCGCCCAGCTGGCCGGCGGCCAGGCGGTGAGCTGGAATCTGCCCATGGCCGGATCAATCCTGGCGGCTCTGCCGGTGCTGCTGATCTATATAGTCCTGGGCCGTTATTTCATTCGCGGATTGCTGGCCGGCTCAGTCAAAGAATAGCCGCAGAAGAATTTCATCCGGGGAGCGGAGGAGATCTGAAAGACGGCGGCCACCAGGGTACTGGTTCAGGTCAATCTGATTGACAGAAATCCCGCTACAGGATAGGTTCCACGATCATTTGCAGGATCACAATTAACCCGATATCGACAGCCATTCATGGAAAACAGTTCTCCCCTCTGCGTGATTGTCCTTGCCGCGGGCAAGGGAACCAGAATGAAATCTACCAGGGCCAAGGTGCTGCATGAGGTCTTCTACCGGCCGATGCTGCATCATGTGCTTGACAGTGTGGCGCCGCTCGAGCCGGCCAAAACGGTGGTCATCGTCGGCCACCAGAAAGATGCGGTCATAGATATACTCGACAGCTATGAGGTGATTTGCTGCGAGCAGAAGGAACAGCGGGGTACGGGACATGCGGTCCTCAGTGCCCGGCCGCTGTTAGCCGATTTTCATGGCCAGGTCATGATCGTCTGCGGCGATTCACCACTTCTGATGACCACGCACCTGCGGCAGATGATTGAAGCCCATGAAAACAGCGGTGCGCAACTCACCATCATGACCACAACCCTGGCTGATCCGACCAACTACGGCAGAATCATCAGCGACGGAGCCGGGGCGGTTCAGGCCGTCGTCGAAGAAAAAGACGCAGACGACCGACAGCGGGCAATCCGCGAGATCAATGCGGGCATCTATGTGGCAGAGGCTTCCTTTCTTTTCCAGGCTCTGGCCCGGGTAACCACCGACAACGCCCAGGGAGAGATGTATCTGACCGATATCGTAGGAATTGGCGTGGAGGACGGCCTCAAGGTCAATAAGTTCGAGCACCCCCATCCCGAGCATGTGCTGGGCGTCAACTCCAAAGTGGAACTGGCCCAGGCCCATCGGCAAATCAGCACTCGCAGAAACGATGATCTGATGGCCCGGGGAGTGACCATGCTCGATCCCCTGACCACCTCAGTCGGCCCCGAAGTTTCGATCGGCAGCAGCTGCTGTCTGGCGGCAGCGGTCACCATCGTCGGTCGGAGTACACTCGGTGATGACTGTGTCGTCGAACCGGGCGCCTATCTTGACAATGCGGAAATCGGCAGCGGTGTGAAGATCGGGGCCAACAGCGTCATCATCAATCAGCGGGTGGCGGGCGGTGCCACTCTCGAACCACTGACGCTGCTGGACGGCCGCACCGACGAGAGCAAACAGAACCAGGAGTAATCATGAGTGATATCAAGAAGATGTATTCAACAATCCTCGGTGATCATTTTCCACTGGAAATGACGATCAGTTTTGGCGACCAACGGCTTGTCTACCGGAAAAGGACCTGGAAAATTGCCCAGCAGGACGGCTCAGTCGATGAACGGGGAATACGCTATGGAGAGAATCCGGATCAGGAAGCGGCGCTCTACGAACTGGTCAACAACAATCTCAATCTGGGTGACTGCGCCTTCATCGAGCCCGGCAACGGCCTGGTCTCGGCCATCACCGCTGCAGACATGCTGCAGGTGGGCAAGCACCCCGGGAAAATAAATCTGACCGATATCGACAACGGCCTCAACATCCTCAAATATTTGATGGACAAGCCGGCCGCCGTCATCCTCAAGCACAACAACCCCTGCGGTGCCGCTTACGGTGGCAGTATCGCTGCTGCCTTCGACCGGGCCAACCGGGCCGACCGTATCGCTGCCTTCGGCGGTGCAGTTGTTCTGAACCGGCCCTGCGACATAAACACCGCCGAGCTTCTGGCTGAGAACTATCTCGAGGTGGTCTGCGCCCCCGAATTCGAAGAGGGCAGCCTGGAGATCATCAGCCAGAGGGCCAATCTCCGGGTCATAAAAATTGACCGAATCGACAGGCTGGCCGAGTTCGAGCGCTATCGTTTCATCGATTTCAAGAGTTTGATAGACGGCGGCATAATTGCCCAGCAGTCGGCGGTCAATTCGATCAGGTCGGCGGCGGATCTGAAGCCTGCCACCGCCACCTGGAAGGGCAAAGAATACCAATGCGAACGGGAGCCGACCCAGAGGGAGCTCGATGATATGATCTTCGGCTGGGCCATTGAACACGGTGTCACTTCCAATTCGGTTCTCTATGTCAGAGACGGCTGCACCATCGGCATCGGCACCGGCGAACAGGACCGGGTCGGAGTAGCGGAAATCGCCGTCCACAAAGCCTATATCAAATATGCGGACCAGCTCTGTTTCGACCGGCACAATATCGCCTATAGCGATCTCGAGCTGGCCATAGCAAGAGACGAGAAACCCCAATCGGCCAAGGAGGAGATCGACCTCCAGGTGGGCGACGACCGGGCCGGAATACCTGGCTCAGTGATGATTTCAGATGCCTTCTTCCCATTCAGGGATGGGGCCGATGTTGGTATAAAGCAGGGAGTCGGGGCGATACTGCAGGCCGGCGGGTCGATGCGGGACTTCGAGACCATCGAGGCCTGTAATGAAGCTGAGCCGAAAGTGGCCATGAAATTTACCGGTCAGCGCTCTTTCAAACATTAAGCCGACGCTCATGGAAAACAAAAAATAATAAGGTTACTTAACCAACACCAGATAAATTATATTATTTTAAATAGTTACATAAAAACTATCGTCTATGCCTAAAAGAATCAACGATGAGAAAACAGTGTTTCCACCCTTCGGGCGAGTCGGGTTCAATTGACGTTTAAAGCTGCAAAAATGGAAAAACCCAAGTCAAAAACGGGCCTGGCCAGGCTGTTCAGCGCTCTGCGCTATTCGACCCAGGGAATTGTGGCCTGCTTTCGCAACGAAGAGGCTTTCAGGCAGGAGGCAGTGCTGTTTATAGTTCTGTTACCGGTAATAGTCCTGATTCCGGTGTCCGGGCCAGTGAAGCTGGCCCTTTTCACCGTCAACTGCCTGGTACTGATTGTAGAACTGCTGAACTCGGCCGTGGAAGCCGTCGTCGACAAGGTTTCACCGGAATATGACGAACTTGGCGGCAGAGCCAAGGATATGGGCAGTGCGGCGGTATTGTTCAGCCTGGTCGCAGCGGCAGCCGTCTGGGCGTACTCGCTGTATCAGGCTTTCTTCGGATAAAAGAGGGACACAATACCCAAGGTGTCCCTTTCTCACGATCAGCCGGGTATAAAAGGTTAACCTGGGGACACAATAGCATGTGTCCGGCACACTGGGGACACAATACCTATCGTGTCCCTTTCTGACGATCTGCCGGGTTAACCTGGTTAACCTGGGGACACAATACCCAAGGTGTCCCTCTCTAAAATTCTTTTAGATAATTGGCATTTTAGAACTACAGGGACACCTTGGGTATTGTGTCCCCAAACTTTCCGGCTTGTCACACATTTACCCAGCGGCTGTCCTCCGAAGACTCCAGACTAGCCTCGCTCACCCTGATGGCGTAGAGCCCTTCCTCACCGGTCACCGGATTTTCCCCTTCTCCTTGCAGAAACGACAGCCAGTCAGTCAACAGGTGGGGGATGGTAGGCTCCGACCCGAACGAGCCGATCCTGGTCTCCCGGGCCGCTGCAATACAGTCAACATAGCCATGTATCTGGTCGCCGTGAAGCTGCGCTCTATCACAGATAAATTCGTAGCGGCCGCTGCGCGAGGAGCTGAGTTTGCTGACGTCGACGATACCGGCTACTCCCTGCTCCATTTCCACATGGATAAGGGCCATGTCTTCAAGATTCTTGGTCCTGCAGGTCCGACACATGGCCGACACCCGGATCACCTTTAAACCGGTAATATAATGAAGGGCGTCGAAGACATGGACGGCAATGTGAAAAGTAATGCCACCGCCTGCTTCGACCGGGTTCTCCAGCCACTGCAGATTGGAGGGTTCAAGGCGCTGATTGGCATAGACGGTAAAAAGTTTGCCCTGTTTCGGCAGCTCCTCACGCAGTTTCCGGATCACCGGATTATAGCGCAGCGTCTGCCCGACCGTCAGCGGCACAGAGGCCTCCTTCATCAGCTCTATGATCTTTTCCCCTTCCTTGGAGTTGGTGGCCAGCGGTTTTTCTACGAGCAGAGGCTTGCCCGAGCGGGCACAAAGTTTGGCGATTTCTGGATTAAGCACCGGTGGAACCGCCGCGATCACCGCCTCCACCTGATCTGATTCTATCAGTTCTTTATAACCCTGATGATATGAGGTCTGCCAACTCTTGGCCTGTTCGCGTCCCTGTTCCGAGCGCCGGGAGATAGCGCTGAGCTCTGCGCCCTCGCAGTCATTGATGAGATGGTTGGCGTATCTGGATCCATGGCGGCCGGTGCCAATTAAGCCGATCTTCATTTATCCCCTCCGTGTTGTATCTGTACGAGTTCATCGGCTCCTACGAGTTCGACACTCTCCAAAATATCGGGAGCGCAGTCCCGCAGGGCCTCGACCGTGACTTGATATGGGTGGCCTATGCCGATGGCGAACCCTCGGCGATGGGCCAGACCTGCGAGATCATTGAGCCGGTCGCAGACCGCCTGTTTCTGTTGAACGGTGTCGAGAAACAGATGGCCCCTCCCTGTCGGGACACCATATTCGGCTACCGTCGCCATTGCAATGCTGTCGGGGGTCGTATAGCTGTCAATGAAAAAGAGGTTATGATTGAGCAGCTGCTCAGCCAGTATCGACATGGCCCGTTCATCCCGGGTGAATTTCGATCCCATGTGATTGTTCACCCCGTCTGCCTGCGGCAGCTGGGCCAGATTCTCCTTGAAAAGGGCAGCGATGGAGCCGCTGTGTTCGTCAAGATAGATAGCACCGGGACCGGGATTCTTGGTCGGATCGATGGGCTCAAGCGGCAGGTGGAGCATGATCGTTCTACCCCGCTCCCTGACCTGCGATTTGAGCTCTTCGAGGTATGGACTATGGGGCAGAAAGGAATAGGACAGATTCAGATCGAGGGCGGCGAGGCGAGCGCCCAGTTCCCTCTCGTGACCCATATCATCGATGATGATCGCCACCTTGGGGCTGGCATGACCATGGGCCAGTTCAGCGGCAACCACGACTCGAAAGAAGATCACATAGCCGGCGGCTCCAATCGAGATAAAGAAAAAGACGATTAGAGCAAGAAATATAAGGATTTTGGAAAAAGACAGACCGACGGAAAAGCGGCCGGTGCTCTTTTTCTTTTTGGTCGGCCGCCGCCTCTTCGAGGCCGGCTTTCTGGTTCGTGGACTAGTCATCGGGCGGAGGCCTGAGCGCTCATTTATCGCGGTTCAGGACATAGGTGCAGAGCTGTTCAAGAACCGCGCGCTCGTTCAGACTGCCCTGGTTTTCAAGGGCAGGAAGTGCTGCCATCGCCTGATCGATCATCTCTTCCGCTTTTTTCCTTGCTTCCGAAAATCCCTGGTGCCGTTCGATGAGATCAGAAACCTGGGCCAGGCTTTGCCCCCTTTCCTGCGGGTCGGCCAGGATCGACAGCAAGGTATGCCTGTCCTGTTCATTGGCTCGCTGGAGAGCATAGATCACCGGCAGCGTCATCTTGCCCTCGGCCAGGTCGTTGCCGGTGGCTTTCCCAGTTTTTTCTGAATCACCACGGTAATCGAGCAGATCATCGATGATCTGAAACCCGCAACCCAGATGGATGCCAAAATTGCGTAAGCCACTGCAGATGTCTTCATCACCACCTCCGTAGAGGCCGCCAATCTCGCAGGCGGCACCAATGAGAAGCGCCGTCTTGCCTTTTACCACGGTGAAATAATCGATTTCCGACTGATCAAGATTCTCGGCGTTGCGCAACTGCCGGTATTCACCGTCAACCATAGCCGCCGTTGCCTGGCAGAAGATAGCCAGGGCCTTGGGTCCGCCAAAGCGGCTGACCAGCTGCATCGAGTGGGCGTGAAGAAAATCTCCGGCAAGAATTGCCTCGGCCAGGCCGAAGCGCTCGACAACCGAGGCAGAACCCCGCCGTTCGGCCGCCTTGTCGATTACATCATCATGGATCAGGGTTGCCGCGTGTAGATATTCGAACGAGGTTGCCAGATGATAGAGGCCCTCGTCTTGGCAGCCGCTAAAACGGCCGGCAGAGGTTGTCAGGAACGGTCGAAGACGCTTACCGCCGCTGAAAAGCCCATAGTTGAGGATATCGATCAGCAACGGATCGAAGATAGAGGCCAGTCCATCGATGTCCTGGCGCATCACCTCATCTATCTTTGCCGCCTCTTGAATGACCAGCTTTTTGAGTTCCATCTTTTGACTTACACCGGATCAGGTATCGTTTTCTTCCAACATACCAAAAAAGTTTTGAATCTCAACCATCTCCCTGACTACTGGCGAGGGCGGCAGACTGCGGAGGAACAGGCTGCCGTACCGTTTGGAAAACAGCCTGGCATCGAGCACCGAAATCAAGCCTCCGTCGCTGGCCGAACGCATCAGGCGGCCGACCCCCTGGCGAAGGCTCAGCACCGCCCGGGGAATTTGAAAATCAAAGAATGGATTGCCGCCGTCATCTTTAATGGCCTGCATCCGGGCCTGAACGACAGGGTCTGTGGGCACTTCAAAGGGTAGTTTGTCGATGATCACGCCACTGAGAGATTCTCCAACGATATCGACACCTTCCCAGAAACTGGCAACGGCCAGCAGGACCGATTCGGTCTGGCCCCGAAAACGCTCCAACAGCCGGGTCCGGGAGGCGGTTCCCTGCACCAGCACCGGGTAATTCAATTTTCTGGTCAGATATTCCGCCACCAGATCCATGCCCCTGAAACTGGTAAACAGAACCAGGGCTCTCCCCCTGGTAATCTTCAGCAGGGCTTCGATCTGCTCGCACAGTGCTGCATCATACCCGGCTGCGGCAGGCTCGGGGAACCCGGAACCGGGAACGTACAATACCGTCCTCGACCGATAGTCAAAGGGTGACTTCAGCTGCAGGGCCTCAATATCATCACTCAGTCCCAGCCGCTGACGAATATAATTGAAGCTGCCCCCCGTTGACAGCGTTGCCGAAGTCATAATGATTTTGGGAACCGTCGAATAGAGGCTGCCTCTCAAATCTTCGGAGACATTTACCGGGGTTGCCGACAGGTTTACCGCTCGTTCCCTTTTCTCATACCAGTAAACATGTGAGCTGGAGTGCATTTCGGGATCCGGCAAACCGACAAAGAGCAGGTTCTGATGAAGGTCCCAGGCCCGTTCGGCAAGAATCTGCCAGCTCTCATGCTGACCACTGATATCTTCCAGATCGGCTGCCAGCCGTTTGAAAGCGTCGGCCACCAGCTGGATTTCAGCGGTCCAGCTGTCATTGGTCCGGACAAACTCCAGCAGGCTGAAGCGACCGCGCTGCTGAGGGAAGAGGGCAACAAAGCTCTCCACCCGCTGCCTGACTCCGGCAGCCGTACCGATGATGCGGTCTCCGGCTTCGACCTCGAGATCGACATCGGCCTGCTGATTTATATCGCTGATCAGATCAAAGACCTGATACTGGCCGAAGCTGGTGCCGAAAAATGAGGTTGCCACCCCTTCCAGATGATGAGCCTCGTCGAAGATCACCGCCTCGTGCCGGGGAAGTATTTCGCCAAAGCCTTTCTGCCTGAGGGCAAGATCGGAAAAATATAGATGATGATTGACCACCAGGATCCGGGCCGAGGCCGCCCGTTTTCTCAGTCTGTTTACCAGGCAGTTCGACCACTCCGGACAATCGCTGCCGAGACATTGATAACTTTGAGCCGAGATCTTCGGCCACAGGGGTGCTCTGTCGGCCAGCCAGTCAAGTTCGGCGCGATCTCCGGTCTCGGTGTGCTCAAGCCAGTGCTCTATTTTATCGGACTCCTCGTCACCCACCAGCGAGGCCTGGGGAGAATAACGGTGCTGGTACCAGCGGTGGAGACAGAGATAATTCTGTCGTCCCTTCACACAGACGGCTGCCACCTCCTGTCCCAGGACTTTTTCCACCAGGGGAATTTCTTTTTCGATCAATTGATCCTGAAGGTTGATGGTCGCGGTGGAAATGACCACCCGCATTCCAGAACCGATGGCCGGTACCAGGTAGGCAAGACTCTTGCCGATTCCGGTCTCGGCTTCGATGACGAGAACATCACTGTACTCGGGCGTCCCGGCAACGCCAGCTTCAGGCCCTGCCAGAAAGGAGTGTATCCGCTGGGCCATCGACAGCTGGTCTGATCGGGACTCGTAATGAGACAGGTGTTGGGAAAGGGGGCCGCCGGTGGCGAAAAAACTGTTCACAAAATATCCTTCATCCCTGCAGAACGGGACGATAAAAGGTGGTGCAATAGTTGACTTGCAAAGAGGTTCAAGTCTCTCAGGTTATACGATTTTTATTTTTATTTTTCAACCAAACCGGTAAACTATTAGAAAAGTTATTGATATTCGGGCACTAGGTGAAATTCATGTGCCCTTTGTCATTTCCGGTCTGCACCTCTTCGTTGGGCACGATCGGCAACAGCCGGATAGCATTATGGTAAAGCCTTTCCCTGCTGTAGATCATTTATTTGAAAACACTGGGGAAACTCTCCTCAATGACGGTGAGCATATCGTCGTTGCCAGCAACTCCGCACAATCCTCTTCCGAACTCCAGGACTATCTTGGCAGAGCCAATCTGCCCAGCTCCACTGCCGAGAACATCGACGAGTTGTGTTCCGATTTAGACAGCCTGAATACTGCCCTGGCGGTGCTCGACCTGCAACTCATCCAAGCGAGTGATACAGACTTATTGAGCAGAATGGGTCACGACCATCCGGATCTGGGCATCATCGTGGTCGGCTCCAGCAGCGATCTCGAACCACCTGGAAATCTGCCGGACCTGCACATTGACCGCTATCTGTCGAGACCGCTGCAAGGTGATACCTTCTTACAGGCTGTTGTCGAAGTGTTGCAGAAGAGAACGCTTCGCCGTGACAGCCGGGCCCTGCGAAAAGAATTGCAGCTGGCCAATCTCCGGACCCTGTTTCTACACCATCTAATGCTGATCATGAACAGCGGCTACCTGAGTGAGGTAGAGCTGGAAGCTGTGCTGAAGACCATTCTGATAGGTATCACTTCCGAGGAGGGACTGACCTTCAACCGGGCCTTTCTCGCCCTGTTCAGCGAGGACGGCTCGACCCTCAAGGGGGAGCTGGCCATCGGCCCTGACGACAGGGCTGATGCGCTCAGCATCTGGAAGGAAATCAAAACCGAAAATCTCGACCTCCAAGCACTCTTTCAGAAAAGCTCGGAAGACTTTAAACAAACCAATGGCCTGGTAAACAAAATTGTCCAAACTCTGGAAATACCCGCCTCCCAGATTGATCACCCGCTGATCTTTTCCTGTGCATCCAGGCGTTCAATCCTGGTCGAGCGCGGCCGGGCCGATGTTCATATCCCGGATGATTTGATTGCCACCCTCAACCAAGACAGCTTCATCATCGTTCCCCTGTTTTCCCCTGACCGCTCTCTGGGAGTGATCATCGCCGACAATTTCATCACCCACAAACCCATCGACGACAGCGATGCCAGGGCGCTCGAGATGTTTGCTGCCCAGGCCAGCCTGGCCATCGAGCATTCACGTCTCTACCGTGATATGCAGGCCAAAATCGAGGAGCTGGAACTGATCACCGAGGAGCTCGAGAAAAACCGGGATCAGCTGCTTGAGTCGGAACGCTTCACTGTGCTGGGACAGATGTCGGCCCAGCTGGTCCACGCCCTGCGCAATCCGATTACCTCAATCGGAGGTACCGCCCGGCTTCTTGGCAAACGGGTTTCAGAGCAGAAAAACAGAAGATTTCTCAAGGTGCTGACCAAGGAATCCGCCAAGGTCGAATCGACCCTCAACGATCTGTTCAATTTCGTCAGCGACACGACTCTGAATAAAAGCGAGCAGTCACTGTTAGATATCGTCAAACGGGCGGTCATGGTGTTTTACGCTACCATGAAGAAACAGGACATTATCTATCGGATCGAGTCTCCGGCAGAGGATCCGCTGCTTAACATAGACGGTGGCAAGGTCCACCAGGCCTTTCTGCACCTGATCAGAAACAGCATCGAGTCAATGGACGCCGGAGGGGAGCTTGTGGTCAGCTCAGAAATTCTCGACGACGAGGTCGCGATACTGATTCGCGACACCGGCACCGGGCTGGCGAACGGTGATTTATCAAGGGTCACAGATCCGTTCTACACGACCAAAACCTATGGCACCGGAATGGGCCTGACCCTGGTTGACCAGATCCTCAAACAGCACAACGCGACCCTTTCCTTGAGCGCCAACGAAGATCAGGGTACGACCGCCAGGGTCAGCTTTCCCAGAAGTGTCCCACAATAGTCAGAACACCGCTATAGTTATGGAGAGGCCGGAACTCAGGTGTGAATGGTCCGGACCCAGGCCTGTAA
>Ga0316187_10004402_pt1 | contig 12184 bp, 11 predicted proteins | sample CroRivburrow1_MG_FD_204927 | JGI IMG/M metagenome (GOLD analysis project Ga0316187, IMG submission 204927) | Coastal sediment microbial communities from Maine, United States - Cross River worm burrow 1 | ecosystem: Environmental > Aquatic > Marine > Coastal > Sediment | place: USA: Maine...
CCCTTCGCGGACAGGAGACCGCTCCTACAGGCAGATTATTTAACCTTGAAGTCGGCCAGTTTTTTTCTGGTCGAGATATTCTTCAGCTGCACGTACTTCGGCATGCCATCCTTGCCGTAGGGCGGGTAGTCTTCTCCGGCAATCAACGGCTCCAGGTAATCGCGGCATTTCTGGGTGATGCCGAAGCCATCCTTGCTGATGAAGTTCATGGGCATCATTTTCTCGACGTTGGCCACGCGTGACAGCTTTGCCTCGCCAATCTTCCAGCGATACGGCTTGTTTGAGGTGCGCTTGATCGTCGGCATGACCGAGTTCTTGCCGGCCAGCGCCATCTCCACGGCCGCCTGGCCCATGGCGTAGGCCTGTTCCACGTCGGACTTGCTGGAGATGTGGCGTGCGGCGCGTTGCAGGTAGTCAGCCACCGCCCAGTGGTACTTGTAACCCAGCTTGTCGCGGATCAGCCCGGCGATAACCGGTGCTACACCGCCCAGTTGTGCATGGCCGAAGGCATCTTTGAGGCCCTGGTCGGCGAGGAAATTGCCGGAACGGTCCTGCACACCTTCAGAAACCACGATAGAGCAGTAGCCGTACTGCTTGACCTTCTCCTTGACCAGCTTCAGGAATTTGGCCTGGCTGAACTTGACTTCCGGGAACAGAATAACGATCGGCAGATCGGTGTCCCCGGTCGTGGCCATGCCGCCGGCAGCGGCAATCCAGCCGGCGTGGCGGCCCATGACCTCGAGCACGAAGATCTTGGTCGAGGTGGCGCACATGGAGGCGACGTCGAAACTGGCTTCACGGGTCGATACGGCAATGTACTTGGCGACCGAACCGAAGCCGGGGCAGTTGTCGGTGATCGGCAGGTCATTGTCTACCGTCTTGGGTACGTGGATGGCCTGGATGGGGTAGCCGGTGGCCTTGGACAGCTGCGAGACTTTCAGGCAGGTGTCGGCCGAGTCGCCGCCGCCGTTATAGAAGAAGTAGCCGATGTTGTGGGCCTCGAATACCTCGATCAGGCGGTCGTATTCACGCTTGTTTGCTTCCAGGCTCTTCATCTTGTAGCGGCACGAGCCGAAGGCGCCGCTTGGGGTGTGGCGCAGTGCGGCAATAGCTCGCGCAGATTCCTTGCTGGTGTCGATGAGGTCTTCGGTCAATGCACCGATGATCCCGTTTCGACCGGCGTAGACCTTGCCGATCTTGTCCTTGTGCTTGCGTGCGGTTTCGATTACACCGCAGGCACTGGCATTGATGACTGCGGTCACGCCGCCTGACTGCGCATAGAATGCGTTTTTCTTTCCTGTGGATTTCGCCATCAGAAGTCTCCTGACTGTTTACTCGAATTTAGTTGCTGTTGTTTTCAGTGGCATGATAGTCCGCCTGGACCTGCAACAGGCTGACGACGCACTCGGTGAGGTCGTCATACTCTTCCACGCCTGTGCCATACATCTGGTGAATACGATAAAAAAACTGGCAGCGATAGCGGTTATCTCCGGTTTTCATGATCGCGAAGTGGCAGTTATCTGCTTCCCAGTATGCCGTGGGGCAGGCAACCAGCTCGGTTTTTCCCCTGTCCAGGCGCATCTCTGATTCAGCGAGTTGCACCTCGCGCGGGGCGCCGTAGCGTTCTTGCAGAGTGGATTTTATGATCCACAATTCGCTGTCTGAAAAGTCGGGAATTCCGCTCATGCTGGTATAAATTTCCCTCGCGGGTTTGAAAAAGGCGCTAAAGCATAGTGCAAAAAGCAAAGAAATTCAGGTGCTTTGTTTGACTTCGGCCTTGTGCAGGCGGTAGCTTAATCACTGTTTGAGGATTCAGCTACGCAAAATATTGAATGTCCCCATGAAAAATCCTTTATTGCTGAAGGTCTTCCGGGTACTGAACAGAAAGAAATAAACCGTATTAATAACAATGTGATAATGAGCGAGATACCAGAATGAGACTTATACTTTTAGGGGCGCCCGGGTGTGGGAAAGGGACTCAGGGACAGCGTTTGGCCGAGCGTTACAAGGTCCCGGAAATATCCACTGGCGACCTGCTGCGCCAGGCCGTGGCGGCCGGGACTGCGCTTGGAAAGGCGGCCAAAGCCGTCATGGATGCCGGCAAGCTGGTCTCTGACGATATTGTGCTTGGTGTGATCCGTGAACGGATGAAGTTGCCGGATGCGCGTAAGGGCTTCATTCTGGATGGATTTCCACGCAATCTGGCGCAGGCGGAGCAGCTCGACGAGCTGTTCGAGGAGCTCGGTCAACCTATCGATCTGGCGCTGCTCATCGAAGTCGAAGTGGACAGTATTCTGCAGCGCTTGCTGGGGCGCCGGACCTGCGGGAGCTGCGGTGCCAGCTACAACGTTTTCTACGCACCGCCGCGCATGGATGACAGTTGTGACGAATGTGGCGGGCGTCTGAGGCGCCGCTCTGATGATAACGAGGAAACCATCGGTAACCGCCTGCGCATTTACGAAACCCAGACCCTGCCGGTGGTGGATCGTTACCGGGAGCAGGGTCGGCTGCGTGTAATCCAGGGCATCGGTGATATCGAAGATGTATTCAAGGCGGTCAGCAAAGCCATAGACGAAGTCAAATCCGGCTTCGGAAGCCGGGACCGGTCGGCAGCCATTCGTCAGGCGGTTGCGCGCAAGCAGAAGACAATATCTGCCGCAACCAGAAAACCCGTTGCTGCGACGGCACAAGCCGGCAAGAAGGTGAAAGCGGGCAGCAGCAAGAAATCGGCTGCGAAAACGGCGTCTGCTGCCGGCACCGGAACTGCGCGCAAAACGGCTAAAAAAGCAGCAAAGAAAAAGGTGCAGCCAAAGAAAAAGAGTGCTGCGAAGCCGGCAGTTAGCAAGAAAAAGACAGTCGCCGGAAAAAAGGTTGCGAAGAAAAGCGTAGTGAAGAAAAAGGCCGCTGGCAAAAAAATCACCAAAAAGAAAACTGTTGCAAAGAAGAAAACAGTCTCAAAAAAGGCGCCGGCGAAGAAAAAAGCCGTTGTCAGAAAAAAGGTTTCGAAAAAGGCTGTGCTGAAGAAAAAAGCGCCGGCAAAAAAAACAGCGAAGAAAAAAACAGCAAAGAAAAAGGTCGGCAGGAAGCGCTGAGCCCGGTTTTTCCATTGGGATCCGGAGGTTAACCGGCAGGCCTTGCGGCGGATATCAGGTTGGCCGCGCCAGCCCCGCGATCCGGTCGGCAATATCCGCAGGCAAACTGTCTGCAGGGATTTGCAGGGCCTGGTCGAAGGCGGGACAGACGCTGCGTGTATTTCCTAACAGTAGTTCGTACTGGCTCAGCTGTCCCCAGCGCATCGCGGTGGCCTGACTGGCGAGCCGGAATTCCCAGTGGCGCGCGCGCCGTTCACCGAAGCGCTGGCTGATGTCACTGCGGTGCCGGTAAAACCGGTTGGCCTGATTATCCAGATCCTGCAAGCGGTGCCTGGTCTGGTCCTCGAGCAACAGCGCCCGCAAGCCGGTCGTTTTTAGTGCGCGGGTCATGTCCGACATCAGGGGCAAGCTGTGACAGGAAGGCAACTGTGTCTGGTACCAGCGATTACTCAGGGCGGTATCCTTGCTGCGCCCGGTCGCCTGTATCCAGACAAAACCATCATCCTGAAGCAGTTCATCGATGTGTCGAAACAGAACCGGGTAGGTGAATTCTGTGAAACGTTCAAAGAAGCCAGTGGCAAGGACGCGGTCAAAAAGTCCCCGACATTGATGAAAGCTGCCAAGCCTGAAATGCACGCGTGTTTCAAGATCGCGGCGACGCGCTTCGCTTTGTGCGTAGCGCAACTGCTCGCGGGTTTTAAACATGGCCGTAACCTGAACCTGGGCCTTTTCAGCCAGGTACAGCGCCAGTGTGCCCCAGCCGGCGTTCAGGTCGAGCACTTGCTGACCGGGTTGTATTTGCAGACGTGCTACCAGTGCGCAGAAGCGGGTACGCTGTGCCTGTTCGGACGACATGCCCGGCTCGTTGTAGAGTGAACAGCCGTGAAACAGGGTGTCTCCCAGGCACAGGCGTGACACCCAGACGCTGCTATCCTGCCAGTGCGGCAGGGTTTCGGGTTTGTGAGTATGTGGGAGTCTGGCGCGCAGGTACCGCAACCACCGGCCTGGCAGCCAGCGTACACGGGTGCGCTTTGAAACCAGCGCCTGGACCAGGTCTGCCAGTAGCCGCGTATCGACATCCCATTCTCCACGCACGTAACTGCTGCCCAGGTTGATTTCAGGGCGCTTCAGGATGGAGGGCAGAGAACTGTGCGTGTGCAGGTGCCAGCTGACCAGCGGGCCACGGTCACCGATACGATGTACCGCACCATCAGGCGCGTGGATTTGCAGCCGGATATTTTGTACACAGTTTTCGAGAGCGCTTAAATCCATTCACCCCGCCTCATATATACTTAGTGTCACTTTTTGGCGTCAAAGTTCGACTGAATGTGTCACTTCCTGACGTCAGGCAATAAACAATTGTGTCGTTATTTGACGTCAAACAATAGTTCGCCTTTTCATGCTTGTAAAGAAAAACCAGGAAACCAGATGAACGGAAAGAAGGTAAGAGTATGGCTGTTGTCCTGGTTGCAACAATGTCTGTTGCGCCGTACGCCGCAGGCCGACCCGGTGTCCAGAACAGCGCTGGGCGGGTCTCTGATGGCTTACCTGACGATGGATCTGTTGCAAGCGCGCACAAGTTCAGACTGGCAAACCTCACTCGGTATGACCGCCCTGGACATGCTGATCATGATATTGTTCAGCTGGTCAGTGTTACGGCTGGCGAAAAAACCCGCACGCTACATGCAGACACTGACTGCGCTGGCGGGCACCGGTGCGGTGCTGGGGCTGGTGGGGTTGCCACTGATTCAGCAAGCGGCGCAGGCGCATCTTGACGAGGGGCCGGCGGGAACGCTGGTTCTGGGCTGGCTGATGCTGCTGGTGTGGAGTATTTCGGTTCAGGCTCATATCTACCGGCATGCTCTGTCTATGCGCTACGGCGCGGGTCTGCTGGTTGCCGGTGCGCAAATGGTACTGGCCATCAGCCTGCTGGAAACGCTGTTCCCGCAAGCGGCGGGTTCATAATCAGTAACTGAACGAGAAAGCATAACAGCGATGAAAATTCATATTCTGGGTATCTGTGGCACCTTCATGGGCGGTCTGGCGATCCTGGCGCGGGAAGCGGGGTTCGACGTGGAAGGATCGGACGCCAGCGTCTATCCGCCGATGAGCACCCAGTTGCAGGAACAGGGCATTCAGCTGCGGCAGGGTTACGCTGCGGACAACCTGGAACCGGCGCCTGACCAGGTGGTGGTCGGCAATGCCATGAGCCGTGGCAATGCCGCTATTGAAGCCATGCTGGATAAAGGCATGAACTACACATCGGGCCCGCAGTGGCTCGCTGAACACCTGTTGCAGGGACGCTGGGTACTGGCGGTTGCAGGCACCCATGGCAAAACCAGCACGGCCAGTATGCTGGCCTGGATACTGGAGGTGGCAGGCCTCAACCCCGGCTTCCTGATTGGCGGTGTACCCGGCAATTTCGGGGTATCCGCGCGCCTGGGCGAAACACCGTTTTTCGTCGTGGAAGCGGATGAATACGACACGGCCTTCTTCGACAAGCGCTCCAAATTTGTGCACTACCGGCCGCGCACCCTGATACTCAATAATCTGGAATTCGACCACGCGGATATATTCCCGGACCTGGCCGCCATCCAGCGCCAGTTTCACCACCTGCTCAGGATTGTGCCGGGTACAGGCCTGGTGGTCGTCAATGCCAACGACGGAAACCTCTCGGAGGTACTGGACATGGGTTGCTGGAGTGAGATCGAAACCGTGTCGGCGGAGGCTTTTCCGGCACAATGGCAGGGGCAGGCCATCGCTGCGGACGGCAGCCATTTTGCCGTGTTGCTGGATGGCAAGCAGCAGGGTGAGGTCAGGTGGACACAGCTGGGCGTGCACAATATGCACAACGCCCTGTCCGCTATAGCCGCTGCCAGGCATGTCGGCGTTGCGGTAGAGCAGTCGATAGCGGCGCTAGGTACCTTCGAGGGCGTCAGGCGGCGTCTGGAAGTGCGTGGCGAGGTCAATGGCATCACCGTCTACGATGACTTTGCTCATCATCCGACAGCCATCGCAACGACCCTCGCGGGACTGAGAAAAAACGTGCACGACGGGCGGCTGCTGGCTATCCTGGAGCCACGTTCCAATACCATGCGGCTGGGGGTGCACCGCGACCGATTGGCGGCATCGTTGTCAGATGCTGATGCGGTATGGCTGTATCAGCCCGATGATCTGTCATGGGATATACGCGAAGCCACAGCCGGCCTGACGGTACCGCTGGTCATCGCGGATACGGTCGATGAACTGGTGGCCTCGATTACAGAACAGGCGCAACCCGGGGACCGGCTGGTAGTCATGAGCAATGGTGGCTTTGGCGGTATTCACGAAAAACTGCTGGAACAACTGGCCAGCCTGGGGTGAGCCGGGGCAGTTAATCAAAAAAACATACCGTTTAAAAACAGTAACAATCCCTTCGCACTTGCCATCACCGGTGCCTCCGGCGCGCCCTGCGCGCTGCGTCGGCGCGATGCGACTTCAATGCCCCAGGGCACCTTCTCGAGCGCTGCGTGGCCTCACCTTGTCAAGTTGTTCGCGGGCATACCCACGGGCAGGGCACTAGAGCCCGCACCTAATCCTTCACTGATCAGTAACAGCCTGCCGTCCCAGGTGACACCGCTGGTCCCGGGGAGCGGCAGGGTACGTTGTACCTGACGGATTCCAGCAGTGTCCGCGTGTTCCAGAAACAGATCCAGGGCAGCGCTGAAATCACTGTCCGTGCGCAGGAAGCGGAACAGCTTGTAGCCACTCTCGATGGTCAGCCAGGTCACATCTCCAACCCATAGCGGCGCCTGCCCGTCGGACAGGCGGAACTCGGTTTCCCACAGGCGCAGTGCCAGCAGCCCGGACTCATCACCGGTATCGCGCACCAGTAACAGCTGTTGTGATTCGCCGCGGTGAACCTGGGGTAGCACCGGCAAGTCCTGAACAGTTGCATCACCGATGAACAGTTCGAGCAGGCTGCGCAAGTCAGGACTTTGCGGGGCACGCCAGCCGCTGGCCAGTAAACGGCTGGCGATGGCCTGCTGCTCACCACTCCATTGTATATCCAGTGGCTGGATGCGGCGTCCCTTCAGATCGTCGCGGTACGCCGGCAGCAGTTTCCAGTCGCCATTCAGCCAGTCACTTTTCTTCAGGCTGACCGGCGCCGCTGCCACCGGGCGGTACAGTGCCAGGTCTTTGTCGAGTTTTTGCGAGCTGTGTACGGTGGTAATTGCAACCAGCGTTGCCAGTGCGACCGGGGCGAGGATTCGGGTCGATACTGCGGGTCCCGGGTGCCTGCGGTAGGCGATACCCATCAATGCCACCCACACCAGTCCCAGGCTCCAGCCGGCCAGAATGTCGGATAACCAGTGTACGCCCAGGTAGAGTCGCGAAAAGCTGATGGCAACGACCAGGAACACAGCTGTCGAGTAGGGTATCCAGTGCCAGTTACTGCGCAGTTCACGGGCCAGGAGAACGGCCAGAAAACCGAACACAGCGACCGACAGACTCGCGTGTCCGCTGGGGAACGCAAAGTTCATCAGCGAGTTGTCCAGCAGCGGTGGACGTGCCACAGCGGTGTAGTGCTTCAGTGCCTCGGTCAACAGGCCGACGATGACCACGGTCAGTAACCAGTGTACGGCTGCGCGCCAGCGTCTGCGCGCCAGCAACACCAGACTAAGCAGCAGGGTAAAGCTGTAGAGCACCCGGCTGTCACCGATTTCGGTAGTGATGATCATCAGATGGTCACCCAGCGGGCTGCGTAAGGACTGCAGCCAGTGGTACAGGTAAAGGTCCAGGTTGCCAAGCAGCGTATCTGTTGTCAGATGAGACGGGATGGTCAGTACCGCCCAGCTGGCCAGTACCAGCAGGCCCGTCAGTACGGTCATGCCGCGCGCCTCCGGGTGCGAGGGATCCAGCAGTGCGGCGGCCAGCGGTTTGATATGGCGATGCCTTCGTGACCAGTCCAGGATGCTCTGCTGGATGGCCTGGGCATGTGGTTGCAGGGTGCGCGAGAGACGGCGCATCAGCCACCAGGAGAACCACAACAAAGCCACCAGGATAATCAGCAGCACGGCCAGGCGCCCGGCGATTTCCGCCGCGATTCCCAGTGATGCACCGAACAGCACACCAGGCAGGATGTAGGCGGGTGCCCACAGTATTGCGGACAGAATGTTCACCAGGAAGAAACGCTGGACAGGCATATCCAGCATGCCGGCGACAGCCGGCACCAGTGGTCGTACCGGCCCCACGAAGCGTGCCAGCACAACGCTTTTACCGCCGTGCTTGTGAAAAAAATCAACGCCGCGGCCAATCATTTCCGGATAGTTTCGGAACGGCCACATCACCCGCAGGCGCTGATGGTAGAAGCGGCCGATAAAATAGCTGGTGCCGTCGCCGATGACAGCGCCGATTGCGGCCAGCACCAGTGTCGGTAGCAGTTCCATGCTGCCGGCGGCAATCATGGCGCCGATACCGAACATGACTACAGTGCCCGGCACAAACAGGCCTACCACCAGGAAAGATTCAAGGGCTGAAACAACCAGAACCACCAGCCCGGCCCAGTTCGGGTGGGCCTCGATCCATTGCATCAGGTCTGCGAGCAGGGCTTCCATTCGAATCTGCGGTGTTATAGCGCGGCAAATGCCTGTTCTGCGGCATCCAGCGTAGCCTGTATCGCCGCATGGTCGTGTGCTGAAGACATGAACCCGGCTTCGAAAGCAGATGGCGCAAGATAGACGCCCTGCTCCAGCATGGCGTGGAAAAAAGCCTTGAAACGTGCCAGGTCGCAGCCTTGCACATCGGCAAAGCCGGTGACAGCGTCGGCTGTGCTGAAGAACAGGCCGAACATGCTGCCGACCTGGTTGGTGACAAAGGGGATACCCACCGCCTGCGCACGTTCGCGCAGACCTGCCAGTAACTCCGCACAGCTGTGTTCCAATCGTTGGTGAAAACCGGGCTGTTGCACCAGCTTAAGGGTAGCTATTCCGGCGGCCATGGCGACCGGATTGCCGGACAGCGTCCCTGCCTGGTACACAGGACCGGTGGGCGCGATTTTCTGCATAATGTCTTTCCTTCCACCGAAAGCGCCGACCGGCAGACCGCCGCCGATCACCTTGCCGAGCGTCGTGAGGTCCGGCATGACGCCGTAGTACTGCTGGGCACAACCTGTCGAGAAGCGGAAACCGGTCATTACTTCATCAAATATAAGGACGCTGCCGGACTGGTTGCAGACCTCGCGCAGTGTTTCCAGGAACCCGGGGGTGGGCGGAATAAGGTTCATGTTGCCGGCCACGGGTTCGACGATAACGGCGGCCACCTGTTCGCCCATTTCTGTGAACGCCGCCCGCACCTGGTCGGCATTGTTGTATTCCAGTGTGGTGGTGTATTGCGCAAGATCGGCCGGTACCCCGGGCGAGGTGGGTACCCCCAGCGTGAGGGCGCCGGAGCCGGCTTTTACCAGCAGCGAATCGGAATGGCCGTGATAGCAGCCTTCGAATTTCACGATCCTGTCCCGGCCGGTAAAGCCACGCGCCAGCCTGATGGCGCTCATGGTGGCTTCAGTGCCGGAATTGACCATGCGCACCTGTTGCAGCGACGGCACCAGTTCACACAGCAGGTCGGCCATCTGCGTCTCGATCTCGGTAGGTGCGCCGAACCCCAGACCGTTGGCGGCGGCTTCACGCACGGCGTGAACCACATCCGGGTGACAGTGCCCGCCTATCATGGGCCCCCAGGAACCCACGTAGTCCACGTAACGTTTGCCGTCCGCATCGAACAGGTAGGGTCCCGAGCCACGGCTGAAAAAGACCGGGCTGCCACCAACCCCTGCAAAGGCGCGTACCGGTGAATTGACGCCGCCGGGGATATGGACCTGGGCGGCATCAAACAATTGCTGGGATTTCGACATGGTGTGTTCCTTGGAAAGTAGTCAGTTATTGCAGCCAGGCGGCTCAAAAAATACGCTGAAGTCTGCGGCCGCACGCTGGACATCAGCGGCAGCAAAAATACCGCTCACAACCGCCAGCATATCCGCGCCGGCATCCATCAGTTGCCCGGCATTGCCGGGGGTGATCCCGCCGATTGCTGCAATTGGCAGAGACAGATCCTGTTTGGCCTGCCGGATCAGGTCCGGACTGGCCTGTATCGCTCCCGGTTTGGTTTGTGACGGGAAAAAACGCCCGAAGGCTACATAGTCAGCGCCCAGCCTGGCAGCCCGGCGGGCCAGCGCAAGGTTGTTGTAACATGACACGCCGATAATGGCCCCGCTGCCAAGCAAGCTGCGCGCAGAACGCAGATCAGCATCATCCTTGCCAAGGTGCACCCCCTGGGCACCGCAGTTGCCGGCAAGCTCCACGTCGTCATTAATAATTAATGCCGCTCCGCGCTTGCGGCATACCTCAGCCAGTGCATTTGCCTGGCGCAGGCGTAACCGGGAATCAGCGGACTTGTCGCGGTACTGGACGAGCGCAGCGCCACCGTCAATCGCCAGGGCGACACTCTCGGCGAGTTGTTCGGGCGCTTGCAGCGAGGCATCGGTTATAGCGTACAGGCCGTGGAGTGTATGCAATGATCCTGACATCGTCGGGTGTCTGTCTAGGCGTCGTCGCCCCGCGCCCAGAACAGGCGATTGGGTATCTGCTGACCCATGCCGATGCGATACGCTTCCGACAGCGCCTGCCAGGTGTATTCCTGGGCTTCATGAATGGCGCTGAAGGGTTCCAGTCCCTGTGCAAGCAGCCCGGCTATGCTGGCCGCGAGCGTACAGCCTGAGCCGTGAAAGCTGCCTTCCAGACGGTCCCAGGTAAAGGTCTCAATGATCCGGTTGTTGGCGTACAGCGTATTGTTCACAGTCGGTGTGTTTTCATGCGTGCCGGTGATAAGCACGAATTCCACGCCGTGCGCCAGCAGCGCCATGGCGCAGGCATCCAGCGTATCCGCTTCCGGCGCCAGCATGCGTGCTTCCTTGCTGTTGGGTGTCAATACCGTGGTCTGTGGCAACAGCAGCTCGGTCATATTTTCCATAACATCGTCGTCGGCCAGCATGGAACCGGCGCCACTGGTCAGTACCGGATCCATAATGACAGGAATATCCGGGTAATCCTGGAGTATGGAGTGAACCGCCTGCACAGCGTCGCTACTGGTTAGCAGGCCGAGTTTGAAAGCAGTGACGGGCATGTCTTCCAGTACGGCGCGCGCCTGTTCCACGATCAGTCCGCCATCCAGGGGCGTATAACCGATTACGTCCTGTGTATCCTGAATAGTCAGCGCGGTAATGACGGGTGCGGCATGACAGCCGTGGCTTATCAGGGCTTCGATATCGGCCTGTATCCCGGCACCGCCGCTCGGGTCGTTACCGGAAAATACCATGACGACTGGTACGGACGCTTGTTGCTGCGTCATGCCGGGTGATCCTGTCGGGTTTGTAAGGGAACAAGGCAGCAAACCGGGGTCGTTGATTTCATGCAAGGGTAACCTTTTGCTTTTGTGGCTATTGTAGCATCGCATTGGGCTGTTGTGCTTGGCCACTGCAATAATGCAGTACTATGGCGGCGAACAGCAGAGGGAAATCGGCCATGAATGAATTCAGGACCTGGATTTGCGTTGTATGCGGATTTGTTTACGACGAAGAAAACGGTTTGCCCGAAGAAGGTATTGAAGCGGGTACGCGCTGGGAAGATATCCCGTTGAACTGGGTGTGTCCGGACTGTGGCGCCGGCAAGGAAGATTTCGAGATGGTACAGGTCTAGCAGCCGGTTAGATGTTAAATAACAGCACGCACGGGCATTTTTTCAAATTCCGACTAAACTGGATTTAGAGGCGGCGAATCATGGTGTGTTGTTGATGCTGCTGCCGGTTTGGAAAGCACTGAGTCGGGGTAGTCTATGCGGCGGCGCGATAGTCTTCAGTTCGAGGAGTTGGTGGAAACAGCCCACCATTTTTGTGGTTTGATCGATGGTATTCCAGGGAGTGACAACTGGCTGGAACGTCTGTCCCGGATTTTACCGCGGTTGCACGCTGAGGTTGTCGTATTGCCCGACCCTGGTGGCCCTGCTTTTCCCGCGGAAACGGGCGATTTTGATGATCGTTTCGATCTGTTCAGTGAGTTG